>ERZ857984.2272-NODE-2272-length-12259-cov-2.394707_pt1 | contig 12259 bp, 12 predicted proteins | sample MGYA00519914_ERZ857984 | MGnify/ENA primary metagenome ERZ857984 (study PRJEB31778, sample SAMEA3449417) | human gut metagenome | biome: human gut; feature: human-associated habitat; material: faeces | place: United Kingdom | collected 2010/2012 ... | reverse complement strand
CTTAAATCACCGGTACCGACCACAAATCCGCCTACCCACGACGCATAATCCATCAGTACCTGGGTGCGTTCCCGCGCTTGACTGTTTTCATACGTGCCATCCAGTTTGGACATATCGTGCCCGATATCGGAAAAATGTTGTTCGCACGCCGCACGAATATTGATTTCGTGTTGCTCAACCCCCAGCGTCTCCATCAGCTTTTGTGCATTGTCATGTGTCCGATCCGAAGTACCGAAACACGGCATGGTAATTCCCACAACGTTGTCGCTCGCACGTCCCAGCTCCTCTACCGCCTTGACGCAAACCAACAACGCCAACGTGGAATCCAGTCCGCCTGAAACACCGATTACCGGCCGGCATCCTGTCACTTCCAATCGTTTTTTCAGCCCTGCAACCTGCATTTGGAAAATATCCATGCAGCGTTGTAAACGGTCTTTTTTTGAAGATGGAACAAACGGCAATTTGTTGAGATTTCGCATTGTACCATCGGCACGCACTGGTGCTAAGTGTGCAATCGAAATACGACGGTACGGTTGCTGTTTGCCGTACACTTGTACGGAATTGGAAAATGTTTTCAGTTTGCAACGATCCGCACGGATCTTTCCCAAATCGATATCCCGACATAACAGCCCTTCATTTGCAATCAATTCGGATGTTTCGCCCAACATCTCTCCATTTTCCGCAATCAGGCAATGTCCCGAAAATACCAAATCTGTCGTAGACTCCAGTCCCCCTGCGCTGACATAGGCATAGGCGCCAATGGTACGCGCCGATTGCTGTAAGACCAAATCGCGTCGGTATGCCCGTTTTGCGATGGTCTCATTGCTTGCCGAAAGATTCAAAATCAATTCCGCTCCCTGTAACGAAGCAAATGTGCTGGGGGGCAGCACCGACCACAAATCTTCACACAGTTCAAGCCCCACACGTACCGCACCATTCAAATCAAATACCAAATCTCTACCTACCGGGATCGGCGTTTCTCCTGGCAATCCCAGATCTTTCGGCGCGCAGGTATATCCTACCGGCAGCAATTCTGAAGAACTAAACCAACGTTGCTCATAAAATTCATTGTAATTGGGCAAAAAGGTCTTTGGTACAATCCCGCAAATTTTACCGCCACCGATCATAATACCGCAGCTGTAAAGCGCCCCGTCAATCATGAGCGGCGCCCCAACTGCACAACAGATATCCGATTCCCCGGCGGCTTGTACAATACGTTGCAATGCTAACCTGCTTTGCTCCAAAAGTGTTTGTTGAAAAAACAAATCGGCACAGGTATATCCTGTTACTGCCAGTTCCGGAAATAGCACCAGATCTGCCTGTGCTTGCGCTGCTTGTTTGATTTTTTGCGTAATGGCTGCCGCATTGGCTTGCGGATCTCCCACCGTAACCGGCGGGACTGCACAACATACCCGATAATAATCGTACATAATTTCCTCCGCTGTTCTCGCCGCATGGCGGCGTTTCTTTTTGATCATGCATGCGCTTTTTTGCAGGGACCTTGATTTAACTTTGTTGCAACCAGGCCGCCCAAATATCTGCCGCGATACCCACCGTGGCTTTTGCACCGCAGCGAATGATCGGCGTTTTCAAAAATTTCGGTTCTTCCAATAGCTTTTCAAATTTCCCCTGTGGTGTCAAATACCGGATCAACGCCGCGTCTCGATGCTTTTGGTTAATCAGCACATCAATATCGCCGCCCAATGCACGCAGCACGTTGTTCAATTCTCCCTCAGACAACCCGCGCTGTGCCAGATCCACATACTGCACTGATTTGCCGCGCTCTTTGAAAAAGCGCAGTGCTTTTTTGGTGTCAAAGCAATTGTTCCGCCCGATAATCTGAATGTTCAAATGACTTCCTCCGCACTTGGTTGTTTGTCTTTCTACAACTCTATAACATCTTACATCTTACGTTTCATATCCGTTTTTTCTCATGTTTGTAGGATTGCTTTATCACTTTCCCCATATCTGCCACGGATATTTTCATATTTCCCATTCGTATAGGTTTCATTCGTTACACGATTTTTCAAATGCACGGGAACACGGGAAAACAGGTTCCTTCAAAATTGATAACGATAACTCTCTTTTCCTTTGCCTGCTCCCAGGGCAAAAAACACGCCGCCATCTGGTTTGTTTGGCATCCGTGTGCCGGTTTCACGCGCCGTGGTCACCACCAACACATCCAGCTCTTTGCCGCAAAAAGCAGAGCAGGTAACATTTTTTACAGGTAAATCCCATTTTTCCGCATAAAGCGCACCGTCTCGAATACGCAATACCCCACCGCCGCCGTACAGTGCCACATAAACGATTCCCTCTGAATCCACACACAAGCCATCCGGTTTCCCAAGCGTCTGTGGAATATCCAATACCGGTCTTTCCCGTTGCATATGCGGATAATCATAGGCCAGTACCTTTTGGGTCGGCGTGTCAATATAATACATGGTTGTTCCATCCGGAGAAAAATCAATTCCATTGGAACATCCAACACCTTCAAAAATCACTTCCACCACACCATGAGAAATTCGATATAACTTTCCCTGTCCGCTTGCGCTTGTAGTGCCCACAAGAAAAGAACCATCGGGTGCAACGGCACCATCATTGAACCGCTCCCCGGCGATCACAAACGGATCATGTATTCGTACAAATCCATCTGCCGTTTCACGATATACCCCATCCTGCATGGCATACAACAATGAACCGTCTTCGCACAGTGCAATGCACCCTGTCTGTTGTGGCAAAATTTTTGTGTTGCACATCTGTGTTTCAAGATCCATGGAAAACCGTGTTTTTCCGTCAATATCTATAAAATAGAGACATTGACGCTGTACATCCCACAGCGGGGATTCCCCCAAACAACAGCGCACCGTGCCAAGTTGCCGAAACGATATTTCTTTCAGACCCGCCATTGTTTTCTCCTGTTCTCATTCTGTTTTCCTTGCTTGGCACAACCTCTTATAACATAGGCGAATCACAACGACCGTGCATATAATCAATGATCCGCTGTTTTTGCGCTTCATCCGTGACAATTGCCGGCTGATATGGCGTATCTACCGTGTCAGTATAGCAATTGCAAGGGATCATTCGGTACGACTGCGCCACAATTTTCCCTTCTTGCAGTGTCAAAATCTGTTGATAGATCACCGTTTCGTTCTCACATGTTCTGGAGCCGCCAAATAAAAAATTGCCCAAACTGTATACGATGTACCCACCGTTGTATTCCTCCATCGGCTGCAATACATGCGGATGTGACCCAATGACCAGTTGTGCCCCTTGATCAATCAGACGGCGACACATTTGTTGCTTGGATGCTTCCGGCTGATAAATGCGTTCCGTCCCGCCGTGAAAATAGACGATTCGATAATCGCACGCACGTGCTTCTTCACTCTCCAGCCATTCCAAAATCGGTGTCAGTTGCCCACTGCCAAATAGCTTGCTGCAAAACACGCCGATGCGAATCCCTTTCCGTTCTACATAACATGCACGTGTCTCGTCTCCCCACATCACGCCAACAGCATCCAACGCCGCTTTGGTATCCTCATATCCTTGCACACCAAAATCCATGGTGTGATTGTTGGCAATGGAACCGATCTCAATTCCCGAAACAGAAAGAATCTGCGCATTTTCGCTGCCGGAACGATACCAATAGGCATACGCTTCGTCCCCTTTGTCCGCCCGCGCCAGCCCGCTGTCAGAAAATACATTTTCTACATCCCCCACGGTCAAATCATCACTTTGGAACACCGGCGCCACATTTTGCAGGAAATAGGCGGGTCCTACCCGTTTGGCAAACTCATTGAAACAGGCTCCCCACGTTTCATACCGTACCTCAGCCGCCATATTCAGATCTCCCACAAACGAAATGACAATCTCTTCAGACGGCTTGTCCAACGGCACATCTTTTATCAGAGGTGTCATTCCACGTGCCTGGGGCAGTCCGGGCAGCGATGCAGTCTGTGTGATACAACCAACGAAAAGTAACGCGCAAAGCAACAACAACACACAAATCTTTGTGTATTGTCTCACTCGACGCATTGCAACTCTCCCTTTTGAAATTTTGGTATCAAAGGTATGTTTTTCAATCATCCGTCGCATTGAAGCTTGTCCTCTCTATTGTCTCTCCCCCTCCAATTTCTGTTCGGGGTGTGGTTGTATGAAATTGCATTCCCTGCATGGAATCATGTGAGACAAACCACTTGTCTATTTCATTGAGCACCAGAAATTTCTTTTGGCACCATAACGGCGCGATCAGTTGATCTGCCGCCGCATCCCCCATCACGCGTGCTATCACGGTTTGGCTTGGAAAATATTCCAATTGACGGCAGGTGATGTCCACATATTCCTCCCGTGTGAGTAGTGCGATTTTTCCGGATTGATATTGCTCCGCCATTTCCGTGCCATGCAGGATATACAGGGAATGAATTTTCACAAACGCAGGCTGTAACGTAGCTATGACCCGCGATGTTTCTAACATCATTTCCTTTGTTTCCCCGGGCAAGCCGTTGATCAAATGGATACAAACGTCCACGCCGCATGCCCGCAACGCCTGGTAGCCTTCCAAAAATGTTGCAAACGTATGCCCACGACGAATGGTACGCAACGTTTCATCATGTATACTTTGCAGTCCCAGTTCCACCACCAGATCGCAACGTGCCGCAAGAGATGCAAGATAGTGTACCACTTTTGGCGGCAGGCAGTCCGGTCGTGTCGCCAAATGAAGTGCGACAGCCCCGGGAAGTGCCGCTGCTGTTTCCATCTGTGTCCGCATATGATCAAAATCGCCGTGCGTCGCTGAAAATGCCTGGAAATATGGAATATAGCCAACATCTCTACCCCATTTATCTGCGGTCAAACGTTTTGCCACTTCAAATTGCTCTGCCAGTGTCAAGCGCGACGGCGCACAAAAGTCTCCGCTGCCTCGCGCAGAACAAAATGTGCAACCGCCATACGAAATCGTTCCGTCGATATTCGGACAAGAAAAGCCACCGTCCAACGGAACCGTCACGCATTTTTTTCCATATTTATGGCGAAGATAGTAGTCATAGGTGTGATATCGTTTATTGCTGACCGAAAAAGGAAACGGATTTGGCCGCTTTACTTTTGTCTTCATCTAAAAATCCGTTTTCTCCTTTCCCGTGCGCGAACATACACAACACACAGCACACAGAGTAGCACAAAACACAATAGTGCGCTCACCGTCACCAGTTGTGCCATGAAAACATCCGAAAACAACAAATATACTCCTTGCCAGATGGTCACCGCACCAAATCCGGCAAACACAACACAAGATCCCACCTGCATCACACGTGCGGGTAAATGACTGTTCAAAACAAATCCCACAATCATTCCAAACAAATCTGCCAGAAACAATCCCACGCAGCAAGCAAGCCAAACACACAAAGAGGTTTGAAACCCGCCGCCCTCATTTGCCGCAAATGTAATGGCTGTCAGCTGCGTCTTATCCCCCAGCTCCGCCAAAAAAAACGTCATAAACACGGCGCTGACGGGCCCTTTGTTTCGGCGAGTTTCATGCGGGTCTTTCTGATCGTTTTTGCCCGGAGTAAAAGCAAATGCCTGCAAAGCAAACAAAAAAAACGCACCACCCGCAAAAAGTTTTAACCATCCCAACGGCAACATCTGCCCCAGTGCTGCTCCCAGCACAATTGCCATGCCGTTCAAAGCAAGAATCGCGAGTCCTATCCCAATGATCACATGTCGTATGCGGTACTTTGCGGCAAGCGTTGCCGAAAGTAATTGCGTTTTGTCTCCCATTTCCGCCAGCAACATTGCAAACATGGTACGAAAAAACAACAGCATCTATGCGCCCCGTCCTGCCATGCGGCAAATATCATTTTACATGCCTTGCCGCTTGGCAAACACTATTTTTTACATGTTATGCGATTTGAAAACGGAATATGAACGCGATACATTTCTTTTTCTTATTATCATTATACCGAAACAATTTATAAAATGCAATACTACCCTACAAAAAAGCCAAACAAATGAAAAGAAAATCCTTTTGACGAAATGTCATAAATAAAGAAAAACGATTGATAAAAGAATGACAAAAATTGACAATGTTCTACAAACTTGGTAAAATACATATTGACAGCAGCCCTATAATTATGGTAGAATTATTTTGTATCATGGTAAAATTTATTGTCTGATTTTGAATGATAGATCAACCTTTGAAAAAGAATATGTACATCAGATAAAAAAATAGAAGATATAAAATGAAAATGGAAGAAAGGATAAACATATGATCAAAACGCAATTCGGTCATTTGCCAACCGGAGAACCCGTCCATGCATATACATTGCGCGCAGGCAATTTAAGCGCAACCATTCTTGACCTTGGCGGTATCATCCAGTCTCTGTGCGTCAACGATTGCGACCTGGTAGCCGGATATGACACGGTAGAAGAGTATTTGAATCACGACGGATATTGCGGTGCATTGATCGGCCGCTATGCCAATCGTATTCGCGGCGGTACGTTCCCGCTCAATGGACGTATCATCCACCTCAACCGCAATGAGCATAACATCAATCATTTGCACGGTGGGTTTGTCGGATTTGATAAAAAGATCTGGAATGTACTCTCCGCCATGGTGCAGGGAGGCGAAGGCCTGATCTTGACATTGGTTTCTCCCGATGGCGAAGAAAACTATCCCGGTACGGCACGTATCCGCGTCACGTATCTCTTGACACCGGAAGGCTTGACGATACATTATGAAGCAGTCAGCGACCGGGACACACCGTTCAACATGACCAACCACGCATATTTCAACTGCAACGGTTATGACAGCGGCAGTATTTGTGATCATACATTACAGATCAACGCCGATGCTTACAGCGTCGTTGACGACGACTTGATTCCCGTGCAAACCTCCCCGGTCTCCGGCACCCCATTTGATTTTCGCCATCCCAAAAAGATTGGTCGAGACATCGATAAAGAAAACGAACAATTGCGCATTGCCGGCGGTTATGACCACAACTTTTATTTGATCAAGAGTGAGCCGATGCAATGGCAGCATTACACGCTCTACCGTGCCGCCGAACTTTGCGGCAAGCAGCACAGCATTACCGTGTACACCAATTTGCCCTGTATTCAGATTTATACCGCCAACTATTTTGGAAGCGACGGCAAATTAAAAGGCGGTGTCAATCAATGTAGCCGCCATGCCGTATGTCTGGAAACGCAGTTTGCCCCTGACGGACCCAATCGCGGAGAAGCAATTTTGCGCGCCGGAGAAAGCTGGGACTACACCACGATTTTCCACATCGACGAGTCCTTACGTTAAAACAATTTGATTACAAACCCTTTTCAACTTTTATATGACCTCATACAGAGGAACCGCACCTTTCTCTGTTGTAGCAAAAACAATCTTCGCCGCCGCACAATCGCGTCTCTCTGCCCCCAAGCACCACCGCGATGCGGCGGCGGTTTTTCGTCCATTTGAAAAACCGATACAAAGTTATGGAACATAAGAAAAAGGTGTGGAGCAAAGGCTATTGTTTTCACGCTTGTCCTATGCAATCTTCCCATATCATACCAACAAAGCACAAAAAAGAGTGAAACATGATGAACGAAACAGAAAAAACAAAAAAGGACCTCATATCTGACGGCATTTGTTATATTGTCGCTGCAGGTGATTTCTGCGGGCCGCCGTTTGATCTGCAACGAAAAGATCTGCTGATTGCCGCAGATGGTGGTTTGGCACACCTCAACGCCCGGGGTATCACACCGCACTTGCTTATGGGGGATCTGGACTCTCTTTCCGCCGACATACAACGTCCCGCGCAAACAGAAGTATTTTCTCCCATCAAAGATGAAACGGACACCGCATTGGCACTTGATCACGCATGGAAAAACGGATATCGTACGTTTCGTATGTACGGATGTACAGGAGGCAGTCGTTTTTCTCATACCTTGGCGCTTTTGCAAACCGCCGGTGCCATCAGCCAAGCCGGCGGAGATATTGTGGTCTATGAAAAAAATGCATATATCTTTTTTCTCAGCAATGATCCATGCACGTTGCCCAACCGCGGCGGCTATCTCTCCGTATTTGCATGGGGAAAGGCAGCACAAGGTGTCACACTGAAACATGTTAAATATCCGCTCTCAAACGCAACGCTTACCCCTGATGTACCGTTGGGCGTCAGCAATGAGATCATTGCCCCACAAGCGGAAATTTCCGTGCGTGACGGCACACTTTTGTTGGTACAAACAAAAGAAAAGGAGGAACCCTGGTGGACATGAACCTACGCGGCGCAATTTTCGATTTGGACGGAACGTTGCTTGATTCCGGACACGTTTGGAAGGATATCGACCGTTTGTTTTTGGGCAAACGCGGCATTGAAGTGCCACCGGATTATTATCAGGCGGTTGCCCCGCTGGGATTTGGCGGTGCAGCGGAATATACCATCAAACGGTTTCAATTAAAAGAGACGCCCGCTGAAATACTGGCAGAATGGCAGCAAATGAGCGAAGATGCTTTTGCCCACGACGTGAAAATTAAACCTTACGTCAAAGAGTACCTGGCATCGCTTGCTGCCCGCGGCATTCCCTGTGCTATTGCAACTGCCTCCCATCAAAGCTTATATGAACCCGCGCTTAAAAACAACGGAATTGACACCTATTTTTCCACTTATGTCACCGTTAACCAGGTGGTACGCGGAAAAGGCTTTCCTGACATCTATGTGGCAGCTGCCGAAAAACTCGGTGTGCCTCCAACCGCCTGTGCCGTATTTGAAGACATCCTGCCGGGTATCACCGGCGCCAAAGCAGGTGGATTTTATACCGTAGCAGTAAAAGACGGTGCTGCTGCAGAATGGGAAACACAATTGCGTCAAACGGCTGACCGTTATATTGAAAGCTATCAAGAACTATTCACAAATGACATTTTCCCAAGTAAAAAAGTCTCAAAATAAGAAAAACGCAACGTTTTACCATACCTAAATGGTTTCACCCTTTACATAACCAGTTGTAAAAAGCTCAAATATAAAAACAGCAAAACCATGTTAGAACGGTTTTGCTGTTTTTATATTGATGTTCAAATTTCATCACATTTGTGATAGACACAAAAATTTGCCGCGACAATCAAAGCTTTGTAGTTTACAAACATCCATTTCAAAAATGAAATTCAGCACATTTTCTCCGCCATTTTCACGCCGCCTAAAATATGAAAATGCAAATGTTTCACCGTTTGGCATGCATCATCTCCACAGTTGGAAATCACACGATATCCGTTGGTGCACCCTGCCGCCGCAGCGATTTGCGGAATGCGTTCAAAGATATCACGGATCAAGGCGCTGTTCTCTGTTGTCACCGCATCCAAACTCTCGATATGCTGCTTGGGAATCACCAGTACATGCACCGGCGCCTGCGGATTGATATCGCGAAATGCCAGTATTTTTTCATCCTGATAAACGATATTGCTTGGAATGGTTCCCTCCACGATTTTACAAAATAAGCAGTCCATATGATTGTTCTCCCTTTCAAAAATTTTCATCTGTTCGATGATATGATATAAATAACACCGCACGATTACATCTGTCTGCGTCCCACATCCGCCCAATGATACTGGGTCAGATCGCCCTCACATTGCAAGGCCGTAAATGACCGTTGCCGCAACACTTCATAGGTTCCAACCGCTACCGCATTGGACAAATTGAGCGAGCGCAGCGTTGGTCGCATAGGAATGCGCACACACGCGTCCGGGTGTTGTACCAAGAGGGATTCAGGCAGCCCACGCGTTTCACAGCCAAATACAATCCATGTCTCTTTCCCATACGAAACCTGCGTATAATCACGCGGCGCCTTTGTGGAGAAAAACCAGCGTTCACAACCATCGGTTTTACGCAAAAAATCATCCAGAGAATCATAAAAGGTCACATCCAGTTTGTCCCAGTAATCCAACCCCGCGCGTTTCATTTTTTTGTCATCGATTTCGAACCCCAGCGGACGTACCAAATGCAATGAAGCGCCGGTAGCAGCACAGGTACGGGCAATGTTCCCCGTGTTTTGCGGGATCTCCGGTGAAACGAGCACAATGTTGATCTGTCCCATAAAATGCCTCCGATTTTTCTGTGCACATTCTTCAGCCAACATGAGAGCTCTCACATGTGCGCCTGTTGGTTTTATTGTAGCACACCACGCAAAAAAAATCTACCCCATACAGAAATTCGTCGTTTTTATCGTTTCTGTCCTTTTTCTTTTTTTCTGGCTTTTTATTTTTCGTGCATTGTTTTTACGTTACGTTTTTCAGCGCAAAAAAGCAAAGCAAATACAATAGAAAGGCTTGTATTTGAAAAAAAACTATGATATACTGATTGCGGTTTTCCAAAATACGGAACAGAAAACAACGGTATGCTTACGCAATATCAGAATGCAAAGGAGAAACAACATGTTTGTAAAAAAACCACCGATGGGCTTTAACACCTGGAACACCTTCGGAGAAAAAATCAATGAAGATCTTATTATGGAAACCGCAGATGCTATGGTTCATGAAGGACTGTTAGATGCCGGCTATGAGTATCTGGTCATCGATGACTGCTGGAGTGAGTATGACCGTGATCCGAAAACGCATCAACTTGTTCCGCATCACGAAAAATTCCCGCACGGCATCAAGTATGTGGCAGATTATGTGCATGCAAAAGGCCTGAAATTCGGCATTTATTCCTGTGCAGGCGTGCGTACCTGCGCAGACTATCCCGGTTCGTATGATCATGAATACCTGGATGCCAAAACATTTGCATCATGGGGTGTTGATTACTTAAAATATGACTACTGCAACAAACCGGGGCAAACGGACGGACCGTTTTTGTATCGTCGTATGGGCATGGCACTCCGCAATTGCGGCAGAGATATTCTTTTCTCCGCATGCAACTGGGGAATAGATGATGTGTGGAGTTGGGCGCGTTCGGTCGGCGCAGATATTTACCGTTCACCGGCGATGTGTGCGATAATTTTGATTCTTTTTTCAACATTGCAAAATCACAGTATAACCGTTTCGGCAGCAACGCTCCCGGCTGTTTCAATGACATGGACATGCTCACAGTCGGCATGTACGGGAAAGGCAATGTCGGATCTTCCGGCTGTAATGATACGGAATACCGCACGCAGTTCGCTCTTTGGTGTCTGTACGGTGCACCGTTGATGCTCGGGTGTGATGTCCGTCATATGACCAAAGAAACAAAGGAACTGATCACCAACCGCGATTTGATTGCACTGAATCAAGATGAAGAGTGCCGCGGCCCAATGCGCATTTGCAGCGAATATGAGCGTTTTAATGTGTTTATGCGCCATTTGTCTGGTAATGAAATTGCCATTCTATTCCTCAATCCGGCCGTGCCCGTGCTTTTGCCATCGACATGGGGCTGACGGTTGACAGCGGCTTCCATATCGAAGCGACCGAGATTTTCACAGGCGAACCGCTCGAACAACAAAGAGATTATTTCAGCATAAAGTTGCCCGCGCATGGCTGTAAATTGTATCGCGGTCGTCTGGTTGAAGATTGAGTTTTCTCCAAAATGTAAAACCCACGGTACAAATGATTAACCTACATAAAACCAAAACCTCCGCAGAAAAGCGATGCTTTTCCGCGGAGGTTTTTCCATGTTTTTTAAATACGCCAATCATACTGAAATCATACGCCGCCCTGTTTTTTCAAAAACAGTTTCACGATGATATTGTAGGGAATCACGCTCAGCGCCAGACCAAAAGGAATCAAAAATTGTGTAGGAGAAAGTGGCGTTGTACGGAACACGGCACCGCCAAAATAAATAATGCAAAGCTGTACACAAATGATCATGGACATGATGATGACAAATGTACGATTTTGCCTTAAACTTGAAAAGGGATTCAAACGTGTAGTACGGGCGCTGAAACAATTGGATAAATCTGCAAAAATGAATAAGGTGAAAAATGCACACAGAAATGGTAGTGGGTGATCGAAAAATCCGTAATATTCCTGCATACGTGAAGATGTAATAAATGACAGAGCCAGCGTAATGATATAACCGGCACCGAATATCATGCGTTTCACCATATAACGATTCAAAATCTTTTCGTCTCTGGGTTTGGGCGGTTCACACATATATTCTGTCAGCGGCGCCTCACCTGCAAAGGCAAGTGAGCCGAATGTATCCATGATCATGTTGATCCACAACATCTGTAAAACCGTCACAGGAGAATCGATTCCCAAAAACGGACAAATGATAGATATCGCCACTGCACTGAAATTTGTCGTAAGCTGGAACAG
>ERZ857984.2271-NODE-2271-length-12259-cov-2.570878_pt1 | contig 12259 bp, 11 predicted proteins | sample MGYA00519914_ERZ857984 | MGnify/ENA primary metagenome ERZ857984 (study PRJEB31778, sample SAMEA3449417) | human gut metagenome | biome: human gut; feature: human-associated habitat; material: faeces | place: United Kingdom | collected 2010/2012 ... | reverse complement strand
GCTGTTCCCGGAACTACGGCAACCTTTTCTTCCTCTAGCAATCTTGTAGCAAACTCTTCTGATGTGAGTCCAAACTTCTTAATGCTTGGGAATACATAGAATGCTCCATATGGTTCAAAACAATCAAGTCCCATATCTCTTAATTCGTGAACAAGATAATTTCTTCTCTGATTGTATGACTCCTTCATTCTTGCCACATCATCATCACCGTTTCTTAATGCTTCAACTGCAGCATACTGGCTTGTTGTAGGTGCACACATAATTGCAAACTGATGGATTTTAACCATCTGATCCATAATAACCTTTGGCGCACACGCATAACCAAGTCTCCAACCTGTCATTGCATAAGCCTTTGAAAAACCGTTGATCGTAACGGCACGATCTTCCATCCCGGGTAGCGAAGCAATTGATATATGCTTGGCCTGACCATAGACCAGCTTTGCATACACTTCATCAGAAATTACGATAAAGCCATGTTTCACAGACAGCTGGGCAATCTGCTCCAGCAGTTCCTTAGGATAAACAGCGCCAGTCGGGTTGCATGGGCTGTTCAATAGTAAAAGTTTGGTTTTTAGGGTAATCGCTTTACGGATATCTTCGATATCGGGTAACCAACCCAATTCCTCGCGTGCACGGACTATCACAGGAGTGCAGCCAGCCATCTTCGTGAGCTGAACATAATTGATAAAGGATGGCTCTATGACTATCATCTCTTCGCCCGGATCCAGCAAGCCCATCACAGAGCACATAAGTGCCTCCGCGCAGCCATCAAGAACAAGGATGTTTTTATTGGGATCTGCGATGATTCTATTATCCTTCGCCAATTTTTCACAGATTGCCTGACGGCATTCAATCGTGCCGCGATTGTGGGCATAGTGCGTTTCCTTTTTCTGCAGGGACCTGACCGCCGCATCAATAATATTCTGCGGGGTTGAAAAGTCCGGTTCGCCAACCTGCAGCTTAATGACTGAGCGCCCAGCTTTCGCCATTTCATTAGCCTTTTCGCCTATCTGGCGAATTTTAGAAAGCTGTATTTCATCCAAATGGTTACTGAAACTCATGCGTAGTCCTCCTCTTTTCCCAAATCGTTATACGTCCTGTTGAATACACTCATTTTATAATTTGCCAACTGGCTTGTAAGCATTGTACAAAAACCAACAAATTTTTAAAAATTACCACAATATTTAGCGGAAATTGCAGGTGCAAGTTGGACACCTGCACAGTAGAAATATAGCTATTCAGAGCGTTGGGCGGAATGGGAGCCTTTGGCTGCCGTCCCGGGCGATGTTTCCGCAGCCTCCGGCTGCGGAAACAGAGTCGAGGAAGCTTTCGAACAGTTCCTCCGGGGTGCGGTAACTGAGTATCTTGCGGGGCCGTCCATTGAGATCACCAGGATCGGTATTCCCAAGAAAATAACCCCGCTGCTCGATCAGTTGGAAGGACAGTCATCCCGCCCTTTGAAATCGATCACGCCAACAATGAGCGGAACGAAATGGCCAATCTGCCCCCAAATCCGGGCGGCGAAGCCCGCATCGTAATAAAACCACAAGCGGCTGCCACACGCTTGCGGCGCTGCGGTTTCATGATTCAAGGCGCTTTGGGCGGGTTCTACCGATTTCAGGAGGGCGAATCTTTTCTCCTTTTAAGATGCAATTTTTGTTATATAAACACAAAATAGAAAACTCATCCCTCAATGTATTGTTAATATTAACAAAGGAGAGCATTTCTCTCAATAGCGAAATCGCGCATTTTTCTTTTAATAAGTTTGCATATCTTACTGATTTTGACCGGCAAAGCTTCGATTTCTACTTTAAGGGAGATCGAATGCCACCCGTTTCGTGTGGAGTAACCGTCCGGCGAGATGAAAACAGGCCGTTCGAGCGCGGAAGAGAGGAGACCTTCCCACTTCGGACTGTCCGCTGTGCCCCCTCGCCCCTCGGTGGGGGAATCGGCGGCTCTATCCGGTTGTCATTTGATCCACACCGGCGTCAGGCTGGAAGCATCTCACCTTCGAAAATAAAATACTCACCATCACGCGAAACATAAAAAGTCAGGCTCCCGGCAAAACCGGGGGTCTGACTTTCTATGAACCTGGAATCCGACGGTCTTATTTCAGCTTGCCTGCCGTCTTACGCAGCAGATCTTCACCGGACGCCTTGCGGTCAATGGCAGAGACGTCCGCAATCAGGCGCAGCAGGGAGTAGCGGCAAACCAGGCCGGAAGCCTTCACCATCTTGACAGCCCTGATGGAATCCTTGCCGTCACCGGTATTGACACCCACGTGCAGACAGGTCAGGCCGCTGTCCTTTGCCAGCGCCACTCTGTCCTCGCCGGCCAACTGCGCCAGAAGGAACATGCCGATACGTCCCCTGTCCATATAGGGCCTCAGCATTTTAAGATATTCCTCGTCACCGGGGAGCCTCCGTTGCGTGCAGCTGGTCGTAAGCGCCCATTCCTTTGCAGTTGCCCAGTTCAATGTCCTGAATGCCCGTGTTCAGCAATCTTTTGAGGATGCCTGTATGATGGCGGGATATGAAATCCAGCCGGGTTCCAGATAGATTACTTCGTCGCCGGGATTCACCAACCCGCGAACCGCCAAATAAACGGCGTATTTCCCGCCGGGGGTAACCATAATTTCATCAGGAGAATAGGAGCATCCGTTTTCCTCTTTCAGCTTTTCTGTTATTTTTCGACGCAGTTCGGGGAGTCCCCGGCCAACGGTATAATGCGTAAAGCCGGCATCCACCTGCCTCTTTAGCTCATCGCAGATTCTTTTGGGCGTATCAAAATCCGGTTCTCCGCCGGACAGATTGGCGGCTCCGGGTCCCGGGCCTGCATTTCTTTCGCCTTTGCCATAAAGACAACCAATTTGGACGGCTGCAAATTCTGGATGTTTTCATTATATACCACGCTATCTACCTCTAAATATCGATATGCCGCGGCAATCTTAGTGCTGCTCACAAAGCTGTACGTGCAATGCCTGCACCTCTTCCGCGGCGAAAGAGCTTTCTCGCAGATGATAAGTTATACCGCATGCTTCTCTGAAAATGCTCTGACAGCATCCAGAAATGCATCAATATCTTCCTTCTTTGTATAGTGATGAAACGAAACACGCATACCGCCCAGACCGGTGGAACAGCGAACCGTCACAAATATTTTCTGCTCACGCAGGAAATCCCGCAGGGCGCGCTCCTGTTCCACATTGTTGTCCTCGAGCCCATTGATATTAAATACCACGATGGAGGACATGTGTGCCTCTTCCCCTGAGCTTTGCATTCGGAATCCCAATACAGCACCATGAGTCCAAGAGGCGATTCTGCGCAGCTCCGCTGACCGGGGATTTTTTCCGAACGTGCATCCTGATTTTAGGGGGCAGGATTTCGGCAAAGTCAAAAGCCCCCATGTCCTACGCGGACCTTTTCTGATTCACAACCACTTTGCCGCGCTCAATACCGTTGGGGAACGCATCCCCATTGCCCGCCGGCACCCCTGCGGCTGTCCCGGCCACAACCGCAAAAAGGCCCGCGCAATGCGCGGGCCTTTTCTGATACAGTGAGATTACTTCGCCTTGTTCCGGATGTACTCGTCGATCGAAGCAGCGGCGGTCTTGCCGGCTCCCATCGCCAGAATCACGGTGGCCGCTCCGGTCACCGCGTCGCCGCCGGCGTAAACACCCTCGCGGGTGGTGGCGGCATCCTCGGTGCAGACGAGGCAGCCCTTGCGGTTTACCTCGATGCCCGGGGTGGTGTTCTTGATCAACGGGTTGGGGCTGGTGCCGATCGACATGATGACCGCATCCACCGGGATCTCGAAGTTGGAACCCTTCTTCTCGATCGGGCGGCGGCGTCCGGAGGCATCCGGCTCGCCAAGCTCCATCTCGACGCACTCGATGGCTTTGACATGGCCGTTTTCATCCCCATGGATGGCAACCGGATTGTTGAGCAGCTTGAAGATAATGCCCTCCTCCTGAGCGTGGTGGACCTCCTCCGCTCTCGCGGGAAGCTCCTCCATGCTGCGGCGGTAGACAATATAGACATTCTCCGCACCGAGGCGCTTGGCGCAACGGGCGGCATCCATCGCGACGTTGCCGCCGCCGACGACGGCAACCGAATTGCCGTGATAGATGGGAGTCATATACTCCTCATCATAGGCGTGCATCAGGTTGGTGCGGGTGAGGTACTCGTTGGCCGAATAAACGCCGAGCAGGTTCTCACCCGGGATGTTCATAAAGCTGGGCAGGCCGGCGCCGGAACCGATAAAGACGGCCTCGTAGCCCTCCTCAAAGACCTCGTCAACGGTGATGGTGCGTCCGACGATGTAATCGGTCTTGAGGTCAACACCGAGCTTGATGAGGTTGTCAACCTCGGTCTTAACGATCGCCTTGGGCAGACGGAATTCAGGAATTCCGTAGCTGAGAACGCCGCCCGCGACATGCAGAGCCTCGAAAACGGTGACCTCGTAGCCCTTGGCGGCAAGCTCGCCGGCGCAGGTCAGGCCGGCAGGGCCGGAGCCGACCACCGCGACCTTATGGCCGTTGGAAGCGGGCTTATCCCCGGAAGAAAATCCATGCTCGCGGGCATAGTCGGCGACAAACCGCTCGATGCGGCCGATGCCGACGCTCTCGCCCTTGATGCCGCGCACACACTTCGACTCGCACTGGGTCTCCTGCGGGCAGACGCGGCCGCAGACGGCGGGCAGGCGGTTGGTCGAAAGGATGATCTGATAGGCTTCCTCAAATTTCTCCTCCGCGACCTTGGCGAGAAACTCAGGAATCCGCACGTTGACCGGGCATCCGGACACGCAGGGCTTATGCTTGCAGTTGAGGCAACGCTTGGCCTCTCCCACCGCCATCTCCTTGGTGTAGCCGATGGCGACTTCCTTGAAGTTCTTATTGCGGATCTGCGGCTCCTGCTCGGGCATGGGGGTCTTGGTTGCAATCATATTAGCCATTGTGCTTTCCTCCCAATCCGATGCGGCAGACATGCTCATCCTTGGCTTTTTCTACCTCTTTGTAGAAGCTGTTGCGCTTCATCAGGCCGTCATAATCGACAAGGTGGCCGTCAAAGTCGGGGCCGTCGACGCAGGCGAACTTGGTTTCGCCGCCGACGGTGACACGGCAGCCGCCGCACATGCCGGTTCCGTCAATCATGACGGGGTTGAGGCTGACGATGGTCTTGATGCCGTACTTTTTGGTGACGGCCGAGACAAACTTCATCATCGGAATCGGGCCGATGGCGATTACGAGGTCATAGCCCTTGCCCTCGTTGATCAGCTTTTCAAGCTGGGTGGTGACGAAGCCGGGGATTCCGTAGGTGCCGTCATCGGTGGTGATATAGAGGTTGTCACAGGCGGCAGTGAACTCATCCTCGAGGATGACGATATCCTTCGACTTGAAGCCGGCAACCACGTCGACCGGAATTCCCATCTTGTGGAGGGTCTTGGCCTGCGGGTAGGCGATCGCACATCCGACGCCGCCGCCGACCACGCAAACCTTCCTGGCGCCCTCGTAATGGGTGGGCTGTCCGAGAGGTCCGACAAAATCGGCAAGGAAATCGCCCGCCTTCATCATCGAGAGCAGACGGGTGGTCGCGCCGGCAACCTGGAACATAATGGTGACCTCGCCGGTGGCGGGATCGGTATCCGCAACGGTCAGAGGGATTCTCTCGCCCTTGTCGTCCACACGCAGGATGATGAACTGGCCCGCCTTGGCGCGCTTCGCAACATCGGGCGCCTCGACCTTCATCAGCGTGACGGTGCTGTTGAGGGCTCTGGTTTCGGTAATACGGTTCACACTCTCACTCCATTCGATTCGATTGCTATTAGCGATGGTGGGCTAACAGTTTTTATTATATCGCAATTGATTTCCATATGCAACAGTCCTGAAAACAGTTTTTCTGACAGATTTTTCAGTTTTAATGCAGATGGTTTATCAATAACGCACAAGATTTTGCAGCGATGAAAGTTGCGTCTTCCACAGGTGGAAAAAGGAACGGGAGCGTCCGCACAGCGGACGCTCCCGGATCGTGTGAAGACTTCTTATCTTCTGTGGCTGAAGCAGTCGCTGCAGTAAACAGGACGGTCGCTTCTGGGCTGGAAGGGAACCTTGCAGGGCGCCCCGCACTCGGCGCAGACGGCGTCGAACATCTCACGAGGGGCTCTGCCATCGCCACGGCCGCTCGCAGCCTTACGAGCGTCACGGCAAGCCTTGCAGCGCTGCGGCTCATTGGTGAAACCTTTTTCGGCATAAAAGGCCTGCTCATTGGCAGTGAAAACGAACTCCTGGCCGCAGTCTTTGCAAGTGATGATTTTGTCGTTGTACATTTGATTACCTCTATTTCTTTAGATCGCTGTCCCATCACTTTTCTATGGGACATCTGGGTGATCAATGCTTCACCGTATGTGAAACATTTGGATTAACTATACACGGATTTTTCGATTTTGTCAACAGAAATAATCATGATCTGTAACTTTCCAGTAATTTTAGATCATTCCTACAAATTATTCTCCCTAAATTTGGTCTTATTCATATCGCAGCGCCTCAATTGGGTCAAGTTTTGCCGCCTTATTGGCAGGATAAAATCCGAAAAAGACGCCGATCGCCATCGAAAAGCTCACTGCGATCAAAACGATGCCCAGTCCGGGCCACCCGGGCGCGCCGATTGCCACCGATCCGACCCGGCCAAGGGCTGTGCCCAATGCAACCCCAATGCTGCCGCCAATCAGGCAGATAATCATCGACTCCACGATGAACTGCGCCCGGATGGCGCTGTTTCTCGCCCCCAGCGCCTTGCGGGTGCCGATCTCGCGGGTCCGTTCGGTCACCGAAACCAGCATGATGTTCATGACCCCGATTCCGCCCACCAGCAGGGAAATGGCCGCGATGACGCTGATCGCAAGGCTCATGGTGCTCATCATTCCAGTCATGCTGCCGACCATGCTGTCCATATTTTCCGCCCACACCATGACATAGTCATTGTCGCGGTAAAAACGCCTGTTGAAGTAGTCCTCGCTTGCCTGTGCGAAGGCCTTGGTATCGACGCCGTCATTTGCCCGCACCTGAAAGCCGTAATGTCCGCCGCCCACATCGTCGTTAATCTGCTCGGCGGCGCCGATCGGAATAAAGATGTTGGTGGTGGTATCCCCGGTCATGTTGGCGGCAAAGCCGGTCACCTCGTAGCGGTAAACCCCCGAAACCGTAAAGGTATAGTCCCCCTGGTTGAGCTGTATTTTGATCTCACGCCCCAGCGCCTGCTGCGGCGTGATGCCGGGAAAGAGCTTCTCGACAAAACGGTCCGAGATGATCGCCACGAACTTCTCCCCGCCGACCTCGCGGCTGTTGAGGTCGTGTCCTGCGATCACCGGGATGTTCTGGATGCCCAGCGCGTTGGCGCTGACTCCCACCACATAGCCCGAGGCCTCGTTGCGGCCGTTGATCGCCTGTCCAGTGCCGACGCTCTTGGTAACGGCCAGCGTTTTGATCTTGTCGGCAAACGCCTCCTGATAGACCTCGATCATTTCGCCGGTGATCATGTCCGAATCCTCCCACTCGCGGGACCAGTTGGTATTGCCGTTTTCATCCGGCTTGTCGGTGATGCGGATTTGAATGGAGTTGGCGCCGAGATCGGCCAGCAGGCTCGAGACGGAACGGGTCATCGCATTGCCCACCGTGACGATGGCGATAACCGATGCGATGCCGATGATGATGCCGAGCATCGTGAGCATGGCACGCATCTTATTGGCCCGCAGTCCGTTGACCGCAAGACGGATATTTTCCAAAAGGCTCACTTTGCTCCGCCTCCCTTCTCCTCCCGGATGATCCGGCCGTCGGCGATGGTCACGATCCGCTCGGTTTCCGCCGCCAGCTCCGGGTTGTGGGTAATCAGCACGATCGTCTTGCCCTGCTCTTCGTGCAGCCGGTGGAAGAGGTCCATCACCAGCCGCCCGGTCTGGGAATCGAGCGCCCCGGTCGGCTCGTCGGCCAGCAGGATGGCCGGATCGTTTGCCATCGCCCGGGCGATGGCGACCCGCTGCTGCTCCCCACCGGAAAGATCGTAGGCATGACGTTCCCAAAGCTCCTGAAGCCCACACAGGCTAAGGATTCCTTTCGCCCGGTTTTCCGCCTCTTCTCCGGATATTCCTCTCTGGGAAAGAACTTCCAGCATATCCTCCCAAAGTGTTTTCTCCGCAAAAAGCAGCTGGGGATCCTGTGGCAAAAGCCCCACGCGTCCAGAAAGAGCTATCTCTCCCCTCAGAGGGTGAAGTCCTCCTGCCAAAAGCCGCAGCAGGGTGGTTTTTCCGGCGCCGTTGCCGCCCAGCACCGCCAAAAGCTCCCCCCGGCGCAGGGTCAGAGAAAGGCCCCGCACTATGGGTTCCGCCCCCTTCTCAAAGGCAAACCAAAGCTCCTTTGCCTGCAGGACTTCCTCTCCATCTTTTTCCCATTTCCAGGTCTCAAAACATGTGAAATCCCCGGGCCGCACAGGCTGCAGCGTATGGGACTGGGCAAAACGCCGCAGCCACGCCCGGCCTTCCTCCACCGTAACGGGGCAAGCGACCTCTTCCGAGTTTTTTTCTTCTAAGGTCTCTGCAGCGGCCCAGATACGCATAGCGGCCGGCATCCCCAGAAGCACATCGTTCCCCGCCTTTTTCAGCCATGGCCCCAGCTTCTCCGGGCTTCCTGCACAAAGGATGCTTCCTTTCCCCATCACCGCCCCCCGGTGAGCCATGGAAAAAGCTTCCTCCAACCGGTGCTCTGCCAGCAGGACAGAGGTCCCCAGCTCCCGGTTAATTCTCCCCAGCAGTTCCAGAAACCGGGCGGCCGCTATGGGATCCAGCTGCGCCGTGGGCTCATCCAGAATCAGAAGGTACGGGCGCATAGCCATGACAGAGGCCAGATTGAGCAGCTGCTTCTGCCCTCCGGAAAGCTCCGCCGTCTTTCTGTGGAACCAGCCCTCTATGCCGAAGAAGGAAGCCGTCTCCGCCACCCGACGGCGGATGTTGGAGGTTGGGAGCCCCAGACTTTCCAGACCGAAAGCCAGCTCATGCCAGACCGTATCCGTAACGATCTGGTTTTCCGGGGATTGCTGCACAAATCCGATAACAGCGGCCTCCTCCCGGAGATCCAGCTCCTCCAGAGGCCTCCCCTCCCAGAATATCCGCCCTGTCAGGTCCCCATGGGGCATAAGGGAACGCTTTAAAAGCCGCAGCAGGGTGGTCTTCCCGCAGCCGGAAGGGCCGCAGAGAACAAGAAACTCCCCCCGCCGGAGCGTCAGGTTTACAGACCGCAGAGCGGGCTCCCTCTGCCCCGGATATAAAAAATACAATTCCTGAATAACCAGGGCGTCATCCCCCATGCTTCCTCTGCGAGACCCCGGCTCCTGCCGCCCTGCAGAGACATCGGAAGCTGCTTCCGCTTCATTTAGGTTTGCTCTGCCGTCAGGCTCTATCCTTTCATATATTCCCATTTTTTCACCTCCCGCGCAGTATGGATGCACACCCCCCAGGGCGCCAGGCAGAGGGCGCCGTATACCAGAAAAAAGCAGACTTGCAGAGGGCCTACCGGGCCTTCTGTCAAAAACACTCCTTTAACCGTGGGAAAATACTGAAATTCCATGGCCCCTGCAAGACATCCGGAAAGGAGAAAAAAGCCGCAGAAAAGCAGAAGACTCACAGCTGCCCTATCCCGGCCGGTGAAGCGGTAAAGAGAAAAGGCCGTCCGCCCCGGTAGTCCATACCCTCTAGCCCTCATGCTGTCCGCCGTCTCTACAGCGTTTTCCAAAGCCCACGTAAGCAGGATGGAAACAGCCTTCACAGCTTCCTTTCCCCTGTGGCGCAGGCCCTGTTTTTTCTGTGTTTTCTGCCCCTTCTTCGCTTCTGCAGGGAAATCTTCCCATACGCCCATACAGCGCCTGGCCTCGTTCACACCCCGCAGTCTTCTGATAAACGAAGGCACAAAGCGGAGCGTCATACTCAGAAGCAGCGAGAGCGCAGGAAGAATCCTGCCGAAAAGCCACATGCATTTCTCCGCCGTCACCACCTCCGTGACACACATAAACCACAGAAGCATACAGGCCAGCATACAGGCAGCTCCCAGCCCATAAAGAAGGCTTTCCAGGGTAAGAGGATTGCCCGAAGGAAAATAGGCCAGAACGGTCTCTCCCCCATGGCTGAAAAGAGGATTGGCCGCCGCGGTGAGGAAAAGTATGGGCAGCATATAGATTAGACTTCGGCGCACGGCTCTTTTCCCTCGAAGGCGGAATGAAAAGAAAAGGGCCCCTGCAAACGAAAACAGAAGGCAGAATGGGTGCAAGAGAAACATTCCGAAGCCGAGAACAAGAGCAAAATATAAAAATTCCACCGCTGGATGGAAATCGGTGGAAAACTTCCTGGCTGCCTGAAAAGTTCTTTCTGTAGAAATGGTCTCTTTCCGGCTTTTTTTCATATTGTTCCTCCTTCCGCCCAGCGTCTTATTCACATCATTCTCCCTTTGCGGCGGCACTGCCGCCCACATCGCGCCCCATGTCGCAGCTATAGACCCACGCTATCCGATCCCCCTCCTGCACCGTATGGGCGGCGCTGCTGTAATTGGGGAATCTCCCGTTAACAGAATACATCCAGCCGGAAAGCTCCCCCACATCGAATTCATACAGATTCCCGATTCCCTCTATATACGCGCCCTTATATCCCGGCGTACCGGTATACTCCATATGAATTCCCTTCTCCCTGCACACCCGCCGGAGAATATCAAAAACGCTTTCCCCCTCCTGAAAAGAAACGACCGTCTCCTCCAGAAGCCAACCATCCGCCGGGATCAGCTCCCGTTTTTCCGGATCGCAAAGCTCCATATTGGAAAGCACAGCGGCGCAGGAAATGGAAAACCGGCAGGTTTTCATTTTTTCTCCGCCGCTTTCCCCGCTTTGGTCAGAGGATACGGGGACTGCGGGAGCCGCAGAAGAAACCGATGAAACGGAAGACGATGGGGATTTCGATGAAAGATTTTCCTCTGTGTAGCCTAGACTGCCAGAAGATTCTGCTTCCGAGGAAGTCGAAGCAGAAGATGTATCGGATGCAGAAGGAACAGATGGAGCTCTCGAAGCAGACGAAGAAGGGGAAGAAGCAGAACCTGTGGAAGGAATCTCCTCCTTCGTTTTGCCGGAAACGTCCCCGCTGGAAAGCTCTGCCCCCAGCAGAAGGGAAGAGGTATCTTCCGGCATGGGAGCCTCCCAGAACCAGGCAACGCAAAGCAATGTCAGCACCGCTGCAATTGCCGCAGCAGCGGGTATGTATTTTTTCCATCTAGGCGTAACGGGCTTCTTCGTATGCATGCTTCTCACTCCATTTCCCTTTCCATGCGAAAGGCCGCGGCAGCCTGCAAATTTTCCACAGACTGCCGCGGCCGGTTTTCCGCGCAGATATACAGTTCCATCCCCAAAAGGGCATGAAAACAAAGCCTCCTTCCGCTCTTCGCTCGAGAGCATTTCAGAGGGAAACAGCCGGGCAGTTCTTCTGACTTGCGCTTCGCTGGCCGGCACACGCCTTCTCAGTTCCCCAATGGCTGGCTTTCGCCCTGTGTGCGGCCTCCGCGCTTACAGCGGCGGCACCGTTCGCGATTTTCACACGATTCCCTATTCTCCGCACGCCCCCTGCCGCACCTGAAGCAAGCGAGATGAGCGCCGGCACCCGGATGAATATTCGGTATGATAGTATGTATTTGCCTTTTATTATACACAAAATACGGAGAAATGGCCAGTCCCTTTACCAAAACACAGTGTGACGCAAAAATCCGATCCTGTATGCCTGTATGCTGATTCTCAGATTTATCCGCATGTTTTATAGAGAAACCGGTTCCAAAAGCAAAAAGAAAAGCAGCACCCAAAAGGGTGCTGCATACATCCCAACAGGGATTTGTTATCTCTTGGAGAACTGCGGTGCACGGCGAGCTGCCTTCAGGCCGTACTTCTTGCGCTCCTTCATTCTGGGGTCGCGGGTCAGGAACCCGGCCTTCTTCAGAATGGGGCGGAGATTCTCAGAATCATACTGCAGAAGAGCTCTGGCAATACCGTGGCGGATAGCGCCGGCCTGGCCGGTCACGCCGCCGCCGGATACACGGCACACTACGTCGAACTTCTCGTTGGTGTCAGTGAGCACCAGGGGCTGACGGACAATCAGCTTCAGGGTTTCAAGTCCGAAATACTCGTCGATGGGGCGGTCGTTAATGGTGACCTTGCCGGTGCCCTGATATACTCTTACACGGGCAACAGAA
>ERZ857984.2270-NODE-2270-length-12265-cov-4.621622_pt1 | contig 12265 bp, 8 predicted proteins | sample MGYA00519914_ERZ857984 | MGnify/ENA primary metagenome ERZ857984 (study PRJEB31778, sample SAMEA3449417) | human gut metagenome | biome: human gut; feature: human-associated habitat; material: faeces | place: United Kingdom | collected 2010/2012 ... | reverse complement strand
CGGTGGAATTCGGGGAGTTCGTCCAGAAAAAGCACCCCGTTGTGGGCTAGGCTCACCTCGCCGGGGCGCAGCGCCGCGCCGCCGCCCGCCAGGGCCGCCGCGCTCACGCTGTGGTGGGGGCTGCGGAAGGGCCGGCATGCCAGCAGGCCGGCGCCGCCGGGCAAAAGCCCCGCCACCGAATAGATGCCCGTACACTCCATGGCTTCGCTGCGGGTGAGGGGCGGCAGAATGCCCGGCAGGCGTTTTGCCAGCATGGACTTGCCTACGCCGGGAGGCCCGATCAGCAAAAGATTGTGCCCGCCTGCCGCCGCAATCTCCAGGGCCCGGCGGGCCCCCAACTGGCCCCGCACATCGGCAAAGTCGGGCGCGGGCCCGGCGCTTTCCCCCGCAAAGGGGGCGGCGGGGGTGGGGCGGAGCGGCTCTTCCCCCGTGAGGTGCCGCACCACCTGGGCCGCGGTGGCGGCGCCGTATACCCGCAGGCCCTCCACCGCTGCGGCCTCGGCCGCGTTTTCGGCGGGCACGAACAGCTCGCTCACGCCGCAGCCCGCGGCCGCCAGCGCCATGGGCAGAATGCCCGCAACCGGCCGCAGCGCCCCGTCCAGCGAGAGCTCGCCCACAAAGGCCCGCGCGCTGTTTTGCCTGGGCAGCTGCCCGCTTGCGCACAACAAAGCCAGCAGCACCGGCAGATCATACACCGGGCCGGTCTTGCGCACATCGGCGGGGGCCAGGTTCACCGTGATGCGGCTGGGCGGCCAGGCGTAGCCCAGGTTTTTTGCCGCGCTGCGCACCCGGTCGGCGGCCTCTTTCACGGCGCTGTCCGGCAGGCCCACAATGGCAAGCTGCGGCAGCCCGCCGCTGATGTCCGCCTCGGCGGTCACCGCAAAGCCGGCCAGCCCTTTCACGCCAAAGCTGTTTACCTTTGCAAACATGGCCCATGCCTCCCTGCTTTTAAAAACTGAATACCGCGCCCACCAGCCCGGCAAATGCAATGAACGCGATGGGATGGATCTTTTTGAATTTGCGCTGGGCCCAGAACAAAAATACCCCCAATGCCAGCGCCTTCCATACAAACAGATCCCCCGGGCTGCCGCTGGCCGCGAAGGCGGGCAGGTCCAGCATGGTCACCTTGAACACGCTCATTCCCGCCGCGGCCACCAGCGCGATGGAGGCGGGGCGCAGCCCGTAAAAGCCGCGCTGCACCAGGGGGCTGTTCTGAAAGCGCTTGAGCATGCGGGCAATGACAAGGATGATCACGATGGAGGGCGAAATGAGCCCCAGCGTGGCGGCCACGCCGCCCGGCACGCCCGCGGTCAGGTAGCCGGCATAGGTGGCCATGTTGATGCCCAGCGCGCCTGGGGTGGACTCGCTCACCGCGATCATGTTGGCAACGTCTGCGTGGGTGTACCAGCCGGTGGTGTCGGCAATGTTGTACAGAAAAGGCAGGGTGGCAAGGCCGCCGCCCACCGCGAACAGGCCCGCCTTGGCAAATTCATAGAACAGGCGCAGATAGGTCCACAGCACGCCTCACCGCCCCCCTTCCGGCCGTTTCAGCGCAATGCCGGCCGCCGCGGCCGCCACCACGTAAACGGCGGGGCTGACGCCGATGGGAAGCAGATCGCCGAACACCGACAAAAGAAAAATGACCGCAAAGATGGCCAGGGTCTTTTTGTCCAGGATGGACTTTTTCCACAGGCGCAGCACCGCGTTCAGGATCAGCACGCACACGCACACCCGGATGCCTGCGAACGCGCTGCGCACCACGGGGTAGGCGAGCAGGTAGCCCAGCCCCGCCGCAATGAGCGACAGCAGGATGATGGGCACAAAGGCAAACCCCACCGTGGCCACCACCCCGCCCAGGGGCCCCTTGCGCTTGTTGCCCACAAAGGTGGACACGTTCACCGCAATGATGCCGGGGGTGCACTGCCCGATGGCAAAATAGTCGGCCAGGTCCTCTTCGGTGACCCAGCCGCGCTTTTCCACGCACTCCCGCTCCAGAATGGGCAGCATGGCGTAGCCGCCGCCAAAGGTCACGCTGCCGATCTTTGCAAAGGTGAGGAACAGCTCCAGATAGTCCCGCACGCAAAACCACTTCCCTTTATAAAGCACTGGAATAAGCATACCACGCAGGCGGGTGCGCCCGCAAGCCAAACCTTGCCAAAACCGACCCGGTTCGATTGACATTCGCCCCCGCCTGCCTTACAATAGAAGAAACTGGACACTTTATACAAAAAGTGCCGGACATCACAAAAAGCAGGTGTGTGCAATGTATAAAGCAGAATACGAGCGCTGGCTTGCCCATGCGCTCAGCGACCCTGACCTGAAGCCCGAACTGGAGAGCGTGGCCGGCGACGACGAGGCCATCAAGGACCGGTTCGCCGTTTCGCTGAAATTCGGCACTGCCGGGCTGCGGGGCGTCATTGGCGCCGGCACCAACCGCATGAATGTGTACGTGATCCGCCAGGCAACCCAGGGCCTGGCGAACTGGGTCAGGACCCAGGGCGGCAGCCAGACCGTGGCCATCAGCTTCGACAGCCGCAACAAAAGCGACGTGTTCGCCCGCGCTGCGGCCGAGGTGCTGGCCGCAAACGGGGTTAAGGTGCGCATTTACAGCGCGCTGATGCCGGTGCCGGCCCTGAGCTTTGCCACCCGTTATTACAATTGCAACGCGGGCATCATGGTAACGGCCAGCCACAACCCGGCAAAATACAACGGCTATAAGGCCTACGGGCCGGACGGCTGCCAGATGACCGACGAGGCCGCCGATGTGGTGTACGCCGAGATCCAAAAGACCGACGTGCTCACCGGCGCAAAGGCCATGCCCTTTGAAGAGGGGCTGGCCGAGGGCCTGATCCAGTATGTGGGCGAGGATTGCTGCGAAGCCCTGTACGCCGCCATCGAAAGCCGCCAGGTGCGGCCCGGCCTGTGCGCCAACGCGGGGCTCAAGCTGGTGTACAGCCCGCTGAACGGCAGCGGCCTTGTGCCGGTGATGCGGGTTCTGGGGGATATCGGCATCACGGATATTACCATTGTGCCCGAGCAAAAGGACCCGGACGGCAATTTCCCCACCTGCCCTTACCCGAACCCCGAAATTTTTGAGGCGCTGCGCCTGGGGCTGGAGCTGGCCGAGAAAAACGGCGCCGACCTGATGCTGGCCACCGACCCGGACGCCGACCGTGTGGGCATTGCGGTGCGCTGCAAAAACGGCAGCTACGAGCTGCTCAGCGGCAACGAGGTGGGCGTGCTGCTGCTGGATTACATCTGTGCAGCCCGCATGGAAAACGGCACCATGCCCAAGGATCCGGTCATGGTAAAGAGCATCGTGTCCACCCCTTTGGCGGACGTGGTTGCGGCCCACTACGGCGTGGAGTGCCGCAACGTGCTCACCGGTTTCAAGTGGATCGGCGACCAGATCGCCCAGCTGGAGGCTGCGGGCGAGGTGGAGCGGTTCATCTTTGGCTTTGAGGAGAGCTACGGCTACCTGGCGGGCAGCTATGTGCGGGATAAGGACGCGGTCATCGGCAGCATGCTGATCTGCGAGATGGCGGCCTATTACCGCAGCAAGGGTTCCTCCATCAAGGAGGAACTGGAGCGCATTTACACCCAGTACGGCCGCTATTTGAACAAGGTGGACTCTTTCGAGTTCCCGGGACTTTCCGGCATGGACAAAATGGCCGCCATTATGGAAAAGCTGCGCAGCCAGCCCCCCCGCGAGTTTGCGGGTTACAGGGTGCTTACGGTGGCCGATTATGAAAAGGGAACCGTGACCGAGCTGGCCACCGGAAACACACAGCCCACCGGGCTGCCCGCCGCAAACGTGCTGATCTACGCGCTGGAGGGGGGCGCCGCGGTGGTGGTGCGCCCCAGCGGCACCGAGCCCAAGATCAAAACCTATTTCACCACCCTGGGCAAGGATCTTGCCGCCGCCGAGGCCCAAAAGGAAGCTCTGGCCGCGGCGCTGGGGCCTGTGCTTGCCTGACGTTTTAAACCGCATCCGGGCGGCGCTGTGGAAAACAGCGCCGCCCTTTTCGCGTTCTGTGCAATAAAACGCTTGCGCGCGGCGTATCCAGAGTAAAAGGAGCCAAAAAGGAGGCTGGATGGGATGAAACACAAAGGTTTGGCTGCGCTGCTGGCAGCTGGCTGCCTTGCGCTGCTGGCGGGGTGCGCCGCGCCGGGCGGCAGCCCGGCGAGCGCTTCAGGAGCGTGGGACCCCTGCGTGCCGGAGGAAAGGGCGGCCGCCGTGACCTGCCGCATTGTGGACGGCGCGGCCGACGGCGCACTGCTGCTGGCGGGCCAGGGGGAAGATGAGGGCCTGTACCGGCTGGGGGTGGGCGAAACGCCCCTGTTCCTGGACGACCGACCGGCCGCGGCCGCAGACCTTGCCGACGGCATGCTGGTGACCGTGTACTTTGACGGCCAGGTGCAGGAGAGCTACCCCGCAGGCTTTTCCGGTGTGAGTGAAATTCGCGCCCAAAGCCAGGGGGCGGACGACCGCTGCGGCCTGGTGCTGGAGGTGTTCGAGGAGCTGTGGAACACCGACGAGGGCCTGAACGACGGCGTGGTGGAGCTGGGGGTGGACATTGACCCCGCCCTGGTGCCGAATGCTGCGGAGCGGGCGGGCATTGCCTGGCGCTTTGGGGAGCTGCGCGGCGTGCAGAACCCTTTGCAGGGCACCTGGGAAGAGCTGGCAGAGCAGGGATACATCCAAAAAGAGGGGCTGATCTGGCCGGAGGGCTGCTTTTTCTCCTTCCGCGCGGCGGAAAACACCCAGCCCGCTGCCGACCGCTTTGAATTCGACGCCCAGAAGTGGCGCAGCGGCCTTGGCGCTTATTTCTTCCAGAACTGCACCGCCAGAGCCGCGAAGGGCGGGGCGGGCGGCTGGACGTATGAGGTGGGCGCGCATGCCATTGCGTAAGGCGGCCGCCCTGGCGGGAGAAAGAACGGATAAGACGTGAATATGGTTTGCCGGCGTGTTAAAAACGCGGCGGCCCGGAAATAAAACGGAGCGCCAAACCACAGCGCCCCTCCCGGTTTGAACCGACCGGGAGGGGCGCTCTGTGGTTTGGAAGTGATCGCTTTTGTGCCACAGTGGGCACCCGCCCCATTCCAGGGGCTTGAAAAGGCGTTACTCCCTTTGTTTCAGCGCGGTCTGGTCCAGCAGGCCCATACGCCGGGCACCGTGGGTGAGCTGAACCAGAAGATCGTGCAGCTGGCCGGCGGTGGCGGTGAAATCCAGCACCACATTGGCCGCAGCGGCCAGGGAAATGGCCTCCAACGGGATGCCCAGCTGCAAAAACATCAGGGTGTAGCAGGAGATGGCGCCGCCGGGGATGGGAGGCGCCGCCACCGACAGCACCACCGCGTTCACCACGCACAGCACCAGGCTGCCGGTGGACAGCTCGACCCCGTACACCTGGGCCGCGAACAGGGGCACCAGAATGAACAGGTTCACCGCGTGGGGCATGAACACCACGCTGCCAAAGGGCAGGGCGAAATTGGTGAGCTTTTCATCGATGCCCAGCTCCTTGCGGCAGCAGTGCATCATGGAGGGAAACGCCGCCGCCGAGGAGGCGGTGGTCAGCGCGATCAAAAACGGCGGCCCAAGCTTGCGGACGGCCTGCAGGGGCGAGAGCCCCGCCTTCATCAGGGAGAGGGTTTCCAAAACCACCTCCAGGGCCGAGAGCGCCACCGACAGGGCCACCACCCGCAGCAGACCCGCCGCGCTTTGCGCCAGGGCGCCCTGCAGCATGAGCCGCAGCACCGACAGAAAGATGAACCCGGGCACCAGCGCGCTGATGGCCGAGAGGATGAACTGCACCACCGCGTTGGACTGCTCTACCACCTGCCCCAGCGCCTGCAGCCGGTCGCGCAGCAGGATCATCACGACCCCCACCACCGCGCCCATGAACAGGATCTGCAGGGTGTTGCCGGCCAGGAACGGCTCCACGATATTGCCGGGCACCACGTCCAGCACCATTTCCACAATGGACTGGAAAACGCTCTGGCTGCTTTGCAGCCCGCTCAGGGCCGGCCGGAAACAGACCAGGGCCGCCGCCATGCAAAAAACGCCGAAGGCCGAGGAGATGAGTAAAAAACGGCCCAGCAGCTTGCGGCCGATCACGCCCAGCCGGCGGGTATCGCCGATGTTCACGATGCCCCACACCATTGAGAGAAACATCATGGGGCCCACAATGCAGGAGAAAAGCCCCAAAAAGGTATTGAAGAGCGGGTTCAGCAGCGTATCCAGCAGCGCGCTGCGCCAGCCCTGGGGCAGCAGCAGCCCCAGCCCCCCGAGCGCCAGCGCCAGCACGGCGGCAAAGAGCACCTGTGAGAGCTGGCTGTGCCTGCGCCCGGCTTTTTGGGTGCAGGAGAGCAGGTTGCAGCCGCCCCGGTATTGCCAGACCAGAGAAAGGCCCAGGTTTTCCAGCATGGCCCGGCCCAGAGCTTCGCTGCCCAGGGCCTCGTTTTCCGCTTCGCCCGGGGCCAGCGGGTCGCAGGGCGCGCCGCCGCAGCGCAGGGCCAGCAGCACCCGGCCCATCCGGCGTGCCAGTTCCACCGTGTAATGGGCGTTTAGCCCTGTTTGCCGCTGCCAGTACAGCAGCACCTCTTCCACCGACAGGCGGTTGCGCAGCGCGTCTTTGTGGTCGGCGCCCAGGGCTTCCAGGCCCTGGCCCACAAAGTCGGCCGCAGCGCCGATGCCCTGTGGGGAAAAGTCGAACGTGCCGCGCAGAAACCTGCGCTTTTGAAGCTCCATCGGTTTTTCCTCCCTTCGTCAGCGCCGCAGCGCTTCACGGTCCAGCAGGCCCATGCTGCGCGCGCCGTGCACCAGCTGCACCTGCAAGCCCAGCAGGTTGCCGCAGGTGTCGGTGAAATCCAGCACCACATTGGCGGTGGCGGCGATCGAGATGGCCTCCAGCGGGATGCCAAGCTGCAGGAACATCAGCGTGTAGCAGGCGATGGCGCCGCCCGGGATCGGCGGCGCAGCCACCGACAGGATGACCGCGTTCACCACGCACAGCACCAGGCTGGCGGTGGAGAGCTCCACACCGTAAAGCGAGGCGGCAAACAGCGGGACATACACCATGGTCATGGCGATCTGCGGCATGAACACCACGCTGCCGAAGGGGATGGCAAAGCGGGTGAGTTTTGGGTCGACGCCGAGCTTGTTCTCACAGCAGTCCATGTTCAGGGGGTACGCCGCCGCGGACGAGCCGGTGCTCAGGGCCACCAGCGCGGTGGGCAGCACCTTTTTCAGGGCGGCCAGCGGCCGCTCGCCCTCGCGCAGCAGCGAGAGCAGGTGGAGAGCCGCGTTTACAAAAAGCAGCAGCAGCGTGAGGGCCAGCATCCGGGCAAGGCTGGCCGCGTTGGAGGCGAGTTCGCCCTTGAGCACCAGCCGCAGCACCGACAGAAAGATAAACCCCGGCACCATACCGCCGATGGCAGAAAGAACGAGCTGCACGATGGCGTTGGACTGCTCCACCACCTGGTTCATGACCTGCATCTGGTCCCGCAGCAGGATCATGCCCACCCCCACCACCGTGCCGAGAAAGAGGATTTGTAACGTGTTGCCGGTCAAAAAAGGGTCCACGATGTTTTTGGGCACGATGCCCAGCACCATCTCCACAATGGAACTGAGCACCGAGCCCCCTGTACCGCCCGGTGAAACGGCGGGCCTGAACCACAAGAGCGCCGCACCCAGCGCCAGCGCGGCAAACAGGGTGGAAACCAGCAAAAACCGGCTGAGCAGCTTGCGGCCCACCAGCCCCAGCTGGCGGGTGTCGCCCACATTCACGATGCCCCACACCATTGAGATGAACATCATGGGGCCCACGATGCAGGAAAAAACGCCCAAAAAGGTGTTGAAAAGGGGATCCAACACGCCGGTGAGCAGCCCCCCACGCCAAGCGCCCGGCAAAAGCAGCAGCAGGCCCCCCAATGCAAGAGCGGCGGCCAGCGCCAGCAGCACCAGCGCCAGCTGGCCCAGCCTGCGCTTGATTTTTTGGGTGCAGGAAACGGTATTTACCCCGTCGCGGTAGCGGTAGGTGAGGCCGAGCCCCAGATTGGTCAGAAGCTGCCGCTCCAGCCCGCCCGCCTCGCCGCCCGCAAAGGGGTCGCGCGGCAGGCCGCCGCACCGCACGGCCAGGGTGAGCCTGCGCAGCCGCCGGCCCAGCTCCACCACGGCAAAATCGTCGGTGCCGCCGGCCTTCTGCCAGGCCAGCAGCACCTCCTCCACCGACAGGCGGTTGCGCAGCGCGTCCCGGCGGTCCGCACCCAGCGCCTCCATCCCGGCCTTTACAAATTCCGCCGCCCGGTCGATGCCGCCCGGCGTGAGGGAAAAGCGCTCTGTACGATCCGCATTCAACTTCCAGCCACCGCCCTGTTTCCATGATTTTTCTCATTATATCGTCTGCGGGATTGGAAGGGAGGGGCACGCGCAAAAATTGACGAAAAATTGAAGATTTGCAGGGCCCGCGCAAGGGCGGGCAAAAGGCACTTGAGCCTGCGGAATGGGGGCAAAAAAGCCGCCCCGGCGCGGGGCCGTTCGGGCCGGGCGAAGGGGGCGGCTGATAAAAGGCATAAAAACAGGCGCTCAGGGGGAACCGGGGGATTGCAGCAGCGGGAAGAGCACCTCGAACCGGCTGCCCGCGCCGGGGGCGGACTCCACCCGTACACGGCCGCCCATGACCTGGGCGCTCTCCTTTACGATGGCCAGGCCCAGGCCCAGCCCCCCGTCGCCGGGGCGGGTGGTGAAGCCGCGCCGGAAGACCTGCGGCAGATCCCCGGGCGCGATGCCGCGGCCGGTGTCGGCCACCGAGATCACGGCCCAGCCGCTCTCCTGCGCGAGGCCCAGGGTCACCGCGCCGCCCGGGGGCGTAAAGTCCGCCGCGTTGTACACCAGGTTCTGCAGGATGCGCTCCACCTGCCCTCCGTCCGCCTGCACGATGCAGGGGGCGGGCGGCAGCGCCAGCAGGAAGTCCACGTCCCGCACCTCCACGTCCGGGCGGTTTGAATCGTAAAAGCGCCGCAGCACGGCGCAAAGGTCCAGCGGCTGGGTGGCCGGCGCGGTGAGCTGGTTTTGGTTCCACTCCTGGATGGTCTGCATGCGGCCCCCCAAATCGCGGCACTTATCCACAATGAGGGCCAGCTTGGCCCGCTGGTCACCGTCCAGCCGGACGCCGTTTTCCTGCACCAGCAGCGCGTAGTTCTGCACCAGTGAGAGGGGCGATTTCAGGTCGTGCAGCATGCCGGAAAGCAGCTCCCGCCGCTCCTGGATCATGGTGGTCAGGTCGGCGGTCTGGCGGGCCACTTCCTCCTGCAGATGCCCGGTCAGCCGCAGATTTTCCTGCGCCAGGGCCCGGCTGCGGCCCGCCATGAGCGCGGCAAAGCACAGCACCAGTGCAAACCCGCCGTATTCTTCGGGCCAGGCGCCCCACAGGGGCTCGTATGCGCCGTTCCACAATACGCCCGCCCCCTGGGCAACGGCAAAAATGCCCAGCCCGCACAGGGTAATGCTGCCCTGCCGGGCAGCGCTTTTCAGCGACAGCAGCAGCAGCGCGGCGGCCATCCCCAGCTGGTACCAGCTCACCAGCAGGCCGTAGATCCCCGAGAAGGCGGGCAGCAGGGGCAAAAGCAGGGGTGAGGCGGCGGCCCCCAGGATGCACATGGCGAGGGCCAGGGGGAACAGGCCATAGCGGGCCCAGCGTGCCTCTTCCCAGCCGCCCAGGCGGCACACCATACGCGCCGCACAGTACAGCACAAGAAAAGCGCCCAGGTCCTCGAGCGCGTAGAGCGGGCGGATCAGAGGGATCCCCGCCGTCCGGAAAAAGGGGTAACACACCCGCAGCGCAAACCCCAGGCACAGCACCCCAAACCACAGGTATAACGGGTCGCGGTTTTGGGGGCGCAGCCACACGGTGACCGAGAACAGAGCCACGGCCAGCGAGGCAAAGCACAGCAGGCCGTAAAGGGCCATGCGCAGCGCCACATAGCGCCCCACCGCGGCAGGGAGGCCCACCACCGGCGGGTAGATGAGGCCGGAGGCGTAGTGGGTGAAATTGGCCGTCTGGACCACCACCTCGGTCTCGCCGTTTAACCGGAAGGCGTAAAGCCCGTCCGCCACACGGGGCGCGTAGGGCGAAACCGAGCCGGTTCCCCCCACAAGCTCGCCGTTCACGTACACCGCGCTGGCACAGTAGGCCTCGGGGATGAGCATGCACACCTCCACCGGCCGGTCGGCGCGCAGCCGAACCCGCCAGGTGGCCGCCCCGTAGGGCGAGCCGTCGGCATGATAGGGCCGCAGGGTCAAAAATTGGCCGATGTAGGTATCCACCGGGGCCGGCGCGCCCGCGCCCAGCTGGCCGGGCGCCAGCAGAGCGTCCGGCCAGAGCTGCCAGCCGTCCACCGGCACGGCCAGGGCTCCGCGTTCCAGGGCGGCGGCATCCAAGAGAAGGGCGCCGCCTTGCGCGAGAGGGGCGCGTGCGGTATACTTATTATCAAAAAAGAAGAGGAGCGAGAGCGCCGCCGCGGCCAGAAGGCAGCAGCCCAGCGCAGGGAGAAGGCGCTTGCAGTTGTGCGTCATGTTTGATTACCTCTTGAAAGGAAAGAAATAAATGGTGTGTTTGCGTCGGCTTGGGGCGGCGGCCCTGGCCTTGATTTTGTTCCTGGGGCCTGCCCCGCGCGCCGCTGCGGAGAGCGGCGGCCCCCCGCAGGAAACGGCTGTTTCAGACTGGGCGGGGCTGAAGGCCGCGCTGTCCGAGCGGAGTGGGCGGGGCGGCAGGATCCGGCTGGAAAGCAACATTGAGATCGATGAAAATTTTGATTATGTAAATGAAGCGCAGGGCCTTCAGCCCGTCACGGTGGACTGCGGCGAGTACACGATCTACATAAAAGCCCGGACTCCCGGCCACCAGGTGACTTTCAGTTACACGGGGCATACGCTCACTTTTGCCGGAGAGGGTGGGGAGGACGGTCTTCTTCACGTCTGCCCCGGCGGCTGGCTGGGGATCGATTCCATTGTGATCCAGGCCGGGAGCGGCAATGCGGTGGTGCAGGAAAACGGCGGGGTGCTGGTGGTGGACCGGGGGCAGAACGCGCCTGTGGTAGAGGGGGCGATCCGGTACGCGGACACGCCCACCCTGGTCCCCGGGGGAAGCGGTGGCATCCCCGCCTGCGCGGCGCCGGAAGAAACGGCCACGCTGGAAGAGCTCGCCCGGCTCCTGCCGGCCACCGCAAAAATTCGGGTGAACTGGAAGGGAAGCATGACGAGAACAGTGGACCAGCCGGTGGAGTGGGAGCTGGCGGCCGTGGAAGAGGACCTGGCCGCCCGCCGCCGCACGGTGGCCGCCGGGCGCTATGTGGGGCCGCTGGCTGCCGCCGGGATGGAGGATGTAAAGGCCGAGGATTGCGGCCTGCTGGCGCGGCCGCAGGCGCTGGTTGTGTTTCCCGTGGACGGGGCGGCGATCCGGCACGCGGACTTTCAGACGAACAACGGCAAAATAACGGTGGCCTATTTCGATTTTTTTGCCGCGCCGGGGGTGGAGACCTCGCGGGTGCTGGTCTCGCAGGACGAGGGGGCCAGCTGGGCCCCCGCCGAGGAGGGAAGCGACCGACACCAAAAGCCCGACGCCGAAGGAATTTACGATCATACGGTCTACCCCAGTTCGCTGACCGGCGAGCCCTGGTTTTTGGTGGAGCTTGTGTACCCGAATGGGAGGCTTGTGCACACCGACGTGATCGCCTGTGACGCGGGGCAGGCAAGGCCGGTGGATTACATCGACGGCCACCGGGGCGGCGGCGAGCCCCTTTTGCCCGGGCTGCCCGCGGCCACGCCGGGGCCGGCGCAAGAGGGCGGCGTGGGGAGCCTGCCTGCGGTTACGCAGAGCCCAACGCTCACGCCCCTTCCAAGCCGGATCCCCGAACCGGGTTCCGCACCTGCCGGGCCGGCCGCGCCCACACAGAGCCCAACGCCTGTGCCCGCGCCCACCGAGCCCCCGGCAGATCCCATTGTACCCGCAGGGCGTTGGGTCTGTACAGCCCCCGCAGGAGGGGCAGGGCCCCCCTGTGCCAGCACAGCCCGCCGTGCCCGCGCAGGCGGCGCCGGGCGTGCTTGCGCCGGCCGCGCAGGTGGCGCTGGGCTGCGCCGCCGTGGCGGTGGTGGGCGTGGGGGCCGCCGCCGCGCTGAACCCGGGCCTGCTGAAAAAATTGCTGCGCCTGCTCAAAAAGAAATAGGGTGATCCCCGGCCGCGGCTGCAAATTTGCAGCCGTGGCT
>ERZ857984.2260-NODE-2260-length-12330-cov-5.584358_pt1 | contig 12330 bp, 7 predicted proteins | sample MGYA00519914_ERZ857984 | MGnify/ENA primary metagenome ERZ857984 (study PRJEB31778, sample SAMEA3449417) | human gut metagenome | biome: human gut; feature: human-associated habitat; material: faeces | place: United Kingdom | collected 2010/2012 ... | reverse complement strand
GAGATGCATTTTTATTAGGGCAAAAAATGATGTTATCAAGAGAAAGAGAAGAAGGCAAAGCGGAAGGCATAAAAGAAAATAGTTATACAATAGCCAAAACCATGAAAAAAGACGGCGCTGATATTAACCTAATCTCAAAATACACAGGCTTAACAATTAAAGAAATCAAAAAACTATAAATATTTTCTTTATTGCCGAAACTATAACCGACAAATCAATCCTTCCCCTCAATAATCTTTATCTCTTCCTCGCTCAACTCATAAAGCCCGTAAACCAACCTATCAACCTCTTCCTCCAACTCTCTCATATCAATTCCGCTTTTCTTTCCTTCAATTATTCTATCGACTAAATTAATAATTTTATTTTCAGTATTCTTATCTACTTTAGGAATAGGAATTGTTTCCATAAATTCTTTTGAGCCGTAAGTATAATTGCCAACTTTAGTTAGAGGAGTTATTAAACTTCCAAATTTAAAAGTAGCCGTATTTAAAACTGCTAACAAATATTTTAATTCCGAAATATCATTATTTTTATTTGTAATCATAAATACTGAATTATTAAAATAGTATCCTGCATCTACAAAAGAAAAATAATAAATTCCATTTACAGGCGTCCAAACTATTTTAGAGTTTTCAAATTCTTTATAATAAGCTATTGTATCTTGCACTTCAAACCATTTATTAATTGTCTTTTTTCTGCAACCTATCTCTCCGCTTTGTTCTAATCTTTTACCAAAACTTTTTAAATATTTTTCTATCGCTGGATAATCGCTTATATTTAAATTTAAAGCTGGAAAAGTGCATATTAAATATAAATTCTTAAAATCATAATTATATCTTTTAATATCGCGTCCTCTTAATAAAGGTTTTATAATTTCTTTAGATTTTTTATCTTCTTTAATCAAATTATCTTTTGTCTCTTCGTCAATTATAAACGCTTCGTTAAATCCTGTCACAACTCCTCTGTAAATATTAATATCCCAATCTTTTAATGGAATTCCAATTTTTTCAATTTTCTTTTTTAAGTCTAAAATTTTACTCTCGCCGAAAATAAAAGCCTCTTTATTAAGCGAACTTTGTTTTATTTTGCTATATTCCAAAATTTCAAATTTATTGTCTTTCGGATTTGAATAAAAAATAATTTGCGATTTATCGGGCTTTCTCTTTTCAAACATTACTATGCTTGTATCTACGGTAGCTTTTTCAAAAACTTTTATTCCGTTCAAATCTATAAACTCTAAAATCGAAGTATATTTAAGTAAAAAATCTCTCAAAGGTTCGCCGTATCCCGCCCTTGTAAATTTATTTGAAGTGATAAAATTCAAAATTCCTTTATCTTTTAAAATCTTAAATCCTCTCTCGTAAAAATATGTATAAATATCGCTCGTTCCTTTATAAACTTCAAAAACATTTGAAAAATGCGGCTTTAATTCTTTAATCTCTTCTTGCCTTATATACGGCGGATTTCCAATTATTAAATCAAATCCCTTAAAATTGCCTTCATAATCCAAAACTTCGGGGAATTCAAAACGCCATTCAAAAGTTTTCTTATTTTCAAAATCTTCATAAGCTTGCATTAATGTTTTAATTTTTGAAAGCTCTTTTTCTTTAACTTCTCTAATAATATTTTTTTCAAAACTCACAAATTCATGAAATTTAAAATATTCAATATAATTTTTCAATTTCGATTTTATTTGTTCGTTAGAAATATTATTTATATTGATATAGCCGTAATTATAAAAGAAGTCATGCAAACCTTGATAAAAATTTATATATTCGTTGCAAGTTCGCTTAAAAAGTTTTATCAAATATAATATGCTCTCTTCGTAAATATCTTTAGATTTTTTAGCTTCCGTTTTATCGTTTGCATTCTTATAAATTTTAGCTTGGACTTTTGCATTTTCAAATCTTTGAGGAAGTTCTTTCTTTATGTCGTCAAATTCTTTTTTCAAAGTTTCTCTTTCAAACATATCGGCTTTATCAATTCTACTTTTTAAATTCGATAAAAAATTATCTTTACTAATTCCAAAATCTATATTTGAAATTAAAGAATTTCCGCATTTAATATTTATATCGATATTCGGCAAAGTTTGAAGATTATGATAATTTTCGCTATCGAAACTTAAATAGTAACTATTTTTTAATAATTCTATCCAAAGTCTAAGTTTTGTAATTTCGCATGAATTAGAATTAATATCCACGCCGAAAAGATTATTTTCAATGATAGATTTTTTAAGATTAAAAATTTCCATCTGTATTTTATGATTATCGTTTTGAGATTTCGGACGCTTATATTCAAAATTTCCTCCTTCTCTATCTTTAATTAAAATCTCATCGTTTTCAATTTTCAAATCCGAAACGGAAATATTGATAAGCCCAAGTTTATAATAAATATAAATCATTTCATTTAAAGCCGAAACTAAAAAATGCCCGCTTCCAACCGCAGGGTCGCAAATTCTAATCTCTTCTAAAATATTTATAGCCTTATCTCTAAAATTAAAATCGGCATTTACATTTACTAAAATTTGTTTTTGAAGAATATCTAAATTTTCAGCGTTTAATCCGTTTTCAGAAAATTTTTGCAAAACTATTCTATCCAAACTTTCTTTACACATATAACTTGTAATAAAACTTGGAGTATAAAAACTGCCTTCTTTATAACCGTTTAATTTTTCAAATACGAGTCCTAAAACGCTTGAATTAATCAAATCTTTTTGAGCGAGTAAATTTTCATTATCATAATTCGCCCCAAAATCAAAAGAGTTTAAAAACTCAAAAATCATTTTAAGCCAATCTTCTTTTCCCTTTTTAGCTTTTCCGCTTTTATCTTTAATTTGCGTATTTTTAAAATATTCCAATTTCAAATTTGAAAGTTGCGAAATTTCAATAATCTCTTTATTTGAACGAGTAAATAAACTTGAATTCAAATAAGGCAAATAAGTCAAATCTTTAATATTATTTTGTTTTCTGTCGTTATCGTTTGGTTTTTTAGCCAATATCTTAAAAAATAATTCGTTTAATTTATTATAATTTTGAATCTTATCAATATTTAAAAATGCAAGATTCTTATCATCGTTAAAATTTATTAAACTTGATTCTAAAAGTTTTAAAAATAAAATTCTGTTTATCCAAATAATTAAAATCTCTAATGCGTTTTCGTCAATTTCATTTTCCGAATTTTCTTTTTTATCTCTCTTATATTCTGGCAAATGTTGAAGTATATTATAATAAAGCGTTCCCTCTTTATCAATCGAATTTTTGCTTGGCGCTATAAGAGTTTTACCGTTTATAACTTTTTCGCAAAGTCCTAATAAATAAAGAAGTTCGTCATAAAATCCTTTATTAAGTTGATTTGCATCATTAGGATTAAATTCTTGAAGTAAAAAATCTCTATTGAAAATCTTAAAATAAGGCTTTAAACTCTTAAAATCGTATTCTGCATCCGTTTTTATAATTTCGTTTAAATCTATAAAAGCGCCTTTAAGAGCGAAATTTTTTAAATCCAAAATTTTTTTAGCTTCCAAATAAAACTCTTCCGTTCTTCCGTCAAATATAGAATTTTTATTTGTAAAACTTTTATATAATTTCTCAAAATCTTTATTTTTATAAAATCCGTTTTCAAATTCTTTTGCTTCAAAAATATAGAATTTATAAAAATCGGTAAGAATAATATATTTTATACTCGAATTGCTTTCTTCTCTAATTCTAAAATAATATAAAATAGCTTCATGCAATGCCTTGCAATTAGGATTTTCGGCGTAAAAAAAATCTTTATCGTTTGGTTTTTTAGCTTCAATAATAACTTGAATATCGGAATCTTTAAGAATTGCCAAATCAATCTCGCTTTTTCCTTTCATTTTATATTTTACATGCGTTTCAAAATCTAATTTTTTAAAAAACGGAGAGAGACAATTTGCAACTAAAGAATCTTCATTTTCATTTTCCCGTTTATTCATATCTTTAATATAATTAATTAAAATATTTTTAAAATTTTCAAATTCATTTTCTAAAATTTTATAGCGATAAAAATATTGATTTATAAAATCTTTATTTTCTATATTTATAAACTCTAATTTTTTAGACATTTTTTACTCCGAATTATTAATTATAACATTTTATAAAAATTCTTATATTATGCAATATTATTAATATTAACTATTATAAGTTTTAATATTTTCTTAAATGAAAAAAAACTATATTTTAAAATTAATCTAAATTCCTAATTATTTTTATTTCATTTCCGATAATCTAAAAACATAAAAAAATTTGTAAATTTAAAATTTTTACTCTTATAAAAGAATAGGAATATTTATGAATATAATCGACAATTACAATTTAAATATAAATAGCGCAAATTTAACAAAGTTGGAAAATACCAAAAAAAAATACGAAAATGAAAAAACTTCTAAATTTTCTTTAAATATTGAAAACGATAAAATTGTTAATAATGAAAAAAAAAGATTAAGAGAAGTTTCTGAAGATTTTGAAGCGCTTATGATTAATCAAATGCTTAAAGAAATGCGAAAAACTGTCCAAAAAAGCGAATTAATAAACGGCGGAATGGCTGAACAAATTTTTGAAGATATGCTTTACGATGAATATTCAAAAGAATTTTCAAAAACAAAAACTTTTGGGCTTGCCGATATTATATACAATCAATTAGAAAAATATGTTTAATAAGTTTTAAGTAATAGTGTTTATATATTTAAAGCATAGTAAAATTTTATTTTATTATGCTTTTTTTATTTTATATTATCGTCTGTTTTAAGAACGCTTATAAATGCATCTTGAGGAATTTCAACATTTCCGATTGACTTCATTCTTTTTTTACCTTCTTTTTGTTTTTCAAGCAATTTCCTTTTTCTCGTAATATCTCCTCCATAACATTTTGCCGTTACATTTTTTCTTAATGCGCTTATATTTTCTCTTGCAATTATTCTTCCTCCGATTGCAGCTTGCAAAGGAATTTGAAACATATGACGAGGAATAAGATATTTTAATTTTTCTATTATTTGTCTTCCTCTAATTTCGGCATTACTTCTATGAGACATAAAAGATAAAGCGTCAACAACTTCTCCATGAACTAATATATCTATTTTTTCAATTTGACTTTCTCTAAAATCCGAAAAATCATAATCAAAAGAAGCGTATCCTCTCGAGATTGATTTTAATTTATCGTAAAAATCGTAAACGACTTCTATTAAAGGCAAATCAAATTTTATTTCCGCTCTTCTATCGTCCAAATAATTTAAAGAAGTTTGAACTCCTCTTCTGTCTATGCATAAAGATATAATATTTCCCAAATAATCGGTAGGAACTATAATTAAAGCGTTTATAAAAGGTTCGTAGCATTTTTCTATATATTGATTAGAAGGAAAATCTGCAGGATTATCGATTAATTTTTCTTCTCCGTTTGTTAGTTTTAATTTTATTTCAACTGACGGACTTGTAATAACCAAATTTAAATTAAATTCTCTTTCCAATCTTTCTTGCACTATCTCCAAATGCAAAAGCCCTAAAAATCCGCATCTATAACCGAATCCTAAAGCAATAGAGCGCTCGGGTTCATAAATAAAAGAAGCGTCATTTAATTTCAATTTTTCTAAAGCTTTTTGTAAGTTTGTATAATCTTCATCTTCCGCAGGAAAAATCCCCGCAAAAACCATAGGCAAAACTTCTTTATAACCTATAAGAGGTTCGTTTGAAGGATTATTTTCCAATGTAATAGTATCGCCAATTTTTATATCCGAAATATTTTTTATTCCCGCTATAATATATCCAACCTCTCCGCTTTTTAATTCGTTTGAAGGTTTTAATCCTAAAAGTAAAGTTCCGCATTCTTCAATTTCGTAAACGGCTTTGCTTTCCATTAAAAGAATTTTATCGCCTTTTTTTACCTTTCCGTCAAATATTCTCATTATCATAACCGCTCCTCTAAAAGCGTCATAATAAGAATCAAATATTAAAGCTCTTGTTTTAAGATTTGAATTATTTTTTGGCGGAGGAATTATTTTTACAACGGCTTCAAGTATTTCGTCAATTCCTATATCGTTTTTTGCGCTTGCTAAAACTATATCGTTTTGATTTACTCCAAATTCTTTTTCCATTTGAGCTTTGCAAAGTTCAATATTAGCCGCGGGCAAATCTATTTTATTAATTACGGGAACTATTTCTAAATTATTTTCAAAAGCCAAATAAAAATTAGAAATCGTTTGCGCTTCCACTCCTTGAGCGGCGTCTACAATAAGTATAGCGCCTTCGCAAGCTGCAAGCGAACGAGATACTTCATAATTAAAATCTACATGCCCAGGCGTGTCTATTAAATTAAAAGTATAAGTTTCGCCGTTTTTAGATTGATAAGATAATTTTACCGCTTGACTTTTTATTGTAATTCCTCTTTCTCTTTCTATATCCATAGAATCTAATATTTGAGCTTTCATCTCTCTGCTTGAAATAGCTTTTGTATGTTCTATAATTCTATCGGCTAAAGTGCTTTTCCCATGGTCGACATGAGCGATTATGCAGAAATTTCTAATCTTATCGGAATAGGACATTTATAAAAAACCTTTGCTATATAAATTTTTATTTAATATATTAAGTTTAATTATAATTCGGTTATTAGGTTTTTGCAAATTAATTTAATTGGTAATTATGCCCATTGTAAAGCTATTGACAGTCTTATTAAAAATATTTTAATTTACTCTTTCAAAATTTACTCTATAATCGAAATTATATAAATCGGTTCTGCAACTCAAGGCGTTTACGGCTAATTTTATATTATTGTCTATTTTCTTGCCAATTATGATAGCTCTTACTTCTTTGCCTTGCTCTCTTTCTAAAAAAGACACATATCTTGCAACTTGCCCTATAACTTTATCGGAAACTCTATTCTTTTTAAGTTCTATAACTACCATTCGTCCTTTATTATCTGTAGCTAATAAATCTATCGGTCCCGATATAGTAGGATATTGTCTCCTGATTAATCTTAATCCTTTTTCTAATTCTTTTATATGTCTTTCTAAAAAATCTTCTAATATTTTTTCATCGACAAGAACAGATTTAAACTCCGTTTCTGAAATTGCATTTATACTCTTATCAATCTTAATTTTATTTTTCTTGCAATAATTATAAATATTTAAAGCGTTATCGACATCCGATATATCGGTATAATAATCTAAAGCAAATTCTATTGGCGATATATTTTTATTGTCGCTTCCATAATAATAAAACCAATCTTTTTTCTCTTTAAAATCTATCCATATACTGTTATTTTTACAATTATTTAAAAAGTTTTCTAACTGTTTTTTATCTTTAATAAAGATATTTGAATTTTCTATATAAAACAAATTGGAAGAAGCGAAAAAATTAAAAGCGTAACTACTATCTAATTCTATGGTATTTAATATAGATTTTCTTTTTTTATTTCGTATATTCTTAATATTTTTCGCTCTCAAATAATCTTTTATTTTATCTTTGTCTTTATCGCTCAATAATCTATATCTTTCTATTTCATCGACTGACTTTTTTATTTCGTTATTATCCGATTTTTTAGCGATAAATAAGCAATATTCGTCTTTTGTTAAGCGCTTATCTTTTAATTTTATTAAAACATTGGCTAAATAAAATATAGGCAATACTTTAATATTTTCTTTGCTTCTTGTAATATTAAAATTATTAAATTCAAATCTTCTTATTTGATTAAATATTATTTCTTCATAATTTGATTTTTCTAATAATTTATTTCCTATATCCGTTATATGTAATTTCTCTTTTTCATTAACCCAAGCTAAACCTAAAGTAGAAGTAATAACTTTTATAACTCTTATTATAGCGTTTTCATCTTCTTCATTTTGATTTTCAGCTCTCGGTTCAAATAATCCTTTTTTTATAAATTCTTTTCTAATAATTGTTTGAAGTTCATTATTCCAAATTTTATTTTCGTATTCTTTCAAAACTGACAATTTATTTTTTATGCTCTCAAAATTATCGCTTTTTATTGCGTATCCTTTAGGTATATACCAATATAAATTATCGTTTAAGTAGTTTATAAAAAATTCTTTCCAATATAATTCTTTTATTATATTCATAATTATAACTCAAATAACATTTTTTCTTCCGTTGCCTTTACAATATTATTAGTATTATTTTTATTTGGCATTTTTATTTTATCTATAATTAAATTTCGCGCCATATCTCTATTTATATTCGCTATTCTATCTCTAGCGATATTACAGTAATCTATATTTAATTCTATTCCTATAAATCTTCTTTTGCTTATATATGCCGATAAAGTTGTAGAACCCGAACCGTTAAACATATCTAAAACTATATCGCCTTTAAATCCCAATTCTTCAACCTCTCTAAAAGTATACATAGCTATTAATCTGTTTGGAATTTCCAAAGGGAAAGGCGCTGGATGTCCTCCCGCATTTTTTCTATTTATATTCGTAGGCATTATTGGCCAAATCTGCATCGACATATTTAACCATTCTTCCTGCGTAATTTTGCTATATTCTTTAATCTCTTGAGGAATTTTTTTAGGCGAACCTTCCTTAACTAAAACATTTATAAACTCTATAGTATTGTCTTCGTAAATATTAGGCGGATACGGATAACTGCCAAACATTTTTTTAGAAGTTTGTTTTTGCCAAATGTATAAACTAAATCTATGAAGCCCTAAATTACTATCCAATACTTTTCTTTCTATATCGGCAGAAATATTTAAAAGCTTTCTTGTATGCGTAGAAGAATCAACCGATTTTGATACGGGAACTATTGGCGTAATATAGGCTATTTTACCGTTAGGCTCTAATACTCTCGCCGACTCTTTAAATATATCAAGCATTTGATATAAATATTCTTCATAAGAACATTGTCCATATTGTCCATCGACTCCATAATCTATTAAATTCCAATACGGCGGACTTGTGACGATTAAAGAAATACTATTATCGTCTAATAACTTCATAGTTTTAAGAGCGTCATCGCAGGTTATTTTGTTTATAAAATTTTCCATGTAAATATAATATATTAATATTATATAAAATCAAGTATAACAAAAACCTTATTATCAACTTACATTTTTTATTTTTTAATGATAGGAAGCAATCTTTCTAATTCGGTTTTAGATATTTGAGTATTTCCGCTAATAAGTCTCATTACTTTTATATTTGTTTTATCTTGTAAAGCTTTAAAAATATCTTCCAAAGAATAATTACAATTTGCATTTTTGGACATGTAAATAACATTAATATGATTTTCGCAAACAAATTCTTTTTCATTAACTATAGCCGCTTTTATATTTATATCTTTTGAAGAGCCTGTTATTCTATTTACTACAACTACCCTACTTTTAATTATTAAATCGTTTGAAATATTTTTTATATATTGAGGTTTGCCTTTAGTATAACCAATAATTATTTTTCCGTTATTTATATTTGAAGCCCAAATTAAAAGAGTCGAATTATTTTTATCGTTAGTTAATTTTTCTTTATGCTCGTTCCAAATTATATTTCCTGTTTTTACCGTATAACCAATATCTTTTAAGCTAACCGTATTTTTATAAGCCTTATTTAAGAATTTTTTATCTTCCGTAAAAATCGTAATTCCATTTTTTTTAAAAATATATTTTGACGATTTTTTTGAATTAGTTTTTTTTAAAATTATAAGCATAACTTTTTGATTTGCCAAATGAAAATTATCCGCTCCGTCAATTATATGCAAATATTCTAAACTTGAATTTTTAATTACATATTCCCTCAACTTTGAAAAATAAGCGCCGTTATTCATTGAAGGCGGAACGACATAAGCCAAATAACCGCCGTCTTTAAGCAAATCCAAACCCGTTTTTATAAATAAAGAAAATATATTTACTCTTCCTTTGATTATATCAAAATATTTTTTCTTAATCTCTTCGTTTAATTTTAATTCAAAATAAGGCGGATTTCCTATAATATAATCGTATTTCTTTTTATTAATATCGATATTTAAAAAGTCAAAATTTTTTATAATCGCATTTTTTACTAATTTTGAAGAGATATTAATTAATTTTTTATCTATATCAAAACCGTAAAGAATTGGATTTTTAAAATATTTTTTGCATGAAAGTAAAAACTCTCCGCTTCCGCAAGCTGGGTCAAGAATATCGGCGTTATCTTTTTTTGGCAATTTTGAAAGCAGTAATTCTCTTATAGATTTTGGCGTAAAATACTGCCCTAATTTTTTTCTTTTTTTTATGTCTGTGTTTTTTAAATAATCTATACTTTCTTTTGTATATTCTTCAATAATAATTTTTCGTTTATTATTAGTCATTTAATTAATATAATACAAAGAATAACTATTGTCAATATTTATTATATTATTGAAAATATTTTTAAATATATTATAATAAAAACTTATAAATCAAACAAATATAATATTGAAATTAATAAACTATACTCGATTAAATAATGAAAAAAATTATTATTTTTATATTTATATTGATTATTCTATCATGCGAAACTATTAATATAATTATTCCTAACGATATAAAAAAATCTCTCGTAAGAAGCATGGACGAAAATAGAGAAGATAATCCGATATACAGAGAATTTAGAGCGGCTTGGTTTTCTACAGTCGTAAATATAGATTTTCCCATAAAAAACGGAAGCGAAACGGAACAAAAACATCTTATAGTAAAGCATTTGGAAACTTTAAATAAAAATAATTTTAACGCGGTATTTGTGCAAGTGAAACCAGACGCTGGAGTAATTTTTAATTCTAAAATAAATCCTACTACAAGATATTTTTTTGGAAATGATTCTACAAACGAAAGAGACGAATATCCTTTTAAAACCGATTTGCTTGAGTTTATAATAGAAGAAGCTCATAAAAGAAATATTGAAGTTCATGCTTGGTTTAATCCTTATAGAATATCATTAACTTATAACTCTAAAAAAAGTTATAAAGAACAATTTTCAAAAAAGAATTTTATTCATACTTATGTTTCAAATAATTTAAAGCCGATATATTGGTTTGATAAAAGATTATATTTAGACCCTGGCGAGCCTATAAGCGAAAAATATGTAATAGATTCGGTTATAGAAGTAGTTGAAAATTACGATATAGACGGAGTGCATTTTGACGATTATTTTTATCAAAACGCGGCTAAAGGAAAAACTTATAAAGATTGGGATGATAAAATAAGCGCCTCAAAATACGGGAAAGAAGCGGGATACGATATTGCAAATAAATCTTATGACGATTACGGAGTTAACGGTTTATATGCTTGGAGAAGAAATAATATAAATAATTTGGTAAGCAAATTATATGAAGAAATAAAAAAAAGAAAACCTTATGTTAAATGGACAATATCGCCCGCTGGAGTTTGGCGAAACAAAAATAAATTATCGGAATATAAAGGCAGCGAATATGGAAGCGATACAAAATCTTATAATCCTAATTTTGACGCTTTGCATGCGGATGTTTTATTATGGATGCTAAACGGAGAGAAAACAGAATCGTTAAGCAACGCTACCGAAAAAGACGGAATAAATAAAATGTATATTGACGCTATTATTCCGCAAATTTATTGGAGTTCAGGGCATAAATTAATTCCTTTCAATATAATAGTAAATTGGTGGATTGAGGAAGCGAAAAAATCTACAAATAATAATTTAGCCGATTTATATATTGGGCATGCATTATACAGAATGGGCAGTTCAAATAGTTCGGAAAATTGGCAAAATACAAATTTACTTTCAGAGCAAATAAATTATATAAGAAAAGAAGGAAAAAATTTTATAAAAGGTTCGGCTTTTTTTACAATGCATAATATGTATAAAAACGATATTAATACAAAAAATTACGGAAGCGAAGCGATAAAATATATAAAAGAAAATAATTATATATTCAAAGCTATAATTCCTAAAATGAATACAATGAAATACTTAAACGAAACTCCTTTAAAATTGGAAAATCCTAAAATAAAAAAACATTTTAATTATATAGAAATAAGTTTTACGGACCCTAACGAATATAAATTAGACGATTATTCGCATCCAAAAGTAGGAACTTCGGTTTATTATGCCGTTTACAGAAGAAATATTAAAGAAGCGGGAATAGAATTAATAGATAAAATCAGAAGAACTAATTATAATACAAACGCTAAAATAATTTATAAAGACAAAACCGTAAATAAAAAATCAAATTATGTATATTATATCACGGCATTAGATAGAATACATAATGAAAGCGATTATTTAGAAATCGTTTACAAATAAAAATTATGCCTGTTAAAATTTTTTCAAGGAAATATTTAAAATGAATAATAAAATAAAAACTAAAATCAATA
>ERZ857984.2257-NODE-2257-length-12341-cov-2.808074_pt1 | contig 12341 bp, 9 predicted proteins | sample MGYA00519914_ERZ857984 | MGnify/ENA primary metagenome ERZ857984 (study PRJEB31778, sample SAMEA3449417) | human gut metagenome | biome: human gut; feature: human-associated habitat; material: faeces | place: United Kingdom | collected 2010/2012 ... | reverse complement strand
CAGCACCCTTCGCGCCTCCTGGAGCGTGTTCGGGATGACAGCCTCAAGGGTGCTGCTCGGGAACCGGGACTCCAAGTGACGAAGTACCGGGACGTCGTTGTCGATCGCGCCGCGATCTGACAAGCCGCATGGTGGCCCGACCACATGTGCCAGCAGCGTAACGCTTCGCCCCGACCCCAAGAGATACTCGATTGTCTTATAGACCGCACCTTGATAGCCAAGGTGATCCACATGCCGATTGCCTTTCCGCCAAAGCAACCCGGAGACGTTCAGGACAACCTCCCGGGTCTTCTCCACGCGCTCCGCGGGAAGCATGAACACGAGATCCGAAGCCAGTGCATCTGGCCATCTTCCCAAGTCGCCCGATGCCTGCATGCTCGCACTATCTCGCGCCATCACAACGCGCATTCGCTCAAGCGACCGAGAAGCCAGGAGTCGGCCGAGGCGCGTTCTGAACGGGCCGATAGTCTGCGGACCCATGATCACCGGGATACCCAGATAATGCGCCCGCGACTGAGCAAACGCGATTTGCACTGTTCGCTTAAGCCCATAAATGTCCGTGAAGGAGTCACCCGCTCCAGTGTCGAACACCAAATCGAACTCCGCGAGCCGCTTCGATATCGGCTGCGTGCCCAGGAACACCTCTCCCAACACGCCCGCCTTGCCAAAGCTCACCCCGCTCGCGCCGTCACCGAAATCCTGGAATGAAATCCCCACATCGGGTCCCCAAGCGGCCTTAACGAGCGACGCAGCACCCTCCGATAACGCCCGCACGCCGAGATTGGGACTATTGGCGTTGTTCGCCCACAAGAGGAGCACCTTCACAAGCTAAGACCTTTCCAGGACGATGGGTCGAGTACGCTCGACCTCGATGACAGCCTCCCGGCCCCTCCCGATCTCGGGCCGGTTTCTAGGACGCGCCGATTCCCGGAGTACCTATGCCCACGCACGCTCGATATGCTGGCGGACTGGACACTGGCCCTCTTATCGGTTGGGTAGTCGTGGCCCGAAGACGTGCATGTTTGGGTGGCGGCCAGGCCGAAGAGAACTGCTCCCGTCACCACAACCGCCTTTCCTAGGATCGCCGAGTTAAGTAGTGATGCGGGAAGCAACTGCACGGCATAGAAGGCCGCCAACCCAACGGGCAGCCAAGGCAAGTTCGCTGCCTTTCGGCCGCGCCACAGAACGAGTCCGCAGGCGATCAGGAGGACGGCGGTAGGTATGGCGACGACGAGACCGCCTTCCGCGAGCACGAGCCATATCGCGCCGTCCGTGATCACGGGTTGGGTGGCGAACCAGGAGGAGTCCATTCGCTGCGTTCCGATTCCAACCCCAACTAGCGGGCTGGACAAGAACGCGTCCGCAGCGAAGGCGATCTGATAGAAATGACGGTCGGTGGACCCCACAACCGACGCATTTGCGCCGTCAAAGAGGCCGCTTGCTAGGAAGGATGACTCAATGAATTCGTCTGCGGACCCAGACGCCATCGCGCCAAGCACTACCACGAGCGCTACCAAGACGGACCAAACGACAGGAGAGGCGAGCCGCGAGGCCGATTGCCGACCGAGGGAAAGCAGCGCGGCCACCGACATTACAACCACGGGGATCAAGACGATTGCCATCCTGGAGTACGAAGCCACTACCGCGCCGCCAAAGAGCAGCGTTAATCCTAGATGAATCCAACCCGGCTTCGACAGGGCCCTCGCCAAGGACAGCGACATAAACATCAGCATGAGGGCCGCGAAGACGATGGTGTTCCCAACCAACCCGTTCGCACGAAGGATTTCCGTCCCTTGGTAGGAGAAGGCTATCTCGCCAGGAGCAGCGATGAGCCAGGCGGGCAACTCCGAACCTCTCAACTGTTGTGCGACTCCAATCAGCGCCACGATGACAGCCAAGAAGGTGGCGTAGTTGATGATTTGCTCCTGCTGACGGCGCTCACGGACGAATGCGTACACGTATACCGCGCCGATCAGGTAACCGACGCGCGTCCGGATTTCGGCCAACTGCAACTGCAACGACTCTGGGCCAAAGGGGACCAGTGCGATATACGCAAGGATAAGTAATGCGATGCTCAGGACCCAACCTTGGACCTTTACTGCGCCTCCCCGTCGGATCACCCGTGCCGCGAGGGAAGCCATCATGAGGCCGACAATAATGTCGCTCACCAGTGTCGCGACATACACCCCACTGAATGGGGAGGGGATCAAGTTTATGAATCCGCTCATCAGGACCGAGGACAAGAGACCCGCGATCAGCAGCCTCGGGATGGGGCTCTGGCCCGGCCGAGCCACGGACTCCATCGAGCCTATGAGGGCTGGCCGCGCCGTCAGAGTGGTCAAGACCGTCCCCCCAACCCCTCGAATGGGTCACGGTCAAGATGCGTCCACTTCGAGGCATACCGCGTCCAGTAGGAAGGCATCCGCGCCTTGATCGATTCCGCGAGCCCAATCCGATAGTCGATGCCGACAAGTGGCGGGGTGCGTCGGGGCACCGTCTTGGCCGCCCGCCAGCCATGGATCCGGCCTCTCAGGGAGGCGAGGTCGCGACTAGCGAGGAGCCGCGCGGTCACGCTGATGATCTCCACGAGGAGCGCCCTGAGAGCGAACCGCGTCTTGAGGACGCCATAGACCCTCAGGATGTAGCCGCGCCCGAAGCCAGCAAGGTAGCGCTGCCTGGACGAGCCCTTTCCGACCGTCCCGCCGCCAGTGTGAACGGCGCGCGCTCGTTCCACGAGACGGACCTCCCAGCCGCCCGACAGAAGGCGAAGTCCCAGTTCCAGTTCCTCGCCATACATGAAGAGGTTCTCGTCGAACCCGCCGCCGACCGAGTCCAGGGCGTCACGCCTATACGCCGCCGCAGCTCCATACACACAACCAACCTCTGGCGAGGAGGGAGACCACACCGCGGAGCCTTGGTATCTGACGAACCCCGCCAAGGTCGGATCGATAGTGACGCCCGCCGCATCGACCCGACCGTGGCGGTCGGTCAAGACTGCCGTCGCGCTTCCGACCGCGTCGGTGTCGAACGCACCGATCAGTTCCTGTATTAGCCGCTCGTCCGCAACGACGTCACTGTTGACGAGCACAACGATTGGCGCGCTCCCGGCACTGATCCCGAGGTTGCACGCTCTCGCGAAACCGACATTTTCGCCGCTCCTCAAGAGTTGAACCTCTGGGAAGTGCTCCTCAACTTTGCGCGCCGAGTCATCCGGAGAGTCGTCGTCGACGACGATCACGTTCACGTTGACGGATTGCCGCCCCAGTGAGGCTAGACACGCTTGCACGTAGTCCCAGCCACCGTGGATCGGCACCACGACATCGGCGAGTGGCCGGCTGAGCGAGCGCTCCATCACTCGCCGCCCTTCGCTCGGACTCGGATCCCAGGGTCTTGGCGACTCGTCGGACCTGCGCACAACTCCGAGAGTGAAAGCGCACTCGCCGCTCGCTTCGGTGACACCCCTGCGCTCGCCAGCAGTCGGGCACGTTTACTTGCAGGAGACCCGTGCCCTCGTCGCCCGCCGCGCGCCGGGCACCTCCGTTCCGAGCACAAGGCGGCTGGGGGTCTACCCATGCCGCGCCTCTGTCAGCTCGAGGAGAGCGTGCGTCACGATCGCGGCCGTCCGGTCCCAGCTGTACTCGGCGCCCGATGGAGCATCCACGCGTCGCGCGCTAGACATTGCCGACTCGATTGCCACAGCCCATTCCTCAGGGTCGTCAGCAGAACCCACAGCCCAACCCCGGTCGCCGACGGTCTCCGCAACGGGCCGACATCCGTTCCAGTAGATCACGGGCGTACCGCACCGGATGCTCTCGAGCGGCGGCAGCCCGAAGCCCTCAATCCTAGATGGCATCAGGGTAGCGACCGCGCCCCGGTAGAGCGCCGCGAGGAGGTTATCGTCCATGCTGTGCAGGAGTTCCAGGCGAGACGATACGCCAAGCTCGGCGGCACGCTGACGAGCCCGCTCGTGGTCCGCGGGGGGGAGCACCGCACGAAGCAGCGGCCGCGGACGGGCGGCCAGGGCCCGCAACACCACATCTAGGTTCTTGTGAGGGCGCATGCTTCCGACGTACAGAAAGTAGGGCTCCACGCAGGCGCTGATCGGCCCGTCCTGTGTGAAAGTCGCGCTGCAGCCAATGCCTGCGTTGACAACGCGAACGCTGTCGTCGCGCACCCATGCCCTGATCGCTTCTGCGGACGTCTCGGACACGGTCACGACCACACCGCACTTGCGAACCTGGTGACGCACCGGACCGCCATAGTAGACCCGGTGCAGCGCCCTGGCAGGCCACCCGGTCTGAAGGTGGATCAAGTCGTGGATCGTCAGCACTTGCCTGGGTGCCTGCAGGAGCGCTCCGTACCCGGTCGAGTAGACCACGCCGGTTCTGACTTCCCGCGGGAGGGTCCTAACTGCATCAAGCGGGCGAGAGGGCTTTCCACCGAGGTCAAGGGCGGTCCAAGCGATGTCGAGTCGCCTCAGGACCTCTTGGCTGTAGCGTCCGATCCCGTGCTGTCCACGGAGCCGGTCATCGACGAAGATCCGGCTCACTGGGGGACTCCCGTTTCGTGCGGCGCGCCAGCGTTGGTACAAGCAACTACCCAGTCTGTCATTCGGCGGGCGAAGACGGCCCGGTCGAAGTCCCACGCGCGTGTCGCACATGCGTTTCGATCTAGCGTAGAGATCAAGTCGACCGCAGCTCGCAACTCCGACTCTGTCCAGTCGGTCACGAGGGCTCCCGTCCGTCCATGCAGCACTGTCTCGGCGGCGCCACCGATCGAGTTGGCTATGACCGGCGTGCCCGTAGCCATCGCCTCGACCGGCATGATGCCGAAGTCCTCGATTGGTGCGAACACCAGGGCGCGCGCGCGGCGGTACAACTCCCGGAGCAGGGCGAACGTCGGCCTGGGGACGAAGGTAACTAGCGAGCCGTGATCGGACGCGAGTGCCCGAAGGCGTGTTTCGTCACTTCCCTCGCCAGCCAGCACCACAGGGACCCCAGAGGCTAAGCCGGCGCGGATCGCAAGGTCGAGCCGCTTGTAGGGGACGAACCGAGAGGCCCCGAGCAGGTAGTCGCTCGGGAGTCCGCGCAGGAGACTCTCGTCTTCAGGTGACAGGTCGCTCGGAGTGTCACCTGCGAAGTCTCCGACGTCGACGGGCGGGTAGATGACCTCGCTATCACGTCCCCATGATTCCCGTATTCGCTCTGCCACGAACCTGCTGTTGGCAGCGATCGCCGAAAGCTCCTGTGCGCGCGCACGGTCCACCGGCTTGAGCACCGAGGAAACGGCGCGCGCGAATACACTTCGCCCGCGACCGTCCAACTCGGGCGCCCATATGTAGCGCGCCGGAGTGTGCACGTAGGCCAGTTTCGGCACAGTTCGGCTCAAACCTCTGAAGGTGGCGTGGTGAGCAAAGAGATGACTGCTGCAGAGAACCCAGTCCGCATTCACTGCGGGAAGGTTTCGCCATGCCAGTGGCATGAAAGGCAGCGCCGCCGCCTTGCTCGCCCGCAGGGGCGTTCGGGCGAGCGCAGTCTCGCCAACCCCAGTGAACCGTCCCTCGCTTTCGTTCCAGAGGCAAAACCGAGCAGCGTCGGGAAACACCGATGCCAGCACCTCAAACACATTCTCGGATCCTCCACGGGGCGACAGCCATTCATGAACTAGCACCCCTGGCATGCGCACAAACCCCCTGACGCCTCTGAGCCCTCCTGCGGCAGTCGGAGAGCATTCGTACCACTCGTCGGCTCTGATGCTAGTCGGAGTGCGCGTCGGTACGGCCCAGCCAGCGATATCAAATGTCGATCATTGGGCATCGGCTAGTACGCCCCATCTGACCGAAACATCACTCTGACCGTCTTCATGATGATGGTCAGGTCACCGATCAACGACCAATTCTCCACGTACCGGAGGTCCAGACGGATGCTCTCCTCCATCGAGAGTTCCGAGCGGCCATTCACCTGCCACAGCCCCGTGATGCCCGGCTTGATGAGAAGTCGACGGTGGTGAATTTCGCTGTACTCCGCGACCTCGCGAGCCACCTGGGGACGCGGTCCCACCACACTCATGCCACCCCGGAGCACCGTCCAGAACTGGGGAACCTCATCGAGTGAATACCTCCGGAGAAGCTTCCCGATGCGGGTGATTCGGGGGTCGTCCTCCAGCTTGAACAGCAGCGCGCCGCTGCCTTTGGCCGCGATGAGCTCCTCGATCTTGGCTTCAGCGTCGACACACATCGTTCGGAACTTGTGGATGGTGAACGGTTCGCCGTACCGCCCCACCCGTTCCTGTCGAAAGAACACAGGCCCAGGGCCATCAAGTCTGATCAGAAGCGCGATCAGAAGCATGAATGGCGCTAGGAGGATGAGCGCAAATGCTGCGGCAACGAGATCAAAGGCCCGCTTCACGAGGAGCTTCCACCCGGCGAACCGCGGCAAGTCCACGTGCATGAGGGAGAGCCCTTCCATCGAGCGCATGCTCAGGCGGGGACCCGCAACATCCATGACACGGGGAACGAACATTAGTTCGATCGGACGGTTCTCAAGACTCCACGCCAGGTCGCGGCTCTCCTCCCGACTCAGCCCGTCAGTAACAACCACGGCCTGGTACTGGCCACTGGACGCTAGCTGCCGCACTGCCTTGGCTGGCATGACCCTCAGGCCGAGATCACGGAGCTCGGGGGCCTCGGGGAAGTCGATGACACAGCAATCCTCGATCGCGTAGCCAGCGTTCTTGTTGCGCCGCGTCTCGCGGACCGCGGCCGCCACCGCCTTGGCGGTGCCGACCGCGATTGTTCTGGTCATCGCACGACCACTCAGGCGAAGACGCACCAGCAACTGGCGGATACCCCACCGCCCGATCAGGAGCGCGAGGACTCCGATCGGAAGAGTCGTCACAAACAGGGCACGCGAGAGTTCCGCATGGAACCAGTAGGACACGATGGCGAGCCCGCCGAAGACGTAGAGGCTCGAGAGGACAAGCTGGCGGTACTCCTCCAGCCCTACCCCGACCACTCCGCGATCCCGTGAAGAGCCTCCCGCCAACCCCAACCACCACACGACCACGAGAATGGCGCCGATCCAGTCGTAGCGCAGATGGACCGCACCCGCCAACTCAACTCCGTCCCGGAACAGCAGACGGAAGGTCGCCCAGACCGTCAGCACTAGGACCAGCGCATCAGCAGCGCCCATCGCCACGCGATACTTGCTGTACCAGCCTCGGTCCCTAACTCGGGGGACGGCCGCCGAGGCTACCCAGGGAGAAACCTGGCTCCACGCGGCTACTTCGGGATCAACGGCCGCGGCTACTAGCCGCGGTGTCGAAACACCCTTTCTCATCATCCTCACAATGCCAGTCGGGGGTGGTTCCGGACGCGGTCGCTACAGGGTCGCGCCGGAGGTTTCTCTCACCATGCCAGACCTAGAGAGCACCCGTCACACCTCTCACAGGATTCGGTCAGGTTCACCCACTCTTGGCTGACCAACCGTCAATCCCATCAAGGACTAGTCCCCCACCAGAGGGACATGTTTTGGGTCGATTGGACAGCGCTCAAGCGCCTGCTTTTCCGACCGCGTCCACGCGACACTCCGACAGCTCGCCAACGGCGAGCAGGCGCCCGCTTATGTGTTGAGACCAGACACTGATCCCTCAGGCCGCCGCAGCATCGGCTGGTACCGTTTCCCCGTGCACAAGCTCGCGATCGTCGCCGCAGCGGTTCGACGCGCCGTTTCGTGCCTGTGTTGTTGTTGCTGACCGACCGCCGACAGCACGCCCGCGAGCGCCCGAGCCGGATATTCCGAGGGCAGCTCCCCCACCGACAGCTTCACTGCCGCGTCCCCGGCCTATCCGACTGAAGGACCACCATGACCTCGAGCCACACCACCGCCCGCGTCGACCCGCGCGGACCCCGCTTCGGTGCCGGGATCACCGCCGTGATCCTGATCCTCACCCTGCTGCTCGGCCCGTCCGCCGGCCTGCCGCTGCTGATCGTCCAGCTGCTCGCCTTCGCCGCCGGCGCGTTCCGGCTCGACTACCAGCCCTGGGGGCTGGTCTTCCGGTACCTGGTGCGCCCGCGGCTGCGTCCGCCGGCCGAACTCGAGGAGGCGGCACCGCCCCGGTTCGCCCAGCTCGTCGGACTGCTGTTCGCGGTCACCGCGGTGCTGGGGGCGCTGCTCGGCAGCGCCACCGTGTTCTACGTGGCGGTCGGCTTCGCGCTGGTCGCCGCCCTGCTCAATGCGGTATTCGACTTCTGCCTGGGCTGCGAGGTCTTCCTGCTTGGGCGACGACTCCTGGCCCGCCGTCCGGCGACCGCGGACACCGGCCGATGACCGGCCTGATCGTCGTCCTGGCCGCGGTCGTGGTCACGGTCGCCTTCGGGCTGTACCGGCGGGCGACCGACGGACGGGTCCGCGCCGCCCGGGACGCCACCCGCTTGGCGACCGACGACCTGGGCCACGAACTCGGCAGCGCGGCGACCCTGGTTCAGTTCTCGTCCGCCGTGTGCGCGCCCTGCCGCGCCACCCGGGTGCTGCTCACCGACCTGGTGGCGTCCGAGCCGCAGCTGCGCCACATCGAGATCGACGCCGAGCAGCGCCTCGACCTGGTCGAGCGGTTCGGGATCGTCCGGACGCCGACCGTGCTGCTGCTCGACGGCACCGGCACGGTGCGCCGGCGGATCACCGGTGCACCCCGCAAGCCCGAGGTGCTGGAGGCGTTGGCGAGCCTGCAGGCCGCCTGACCCGGACGAGGCCTAGCGACTCTGGCCGTTGAAGACGCCCGACCACCAGTCGCGGCTGAACCGCGGGGCGGCGAACGGGCTGCTCAGCGGGTCGGCCAGGTGCTCGATCACCCGGCACGAGGTGGCCACGACGAGGTGGCGGTGGCCCTGCGAGGCCAGCACGAACAGCCGCTGCGGCGCCTCGACGGCGCCGATCGCCCGCTCGACCCGGGCGTGGTCGTCGGGGTCGGCCGCCACCAGGGACGGCTCTGCCAGCCGGCTCGGGCAGGCCAGGTAGGTCACCTTGTCGAAGATCACGTCGACATTGGTCTCGTGGCCGGCGTCCATCGGGCTGCGGAACAGCACGCTGCCATGGCCGACGTCGTACTCCCATACCTGGAAGCTGCGCCCGGCCAGCGGATCACCGGACGGCGGCTCGCCCGCAACCTCGGGTTCGGCGGTGACCACCCCGTCCGGGCTCACCCAGGCGCCGACCCCACCGGTCCAGGCCGCGTCGGCGGCATCCACCAGCGCCCACGCCTCCTCCACCCCGATCAGGGTGTCGATCTGGGTTGCCGGGGTGGTCGTGGTCGTCGTCCAGCCGGACGGGTGGGCGGCACTCGGCCCGGCGTCGATCTCGTAGACCGGCCGGCGCAGCACCCGCGTCGGAGGCAGCCGTCGTATCCGGAGCACGCTGCGATCCTAGGGCCACCCCGGCCCGCCGCCACGGGAGTCACACTCCGCAGGACTGAGGTACCTCAGAGGCCCGCCTGAGGTGGCGGCTTGGGAGTTCGTCCGATGTGGGCCGGGCAGCCTCAGCCGCAGGCTGGAGCCATGTCCAACTCCGATTACCACTTCGGGTACCTCTACCGGCAGCGCCATGCCGAGCTTGAGCAGGAGGCGGCCGAGCGACGCCTGGCAGCCTCGGGTGCCGCCCCGGTCAGACACCGGCTCGCCGACTGGTGGCAGCGGCTGACGACCGGGCGTCGGCGCCCCGCCGTCCGGCACCACCCCGCCAGGCTGCAGTCGGCCCGCCTGTGAGCCCGGCCGCCGCGGCGGTGTCCATTCCCGTCCCCGCAGCTACACCGTGGGCGCGGGGTGGCACGATGTCGGCCATGGCCTTGATCCCTGCCCAGGCTACCTTCGTCGGCCGGGAAGCGGAGCTCACCCAGCTGCGCGACGCCTGGCGGCGGGTGCAGTCGGGTGCGCCGTGGCTGGCCCTGATCGGCGGTGAGGCGGGCATGGGCAAGACCAGCCTGGTGCACGCCTTCGTCGAAACCCTGCCCGAGGACGCCTGTGTGCTGATCGGGCAGTGCCTGCGGTTCGGCGACCAGCCGGTGCCCTACGCCGCTGCGGTGACCGTCCTGCAGCAATTGCTGGCCGGTGTCGGTGCCGACCAGTTGCAGGGCTGGGCCGGTGCGGGCTGGCCGGCGCTCGGGGCGCTGCTGCCCCAGCTTGGCCTTCCCCGCGACGGCACCCCCGACCGGCTGGTCCTGTTCGAGGCGATCGCATCAGCCCTCGAGGGCGCAGCCGCCGCCCGTCCGGTGTGCGTGGTGGTAGAGGACCTCCACGCCGGTGATCCGCTCACCTGGCACCTGCTGCAGTTCCTCCAGGCGACGCTGACCCACGTGCGGCTGCTGCTGATCGCCACCCACCGCTCCGATGAGGTGCCCGGACGGCACCCGCTGCGGCCGGTGCTCGCCGAACTGAGCCGCCGGCCGGGGGTCGGGGTGCTCGAGCTCGAGCCGATGGCCTCCGACGACCTGGCCCGGCTGGTCCGCAGCGTCTCGCCGGACGCCAGCCCCGCGCTGGTCTCGCTGCTCGCGCAGCGCAGCGACGGTGTCCCCTACTTCGCCGAGGAGCTCGCCCGCGGCAGCCGGGAGGGCTGCGTCGAACTGCCGGCCACCTTGCGCGATGCCCTGCTGACCAGGGTGTACGCCCGGTCCGAGGCCGCCGTCGAGGTGTTGCGGCTGGCCAGCGGCGTGGGCCTGCAGGTCAGCCACGACCTGCTGGAAGCGCTGGCCGGGCTGGCGCCGCCCGAGCTCGACAGCGCGCTGCGCGAGGCGGTCGACGGCCTGCTGCTGATGCCGACCTCGGACGGCTACGCCTTCCGGCACTCGCTGCTGCGTGAGGTGGTCCACGACCGGCTGCTGCCCGGCGAGCACACCCGGCTCCACAGCCGGATCGCCGACGTCCTGGCCGACCACCCCGACCTGAGCGGCGGCGGTGAGGCCGAACTGGTTCATCACCTGTTCGCCGCGCACCGCCTCGAGGAGGGCTTCCAGGCCTGCCGCCGGGTGCTGGACGGCTCCCCGCGCGCCCACCTGAGGCGGCTGCGGGTGCTGGAGCGGGCGCTGGAGGTGTGGGACCGGGCGCCGGAGGCGGCCGCCGTCCTGGGAACCCGCGACGAGGTGCTGAACCTCGCGGCGCGCGCTGCCCGGTCCGCCGGCGAATCCGACAAGGCGCTCGCGCTCATCGAGGCCTCGCTGCGCGAGACCCCGCGCGGGACCGACCCGCTGGTGCGCGCCGACCGGCTCATGACCTACGCCCTGCAGCGCTTCCCGCACACCAGCGGCGGGCTGCCGATCCTGGCCGAGGCGCTCGCGCTGACCCCGTCCGACCGGCCGACCCCGCAGCGGGCCCGGGCGCTGGAGTTCATCAGCGCGCAGCTCATGCTGGAGGGCCGGCTGGACGAGAGCCTCGCCACCGCCGAGGAAGGACTCCCAATCGCCCGCGCGGTCGGCAACGCCAGCGCCGAGTCGAACCTGCTGAACACCAAGGGCTGCGTGATCGCGTCCATCGGTGACGACGAGGGCGGCCTGGCGCTGCTGGAGGAGGCCGGCCGGATCGCGGTGCGGCGCTCCCGCACCCGGTGGTGCATCAACCTCAGCCACCACCTCCATCTGGCCGGACGGCTGCGCGAGGCGGTCGAGGTGGCGCAGCTCGGCTCGCGGGAGGCCCGTGACCTGGGCGTCGAACGCTCGATCGGGGTGATGATGGCCGCGAACGGGGCCGAGAGCCTGCTCGCCCTCGGGGAGCCGGACGAGGCCCGCTCCCTGGTGGAGCGCGCGCTGGCCCTGAACCCGCCCGGCTCCCAACTGCTCCACCTGCGGATGGCGCTGGCCGAGATCGCGCTGGTGCGCGGTCAGCTCGACCAGGCGGAGGCGATCCTGGCCGAGTTCCAGCCCGCCTTCGTCTCCGACACCTCCACCGTGCAGGACCGGCTGCGGATCGGGCGGGGCCTGGCGAACCTGGCGCTGCTGCGCGGGCAGCCCGGCCAGGCGCTGGAGCACGCCCGCACGATGCTGACCCTGCCGGTGCAGGAGCACCCGGTCTTCTCCTGGCAGTCGGCCTGTCTGGCCGCCCGTGCGCTGCGGTTCGGGGCCGGGGACCCGGCCGCCGACGGAGCCTGGCTGCTGGAGCTCACGTCGGGGCTCCGCGCCACCCTCACCCAGGACCGGTGGCGGGCGCTGCTGGTGGCCGAACTCGCGGACGACCTGGCCAGCTGGCAGGCGGCCGCCGACGCCTTCGTCGACGGTCCGCAGAGCCTGCGGCTGGACGCCCTGCTGCAAGGCGCGCGGCACCTGATCGCCGCCGGGGAGCCGGTCGCTGCCACCCTGGACGC
>ERZ857984.2251-NODE-2251-length-12391-cov-10.573038_pt1 | contig 12391 bp, 10 predicted proteins | sample MGYA00519914_ERZ857984 | MGnify/ENA primary metagenome ERZ857984 (study PRJEB31778, sample SAMEA3449417) | human gut metagenome | biome: human gut; feature: human-associated habitat; material: faeces | place: United Kingdom | collected 2010/2012 ... | reverse complement strand
ACTGTTCTCCTTATTTTAGGTAGTCGGAGATGCAAGGGTATGGTCCTTGTTTATTTATTCCGTTGCTTGAATCTTTGAAGAAATCGATACTCTCAAATGTAATCTCTTTACATTGCTTCACGGTAATTACTTTAAAATGAAGGTTAATTCTGTCTTCTTTCTTGTACTTGTTGGTGATATTTCCATTAAATTTCCATTCAATATATTCGTTGTCTAATAAAAAGAAGAGTGATGTATTGTTTTCATTGGGATTGAATTGAATTTTATCTATGATATCTTCAAAAATAATATCATCTCCTGTATTGTAGTCGCGAAGATAATCGACTGATATACCACTTTTTTCGTCATAAAATTGATTGTTAAGTTGTTTGATGTCAAGGGTTGGGGCTTTTGTTGTTCTTGGTTGATCTGGGTTGGCGTTGTATCGGAACGTGGTGCCATCGTTAGCCAGGTAGTCGATTAGATTGGTATTTGGGACGTCGATGATCGTTGGAAGATTTCTTCCATTGCCGTAATATTGGCGGTAATAACACTGCCAATTTTTCCCGCTGTCATCTTCGGTGAAACGAGCGTCCCATGTTCCGGTGCCATCGCTGCTTGATCTGGTGTATGAGACATACTGGTTTGTCCCTACTGTTTTATTGATAACCCTTTTGCCTGAGGTTGTGGACAAGGCTAGAACTATATTGGCTCCAAAATCGACGGGGTTAGCTCTATGCGCGTGCATTTCGAAACTGGTCACACGGCTGGAGACTTGAGGGCGCATATAGAATTCGCCCCCATTGGTGCCATTGTTGAAAACAATGGAAGGTGAAACCATATAGGTGGAATATTGATCATTTGAACTTTGCCCATCGAGATTGACTACCCGGTCGATGACGTTATTGGCGACAATCCATCCAACCTGCTACCAATTTACAGCAAAGGCTGGAGTGGTCATAACTGTGCATAGGCAAACTGAGATAATTGTGGAGAATAAAAAACTCTTCTGGATTTCATAATTTCCTCCATGTGAAAATTTAATCTCAATCGACAATGATTAAGATATTAAGAGTATTCTAATGGAAAATGAGTAGGGGTGCACTCTAGGGTGTGATTTTCTAGTGAAAATAGCAAAGGTTCTCTCTCGTGGAAGTTGCAAACGAGGGCTTCGCTATGTGTCTGTGTTTCAGGAGTCATGCAGTTGTTACTGAATCATGAGTGGATTGAGGATAAGTATGCTAGTGCTGCATGTTAGGCGCTGAACAAAAACCTTCGAGTGCGGCGTCTTCCGTCAACAACACAACTCGTTCAGAAATACACCCAATATGGTCAAACAGTAAGACAGCGCTATGATGCGAACAATCTTCTTCCAAGACAGTTTGTCATGAAGGAAAGCCGTAACCAAAAGGGTTGTCATTGGGGTTATAAGCAGGACGAGGAAGAAATAGAGAAATGTGGACTAGGCTCAATCTGCCGAGAATATAAGTCTGACCGAACCAGTTGTATAAGCCCACGATGGCTGTCGGTGTCGCGGCGTGGGTAAACGCGGACAGGCGCCGGGTTACGTCGGATGATCGCGAGTCTGTTGCCCGGTCCAGTGTCCGGCTTGCCGTCTTCGCCATCCGTCCCAGCGCCGTCCGCGGGCGTGTGGTCCCCCTCGTACGCGTCCGTCGTCCCGTCCGTGTCCCTTTCCGCGTCCATATGTCCCCTCCGATCATCCGAGTCTGTCGTTCGGTCCCGCACCCCCTCGCGTGCTCCGCCGCGGGCCAGTCTAAGGCCGGACAACGCGAGCGGGGAGGCTCGCGCCGCTGATCGGCACGGAGCCTCCCCGCTCGTTCATCCAGGCAGTCAGCCGAACGATCAGCCCGTGTTCTGCAGGCCTGCCGCGACGCCCGAGACGGTGCACAGGATGAGGTAGGTGTAGCCCTCCCTCTTGCCGTGGCTGAGCTCCTCCTTGTCCACCTTCTTGCGCAGCGACTTGAGGGCGAGCACCTGGGTGAGCGAGAGCACGTCCACGTACGGGGAGCGGATGCGCACGGCGCGGCCGAGCACGTGGCGGTGCTGCAGCGGCCACTTGTCTCCGACGATGGCGAGCACCCACTTGCGGGTGAGCTTCATCTCGGTGAGCACCTTCTCCGGCAGGTCCTCGCGGTCGTCGAGGGCGAGGCACATGCGGGCGATACGCTCAAATTAGTCCGGTCGAATGGCTTTGGAAAATCATGGGGAGGCCGGCTGCACGGGTTCGCTCCTCGATAAGGTGACTTGTTTGGGATCGCTGTTAACTTTCGTCAGACACATCGTAAACCCCGTCCAGGTATCCGTATCGTCCATTGTGCTTGTCTTTTGAAAATTCGACGATATTGACGTTTTCATCAAGAGGAATACCGGCCATGTGATTCGTGTTTTCGATAATGATGATCTGCTGTGAAACCGCTTGTTTCGCTAGGTAGGAAAACAAGCCAGCTTTCATGGAAGAGTCTTCCGTAGACCGTGTCCCCTCATCGAACCCATGCAGAGGCGTATCAATAAGCAACCAGCCTGGAGCGTGCTTTGACTGTTTATTGAGATAATCATGGAATGCGAGCATAACAACGCTGTTAAGAAACGCGCAGTACCCTTTGCCTTGTTCATCAGCTTTGGAATATCCTGCTATTTCGACATCGAAAGAAGTTTTGCTGAAATCCGCAATATCGGCACCAGGGAAATGACATTGTCGCAGAATGTTGCGTATGGTGTTATTCATGGAATACCAGAAATCGCCTTGGAAGCATTCGCGCGGCTTGTATTTTTCATTGTTCGACGTTGCCTGATCAGCGTTATCAAGTGCCTTGTTGAAACGGGCATGCAACGCCAGGAGTTCCGCATATTCCGCGTGTAACTGCTCTGCATGGGCAATTTGTTCAATATCCTGTTGCATATGCTGCGCTATTGGTTGAATGTCAGATTCGAGCGTATGCATGTTTTGCCGATGCTGCTGTTGCTTCAGCTGCAATTCCCGTTGTACCTTATCGGCTCTGTCTGCGAGGATGGCCAGATCGGTTTCAACATCCGCTTGGATGCCGTGGATATGTTCGATTTCTGTTGAGACGACTAAAATGTCCTGTTCAGTTGGCGCAGACATGTGAATGGAACTATGGCAAAACTGGCATGTGGTGGGATAGGCATGCGTACGGGCATGTTTCATCGCTTGTAGTTGCAGATCAAGGCGTGCAGCGTCTGATTCATATTGACTGATAAGTACCTTGCGCTGGCGAATAAGTACCTCAAGATGCTCATATTGTTGATTAAGCTGCGAGATATGTGAGATGGTACGGGCATCTTGGTCGAGAAGAGTTTGCCTTTGCTGCTCCACATGCAATGCTTTTTTTCGTAGGGCTTCCAAATAAGTGTGAACGGTTTTTCCCTCATTCGTTGCGATATGGCGCATTTCTTCAAGGCGTTTGATGCGGGGTTCTATGTCGTCCAATTGCTGGTGGATGAACTGTTCCACGGCTTTTCTGCGGGTACGATGTTCGCTGGCGCTTTCTGTCTGCATAGAGCTGTCGATTTTGTCGTCTTGGACCAAGACAAGCAGCGAGGACAAACTTTGTGTGAGAGTTGTTAACGTGGTGCTTTTGGGAAAGAGAATGGAAGGCTGCGGACGTCCTACTTGGTCTTCGGGAACAAGCATAAGATGTCTGACGGCATTCCATGTAAAAGCAACTGTATGGTAAGTTTCGTTCGTCGCTATCCTACGGGTTGGCTCAATGCCTAACAAGGCAAGAAGAACCGTATTGATTGATTTGCCGGAACGTGATGAAACAGAATAAGAGCCGGAAGCAACTGCGGGGTTGCTGGATTCCACGTGAATAGTGTTCTGAGTGCGAGTCGAACGACTAAGCGAAACTTCACCGTCATTGGTTATGAACGTGACCTGTGCGACTTCGTAGGCAGTTTTGTCGGTAAAGGGGGTCTCTTTTCCTCCACAGACGAATTCTACGGTTTTTGCAATCCGGGTTTTCCCGGTATTCGAAGCGCCGATAACACAGTTCAACCCGCATGTGAGATTAATGGCGGATTCCACTCCATCTTTTCTGATTGCCGAAATCTGACGTATCCACGTGCTTCTCATAATTGGTTGTTCTCTTTCGTTATTCGGTTCATGATGTCTTCATAATCTTCCTCCGCCAACAGCTGAACAGCCCGGCGATAGGAGGTAGCATAATCGCCATGCAATGCTTCTGAATATTGAAAACATTCCGGAGTGGCGCGGTAGAACAGGCAAGTGGAATCTACGGTTGCTGCTCCAATGATTACAAGTTGCGCCAACCCTGCTTGCACTCGTTTGCGACGGGCGTCATATTCGGCTAAAGCGTGTGGGCCATCACCATGAAGATTATGCTGCCCGAATCCGAATGCCTTCATATAGGTGGCGGTAAGGTCGATGGCTGCGATCTCGTCGATTGTGGAAGGCCTAGAGAGCAATGGGAGGCATAATGTCAATCGCGTTGCTGTTTCCTGTGTCGTATTAAATAGCGAATTATGCATTCCCCTGTACCCACTCCAGCTTATGATCATTGACCAGCATGTGACACAGCCCCTTCTTTTCTGCTGCCTTAATCATTGATGGGAATTGGGCTATAGCCGAGCCAGACAATGGGAAGCCGGCTGCTTGAGATAGCGTTGCTCGCATACGCAGCAGTCCATCGGCATAATCAGATGCGCATATATCGCATATTCCGTCATAAAGATCCACCTTCAGCGCGTCAAATTCCTGCTCTCCATTTTCTATGACATCCCGTAGATTCCTGCGCATTCCTTCCGCATCGTAAAAATATTCCCGCTGCTTGGCATATTCGGGACGGCATGTCTGAGGAAGATCGTCGGAACAGTTGATTGGCTTGTGCAAGTGATCGGCATAGGCAGCTTGCATCTGCGTGAGGTATGTCTTCTCAAGATGATCATCTGGTTTATCCGGTGGAATCGGATAAGTCTTCCAAGGGACTGAAGACCGCCCAAGGTGCAATTTGCCGTTGCTGATGTGGCCGGATGCCAAAGGCAAGTTTTCGAACATATCGAATTCCGGCTGAAAACCTATGCCATCGACGAGAATATCACGTCCATCGGCATTGGCTTTGAGGACTGATAGAAGCCATTTCCCTGTGGCGGAAGGAAGTTCGCTGATATCTGAAACTTTAATATTCGCCTTGATCAGTTCCTTTTGGAAATCAGCGAGGGCGTCAACACTAATATCGCTACAAAGACGTTCTACCTCTGAGACGTCCAGATGCTGATAGAACTCGGTGGCTTTCCATGAAGGGATTTTCTTGCTCCCGTTATAAAAGCGAGTCAGGTCAGTTTCGTTGATTCCAGCCCAGACCCCAGCAGTAATCGTGGTCTTCCCAGGTTTGCGGTTTCGATGATGCCGGGAAGGTGGATTACTTAAAATGTCGCCCTCTAATACAGCGTCAAAGAAGTCCTTCATGAATCCCTTTTTGTGGTGGTCCACGCCAGATACATAAGGGTTTACGAGCTGGCAGAAGACTCCCAGAGCATACGTAACAGCAGTTTCGGCCAAGTGAGTCTCCTTCTCGTCTCCATTTGTCTTCATCCGTCGCCATCTCACGAGGTCACCGTCCCTACGATGGGAGGCAGATTCAGATGAATAAGCCGGCAAAACGCTGGAATATCGCCAGTATACGCCGTTTTGCAGCTGAGTCAGAAAAGTGCAACATTCGTTTATCGAAAGGAATTTTTGAGACCAGATACATCGTAATTTTTCTCAGCTCGATGCCACGCGTTTAACCGGTTATAGAAGTATGGCATCGGCCTGTCCGTCCATTACACCGCAGCGAAGCTGGCTGGGGTTTTAACTGATCACATACATGAGACTTGCCTGTCGATTTATGACGAAGCGTCGGTTTCTCTAAACCGACGCTTCACGCTTATCAGGCAGGTTGGATGCTCATGTGATGACTATATCAAGGCAGGTCTCGAAGGCCCAATAACTGTGAGGAATCGAGACTGTAATGAGAGTTTTATTGAAACATGAGGCGATGTGCGCCGGCAATGTGTCCGTAACCGATGTATATGACTGTTCGGAAGAGGAATTACGGGCCATGGTCGAGCGTGATAGGGTTCTGCGCGCAATCCATACGGGCTGTTCGCCATGCGATATTGGATCACGTAACCCCCAGGCGATACTTCAGGAATTGTGGAATGCTGAGGAACGTTCCGCTCATTCTTTTCATCGGTCAGATCGTGCCAGTGGAGCTACCTACTCCTATGAGGAACTGGCTGATATAGGGCAGGAGCCTCAAGGATATTCTGCCTCTCCTGAGGATATCCTCTTAAGTGCAGAAGAAACGAGAGAAAAAGCCAACTGTTTGCAAACCATCTTTAGGGAGGTGGAGAAGCTGCCGGCAGGTCAGCGCAACATCGTCAAAGGCGTGTTTGTAAAAGGGGCATCTCAATCAGACATGGCACGAGAGCTGGGCGTGTCCCGAGCGGCGGTGTCCAAACAGCTTTCAACGGCTGTGCGCAAAATTCGTGTTGTCATTCGCGGCGAAAGCGAAGTGGTGAAGAACATGACAACATCAGCGGTAGGCGAGGGAAAGGATTGGTAATGGTTCATTTCAGTGTTACCAGAGTCAGAGGAAGCGGACCGTATGACCTTGATGCATGCGGAGACATCTTGGCTATAGCCAGAGCGGTAGGTGTCATGGCGGAAGACACATATGCAGACCGCCGCAACATTACGCAGTGTGATGGGGATGGTTATAGGGGAAAAGATATGTTTCGTCTGGAACTAGATACCGAAAATCATGGCGTTCATCATGGGCGCCATGCCAGATGAAACGTCCGAGGTTAACACCTCGTGGCGAAACGGCAGTGCAGGTGAGGGCAGACATTGGGTCAGCCCCGGCAATAGGTACCCAAGGAGGGCATCATGGTTGATCAAATGGTGCTGCAGACGCAGCAGTGGCTGAACAAGACATACGGGAACGATTCCCGATTCAAGAAAGTCAATCCGGACGGCAGAACTGGTTGGCCGACAATCTATGCGCTTACTCGCGCATTGCAGATTGAATTGGGCATCCAGTCCACCGCCGACAACTTCGGTCCTTCCACCCAGCGGTTATTCAAGCAGCGGTATCCGAATGGGGTGCGGCAGCAGGCCGCTACGGACAAGAGCACTTCCAACTTGTATTCCATCATTCAGGGAGCGCTATGGTGCAAGGGCTACTCCACTGGTAGCAACATCTCACAGCATTTCTACGACGGAACAGGTTCCGCTATCAGGAAGCTTAAGGCTGATATGGGTATAGAAGGAGATTCCAGCGTAGACGTTGAAATCATGGGGGCGTTGCTCTCGATGAAGCAGTTCGTGCTGCTGGCCTCTTATGGTGGGGTCGACTCCGTCCGTAGAGCACAGCAGTTCATCAACAAAGCATATCGTCCATACACGGGCATCATTCCGACTGATGGGCTGTACGGCAGGGAGATGAACACGGCTCTTATCCAGGTGCTTCAGTCGCTCGAAGGTTTTTCGCCCAGTGAGGCAACAGGCAATTTCGGTAACGGAACCAAGGCTCGCTTGAAAACGATAACGTCCAATAACGCATCTTCCAATGAGTCGTGGGTCTGGCTCGCCAGCACGGCTTTGGCGTGCAATGGGATCGGAGGCGAGCCAACCTTCGTGTGGACGAGTACGTTTGCCAATATCGTGAAGGCATTCCAGGGACGTTATGCCATCGCCGTGACAGGTTCCATTGATTCGACCACGTGGATGAGTCTGCTAACATCCAAAGGCGATCCTGACCGTCCGTGCGTAGCATGCGACACCAGATTCGAGATTACCGATGCTAGGTTGGCGACGTTGAAGGCAGACGGGTATGAAATCGTGGGACGTTACCTGACCGAGCCCGGTCAGTCTTCGTTGGATCCCAAGGATTACTTCAAGGCCATCCGTCCGGGTGAGCTCGAGCGCATCACTAAGGGCGGCATGCGGTTCTTCCCGATTTTTCAGGAGTACTCCACGAAGCTGGAACATTTCACCCCGGCAAACGGCGCTGCTCATGCCAAGACCGCTCGTGAGGCGGCGCAGCGTCTTGGCATCCCTCCCACCCATATCTACTTCGCTGTAGACTTCGATGCGACCGATGACCAAGTGACCAGCAATATCCTGCCGTACTTCAAGGCTGTCCGACAATCCCTCGGAGGCCGTTATGGTGTGGGCATCTACGCTTCGCGCAACATCTGCAGCCGTGTCGTCAATGCCGGCTACGCAAGTTCCTCCTTCATCTCCGATATGTCGACGGGGTTCTCGGGTAATCTGGGATTCCCAATTCCCAATAATTGGTCCTACGACCAATTCACTGAAATCAGCAACTACAAGGGCCAGGGCTGGGATCTGGACCGCGTCGCCAGTTCCATCAACTCGCAAGGCTGTTCTTTCCTGCTCCCGGCGACAGCCTCCTCACCTGACCCCGATCCGGAATCGCCCGATTCCGACCCTCTGCTGAAATGGACTGTCACTACGGAAAATGCTTGCGTCAAGACGCTCTCTGATTTGGGGACGCAAGCCTCGGCATATACAAGCCTTATTGGAACATTCATCCTGCAATGGCTCCGCAAACCTACGTACTGGTCGGAAGGTAGTTCCGGCACGCAGGCACTATGGCATGCGTACACGCCGGAGCCGGTTACTCCCAGCGAATTGGCCTTGTCGCGTCAGGCATGCGGTGTCGCATGTGATGCGCAACCTGTCATCAAAGGCACACTGCCCAATCGGGACATTGCCCATATGGCTGCCACGTCCTTGGGATACTTGACATGGGGCGTTACGAACGATCCAATGGACTATGGTCTCGGTGATCTGGGCGGATGGGCTCTGGATTTGTTGCAGATCTGGGGAAGCTACCTGGCGAATACCCCGAAAGAGGACCTGGCGTCATGGCTGCACACTCATCTTGGCGAGCAAGACGCCCGTATGGGATTCAGTTACAGCGATGTTCTCGCGGACTGTGATGCATGGTTGCTGGCGCAGTCCATGCAGAGCAATTCCTCCGAAAGGTCTTTGTCCACCGCTATGCGGGACATGTTCGCGCAAAGCGAGACGAATCGAATTAAACGGTTCTATCAGTCCCGGTTCAAGGGAAGTGCGGACAACCTGGTCATCGCATTTCGAAAACTCGTTGATGGAATCGATCTTGGAATATTCGATAACGTATCCGGAAGTAAAAAAGCACTGCTCATTGCGTCACATGCAGACCGACTCCCGAGTCAAGCGGAGGCTGGTATATTGGCATTATCCTATGCTGAATCTCTTGAAAATCCGAACCGTTAATCAATCATGATTGTGATCGCACTGCGTGGAATGATTCAGCCATTCCACGCAATGCGCCTCTGGTAAAACGTCATAGAGTCATTAGAGCGGAAAGTAGCGTTATCACAAGAACGGGAAAGACCATGACCAGCACGAGAAACGATATGATTCCCACAAGGACATGCGAGGCGGAAGAGGAATGATCACGAAGTTCCGGATATACAGATCGCATATATGAACGCACGCCAAAGATGACAAGCGCCGCAATCCAGCAGACTACCCCCATAATCAATACTAAGGTAAGTCTACGTACATACTCAGTTGCCGTAGTTAAATTCATGCACGAAGAGGAAGAGAACGTTAAGACTCTGCAGATTATAGTATCATCATCGCCATTGGCGCCCCATTCCGCCCACAAAATAAGTGCTGGTGAAAGCAGCAGTAATCCCAGCCACCATAGCACGCGTCTGGCTTTGCCCAAAGCCACATAGCATCTACTCGCCTTAAGGAATTTGGTAGCTGCTTTCGGTGCCAAAGCATATTTCTTGCCGGAAAAATTTTCTGACGTATCTTCCAGGCCATGTTTTTTCCCAATGTCATCGATCATAGCCGGATTCGCTTTGCAAATGTGGCGTTCGTTTCCGGCATCGCCCTCCGCCTTGATGCCGTCCGTCGGCCCGGTGCTCCCGCGCTCATTCGATGGCTTGTCCATGTCCCCTCCGATCATCCGAGTCTGTCACTCGGCCAGCGCGCCCGTTCTATGCGCGCCGTCGCCGGCCAGTCTAGGGCCGTGCGACGCGAACGGGGAGGCCCGCGCCGTCGATCGGCACGGAACCTCCCCGCTCGCTTTTGTCAATCGGTCATCCGAAGATCAGCCCGTGTTCTGCAGGCCTGCGGCGACGCCCGAAACGGTGCACAGGATCAGATAGGTGTAGTTCTCCTTCTGGCCGTGCGTGAGCTCTTCCTTGTCCACGCGCTTGCGCAGCGAGCCGAGGGCGAGCACCTGGGTGACGGACAGCGCGTCCACGTACGGCGAGCGGATGCGGATGGCCTGGCCGAGCACGTGGCGGTGCTGCAGCGGCCATTCGTCGCCGACGATCTTGAGCACCCACTTGCGGGTGAGCTCCATCTCGTCGAGAACCTTCTTGTTGAGGTCCTCACGGTCGCCGAGGGCGAGGTACATCTTGGCGATGCGCTCGTCGGTCTTGGCCAGCGACATTTCGATGTTGTCGATGAACGTGGAGAACAGCGGCCACTCCTCGTACGCCTGACGCAAGGTGTTCAGGTCGCCGAACTGCTCGCACGCGGTGCCGAGGCCGTACCATGCGGCCAGGTTGATGCGGGCCTGGGCCCAGGAGAAGATCCACGGAATGGTGCGCAGATCGTCGAGGGACTTGGCGCCCAGACCACGCTTCGCCGGACGGGAGCCGATCGGCAGCAGGCCGATTTCGGTCAGCGGCGTGACGGTGGAGAACCACGGTGCGAAGCCGTCGGTGTTCAGCAGGTCGAGGAAGCGGTTGTGCGCGGCCTCGTCGAGCTTGCTGGCCATGTCGGCGTACTTCTTGGTCATATCCGTGTTGCGCTTCTCAACGCTCGGAGCGGACTGCAGCAGCGTTGCGGCCGCGACGGACTCCACATGGCGGATTGCAAGCACCGGGTTGCCGTAGCGGGCGAAGATGACCTCGCCCTGCTCGGTGAGCTTGAAACGGCACTTCACGGAGCCGACCGGCTGCGCGAGCACGGCGCGGTTGGCCGGGCCGCCGCCACGACCGACGGCGCCGCCGCGGCCATGGAACAGGGTCAGGTCGATGTCGTGCGATTCGGCCCACTTGGCGATGCGCTCCTGCGCGGAGTGCAGGGCAAGGGTGGCGGAGGTCGGGCCGGCGTCCTTCGAGGAGTCGGAGTAGCCGAGCATGACTTCCATCTTGCCGCCGGTGGCCTTCAGACGAGCCTGGACCTCCGGGATCTTGATCATTTCCTCAAGCACGTCCACCGAGTTCTGCAGATCCTCAAGCTGCTCGAACAGCGGAATCACGTCGATGGTCGGAACATCCTCGGGGTGGGAGAACGCCAGACGGTTCAGTTCGTACACATCCTTGATGTTCTGGGCGCTCTTGGTGAAGGAGATGATGTAACGGCGGGCGGCCTTGATGCCATTACGCTTCTGGATGGAACCGAGCGCGCGGAAGGTGTCGAGCACCTCGTGGGTCATCGGCTGCAGCTCGCCACGCTCACCGTGCAGGCCATGCTCGCGGATGTCCTCCAGAGCGCGGGAATGCACGACGGAATGCTGACGGAACTCCATCTCCACCATGTGGAAGCCGAAGGTCTCGGCCTGCCAGATGAGGTCCTGCAGCGGGCCGTAGGCGGAACGCTTGGCGTTGGCTTCGGCGAGGGAGCGCTGCACGGTCTTCAGATCGGCGATGTAGTCCTCGCAGGAGTGGTACATGAGGTCGGCGTCGCGGTCGATGGTGGCCTTCAGACGGTCTGCCATGACCAGCATGACGGCGCGGTGCAGCTCCTTGGTGGAGATCAGCGCGGCCTTGTCGGTCAGACGCTCGCTCATTTCCTTCTGGTGGTTCCACAGGGACTTGAGCTCGGCGCTCGGCGGGGTGGTCTCGGCCTCCATCGTCAGGTTCTTGCCGACGCGGCGGGTTTCGATCTCCAGCGCGCCCAGCACATGGTCGCTGAACTTGCGGGCCACCTGACGGCTCACCTTGGCGGTGACGTTCGGGTTGCCGTCACGGTCGGAACCGATCCAGCTTCCCGGATGGAAGAACGCCGGGCACACCGGCGGCACGAGGCCGGCCTTGTCTCCGAGGACCCAGTCGTCGAAACGACGGTAGACCTGCGGAATGGTGTAGAACAGCGTGTTGTCGAAGATATCAAGAATGGTGTCGGCTTCCTCAACCGGAGTCGGCTTCTTCAGCGCGATCGGGGAGGTGCGGAACAGCGCGTCGATCTCGTTGAAGAGTCGACGGGAGTTTTCCTTCTTGTCCGAGCCGCCGAGCAGCTTATGCGCTTCGAGCAGCTGGGAGATACGGCGGATCTTGCCTTCCACGGCCTTACGGCGGGCTTCGGTCGGATGCGCGGTGAACACCG
>ERZ857984.2248-NODE-2248-length-12415-cov-6.719417_pt1 | contig 12415 bp, 9 predicted proteins | sample MGYA00519914_ERZ857984 | MGnify/ENA primary metagenome ERZ857984 (study PRJEB31778, sample SAMEA3449417) | human gut metagenome | biome: human gut; feature: human-associated habitat; material: faeces | place: United Kingdom | collected 2010/2012 ... | reverse complement strand
CTACTCTCAATAATTTTTTGAAGCACAATGTAACATATCATTGACAAACCGACATACGGGATTTCTTTATTCTGACTTCTGTTGACAAATGAAAAATGCGCGTTTCGCACTTCGGCGGAAAGCGTGCGTCCGCCGTGCATGAAAAATTTGTACTTGATTTTTTCGGGAAAGCGGTGTATAATTTAGTTAACAGTGTTAACTATCGAGGTGAAGGAACGTGGATTTCACATCGCTTGCGAAGGAGCTTATGATTCTTCGGACGAAGATCGATCATCTGCCGGAGTGGGAGCTTCTTTCGGATCTCTCCGGAGGGGAATATTTCGCGCTGGGGATTTTATCGGATGCGACCGAGGCGCTTTGTCCGTCGGGTCTGAGCCGTGCGATGGGGGTGAGCCATGCGAGGGTATCGGCTCTGCTCGGGAGCATGGAGAAAAAGGCTTTGATAGAGAGAAGGAGCGATCCGGGCGACGAGCGGCGCGTGATCGTTGTGCTGACGGAAAAGGGGATCGAGAGGATAAGGAAAAAACGCGAGGAGACCGCCGCGCGTATCGCGCATATACTTGAACGTATAGGAAGTGACGGCGCCGAAGAGTACGTCGCCCTCCAAAAGCTGATAATCTCCGCCTCGGAGGACGGGGGTGAGGGGTAGGATGACCGGGGGAACCCCTTTTGACAAAGGGGATTCCCCCGGACCCCCTCCCTAAAACTTTTGAACTGATTATATTGGTGTTGGTCTTTCTTTCGGAAGGTATCGTATAAATTATCGCTTTACTTAACAGAACGCCCGCGGGGGCTTCCGCGCTCAGGGGTGTGGGGGTGAAACCCAAATGAATAAGTTCAAATTGTCTTTGGAGTTTGACGTACTGCGTCAAACTCGGGGACACGGTAAGCTGACGTACGGTTACAGCTTTACGTTATACCGTGTCCAGGAGACGAAGTCTCCGCTTGGGGCTTGGGGCAACGCCCCAACATATAAAGCTCCTCGCATGGCATTTGTAAAAATGCCATGCAAATAACGAAAATACGGTAGTTGACGTGCAGATTCGGAAATCGCCATACCCGTGTCCGGTGCGTCATGACGTGCAAATTCCACCAAACAAAATTCAATCTCGGGAGGTAATGCTATCAAAAGGATTCCGAATATACTCGGTCACGGCGCGATGACCGAAAAGCTCAGAGAAAGCGCGCTGTCCGTAGTGCCGATCGCGGCGATAGTTTCCGTGATGTGTCTGTGCGTTATCCCGACGGAAACAGACCTTCTTCTGAGCTTTCTCGTCGGCACCGCGTTCATCATTCTCGGAATGGGTCTGTTTTCGCTCGGCGCAGAGCAGTCGATGACCCCCATCGGAAACAAGATCGGCACCGCGCTTACCAAAACCAAAAAAATGGGGCTGATACTCGCGGTCAGCTTTGTCCTCGGCGTTGCGATAACCGTCGCGGAGCCCGATCTTCAGGTGCTTGCGGACACCGTTCCTCATATCGATTCGCGCCTGCTTCTCATAACCGTCGGCGCGGGTGTCGGATTCTTCATGTCCGTCTGCATGTTCCGCATAATCACGGGAGCGTCGCTCAGGATGCTGCTCGTCGGGTGTTATGCGCTGATCTTCATTCTCGCCGCGTTCTGCGATGCTGATTTTCTCGGCGTCGCATTCGATTCCGGCGGAGTTACGACCGGTCCGATGACCGTGCCGTTCATCCTCGCAATGGGTGTCGGTGTCTCCAACATCCGAAGCGACCGCCGCGCGGAGGCTGACAGCTTCGGACTTGTCGCGCTCTGCTCGGTCGGGCCGATCCTCTCCGTGCTCCTTCTCGGATTCTTCAGTCCGGGCAGCGATGCCGTCGCCGATCTCAGCCGCGCATCGTTTGCGGACAGCACGCAGGTCGGGCGCGCATTCCTTTCGGCGATCCCGGAATACATGGCGGAGACCGCGACGGCGCTTCTGCCGGTCGTGACGGTATTTCTCCTGTTCCAGATCATTCTGATAAGGATGAGCCGCCGCAGCCTTGCGAAGATACTGATCGGAATATTTTATACATACGCCGGGCTGGTGCTGTTTCTCACCGGGGTAAACGTGGGATTTTCGTCCCTCGGCGCGCAGCTCGGCGGTGCGATCGTCTCGTCGGGTGCAAAGTATTTTCTGATACCTCTGTCGGCGCTGATCGGGTGGTTCATCATATCCGCCGAGCCGGCGGTCGCCGTGCTTGAAAAGCAGATCGAGACGGTGAGTGCGGGCGCGATCCCCGGTCGTGCGATAAAGTTCAGTCTTTCCGCCGCGATCGCCGCCGCGATGGGGATATCCGCGCTGCGCGTTCTTACCGGGATATCGATCATGTGGTTTCTCGTACCGGGGTACGCCGTCGCGCTTGTGTTTTCGTTTTTCGTTCCGGATATTTACACCGCGATTGCGTTCGACTCGGGGGGAGTTGCATCCGGTCCGATGACGGCGACGTTCATGCTTCAGTTTATGATGGGTGCGAGCACCGCCGCCGGCGGCAGCGTTCTGCGCGATGCGTTCGGCGTTGTTGCGATGGTGGCGATGATGCCGCTCATTTCGATACAGACCGTCGGATTCATATATGAAAGAAAGGCGAAGAGAGAGGCGGAACCGGAGATTGTCTACGGAGACCTCGAGATCGTCGAGCTTTGGGAGGAGAGCGCATGAATTACGTTATTTCGATAATTGCGCCGACGGCGGAGGAAAAGCTTGTCGGGATATGCGCCGAGCTTGAGATACCGCTGTCGGTCGTTCTCCGCGGGCGCGGAACGGCTGTCCGGAGCATGCTCGAGCTGCTCGGGATAGAATCGTGCGAGCGGCGGATATTCATGGCGCTTGCCGACGGAGAGAAGAGCAGAAGATACATAGCGGAGCAGAAGAAGAAGCTTCACCTCGGTGTGCCGGGGCACGGGATCGCGGTTGCGGTGCCGATAAAAAGCGTGGGAGGAGGCAAAGCAGTGGCTTATCTGAACGGAGGCGGTTCGGGTGCGAAGTACGCGCCGCCTGAGAAATTCGCGTACGAGGTGATCGTGGCGATAGCGAACGAGGGATACACGGATGCGGTGATGAACGCGGCGCGTGCCGCAGGTGCGCGCGGAGGCACGGTGATCCACGGAAAGGGAACCGGGGCGGAGAACGCGCAGAAGTTCTACAATATTTCGATCGCGGACGAGAAGGAGATCGTTATGATCGTCGCATCTGCGGAGATCAAGTCGGAGATCATGCGCTCGATTCTCGAAAAAGCAGGTCCCGGCAGCGACGCGGGCGCGCTCGTGTTCTCGCTCCCCGTCTCGGAGGCCGCCGGATTTGGGTTTATTGAGGAGGAGTAAGTTGAGGAGTGACCGGGGGAACCCCTTTTGACAAAGGGGATTCCCCCGGACCCCCTCCCTAAAACTTTTGAACTGATTATATTGGTGTTGGTCTTTCTTTCGGAAGGTATCGTATAAATTATCGCTTTACTTAACAGAACGCCCGCGGGGGCTTCCGCGCTCAGGGGTGTGGGGGTGAAACCCAAATGAATAAGTTCAAATTGTCTTTGGAGAATGATGCTTTGCATCATTCTCGGGAACACAGCAAGTAAACGTACAAGTTCCGCTAAATGTAATGCTGTGTTCAGGAGACGAAGTCTCCGGCGGGCTTTGGGGATGAAATCCCCAACATCTAATACTCCTCGCATGGCATTCGGAGAATGCCATGCAAATAACACAAAAACAGCAAATGAACGTAAAATTCCCCCCGATTACCGCCGTGGATTTTCGATTCACAATTTGTTTACATTTTATCCTGCCGAAGGACTTGACAAAAGCCGATGCAATGTGATATCATGACGGCAATAAAGCAAATGCGATGAAGAAATTATGCGCGGCGCAGTTGCGTTTCAGAGAGCCGGCGGCAGGTGTGAGCCGGTACAAAACAGCCGATGCAGTCTCGTTTCAGAGCAGAGCTCCCGAATCACAGTAAGGAGCTACGGATGCCCCGTTATCATGGCTGGAGATCTGATCGGATCTCGAGAGAGACCTTCCACGGAAGGTAATCAGGGTGGTACCGCGATAATTCGTCCCTGAGGCTTATGCCTCGGGGACTTTGTTTTTTCACGGGATGTGAAGCGGGACTTTCCGTAGCGCGGTGTGACGTTAGGCAGCAGGTGTCGGATTAACGTGTCCGGAGTTATAAGCACGGAGTTCTTCCGAACTCCGTGCGAGGGGCTTTATATGTTGGGGCGTTGCCCCAAAACCCCATTGGGGGCGTCGCCCCCAAGCCCCTGAGCGGGACGCCCGCAGGACACAGCATAACATTTAATCCGAACTTGTACGTTCACTTGCTGTGTCCCCGAGTTTGAAGAACATGGTATAACGTCAGACCGAACCTGTACGTTCATTTACCATGTTCTCGAAAACGGAGCGGCGCTCCGTTTTCCAACGTGAGACCGACATTGCACGAGCGTCAAACTCCAACGTAAAATCTATGCCTGTTAAGTACAGCGAAACTTGTCAGCTGCCTTCCGAGAGAAAGACCAACACCAATCCCATTTAGTTTTAAAGTTTTAGGGAGGGGTTCCCCCGGCTACTCCATCCCAATATTCTCACTCCCTCATCGAAGAAAGGAAATGAAAATGAAGAAAATCGAATTTTCCGAAACGACGCTTACCTCAAACGCATCCTTCTCCTTCAAGGAGAAGATCGAGATCGCGCGCTGCCTCGACAGAATGAGAGCGGACGCTATCGAGATCGCACCGGTGGAGAACGAACGCACCGACACGCTTTTCGTCCGCACCGCATCCGCGCTCGTCAAGAACACGACCCTTTCGATCGGCGTCGGATATACCGAGGAGGGGGTAGAACTCGCCCGCACCGCGCTCGAGAAAGCGAAAAAGGCGCGCTACCGCGTCGAAGTCCCCGTCTCCCCGATCCAGATGGAATTCGTGTTTCACAAGAAGCCGAAGGCGGCGCTTGAGGCGATCGCCGTACTTGTTTCGAAGTGCCGCTCATACGGCAGCGACATCGAATTCGTCGCGGTCGATGCGACGCGCGCCGAGGCGGAATTCCTCCGCGAGGCGATAAAGTGCGCGATCGAGTCCGGCGCGACTCGCGTGTGCGTCTGCGACAGCGCGGCAGCCCTCCTTCCCGAGGATTTTGCATCCTTCGTCTCCGCGCTCCGCGCCGACGTTTCCGGACTGTCCGAGATCCCTCTCGGCGTGCAGGCATCCGGCGAGCTCGGAATGGCTGAAAGCTCATGCGTCGCCGCATTTCGCGCGGGCGCGGACTACGTCCGTGCAAGCGTGACCGATAAAAAGGAGCCGTCCGTCGAGATGCTCTCGCACATCATCGGTCAGAAGGGCGACGAGATCGGCGTATCCTCAAACCTCAACACGCCCGAGCTTACGAGACTTGCAAAGCAGATACGCCGCATTGCCGGCGGCGGCGCGCACGATGACGGACGCGCGGACAGAGATGAGGCGCAGCCCGAATTCACGATGACGAAGAACGACACCGTTTCCGAGGTGGCGCGCGCGGTCGAGCGTCTCGGCTACGATCTCTCCGCCGAGGATCTGTCGAAGGTTTACGAGGAATTCTCACACACGGCGGAGAAAAAGAACATCACCTCACGCGAGCTTGACGCGATCGTCGCAAGCGTGGCGATGCAGTGCCCGCCGACGTATGTGCTCTGCTCATACGTTACGAACAGCGGAAACGTTATCAAGGCAAGCGCGACCGTGGAGCTTGAGCGCGACGGCAAAAAGCTTCAGGGAGTCTCCGTCGGAGACGGACCGATCGACGCGGCGTTCATGGCGATAGAACAGGTCGTCGGGCATCACTACGAGCTTGACGATTTTCAGATACAGGCGGTCACCGAGGGACACGAGGCGATGGGTCAGGCGCTCGTCAAGCTCCGCTCGGACGGAAAGCTTTATTCGGGCAGCGGTATTTCAACGGATATCATAACCGCAAGCGTGAGGGCGTACCTCAACGCGCTCAACAAGATCGTTTACGAAGAAAACGACACCTGAGAAGGAGAGGTAAATTCAGATGAAACTTTCATTTACGACGAAGGGCTGGGACAGCGTATCCTTCGACGAATTCTGCCGTATTGCGTGCGACACGGGATTTCAGGGGATAGAGCTTCACGGGATCGACAATCCGATGTTCACGAGCAGGGGCGGTCCGTTTTCGGAATATTCCGCGGCGGCTACCGTGAGAAAGATGCACGAGACGGGGCTTTCGATCCCGTGCATCGACGCCGTGTGCGACATCTCCGCGGAGGATGCGGACGCTGCCGCCGCGCACATCACGGAGTGCATAAAGAAGGCGAGCGAGCTTCGCATTCCTTATGTGAGGGTACACGCCGCCGAGAGCGAGGACGCGGCGGCTGCCGCCGAGAGAAGCCGCGCTCTGATCGGCCGTGTGATCGGCGCGGCGGAGGAGAAGAACGTCGGCATCCTTGTCGAGACCTGCGGCATCTTCTCCGATACGCTCCTTCTCAAGGACACGCTCGACACCTTCGCATGCGATTCGGTCGGCGCGCTCTGGGATCTCCACAATCCGGCGAGATTCCGCGGCGAGAGCGCCGAGGAGACGATAAAGAATCTCGGCGCATACGTCCGCCACGTTCACGTCAAGGATTCCGAGGGGTCGGGCGAGAATCTCGCGTACTGCCTCATCGGAGAGGGCGAGCTTCCGATCGACGAGCTGATCGACGCGCTCCGCTCGATAAACTACGACGGCTTTATCTCCCTCGAATGGGATGTCGCATGGCTCCCCGAGCTTGCCGACATGGATATAATCTTCTCGCATTTCGTCAGCTGCATGAGCCGCTTCGGCGACACAAGCGAGGCGGACGAGGTGCTCTATCAGAACCGCGCCGGCACGGGCAATTTCATATGGAAGAAGGAGACGCTCGTCGATCTCACGTTCTCGCAGATGCTCGACGAGCAGGTGAAGCATTTCCCCGATCAGTACGCTTTCCGCTATACGACGCTCGACTACACAAGGACGTATGCGGAGTTCTCCCGCGACGTCGACGAATTCGCGCGCGCGCTCATCGCGCTCGGCGTGAAGAGAGGCGACAAGGTTGCGATCTGGGCGACGAACATTCCGCAGTGGTACATCACCTTCTGGGCGACGACGAAGATCGGCGCGGTGCTCGTGACGGTCAACACCGCGTACAAGATACATGAGGCGGAATACCTGTTCCGCCAGTCGGATACGCACACGCTCGTCATGATCGACGGATACCGCGACTCCGACTACAGCTCGATAATCGGTGAGCTCTGCCCCGAGCTTGAGAATGCGAAGAGCGGCTCTCCGCTCCACGCGCGCCGTCTGCCGTTTCTGCGCAACGTCATAACCGTCGGATTCAGAAAGAAGGGCTGCATGACGTGGGACGAGGCGAAGAGCCGCAGCGTGAACACCCCCGAGGAGGAGCTGCGCCGCCGCGCCGCGTGCGTGAATTCGCACGATGTCTGCAATATGCAGTACACGTCGGGCACGACGGGATTCCCGAAGGGAGTCATGCTTACGCACTATAACATAGTGAACAACGGAAAGTGCATCGGCGACCGCATGGATCTTTCGACCGCCGACCGCATGATGATACAGGTGCCGATGTTCCACTGCTTCGGCATGGTGCTTGCGATGACCGCGTCGATGACGCACGGCGCAACTCTCGCGCCGATCCCGTATTTCTCGCCGAAGGCGTCGCTCGCCTGCATCAACGCGGAGCGCATCACCGCCTTCCACGGCGTTCCGACGATGTTCATCGCCATGCTCGAGCATCCGGACTTCCAAAAGACGGATTTTTCCTACATGCGCACGGGCATCATGGCGGGCTCGCCCTGCCCGATATCCGTCATGCAGGACGTGGTGAACAAGATGCACATGTCCGAGATAACGATAGTCTACGGTCAGACGGAATCCTCCCCCGGATGCACGATGAGCTCTACGGACGATCCGCTTGAGGTGCGCGTCGCCACCGTCGGCGCAAATCTGCCCGAGATCGAATGCCGCATCGTCGATCCCGAAACGGGCGAAGAGCTTCCCGACAATGTGACCGGCGAGTTCGTCGCGCGCGGATACAATATAATGAAGGGCTACTACAAGATGCCGAAGGCGACCGCGGCGGCGATCGACCGCGACGGCTGGCTCCACACGGGAGACCTCGCGTGCCGCACACCCGACGGGCACTACCGCATTACGGGACGCCTCAAGGACATGATAATCCGCGGCGGCGAGAACATCTACCCGAAGGAGATCGAGGAGTTCATATACACTCACCCGAAGGTGAAGGACGTTCAGGTCATCGGCGTTCCCGACGAGCAGTACGGCGAGGAGATATGCGCGTGCATCGTTCTGAAGGACGGTGAGGAGATGACCGAGGACGAGATGAAGAAATATATTCTCGATCACATGGCGCGCCACAAGGTGCCGAAGTATATCGACTTCGTCGATTCGTTCCCGATGAACGTGGCGGGCAAGATACTGAAATACAAGATGCGCGAGGATGCCGTGGAGCGTCACGGGCTCCGGAAGGCGGCGGAGATCGAGACCGCGTAAGCTCCGGCGGAAAGGAAAGCTAAAGGATGAAAAACGGATTTGAGATAATCGACGCGCACTGCCACATCTATCCGGCGAAGATAGCGGCGGCGGCATCGGCGCACACGGGCGAGTTTTACTCGATCCCGATGGCGTTCGACGGAACCGTTGAGAGCCTCCTCGAGGAGGGGGACGGCGCGGGGATCGACCGCTATCTCGTTCAGTCGGTGGCGGTCACCGCAAAGCAGGTGCGCTCGATAAACCGGTACATTGCGGGCGAGGTCGAAAAGTCGGGCGGAAAATTCATCGGCTTCGGCACGCTCCATCCGGAGAGCGAGGATCTCGAGGGGGATCTCGAGGAGCTTATCTCGCTCGGGCTTCGCGGAGTGAAGCTTCATCCGGATATGCAGAATTTCAAGATCGACGACTACCGCTATCTGAAGATGTATGAGCTTTGCGAGGGACGGCTGCCGATGCTGATCCACATGGGCGACGCGAGATCGGATTTTTCGCATCCGAAGAGACTCCGCGCGGTCATGGAGATATACGACGGTCTCACGGTGATCGCGGCGCACTTCGGCGGATACACGATGTGGGAGGAGGCGTCGCACATTCTTGCGGGGATGCCGAATCTGTACACGGACTGCTCGTCGTCGTTCTTCGCGCTCGACGACCGCACCGCGGTCGAAATAATCCGCCGCTACGGTGCGGATCGGGTGCTGTTCGGCACGGATTATCCGATGTGGCGCGCGGAGGACGAGATCGGGCATCTTCTTTCGCTCGGTCTGACGGAGGATGAATGCAGCGCGATCTTCGCGGGCAACGTGAAGCGGCTTCTGGAGATTTGAGTGAGAGGGCAGCGCGGAAGGACACAGGACACGGTATTACGTTTTTCCGAATCTGCACGTTTGCTTACCGTGTCCGCGAGATTAGCACGGCGTTCTTCCGAACACCGTGCGGGAGCTTTATATGTTGGGGCGTTGCCCCAAAGCCCCAACGGGGACTCCGTCCCCTGAACACAGCATTACATTCAGCGGAAATTGCACGTTTACTTGCTGTGTTCCCGAGTTTGACGCAGTGCGTCAAACTCCAAAGTCAATTTGAACTTATTGCCTGGGGTTTCACCCCCAATCCCCTGAGCGGGCAGTGCCCGCAGCCATACTGTTAAGCATAGCGAAAATTCTCAGCTACCTTCCGAAAGAAAGACCTACACCAATACCATTCAGTTCAAAAATTTTTGAGGATGGGGTCCGGGGAAAGCCCCTTTTTTTAAAAAGGGGTTTCCCCGGTTATTTTCCCAGTTCTTCGTTCGAGGTGGTAAAAATGAGCAAAGGAAAATGGACGCGGCACACTCATCTTTTCGAAAAAGACGAGTACGAATGTTCCGTTTGTCACGAAACATTCGACAAGCCGTCCGCCGTCTGTCCGAAATGCGGCACGAAAATGAAAAGCTCGGTCAAGTATGATGCCTCATGGGTCGATGAGATGGCGGATTACGACTCTATGTTCGGTGATGACGACTAGGACACGGGCGGGCAGTGCCCGCAGCCAAAAGGACACGGTATGACATGAAGCGGAACTTGCACGTTCACTTACCGTGTCCGCGAGAAATGGGCAACGCCCATTTCTCCAACGTGAAGCCTGTGCCTATAAAGTACAGCGATAATTTATACGATACCTTCCGATAGAAGGGCACACACCAATACCTTTCAGTTCAAAAGTTTTTGGGGGTGCGGGGACCTTTTTTCAAAAAGGTCCCGCATCGTTCCCCGCAAGCATGGGGTCCGGGGAAAGCCCCTTTTTTTAAAAAGGGGTTTCCCCGGTCGTTTCTTTTTCCGTTCTCCCTCGTCCTCCCCCGAAAAATCGAATTTTTTTTGAAAAAGCAAGCGCTGCTTGACAAAATTCAAAACAGATTATATTGCCTGAAAGCGAAAAATGTGATATAATGCAGAAAAATTCAAAGGAAACAAAGGAAAACGGAGCAATGTTATCTGACAATATAAAACGGTACCGAAAAGAAATCGGCATGTCTCAGGACGAACTTGCGGAAAAACTCGATGTCTCAAGGCAAAGCGTCAGCCTTTGGGAAACCGGACAGACACAGCCCACTATCGAAAACGTTATTTCTCTTGCGAAGATTTTCGGCATTACTTCGGATGCCCTTTTGGCAGAGTCCGACGGCGCTTCCCCTGCCGAGAACGACTCTGCCCCCGACGATCGGACGGATAATGCACCGGACGGCGCCGGGGACGCTGCCGAGAAAAATCCGGCAGACCCCGACGAGGAAAATGCCGATCCCGGAAAGAAAAAGAAAACGCTCATCCTCATCACGGCGATTGCCGTAGCCGCCGTCATCGCCGGCGTCATTCTGATGATCGTTCTGTTCGGCGGCGGAAACAAAAAGGACGCCCCCGATCTGCCGGGTGCTTCTTCCGATACCGAGGCACTGCCTGCCGCCGTGACCTCCGATTCCGCCGAATCGGATACCGCGAACGGTACCGATACCACCGCCGCGGACGGTACTCCCGATCCGGAGACCTCGCAGGACGGCGAAGCTTCCCCGAATTCCGGTGATGCCGTACCCGCTCCCGCCCCCGACGGCACCACGACCGCCGCTCCTCCCGTAACCACTCCCGCCCCCGTTACAACTCCCGCGCCGGAGCCCGCAACTTCGCCCGTTACCACCGCATCCCCCGTGAAGAATCCGCCGGAGGAAAAATTCGATCTGTTCGCCCACTGCCGGGATTTCGCAATCAAAAAGGGCACGGTGAACGGCGATTACTGTATGTATCAGCAGCCCGCCACGCTCTACGGCGGATACAGCGGCGAATATTTTTCGATCTCCTATTGGAATAACAGCAATATGGTGGAATTCTGCCTCCACTGCCCGCTGAGCGAGACTCAAAGCATAAACTTTTACCTCCGCATGAGAGGCGGATACGACGGAAAGTATGAGTATTGGGCATCGAAATATTACAGGTCGAGCGGCGAAGGTTTCAGAGATGCGACCGGATATATCGACCCCGCCGTGTTCTCGGACAAATATCCGCTGAACTGTACGGAATACATAGGAAGCGCCGACGGACAGAGCGAATTCATGGAGGAGTGCCGCGTCGGCATGTGCGATCTGATAAAATGCCTCAGGGGATTTGTTCAGGCGGAGAATATGGGATGCGATTTTTCCGTATTCGGCTTTGTGAACTTCTGATATGCCGTAAAACGGAATACAGACGAAAAAACTGCCGCAGGTTCTCACCTGCGGCAGTTTGCGGTATCGGGCATAGGCGGCGCGTTTGTGCGTTGGCGGATGGCACGAATAATCCATCTCTTTGTGCTTTAATTGACCTCTTTGGACTGCCGCTTTTATTTTCGGATTCTGTGTACCTCTTCCGGTGGTGGTATTGCTTGGCGTTTGCGCTTTATACAATCCATAACCGTATAATCCTGAGAAAGCAGCACTTCCGGCGGTCACAGCAACTGTGCCCCAATCACCTTGATCCGCAAAATCATCTAAAGAGGATGAATTCATAGCCGCTGAGACTGCGGCTGTGCCATATACGGTTGCCGAACCTATCAAAGCACTTGTGGCTACCGTTGCCGCCGTGGATGCTGCGGCAGTACCGCTTGCGACCATACAAACCGAGGCGGCCGCAGCAGCAAATCCACCACAGGTTGCGACAGTGGCTACAGCACAGGCGGCCACAACAGCGGCGCCAAGTACCCAATGATACCACGCATCACCGGAAGGATCAGCACGGTTCACGGGGTCATTACCGCAATACGCGAAGAGATTGAGGTTGGTTGTCGCGTCGTTGAGGTCTATGCGTCCGTCTGTGGAAATAAATCTGCAAATCGCAGGATCATAGTATCTGCTCTTGAGGTAATAAAACC
>ERZ857984.2247-NODE-2247-length-12424-cov-9.709677_pt1 | contig 12424 bp, 11 predicted proteins | sample MGYA00519914_ERZ857984 | MGnify/ENA primary metagenome ERZ857984 (study PRJEB31778, sample SAMEA3449417) | human gut metagenome | biome: human gut; feature: human-associated habitat; material: faeces | place: United Kingdom | collected 2010/2012 ... | reverse complement strand
TCCAGTCGGTCACGGAGATGGTTCCGGCGGTGTATCCCCAGCTGTTCTGGCAGATTACGGCGCCGTTGTCGGCGGCATATTTGATGGCGTCGGCCGTTGCGTTTGAGTTGGCATCGTAGTGTCCGTCGGTCGGATGAAAAATTTCGCACGACATGATCTTCGCTCCGTTACCTCCTCCCGTACCGCCGGCGATGCCCGAAATGCCGATCCCGTTGTTGCTTACGGCAGCGATCGTTCCCGCCACGTGGGTGCCGTGACCTTCGCCCCAGGTAATGTCGTCGTTATCTCTGTCACAGAAATTCTTACCGATTCCGCTCCACATATTGCCCGCCAGGTCGGGATGGGTATATTCCACACCCTCGTCCACGACGGCGACAATCACATCGCTGCGGCCTGCCGTCTTTTCCCACGCCGGGAGCACATTGATGTCTGCGCCGGCTTGGGCGTTTGCATTGATCGTTCCGTCGTTGTAAAGCGGCCATTGTCCTCCGAAAAGCGGATCGTTGAAAGGGTAGTTCGACGGAGCGGCCTTCGGCAGGGCCATCAGTTTTCGCCATGGAGTCCCGCTTTTCCGGCTCATTCCGCCGACTTTGGTAATCCTGCGCGGAATTTCGACATGATTCACGCCGGCTATCTCCCCGAAGTCTTCGGCGACCTGCTCGGCGGAACCTTCGAAGCGAATGATATACCACAGATCGAGCCCTGCCTTGCGTGTTCGCTCGGCGCAGCCGTTGTCGGCGAACAACCGCTCCATTCCGGTCACGTTGTACCGTTCGCACAGTTCATCGAAAGAGATGTTGCCCGTCAGGACCCTGCCGCTGCGGGTGCGGATTACGTTCAGCGCTTCGGCCGTTTCCCGGTCGAGCTTCATGCGGATCACTCCTTCGACCTTATCGGTATCCCGTACCGGAGTACTTTCTGTGTCGGGATCTTTCTGACAACCGGCGAGCAGTGCCAGACAAAAAACGAAAAGTAGATTTTTCAACTTCATAAGTGTATGTTTTTTAGAAAAAAGGAGGAAAGCCGACTCTCGTCAACATTCCTCTCTTGTATGAAATCGCAGAGAGATTAACAGTTCATCGCTCCACAGCAATGAATTACCTGTCCGCTCACGTAAGAGGAGAGGTCGGAGGCAAGGAACAGAGCCACCTTCGCCACATCCTCGGGTGTACCGCCGCGACGCAGCGGAATTTGCTGGTACCAGCCCTGTTTTACCTCTTCGGGCAGGGCGTTGGTCATTTCGGTAATGATGAAGCCGGGAGCAATGGCGTTGGCACGGATGCCGCGCGGTCCCATCTCTTTAGCGATGGACTTCGCAAGTCCGATCATACCGGCTTTCGAAGCCGAATAGTTGCACTGTCCGGCATTGCCGCTGACACCCACCACGGACGACATATTGATAATCGAACCGCTGCGCTGGCGCGCCATGATCGGCGTAACGGCGTGAATGAAGTTGAAAGCCGATTTCAGATTGACGTTCAGCACGGCGTCCCACTGCGCTTCGCTCATGCGCATCATCAGGCCGTCTTTGGTGATGCCTGCATTATTGACCAGAATGTCGATGCGGCCGAAATCCTGCATGATCTGATCGATCACTTTGTGCGTATCTTCAAAGTTGGCGGCGTTCGAGGCGTATCCTTTGGCTTTTACGCCCAGGGCGTTCAGCTCCTCCTCCGTCTTCTTGCCGTTTTCGTCGATCGCCAGATCGGTGAACGCGACGTTGGCTCCCTCTTTTGCAAACTGAATGGCGATCGCTTTGCCGATGCCCCTGGCTGCGCCGGTTACGACGGCCACTTTTCCTTCGAGTAATTTCATCTTGCTGAAATGTTTTTTGATGGTTAAATTTTTCGTTTTATCCGTAATATTCGATCTTTCTGTCGGAAATCCGGCCCGCGTCGGCTGCCCGTATCGCAGAGGTGCCCGTTCCGATGAAAAATGTTCCGTTTGTCGGATGCGTTGTATTTTTCTGTCGCCAAATATAGCAAAAATATTTAGAAATATTTAGTTTTTGTAGTTTCGTAAAATGTTACTACCTTTGGAATCCGAAAAAAACTCTTAATAAACCATATATCGATCATGAAGAGAGATTCTCAAGTATTCGACCTCATTTCTGAGGAACGGAACCGTCAGATGCACGGCATCGAGTTGATCGCGTCTGAAAATTTTGTCAGCGACGAGGTGATGGAGGCCATGGGCTCCGTACTGACCAACAAGTATGCGGAGGGTTATCCTGCCGCACGTTACTACGGCGGTTGTCAGGTGGTGGATAAGGTCGAGAACCTTGCCATCGAACGTGTTTGCAAACTGTACGGCGCCGAGTACGCCAACGTACAGCCCCACTCGGGCGCCCAGGCCAACATGGCGGTCTTCTTCGCCTGCCTGCAGCCGGGCGACACCTTCATGGGTCTCGACCTGGCACACGGCGGCCACCTCTCGCACGGTTCGCCGGTAAACATGTCGGGCAAATACTTCAAGGCCGTGGGCTACAAACTCGACGAGGCCACCGGCACGATCGACTATGACGCCATGGAGCGCCTGGCCGAGGAGTGCCGCCCGAAACTGATCGTCGGCGGCGCTTCGGCCTACTCGCGCGAGTGGGACTACAAGCGCATGCGCGCGATCGCCGACAAGGTGGGGGCGCTGCTGCTGGTCGATATGGCCCACACGGCCGGCCTGATCGCCGCGGGCCTGCTGGAGAACCCCGTCAAATACGCCCACATCGTCACCTCGACCACGCACAAGACCCTGCGCGGCCCGCGCGGCGGCATCATCCTCATGGGCAAGGACTTCGAGAACCCGTGGGGCCTCACCACGCCCAAGGGCGCCGTCAAGATGATGTCGCAGATCCTCAATTCGGCCGTCTTCCCGGGCATTCAAGGCGGCCCCCTCGAGCACGTCATCGCCGCCAAGGCCGTGGCTTTCGGCGAGGCGCTCGAACCCAGCTACCGGGAGTATCAGACGCAGGTGCAGAAGAACGCCCGCGCCATGGCCGAGGCCTTCACCCGCCGCGGCTACAAGATCGTCTCGGGCGGCACGGACAACCACCTGATGCTGGTCGATCTGCGCACGAAGTTCCCCGAGCTGACGGGCAAGCAGGCCGAGAAGAGCCTGGTTCGCGCCGACATCACCACCAACAAGAACATGGTGCCGTTCGACAGCCGCTCGCCGTTCCAGACGTCGGGCCTGCGCTTCGGAACGCCGGCCATCACCACCCGCGGCCTGAAGGAGGACAAGATGGATTACATCGTCGGCCTGATCGACCGCGTGCTGTGCGATCCCGAGAACGAGGAGAACATCGCCGCCGTACGCCGCGACGTAAACGCCCTGATGGCCGACTACCCGCTCTTCGCGTGGTAAGGGCCTGAAACCCGAACGACATGGAGGAGATTCTCGGATTCCTGCGCCGGCTGCACGACCACAACGACCGCGAATGGTTCGACGCCCACCGCGACGAATGGACCCGCGCGAAGCGTCGTTTCGCCGCCTTCACCGAACGGCTGATCGCCGGCATTGCGGCCTTCGACCCTTCGGTCCGGGGGCTGCGCCCGCAGGACTGCACCTACCGGATCGCCCGCGACACACGCTTCTCGGCCGACAAGCCCCCCTACAAGACCCACGTGGGGGCCTTTGTCGCGCCGCGCGGCAAGAAGTCGGGATTCGCCGGCTACTACCTCCACCTCGAACCCTCATGCGACGGCATGCTGGGCGGCAGCCTGCTGGCCGCCGGACTCTATTGCCCCGAGCCGCACGTCCTGCGCTCGGTCCGCGAGGAGATCCTCGACCACGGCGACGAACTGACCCGCGCCATCGGCAGGGCGGACGGATTCCGCCTCGACACCTCGGAGAGCCTCAAGCGAATCCCCTCCGGATTTGCCGCCGGCAGCGAGTATGCCGAACTGTTGAAGCTGAAGAGCTTCGGGATCGAGAAGCCGATTCCCGGAGAGGTGCTTCCGGATACCGATGCGTTGCTCGAATACGCCGTCGGGGAGTTCCGGCGCACGCAGCCCTTCGTTGCGCAGCTCAACCGCGCAGTCGCCTACGCCTACGAGGAGATGCGCTGAATCCGCCGCGGTGCGACGCCCCGGGTACGGGAGAGAAGATCCGCTCCTCCGGCAGAGCTCCGGACAGACACACAGAGACCCGGCTCCGCACACAAAAAATCCGCAACCCCACACGGGTTGCGGATTTTTCATGCTCCGCAGCTACCCGGACATCTTCTCCCACAGCGGAGATTCGGGGTCGCCGCAGTCCGGGGTCTTCCTCTCCCTTCGGGTCTCCGGCATCGCTCCGGACTCGTCGGGGGGGGTGTTATCGCACATACTCCCGGATGGCGGCCACGATCGCCGCATTCCCGGCCACGATCGAGACCCCGCGGTCCTGCCGCAGCGCCTGCACGACGCCTCCGGCCTCCTGCACGATCAACTCGCCGGCACAGACGTCCCACTCGTGCAGCGCGAGCTCCCAGTAGCCGTCCATCGTCCCGGCAGCCACGCAGCACAGGTCGTAGGCCGCAGCCCCGAAGCGGCGCAGTCCCCGCACGTGGGGGAGGATCCGCACGACGTTGTCGGTATTGTTGTCCGGGTCGCGGTCCTTGTCGTAGGGAAATCCCGTCGCAACCACCGCCTCACCCAGACGCTCCTTGCCGCCGACCCGGATCGGCTGCGGCATGCCGCCGCGGCAAGAGCGGAACGCCCCGCCGCCGCGCACGGCCGTGAAGAGCTCGTCGAGCCAGGGTGCATAGACCACCCCGACGACCGGCTCGCCCCGAAAACGAAGCCCGATCGAAACGGCAAAGACCGGCAGTCCCTGGCTGTAGTTGGTCGTCCCGTCGAGCGGATCGACCACCCAGAGCCAGTCGCTCGCGGCATCGCCCCGACGGCCGCCCTCCTCGCCCAGCAGGGCATGCGAAGGGTAGCGCTCGGCCACCATGCACGCAATGCAGGCCTCGCTCTCGCGGTCGGCGCGCGTCACGACATCGAACTCATTGGACTTGGTCCCGATCTCGAGGTCGCTGCGGCGAAACCACTCGAGGTGGATCGCCCCGACCCGGCGGGCCATCTGCACGGCGAACTCCAGCAGTTCGCGTTTCTGCTCCTCTGCAACCATCGTCCGGTCGTCCCTATTTGCTTTCGGCGAAATACTTGTAGAAATAGGGGATCGTCTCCAACCCGCGGCGGAACTGCTCGAGTCCGTAGCTCTCGTTGGGCGAGTGGATCGCATCCTCGGCCAGTCCGAAGCCGATGAGCAGCGACTTGATGCCGAGAATCGACTCGAAACCGCTGATGATCGGAATCGACCCTCCGGAGTAGAAGGGCAGGGGCTTGCAGCCGAAGGTCGTCTCGATGGCCTTCGCCGCAGCCTTGTAGGCCGGCATGTCGGTCGGTGCGACGTAGGGCATGCCGCCATGGAGCGATCGGACGGTGACCTTCACGCTCTTCGGGGCGATCTTGCGGAAATGCTTCTCGAAGAGCTTCGAGATCTTGCGGTAGTCCTGGTTGGGCACCAGCCGCATCGAGATCTTGGCCGAGGCCTTCGACGGAATCACGGTCTTGGTTCCCTCGCCCGTATAGCCACCCCAGATGCCGTTCACGTCGAGCGACGGACGCACACCCGTGCGTTCGAGCGTCGTGTAGCCGGCTTCACCCTCCACGTCGCCGATGTCGAGCGATTTCTTGTAGGCCGACAGGTTGAACGGCGCCTTGTTGAAGGCCCGACGCTCGGCGGGGGTCAGCTCCCGCACGTCGTCGTAGAATCCAGGGATCGTGACATGTCCGTTCTCGTCAATGAGCCCGGCCACCAGCCGGGCCAGCACGTTGGCCGGGTTGGCCACGGCACCGCCGAAGAGTCCCGAGTGCAGGTCCTTGTTCGGGCCCTCCACTTCAACCTCCATGTAAGCCAAACCGCGCAAACCACATGTAATAGAGGGTGTTTGCAGCGACAGCATCGAGGTATCCGACACCAGAATGATGTCGGCCTTGAGCATCTTCCTGTGCTCACGGCAGAAGTCGTAGAGGCTTGCCGAACCGATCTCCTCCTCGCCCTCGAGCATGAACTTCACGTTGCAGGGCAGCGAGTCGGTGGCACACATCGCCTCGAATGCCTTGGCGTGCATCCACAGCTGCCCCTTGTCGTCATCGGCGCCGCGGGCCCAGATGCGGCCGTCGCGGACGACCGGCTCGAAGGGGTCCGTACGCCACTCGTCGCGCGGATCCACCGGCATCACGTCGTAGTGGCCGTAGACCAATACCGTACGCGCCTTCGGGTCAATGATCTTCTCGGCATAGACCACCGGATTCCCGGCTGTGGGGTAGACCTCCGCACGGTCGGCCCCGGCCTTGGCCAGGGCGGCAGCCAGCCATTCGGCGCAGCGCTGCATGTCGGGTTTGTGGGTCGATTCGGCGCTGATCGACGGAATGCGGATCAGGTCGAACAGCTCCTCGAGGAAACGCGCCTCGTTCGCTTCGATGTATTTTTTTACGTTCTCCATATTCACAATGTTCAAATCTCTTTCTGCAACACGTAATGGTCGGCCAGTTCGCCCGTGATCGGCTTCCGGTCGCCGTCGAGCATCCGCAGGCGGTTCTCCTCGACCTTGTAGCAGCCTCCCTGTCCGCCGTCATCGGGCGTCAGGACAAGCAGGTTGCCCTCCACCTCAAAGGCGCCCTGTTCGTCGAACGCCACATCCCGTTCGAGATACTCCATGTGCAACGCATAGCGGCCGTCGGCCGAAAGCGTGAGAGTCGTGACGATACCCGGACAGTCGGCTGCCGGCAGTGTTCCCTTGTAGGTGCCGTGGTAGTCGAGCGCATTCTCGGCATTGTGCATGTCCACCATTTCGGTTCCGGCTTCTGCCGTTCCGGTCGTCCCGGCCGCCTGGCGGCGGGACGCGCCGCCGCACGACGCCAGCACGAGGGCCGACGCCAGCAGCAGCACATTCATTCCGTTGATTCGCATGGTCTTAACAATAGTTCGACAATGTTTCTTCCGTTACTCTGCAGTTACTCCTTGCAGATCGCCTCGATTTCGGCAATGAACCGCTTGGCCAGCGCATCGGCCTCATCCATCGACTTGGCTTCGGTGTAGACGCGGATGATCGGCTCGGTATTCGACTTGCGCAGGTGCACCCAGTTCTCGGGAAAATCGATCTTAACGCCGTCGATATCATTCACATTCTCATTGGAATAGCGCTCCTTTACCTCACGCAGCACTTTATCCACGTCGATAGCCGGCGTGAGCTGGATCTTGTTCTTCGAGGCGAAATACGACGGATAGGTCGCGCGCAGTTGGGTCATCGTCAGGCCGCGCTCGGTGAGCCACGTCAGGAAGAGCGCCGTACCCACAAGCGCGTCGCGCCCGTAGTGCAGCTCGGGATAGATCACGCCGCCGTTGCCTTCACCGCCGATCACGGCACCGACCTCCCGCATCTTCGTCGTGACGTTCACCTCGCCGACAGCCGAGGCGTAATATCGGCAGCCGTGCCGCTCGGTCACGTCACGCAGCGCCCGGGACGAGGAGAGGTTCGAAACCGTATCGCCCGGCGTCTTCGAGAGGATGTAATCGGCGACGGCCACCAGCGTATACTCCTCGCCGAACATCGTGCCGTCCTCCGAAACGAAGGCCAGACGGTCCACGTCGGGATCGACCACGACACCCAGGTCGGCCTTCTCACGCACGACCGCCTCCGAGATTCCGGTAAGGTTCTCGGGCAGCGGCTCGGGGTTGTGCGCGAAATCGCCCGTCGGCTCGCAGTTGAGTTCCACGACCTCGCAGCCCAGTTCGCGCAGCAGCTTCGGGATCACCACGCCGCCCACGGAGTTCACCGCATCGACGACCACCTTGTAGCGGCGTCTGCGCACGGCCTCGACATCGACCAGCGGCAGGGCCAGCACCCGGCGGATGTGCTCGTCGTTGAACGGCGCGCGCGACAGTACGTGGCCGATGGCGTCGATCTCCGGATAGTCGAACTCCTCCTCGGACATAGCCAGCACCTGCTTGCCCTCGGCATCGGAAAGGAACTCACCGCGGCTGTTGAGCAGCTTCAGGGCGTTCCACTGCCGGGGGTTGTGCGACGCCGTGATGATGATGCCACCGTCGGCCCGGTTCACGATGACAGCCATCTCTGTCCCGGGCGTCGTGCAGAGGCCCGCATTGATCACGTCGGCACCGCAGGCGAGCAGCGTGCCCTCGACCAGGTTGGCGACCATTTCCCCCGAGATGCGGGCGTCGCGTCCGACGACAACGACGGGCTTGCGGCCCTCGGTGCGCGCGGCAATCAGCCGCACGTAGGCCGTGGTGAACTTCACGACATCGGGCGGCGTCAGGTTCTCGCCCGAAGGGCCTCCGATCGTACCGCGGATGCCCGAAATCGACTTGATGAGTGTCATATTCCTCCTAAGGTTTACAGTTTGGTTCGAAGAGAAAAACCCGGATACTTATATTAATGAAAAAATCGCTCCGAAGTTTTGTTATTCGAGGTAAATATATTACTTTTATGCCAATTCTGAAAATTTAAACACGAAAATTATGAGAACGATTCCCGCTTCCGAATTGATTATCAACGACGACGGCTCGATATTCCACCTCCACCTCCGTCCCGAACAGCTGGCCGACACGGTCATCCTCGTGGGCGACCCGGGCCGCGTGGCGCTTGTCGCCGAACATTTCGACAACCGGGAATGCGAAGTCTCGAACCGCGAATTCCGCACCGTCACGGGCACCTACAAGGGCCGGCGCATGACCGTGCTCTCGACCGGCATCGGCATCGGCAACATCGACATCTCGGTCACGGAGCTCGATGCCCTGGCCAACGTCGATTTCGCCACGCGGCAGGAGAAGGCCGAGAAACGGCGCCTGACGCTCGTGCGGCTCGGCACCTCGGGAGCCATCCAGCCCGACATCCGCGTCGGGGAGATGGTCTTCTCGCGCACGTCGGTCGGCTTCGACGGCCTGCTCAACTACTACAAGGGGCGCAACGAGGTCTGCGATCTGGAGATCGAGCGCGCCTTCATGGAGCACACCGGCTGGAACGAACTGCTTCCGAAGCCCTACTTCATCGACGCCGACCCGACGCTCTTCGAGCTCTTCCGCGACTGCACGCGCGAGGGCATCACCATCGCCGCACCGGGGTTCTACGCCCCGCAGGGCCGCTGGGTGCGCCTCGAGCCGCAGGACGTGCACCTGAACGAGAAGATCGAGTCGTTCGACTACCGCGGGCGCCGCATCACCAACTTCGAGATGGAGGGTTCGGCCCTGGCCGGCCTGGCGGCCCTCATGGGGCACCGCGCCGCCACGATCTGCACGATCATCGCCCAGCGGGTGGCGCTCGACGCCTGCACGGACTACAAGCCCTTCGTCCGGCGGATGATCGCAACGGCGCTCGACAAGCTCGCCTCCCTGAACTGAAACACACAACACGCAATCAACATCAACAACAAGAAATAAGAGACAAGAGACTATGAAATTTTCCGTATCAAGCTCGGCACTGCTTTCGCTCCTGGCCACGACCGGCAAGGTCATCAGCAACAAGAATACGCTCCCGATCCTGGACTACTTCCTCATGGAACTCAACGGCACGACGCTCAAGGTGACTACCTCCGACCTGGAGACGACGCTCATCGGCTCGATCGAGGTGGACAGCGTCGAATCGGAAGGCACGATCGCCGCGCCGGGCAAACTGATGCTCGACTCGCTCAAGGAGTTCCCCGAACTGCCCCTGACGATCGACGTCAATGACAAGAACTGGGAGATCCGCATCGAGTGGAAGAGCGGCTCGCTCTCGATCCCGGGGGCCTCGGCCGTAAGCTACCCGGCCGTGCCGCAGCTGAGCGCCGAGAAGAAGGAACTGACGCTCGATGTCGATACGCTCGTAAACGGCATCAACAAGACGATCTTCGCCACGGCCGACGACGAGCTGCGTCCCGTGATGAACGGCATCTACATCAACCTGCAGCCCTCGTCGCTGACCTTCGTGGGAACCGACGCCCACAAGCTCGTGAAATACGAGTCGGAGACCGAAAACGACATCACGGCCTCGTTCATCCTGCCCAAGAAGCCGGCCAACCTGCTCAAGACCGTGCTGCTGAAGGAGGAGGACGCCATCACCGTATCGTTCGACTCGAAGAACGCCATGTTCCGCCTCAAGAGCCACACGCTCGTCTGCCGGCTCATCGAGGGCAACTACCCGAACTACAACGCCGTGATTCCCTCGAACAACCCCAACAAGGTGCTCGTGGACCGCATCGAGCTGGTCAATGGCATCAAGCGCGTGGCCGTCTGCTCGAACCCGACGACGAACCTCATCCGCATGGACATCGCCGACAACCGCATCAACCTCACGGCCCAGGACATCGACTTCTCGGTATCGGCCAACGAGACCATCTCGTGCAGCTACGACGGACAGCCGATCGAAATCGGCTTCAAATCGACCTTCCTGGTCGAGATCCTCTCGAACATGGAGACCCCGACGGTCGTTATCGAACTGGCCGACTCGACGCGCGCGGGCGTCTTCAAGCCCGTCTACGACGACAAGCAGACCTTCTCGTCGCTCATGCTGCTCATGCCGATGATGATCAACGCCTAACGTCGCGCGGAATGAAGCTCAACCTCAAACGCCCGATCGTCTTCTTCGACCTCGAAACCACCGGCGTGGACACGGCCAAAGACCGCATCGTCGAGATCTCGATGGTCAAAGTGATGCCCGACGGCGAGCAGATCGTCAAGACCCGCAAGCTCAACCCCGGGATACATATCCCGGCGGAAGCCACGGCCATCCACGGCATCACGGACGAAGACGTCAGGGATTGCCCGACCTTCGCGCAGGTCGCCAAATCGCTCGAACAGTTCATCCGCGGCTGCGACTTCGGCGGCTTCAACTCCAACCGCTTCGACCTGCCGGTGCTGGTCGAGGAGTTCCTGCGCGCCGGGGGACCCAACGAAATGGCGAGCTTCGCATCCGAGGTGCGGCGGTACTACCCGTTCTTCCCCGCCGTCGCCGCCGTCGCACGCGCAGACATCGAGTTCGAAGGGCGCCGCATCCCTGTCGGTCGCCGTGTGCTGCTCGACCTATGGGGCACGAACCGCGGCGACCACCACACCGAACCCCACCGGTTCGACCCGCGACGGTTCCTCGAGGAGCCCGGCCTCTTCGATCTGGTAGCGCAGGGCGGCGGCGATGCGACCACCGGCCACCGCTGCCCCGGCGAGCGGCTGACCGCTGTTGTGATGAGTCGCGCGATCCACTTTCTGCTCTCCGAGGTCGACTTCGCCGTACAACCGGCGCCCATCTCGCTGCGACACATCCCCACCGAGCCCACCGGTGGGCAGCTGCTGCTCAACGTCCACCACAGGTAGCCAGCGGGCAGACCGATTCCGCCGGCGGTGCGGGCCGCAGGTCGCGGCAAGCATCGGACCATTCGGCTGAACGTTTCGTGGCTCGGCCGCGCGGGTAGACGCAGGGAACCTGCACAACGAAAGGAGAACATCATGGCCGACATGAAGCTCAAGGATCTATTCGAGGACACCCTGAAGGACATCTACTACGCCGAGAAGCAGATCCTGAAGACCCTGCCGAAGCTGGAGAAGGCAGCCGAAGCCGCCGAACTCAAGCAGGCGTTCACCCGCCACTTCGCCGAGACCGAGGGTCAGGTAGAGCGTCTCGAACGGGTCTTCCAGCTCTCAGGGCTCGAGCCGAGCACCAAGCGCTGCGACGGCATCGACGGCATCCTGAAGGAGGGTGACACCGTGCTGAAGGAGTTCCAGGGCACCGAAGCCGGAGACGCCAGCCTGATCGCGTCCGCCCAAGCTGTCGAGCACTACGAGATCACCCGCTACGGCACTCTGCGGCGCTGGGCTCAGCAGCTCGGGCTGACAGAAGCGGCTGAGCTGCTCGAGGCTACCCTCAAGGAGGAGTCGAATACCGACGACCTCCTGACCCAACTGGCCGACGCCGGACTCAACGCCAAGGCTTCTTGACCTGTCAGCAGGCCTGGGTGCCACCCGGCAGCGGCGAATCGCCCTACGAGGCTGTCCTGGACAGCCTCGGGCCAGCCAAGGTCGAATGGTCGACTGTGGGGCACGGCTTGGGCCAGAAATGGTCGCCACTGCATCCGTCCCGGACCGTGCGCGGCCCTTCGCCGATCAGGTAAAGCACCTCGCCACGGCCGTGTACGGGCATTCCCGGACCCCCTTGTGCCGAACTGGTGGGCGTGCTTCCGGCGTCACCCCGATGTCGGCAACGCCCGATAATCGCGATGCTCACGGCAGCAGTTCCGGCCACTCACACGCCGCCGAGTGTGCATTCTCCCGAGCCTCGACCGCCATCAACGAGGCCGTCCTGCCCGCCCCGGACTCTTAAGGCGACGCCGGTTCCATCCGCCTTGTCGGCCACCGCATCGTCGCCGACTGGTGGAAGCCGTCGAACCACCCG
>ERZ857984.2240-NODE-2240-length-12474-cov-2.428698_pt1 | contig 12474 bp, 9 predicted proteins | sample MGYA00519914_ERZ857984 | MGnify/ENA primary metagenome ERZ857984 (study PRJEB31778, sample SAMEA3449417) | human gut metagenome | biome: human gut; feature: human-associated habitat; material: faeces | place: United Kingdom | collected 2010/2012 ... | reverse complement strand
TTCTCTGCATGGGGATCTGCTCTCGCGGACTCCAGAACGGCGTGGAGCGGATCACTAAATACATGATGCTTGCACTGCTTTTTCTGCTTTTTGCTCTGGCTGTCCGGTCGGTGACTCTGCCCGGTGCAGGCGAAGGCCTCGCTTTCTATCTCAAGCCTGACTTCTCCAAGCTTGCTGAGGACGCTTCCGGAGCGTTCAGCTTTGCCCGGCTGGGCGAGGTGGTTTTCGCCGCGATGGGACAGGCCTTCTTCACCCTGTCGCTCGGCATCGGCGCAATGGCCATCTTCGGCAGCTACATCGGCAAGGAACGCCGCCTGCTCGGTGAGGCGCTCAATGTCACTCTGCTCGACACCTTTGTCGCGTTTGTCTCAGGACTGGTCATCTTTCCGGCGGCTTTTGCCTTCGGCATTACCCCCGACGCGGGGCCTTCACTGATCTTTGTCACCCTTCCCAACGTTTTCAACGCTATGCCGGGCGGGAGGCTGTGGGGGGCGCTCTTCTTCATTTTCCTGTCCTTTGCCGCCCTCTCCACGGTCATCGCCGTCTTTGAAAATATTCTCTCCTGCTGCATGGACCGCTGGGGCTGGAGCCGCCGCCGGGCCGCGGCAGTCAATCTGGTCCTGATTTTTGTGCTCTCCCTCCCCTGCCTGCTCGGCTTCAACCTGCTCTCCGATGTGCAGATTATGGGCGGCGGAATCATGGATTTCGAGGATTTCATCCTCAGCAACAACCTGCTGCCGCTCGGCTCTCTGATCTATCTCCTGTTCTGTGTCTCAAAGTGCGGCTGGGGATGGGAAAACTTTCTGAATGAAGCCAACACCGGTGAAGGTCTCCGTTTTCCCTCCGCAATCCTTTGGTATGCCAAATGGGTGCTTCCTTTTGTCGTTCTTCTGATCTTCATCATGGGCTACTGGCAGAAACTTTTTGCGTGATCTGAAAATGCGGCGCCTCTATCGGAAGAGGGCCAAGGTATGCCGAGGTGAAACAGCTTGAAAAACAGCTGGAAAGCGATTGGTCTGGCAGCGTGCCTCGCTGTGCTGCTTCTGCTTCTTTGTGCCCTGCCCAGGAGAGAGCAGTGGCTGAGTCTCGCGCGTGACCCCGATCTGATCCGCCGCTTTACCGGATGGATCGACTCGATCGGCTCCGCCGGTATTCCTGTTCTGCTGCTTTTTCAAATTTTTCAGATCGTCGTCGCCATTCTTCCGGGAGGACTCGTAGAGCTGGCGGGCGGGATTCTTTACGGCCCTTTTGGGGGATTTGCCGTTGCCCTTTTCGGAATTCTGCTCGGTACTCTCTGCGCCTTCTGGATTTCCCGCCGCTTCGGCGAGCCGTTGGTCCGCAGGCTGGTAAACGGAAAGCAATTCGACCGTTACAAAAAGCTCTGTGCAAGCCGCCGGTTTGAAGCTGCCGCCCTGCTCTTTTTCTTTCTGCCCGGCGTTCCCAAGGATATCCTGATCTATACCATCGGCTGTTCCGGGGTTCTTTCGCGGCGTTTTATTCTGCATGCCACCCTTGCCCGAATTCCGTCTGTCGCCGTCTCCTGCTTTGCCGGCTCGGTGGCCGGGAAGGGAGACTTTCTGCTGTTCACGGTCATCTACGCCGCGTTTCTTGCAGCCGGAGGAATCGGTGCGCTGGTGCACCGCCGGATTCTGCGGCGGCTCGAGCAAAAGGAAAAATAGCGTCCTGTTGGGGAGTCCCTTTTCGGATGGGCCAGCCATGATCTTCTTAGACTCCGCGCCGTTATTCAGAGAGAAAGGTGCCGGTTTATCCGAAAAAAGCTTGCCGGAGTAAATTTTCAAGAGCGTTCTTTTGTTTTAAGAGCCTCAAGCGATCAGGAGCTGTAGTCAGGTTGCAGCAATCCTGAAAGGCATCTTACCGGCCTGCCTCTTTTAAGAGGCTCTGAACGCTTTTTCCATGCATTACATGCACTGCTGCGGGCGGCCCGCAGGCCGCTCGTTTTTTCCCGTTTCCCTCTCCCCGCCCGCTCTCCCGGCCCGGCGCGCCCGAGCGGAGGGCGGCGCCGCAGAGGCTCTGAACATTTTTACATGCATCACATGCACTGCAGCTGCGAAAGCAGGAATGCTCTCTGATTGGTCCTTCTGTTTCTCAACGATTTGTTATTTCGTTGCACTCATTGCTTGAAGCGAAAGCTTTTTCATTGCCGCCGGCACAAATGGTGGTGGTCTTGGACACAATATCAAAACAGGACGAAACAGGCAGAAACGCCTGCTTCGTCCTGTTTTTCATTTTTGCAACGCCGGCAACATCTTTTTCAGATATTGACCGGTATAGGAATGCGGGCAGGCCGCAACCTCCTCAGGGGTGCCGCAGGCTACAATTTCTCCACCCCGGTCGCCTCCTTCGGGGCCGAGATCGATGATGCGGTCAGCCACCTTGATCACATCGAGATTATGCTCGATTACCACCACTGAGTTTCCGGCGTCGGCCAATGCCTGAAGCACCTCAATCAGCTTGCGCACATCGTCGGTGTGCAGCCCGGTGGTCGGCTCGTCGAGGACGTAGATGGTTCGCCCCGTTGCCCGCTTCGAAAGCTCAGTGGCCAGTTTGACTCGCTGCGCCTCGCCGCCTGAAAGGGTGGTGGCGGGCTGCCCAAGCTTGACATAGCCGAGGCCCACATCATAGAGGGTCTGAATCTTTCGCCGGATCTTCGGCAGGTTTTCAAAAAATCCAAGCGCCTCTTCCACCGTCATCTCGAGCACATCGTGGATACTCTTCCCCTTGTATTTGATCTCCAGCGTTTCGCGGTTATACCGCTTGCCCTTGCAGACCTCGCAGGGTACATAGATATCAGGGAGAAAATGCATCTCTATCTTGATGATGCCATCCCCCTCGCAGGCCTCGCAGCGCCCGCCCTTGACATTGAAGGAAAAGCGTCCGCTCGTGTAGCCCCGCAGATTTGCCTCATTGGTCGAAGCGTAAAGCTCGCGAATATCGGTAAATACGCCGGTATAGGTCGCCGGGTTGGAACGCGGGGTGCGCCCGATTGGCGACTGATCGATGTCGATTACCTTATCGAGCGCTTCCAGCCCCTCGATCGCATCATGCTGCCCCGCCTTGATTCGTGCGCCGTTGAGCGCGGAAGCGAGGGCTTTGTAAAGCACCTCGTTGATCAGCGAACTCTTTCCCGAGCCTGAAACACCGGTGACCGCCACAAACATCCCAAGGGGAATTTCGACATCGATGTTTTTAAGGTTGTTCTGGCGTGCGCCTCGGATGATCAGGCGGTTCCCGTTTCCTGTCCGGCGATGTTCCGGGACAAAAATCTGTTCCCGCCCGCTGAGATATTTTCCGGTAATGGAGGAGTCGCTTTCCATCAGTCCCTTGACATCTCCGGCGTAGACGACCTCTCCGCCGTGTACTCCCGCTCCGGGGCCGATATCCACCACGAAGTCGGCCGCTCGGATGGTATCCTCATCGTGTTCCACGACGATCAGGGTGTTTCCGATATCCCGCAGCCGCTGCAGGGTTGCGATCAGCTTGTCGTTGTCCCGCTGGTGCAGGCCGATGGAAGGCTCGTCCAGAATATAGAGCACCCCCATCAGAGAGGAGCCGATCTGAGTCGCAAGGCGGATTCTCTGGCTCTCTCCTCCCGAAAGGGTGCTGGCCGCACGTGCAAGGGTCAGGTACTCCAGCCCGACGCTTTTGAGAAAACCCAGCCGTTCACGGACTTCCTTTAGGATGGCGTCCGCGATCTTATGTTCCCGTTCGGTCAGAACCAGCGAGTCGAAGAAAGCCAGCTCCTCGCTAACCGACATGGCGGTGAGGCGGCTGATATTGATCCCCCCCACCGTCACAGCAAGAGAGGCCGCTTTCAGCCGTTCCCCGTGACAGGAGGGGCAAAGCACCGAGCTCATCCACCCGGCAATCTCTTCCTTCATCCACTGGCTGCTCGTCTCGCGGAAGCGGCGTTCAAGGTTGTTGACAATTCCCTCAAAATCGGTATGATAGGCGCCCTTAATACTGTCCGTCTCGCGGCGGACGGTGATTTTTTCTCCGTTGTTGCCGTAAAGCAAAATCTGCTGCGCCTGCTTGGGCAGCTTTCCGAACGGCTCGTCAAGAGAAAAGCCGTAATGCTCAGCCAGCCCTTCGTAATACATCTGAGCGATGCCGCCCTCCGCATAATACCAGCCGCTGGCCTTGATCGCGCCCTGCCGGATGGAAAGCTTTTTATTTGGAACGACCAGATCGGGATCAACCTTCATGAAGGTCCCCAGGCCTGTGCAGGTTTCGCAGGCGCCGTAGGGGTTGTTGAAGGAAAACATCCGCGGGGTAAGCTCCTCAATTGAAATATCGTGGTCAGGGCAGGAGTAGCTTTGTGAGAAGAGCAGTTCTTCCCCGCCGACCACATCGATCAGCACCAGAGAACCGGTCAGGGCCAGGGCCGTCTCAATCGAACCCGCGAGCCGGGAACGGATCGAGGGGGAAACCACGAGACGGTCAACAACGATCTCGATGGTGTGCTTCTTGTTTTTCTCCAGCTTGATCGCCTCGGAAAGATCATATAAGTTTCCATCGACCCGCACCCGAACATAACCCGAACGCCTTGCCGAATCGAACTCCTTCTGATGCTCCCCTTTGCGTCCCCGCACCACCGGAGCCATCACCTGAATTTTTGTCCGCTCCGGCAGAGCCAGCACCCGATCGACCATCTGGTCCACCGTCTGCTGTGTGATCTCCCGTCCGCAGACCGGGCAGTGCGGAATGCCGATCCGGGCATAGAGCAGCCGTAGGTAGTCATAAATTTCCGTAACAGTGCCGACCGTTGAACGCGGATTGTTCGAGGTAGATTTCTGATCGATCGAAATCGCCGGTGAAAGTCCTTCGATGCTTTCGACATTCGGCTTTTCCATCTGACCCAAAAACTGCCGCGCGTAGGACGACAGGCTTTCAACATAACGGCGCTGGCCGTCGGCATAGAGCGTGTCAAACGCCAGTGAGCTTTTTCCAGAGCCGGAAAGTCCTGTAAAGACCACCAGCTTGTCACGCGGAATCGTCAGGTCAATGTTCTTGAGGTTATGTTCCTTTGCACCCTTGATGATGATTTGATCCTTAGCCAATTCTTTATTCCTCCCGCCGCACAGCGCTATCTTCTGTAAATTCAGGCAGAGGGCTGCCGTCTCAATATCATACTACTAAAGTATGATTATTGCAAGTGTCCCGACGTCTGATTTGTTTTGGTATGGAAGCTTCCGAAGCACAGTCTGCCATCTTTGGCCCGCCGCACTTCGACCTCGGCGCGCTGAGCCTTGTCCGCTACATAACCGGGAAGCTCCTCCTCCGTCAGCGTGCGCTCCATCCCCCACGGACCGATGCCACCCATCGATTCAAAGAGATAGACGACCTCGGCACAAAAGCCGCCCTCCGTTTCTTCATAGGAAAGAACCAGCGGAATGGTATCGTATCCGCCCCCCATATGCGGAGGAGTAATGACCCCTTCGAGAGGAAAATACCGGTATTTGAAGCCCTCTCCCTGCGCCAGATCCAGCTCAAAATCATCTCCGCAAAGGATTCTGGCGGTTTGCCGAATGTGCTCCCCGATCCAGAACATCGATTCTGACATTCCAAGCTTGGCGGAAACCGAATCGGCAATCGGGATCAGGCCCGGCTCATAGTTTTCCTCCCCCGAAACGGTGTAAAAGGCGGGAGTATTCCAAACGCAGCTCAGGTAGAGGCGCGACGGTTCCAGCTCCTGCGGAGAGGCGGCGTCGCGCTCCATCTTCCCTACCCTCGCAAGCAGGCGCGCAATTTCCATCGCGGTTTCGTCCATCGCAACGCCGAAGCGGTCTGTGATCTCGCCCGCTGTGGGAAAATACAGCTTGGCCATCCCCGGATAAGGGATGGAAGCGCAGATTTTCGCGTATTCCTCCGGTTTTTCCTGTGCGACGGCGAGAGGCTTGACCTGCCATAAATCTCCCAGCAGGCCAGTCTCCCCTTCCACCGTATAGCGAAAGGAACCGGCGGCTCCGTTCTGCATCAGGGTCATCGAGACGGTGTTCAGCAGTTCAAAAATTTCCCCCTTGGAAAAGCGGTCGATAAACTCTCGCGACAGATCGACCGTCATCCCTTTCTCTCGTGACGCCGAGAACCGGCAGCGGTTCGTCGGCAAACGGCAGAGAGGAAGCCGCGAGGTCGATCATGGCGAGAAGGGTCTGCTCCCCCTCAAATGCAATCCGCTCGTGACTGTAAATTTCGCCGTCACCCCAAAAGCGGTAGACCTCAAGCGTTTCGATTGGCTGTAAGCCGCATTCCGCAAGGGTCGGGGAATCTGGTGCGGGGTCTCCGGATGACTGTGAAGAGGAAAAAGAACGGTCCGGCCGTTTCGATCCTGCTCTCACCGGAGGAGCGGGATATTTCAGCTGAAGCCATTTCAGCAGATTCGTGCGAGCATCCTAAAATCAGCAGCAGGCAGATCAGAAAAATACCGTGTTTCAGCATGATGTTTCCCTCCTGTCAGGCGCCTCGCTGCATTCATTTTCCATCCTTCAGCGCCTTGATTTTGTCGCGCAGGTAGGCGGCGTGTTCGAATTCCAACAGCTTGGCCGCATTCTTCATCTCGTTGGTCAGGCGGATGATCAGCGCCTGACGATCCTTTTCGCTCATCCGCTTGCGCTTGGTCTGTCCCTCCACCGCTTCTTTGGTGGAAATTTCCAAAATTTCGCGGATATCCTTCTTGATGGTGGTCGGTATGATGCCATGAGCCTGATTATACTCCTGCTGGAGCTTTCGGCGGCGGGCCGTCTCGGTAATTGCCCGCTCCATCGACGGCGTAACCGAATCGGCATACATGATGACCTTTCCTTCGGAATTGCGGGCAGCGCGCCCGATCGTCTGTACCAAAGACGTCTCAGAGCGCAGAAATCCCTCCTTGTCCGCATCCAGAATCGCCACCAGCGAAACCTCGGGAATATCCAACCCTTCGCGCAGCAGGTTGATTCCAACAAGAGCGTCAAACTCGCCCGCACGCAGATCCCGGATAATCTCCATCCGCTCCATCGTATCAATGTCGTGGTGCATATAGCGGATTCTGACCCCGGCATTCTCAAAAAATGTCGTGAGATCCTCCGCCATTTTCTTGGTCAGGGTGGTGATCAGAACACGCTCCCTGCGGGCGGCGCGGGTGTTGATTTCGGAAAGAAGATCGTCAATCTGTCCCTCCACCGGACGGACATCAATCTCCGGGTCAAGCAGGCCGGTCGGGCGGATCAGCTGTTCGACCGGCGGCCCGCTGCGGGAAAGTTCAAACTCTCCGGGCGTGGCGCTGACAAAAACCACCTGATTGATCTTGCGGTACATTTCCTCGAAGGACAGCGGGCGGTTATCCAGCGCGGATGGCAGCCGGAAGCCATACTCAATTAGGCTCCCCTTGCGCGCGCGGTCCCCGGCCAGCATCCCGCGCGCCTGCGGCAGCGTGACATGCGACTCGTCGATGAAGAAGAGAAAATCCTTCGGGAAATAATCGAACAGGGTATACGGAACGCTGCCGGGCGCGCGTCCCGAAAGCACCCGGGAGTAATTTTCAATGCCCTTGCAGAAGCCGATCTCCGAGAGCATCTCAACATCATAATTGGTGCGCTCCGCAATGCGCTGCGCCTCAATCAGTTTGTTGTTTTCTTGAAAATAGCGCACCCGCTCATCGCATTCCCGCCGAATCTCCTCCAGTGCCGTCATCATTTTATCCCTTGGAACGATATAATGGGACGCCGGATAAATCGCCGCGTGGCTGACGGTATTCTTGATCTCCCCTGTCACCGTATTGATCTCGCTGATCCGGTCGATCTCGTCGCCAAAAAATTCCACCCGGATAGCGGTATCGGTGTAATAGGAGGGGAAAATCTCCACAGAATCTCCCCGCACCCGAAATTTATTCCGAACAAAGTTGACATCGTTGCGCTCATACTGGAGCTCCACCAGCTTTTTGAGCAGCTCATCGCGGTCCTTATGCATTCCGAGGCGCAGGGAGATCACCATATTTTTGTAGTCGATAGGGTCCCCAAGGGTGTAGATGCAGGAGATAGAGGCGACAATGATGACATCCCTGCGCTCTCCCAGTGAGGCGGTGGCGGAATGCCGCAGGCGTTCGATCTCATCATTGATCGCGGAATCCTTTTCGATATAGGTGTCGGTGGAGGCAATGTACGCTTCCGGCTGGTAGTAGTCATAGTAAGAGACAAAATACTCCACTGCATTGTGTGGGAAAAACTCCCGGAATTCGCTGCAGAGCTGTGCGGCCAACGTCTTGTTATGGGCCAGCACCAAAGTGGGACGGTTCACCCGCGCAATGACATTCGCCATTGTGAAGGTCTTGCCCGACCCGGTTACCCCTAAAAGTGTCTGTTCCTTTTTCCCCTTCTCAAGCTCCCTCACCAGCCGCTCGATCGCCTGCGGCTGGTCGCCGGTCGGCGCATAAGGGGATACCAGCTCAAATCGCTCCGGCATTTCATCACCTCCTGCACAATTCCGCGAATCAGAACATAAGTTCCAAATCCGTTTCCTACTATATCACATTTCTGGTCCGGTTACAATCCCCGCGGGACTATGGAAAAAACTTTTTAGCACACTGCGGCATCCTTCGCCATATAAAAACAGAGAGACGCCCTGTCTGCAAAACAGCGGCGTCTCTCTGGACCAGCGGCGAACTTCATAAGGAAGCGCCTCGGCAGGACAGGCTTTCTGTTCAGACCAAATCGCCCATATAGCCGAGAGTTCTGACCAGCTGGCTGACATAGCTCATCTCATTGTCATACCATGCGACCACTCTGACCTCGTAGATCTTGGTGCCGCAGCGCTGAGCGAGAGTCTGGGTCGCGTCGAAGAGCGAACCGTAGCTCATCCCGATGGTGTCGCTCGAAACCAGCTCTTCGTCCGAATATCCAAAGGATTCGTTAGCGGCGGCTTTCATCGCGGCGTCCATGCCGTAGACCGCCTCCAGCGGCGGCGCGATGAGGTAGGCGAGCGCCTCTCCCTCGGCGATGCCCGCCACCTTCGAGAGATAGGAGCCGGTGCGCGATATGCAGAAGGCGTAGTATGGCACGGAGTCGTCGTCGTTCGCCGAGACGAAGTGCGCCACATTTTCTATCATATCCACCGCGGCGGCCAGGCCGCTCTTGACCTCGGCGGGGTTCGGCCCCGCGAGGATGCCGATTATCTCTCCCGCGTACTTCGTCGTCGCGTTGCCGGCCCCGGCGTACATGCTCTTCGCGTATACGACCTGAACGTCGGCGGCTTTCGTCGCCTCGTCAAGCGCCGTGTAGGTGACGTCGTCGGAGTCCGAGGTGATGAGCGCCAGCGAACGCTGAGAGGGCGACAGCCCCAGCTCTTTGGCGAGAGAGGGGTCAACGTTGGGAATTATCTGTGTTGCAAGTACATTAGCCTTCAAAGGATCTCTTTTCATAGCCCGTGCCTCCCCTGTTACAGTTTCAGGTCTGTTCCGCTGGCCTTCTTTTCCAGCATTATCTTGATGACTTCCGCGATGTGGGCCCCCGCCTCGACGGGCGGCGTGCCGTCTTTATGGATGTTTGAGATTACCGTTCTTCGTGCCTCTGGCATTCCGACCGTGCCCTTATAGGTGATGTAGGCCGACATCGATTCGGCGGTGATCAGGCCGGGGCGTTCGCCCACGAGGTCGCATGTGACGGTGGCTCCCGTGATCTCCGTGATCTCATCCTCGACGCCGACGCGCCCGTATTCCACAAAGAAGGGAGTGCCTACGTCGATGCCGTAGCTCTGAAGTCCCTGCATGAGAGCCGGAAGCAGGTCGGGGATGTTCGCCACTACCGCCGCCGACGAGAGCCCATCGGAGACGAATATCTGCACCGTGGGGTTCTTCTTGCATTTTTCCTTTATCATCGCCACTCCCTCGGGAGTCAGCTTGCGGCCGAGGTCCGGCCGCGTCAGGTATTCGTCCTTGCTGGTGCACATGGTGCGGACGACGAAGAGGTTCAGCTTCTCGACGAACTCCAGATCCATCGGCGAGAATACCGCGTCCTGCGCCGCGGAGTGCGCGGCGCGGAACTCAAGCACCGGCAGCGTCTTGTAGCGGGCGCCCGCTTTGCCGATGCCGAGGCGGGCGGGAGCGTACTGCTTGAGGTCGTAATAGGCGTCGCGGTTCAGCGGATTTTCCACCAGATACTGTTTGCGGATATCGATCGCCGAAACGTCGGGGATGAAGCCGTCGTCCACCTTCACGACGCTTTCCGTGGTCAGCCCGTCGGAATTTTTAACGACGTCCGCGACCTCGGCTGCGGCCGGCGACCGGACCGGAGCGGCGTTTCCAAGATTCATCTCCGTCAGTACCTGCTCTATGATCGTTTTAAGCATATTCTGATCTACCATTTTCAAAGCCTCCTATCTGCCCGCGAATACCGAGGCGTCTCCCGCCAGCGGCGTGAGGCGGCCGTCTTTGAGGAAGCCCATCTTCTCGAGCCACTTCTCGAAGGGCTTGATCGGGCGCAGGCCGAATATCTCACGCAGCGTCTGGGCCTCGTGATAGCCCGTGCACTGGTACATGAGCATGCAGTCGTCGCCCTGGGGGACGCCCATGATGTAGTTGCAGCCGGCCGCCACGAGCAGCGCCGCGAGGTTCTCGATGTCGTTCTGATCGGCCTTCATATGGTTTGTATAGCAGGCGTCGCAGCCCATCGGTATCCCGGACAGCTTGCCCATGAAATGGTCCTCCAGTCCCGCGCGCGTCACCTGCTTCGAGTCATAGAGATATTCCGGCCCGATGAAGCCGACGACGGTGTTGACGAGGAAGGGCGAAAAATGCCGCGCGAAGCCGTAGCAGCGGGCCTCCATCGTCACCTGATCACAGCCGTAGTGCGCGTCCGCCGACAGCGCGGAGCCCTGCCCCGTCTCGAAATACATGACGTTGGGGCCGGTGGCCTGACAGTAATGCCGCGCGAGATCATACGCCTCATCAAGCAGGCCGGTGGTCACGCCGAATTCGCGCAGCCCCTTTTCGCTGCCCGCGATGCTCTGGAAGATCATACCCGCGTTGGCGCCCTGCCGGATGGCTTCCATCTGCGTGGTGACGTGGGCCAGCACGCAGTTCTGGGTGGGGATCTGGTGGCGTTCGATGATCTCCCACAGGGCGTTGAGCATGGCCTTGGTGTTCTCCACCGTATCCGTCACCGGATTGATGCCGATGACCGCATCCCCCGCGCCGTAGGACAGCCCCTCGTACACCTGCGCCACGATGGACGGGATCTCGTCCCGCGTGTCGTTGGGCTGAAGCCGCGAGGAGAAATGCCCCGGCAGGCCTACGGTATTGTTGGAACGCACGACCACGGGCATTTTCTTCGCCGCGAAAATGAGATCGGCGTTGGACATGATCTTGGACACGGCGGCGGCCATTTCGGAGGTGAGGCCCTTGCGGACGCGCTCGATGTCCGCGGCGGACGTGCGCCCGTCCAGCAGGAATTCCCGGAACTCCGCGACGGTCCAGTTCCTGATGCTCCCGTAAACCGGCGTGTGCACGGCGTCCTGAATGACCCGCGTGATGGCGTCGTCCTCGTAGGGGACCACGGGGTTTTCGCGCAGGTCGCCGAGCGTCAGCTCGCTGAGCACCTGCTTGGCGGCGACCCGCTCCCGCATGGACGAGGCGGCGACGCCCGCAAGCACGTCTCCGGAGCGCAACTCCCCGGCCTTGTTCAGGACTTCCTTGATCGAACCGAATGCATACGTTGTCCCGAAAAGGACGGTCTTCAGCTTCACGGCTGCTCCACGAAAAAAACGTTGCCCGGAGGCGGCACGCCGGGGATGGCGGCGCCCCGGAAGGGGATGGACGGGCCTCCCGCCGCGCGCCTGGGGATGCGGCGGCCTTCGGGAAGCGGGCATGTGCGGAGGCAAGCGGCCCCAGCCGGGCTGGGCGGCCCCGCCCGAGGGGGGGGGCGCCCCTACCCGAAGGTCCCCTTGCGGGGCGGGCCACTCTCCGCCCCGCAAGGCTGCCGGGCCTGCGCCACACGGGAACGGGCTCCGGGCATATTCCCAAAATCCAAAGCCTATCGGACACACCAACGGGGAAGGGGTTCCAGTCCCAGCCACCAAGCGGGGGACGGAAGAGCCGCCGGGACGCCCTCAGCGCGAATACAGCCACCGCCCCGCGCGGGGAACGGCTGCAAACCCACCTTCCCCGCCTTCTCAGGCAAGCCCGCCGCCCACGCGGGGAACGGGCCGCCCGCTGGCTCACATTGGAGGGGCCGCCCTCCGCACAGGAACGGGGAGGGAACGGGGCCGGGAGCGCCGGAGGCATCCGCTGAAACCCAGGCCCCCGCCGCCCGCGCGGGGAGCGGCACCCCGCGCGCTTCCCGGAAAGGGAACGGGGCTACTTGTAGGACTGCATCAGGATTTCGACCACGTCCGCTTCCGTGACGGTGTAGCGGTCGCACTCGAACCCGACTTCGGCGGCGGCGATATGGGCCACCTTGGGCAGGTCGTCCTTGTTGATGTTGAAGT
>ERZ857984.2237-NODE-2237-length-12477-cov-4.625906_pt1 | contig 12477 bp, 8 predicted proteins | sample MGYA00519914_ERZ857984 | MGnify/ENA primary metagenome ERZ857984 (study PRJEB31778, sample SAMEA3449417) | human gut metagenome | biome: human gut; feature: human-associated habitat; material: faeces | place: United Kingdom | collected 2010/2012 ... | reverse complement strand
GGCAATGTTCTCACCCGCCGTGCGGTAGCTGAGGCCGAAGCTTTTGATCATATCGAAGGGCGAACCATACGTGGGGCTGTTGTGCGCAAAATAGCCGCGGTCGTGCATATCCTGTGACTTATACCGCGCCACGCGGGCAAGCTCCCAGTCGGCCGTCAGTGCGGACAGGCCGTACTGCGCGCGATAGGCGTTGACCAGCTCGACGACCTGTTCCTCGAAAGAAAGCGTCGCGGGGTCGTCCAGCGGGACGTAGACCTTCTGTCCGGGATAAATCAGGTTCGGGTCCGCGAACTGCGGATTGGCGGCGATGATTTCGTCGAGCCCGACCTTATATCTGACGGCGATCTTCCACAGGCTGTCGCCCTTGACCACCGTATAAACGTCGGTGTAGGCCGGCGCGGTGACGGCAGTCAGGCAGACGGCCAGGACAAGCGCCGCCAGCGCAGAAAGCGCCTTTTTGATTGTTTTTTCATTCCGTTTTTCCCTTTTTGCCGAATTTATATAAAGCCGCAGAAGAGCGGCTGCCTTTAGTATCCCCCGAAATTTTCGCTTTTATGCTTTGCGATAGAAATATTCACATATGCTTGCTATAATGTTACAGTTAGGAAACAAACGTTTTTTGAAATTTTTCAAAAAACGAAGAATGTATAAGCGGCAGGGACGGCGTTTCCGCCTCCGCGCATTCGGACGGCGAACGGCCCGACGCTGTCTTTTCCCGCAGGGAGCATTTGTCGGGAGAGATTTGCCCCGACAACTCGGATACAAAGGAAGCCTGCCGCACGAACGACGGACGCCCTGCGTATGCACCCCTGCGGATATGCGCAGCGTCAGCTTATGTCTTCCTTTACGTGCAGTACGGACATGTACGTGCAGGGGCGGGCAAAGGCAAGCGTTTTCCCGAATTGCGCGGATGAAGCGCTGCGGGCGCCGCATAACGGTCCCGCAGAGTAACCTGCTGCGGCTGCTTTCCCTTTGAAACAGACGGAATTTGCAGATTGGGGGACAGACATTGTTAGAATTAAAAAACATAAGAAAGGTGTACCGCATCGGTGAGGTCGAGACGCGCGCCGTCGACGGCATCACCGTTTCCTTCCGCGAGCAGGAGTTCGTCGCCGTGCTGGGGGAAAGCGGCTCGGGCAAAACGACCTTCCTCAACATCATCGGCGGACTCGACCGCTACGACGAGGGCGAGCTGATCATCAAGGGAAAAAGCACAAAGAACTTCAAGGAACGCGAGTGGGACGCCTACCGCAATAACTCGGTAGGCTTTGTTTTCCAGAGCTATAACCTCATTTCGCACCTGTCCATCGTGACCAATGTCGAGCTGGGGATGACGCTTTCCGGCGTCTCACGCGAGGAAAAGCACAGACGGGCCATCGAAGTGCTGGAGCAGGTAGGGCTGAAGGAGCATCTGCACAAGAAGCCCAACCAGCTTTCCGGCGGACAGATGCAGCGCGTAGCCATCGCCCGCGCGCTGGCCAACGACCCCGAAATCCTGCTCTGTGACGAGCCGACCGGCGCGCTCGATTCGGAGACGAGCGTGCAGATTATGGAACTGATCAAATCACTCTCCGCCAACCGGCTGGTCATCATGGTCACGCACAACCCCGCGCTGGCCGAAAAATATGCCGACCGCATCATCCGCTTCGCCGACGGCCGCATCACCGCCGACAGCAACCCCTGCGAGGCTGTCGACCGTCCGGACGGCTTTTCTCTGAAAAAGACGAGTATGAGCTTTTTCACCGCGCTCTCGCTCTCGTTCAACAACCTGCGCACGAAGAAGGGGCGCACCTTCCTGACCAGTTTCGCATCGAGCATCGGCATCATCGGCATTGCCTTGATCCTGAGCCTTTCAACAGGCTTTCAGCTCCAGATCGACCAGTTCCAGTCGGACGCGCTGGCCGAGTTCCCCGTCTACATCTCCCCGGCGGCGCAGCAGCTTGAAATGGAGGATATGATGGACGCCGGCGGCATGCAGGCGTCGCTGCCCGAGCAGTTCCCCGACACCGACCGTGTGCTGCTGTACGATTCGACCGAGAGCCGGTTTGTCCACGAAAACATCATCACACAGGATTACATCGATTACATCAACGCCGTTGACCCGTCGCTCTGCGCATCGGTCGGCAGCGCCTATTTGGCAAACATGAACACGCTTACCGATAAAAACGGCGCCATCGTGCCGGTCAGCTTCGGGATGTCCTCGTCGGATACGACCGGCTCGATGGCCAATGTGATGAGTATGCGTATGGTCGGGCTTTCGACCTACCCCAAGAGCAGCGGCGAAAGCTATCTTGAAAAGAATTATGACCTGCTGTCCGGCGCTTATCCGTCCGGCAAGCATGACGTCGTGCTTGTCGTGGACACCCGCAACCGGCTGGACGAATCCCTTTTCGATGCGCTTGGCTTTGACGCGGCAGGACGCAGCGAGATCGGCTTCGACGAGATTGTCGGCAAGGAATACCGCATTGTGTTCAACGACGATTATTACATAAAAACCGAGCAGGGCGTGTATATGCCCAACCGCGACTACGGGACGCTGTATGAAAACGAAAACAACGTCACACTGCGTGTCTGCGGTGTGGTGCGGCTGAAGGAATCGGCCTCCATCGGGCTGCTGAACACGGGCATCTGCTACAGCGAGGAGCTGATGGAGGAAATCATCGAGAACAGCCTTTCCTCGCAGATCGTCGCCGACCAGCAGGCCTCCGACAAAAGCGTCTTCACCCTGCAGGCCCTGACGGAGGAGCAGAAGGAGCAGACGCTCGCCGTCCTCGGCGGCAGCAAAATCCCGTATATGATCTTCCTGTACCCGAACGATTTCGAGTCCAAGGACCGCCTGCTGGAATATCTGGACGCTTACAATGAAGGCCTTCCGGTCGAGCAGCAGATCGTCTACACCGACCTGGCCGCCTCGATTTCGGAGATGACCGGCAGCATTATCGACGGCATCACCTTCGTGCTGATTGCGTTTGCTGCGGTGAGCTTGGTGGTGAGCCTGATTATGATCTGCATCATCACCTACACCTCGGTGCTCGAGCGCACCAAGGAAATCGGCATACTCAAGTCGCTGGGCGCGCGGAAGAAGGACATCGCCCGCGTATTCGACGCTGAGACCTGCATCCTCGGCGTGTTCTCGGGCGTGCTGGGCATCGTGATTGCGTGGCTGCTGACCTTTCCGGTCAACACGCTGATTTATAACGTATCGGAGCTGGAGAACGTCGCGCAGCTCCAGCCGCTGCACGCACTGCTGCTGATTGTCATCAGCACACTGCTGACAATGCTCGGCGGCCACATTCCGGCGCGTATGGCCTCGCGTAAGAACGCGGTGGACGCGCTGCGCAGCGAATAGAGAGGAGACCCGGAGCAAAGGATGCGATTTTCAAAGCGTTTGCGCGCCGCACTGGCAGGGAATGCCCTGCCGGAGGAGGAAACGCCCCTGTTCACCGGCGGCGCGCTGAAGAAGCTGATCCTGCCGCTGATCATCGAACAGACGCTGACCATAACCGTCGGCATGGCCGATACGGTAATGGTTTCCTCACTGGGCGACGCTGCGATGAGCGGCGTTTCGCTGGTGGACAACATTAACACGCTCATCATCAACATTTTTGCCGCGTTCGCCACAGGCGGTGCGGTGCCCGGCCGTCTCGCGCGCGTTCTTCAGTTTCTGGGCGCGCAGAAGGAGAAGAACGCGCGAGAGACGGCCGGGCAGGTCATTGTCTCTACGCTGCTGATCTCACTGGCGGTGATGGGCGTCTGCCTTTGGCAGGGCGAACCCATCATCCGGCTGCTGTTCGGCGAGATCGAGCCGGCGGTGATGGAATCCGCCTCGGTGTATTTCCGCATTTCTGCGTATTCCTATCCCTTTATCGGCGTTTATAGCTGCTGCGCTGCATTGTTCCGCGCAATGGGCAACTCCAAAGTGTCCATGTACAGCGGTTTGCTGGCCAATGTCGTCAACATCGGCTTCAACGCGCTATTTATCTACGGAATGGACATGGGTCCCGCCGGCGCCGCATGGGGCAGCTTTCTCTCGCGTTTTTCTTCTATGCTGCTGCTGATTCTGCTGCTGACCGACCGGAGGAATGCCGTTTACATTTCGCTTCGTGAAAAATTCGTCTTCAACGGACGGGTGCTGCGCAAGATCTTCCGCATCGGTCTGCCGAACAGTCTGGAAAACGGCGTATTCCAGCTTGGACGGATCATGGTGCTGCGCATCATCACCCTGTTCGGCGTCGTGCAGATTGCAGCCAACGGTGTGGCCAACAACCTCAGCGCGCTCGGCTGCATCCCCGGGCAGGCAATGAATCTGGCGATGATCACCGTCGTCGGGCAATGCGTCGGCGCCGGAAGCCGTGTACAGGCGCGGCATTACACCCGTCGGCTGATGACCGTGACTTATTTATTTACCGTCGCCGTCAACACGCTTATTCTGCTCTCCCTGCCGTTGACACTGCGGCTTTATTCGCTTTCGGACGAATCGCTGGCGCTGGCACGGGTGCTGATCTTCATCCACAACGGTTTTGCAATGCTGCTGTGGCCGGCCGCCTTTACGCTGCCGAACGCCCTGCGCGCCGCCGACGACGCGCGGTTCACAATGATCGTATCGGTTTCTTCGATGGCGGCCTTCCGCATCGGGCTGAGCTTGGTGCTCGCCATGCAGCTGAACTACGGTGCAATCGGCGTTTTTGCAGCGATGGTCGTGGATTGGCTGTTCCGCTCGGTTGTGTTTTTCCTCCGTTACCGCTCCGGCCGCTGGTGGCCGTCCCGCGCCGTGACATAAAACGGCCCCCTCCACGACGGCGATTCATTGAAGACGCGCTCGTTGCTTTCGCAAGACAGCGACCGAGGTATTCCAAGCCTCTTGTTCCAAGCCCGAAGTCCCGGAGTTGTGCCGGAACGGGCACAGAAACGATCCCCACGTTTTTATTTGACGGCTGCACGGGGTTCGCCCCGACGGCCGAACTTCCGATCCGCCGTATAAAATGCAGGGGATTGACCGGCCAATATCGGATTTTTACGGCTGCGCGGCTGTTGAAAAACGGTATATCTTCCGATTTGCACCACATATCAAAAAGCGGCGCAGCGGCGGACCTTGTCATAAAGAAATGAAAAATACCTGCGCAAAAAGGAGCCTGTTTGAAAACAGGCTCCTTTTTATTCTTGTGCGTATTTTATGCTCTCTTCTTCACGACAACCGCAGCGCCGATCACAGCGACAACCGCGAGCACGACGACGGCCACGATGCCGGCGTCAGAGGTCGAAGGCGTAGACGAAGCGTTGGAGGAAGCGGCCGCAGACGACTCGACGGGAGCCGCAGAGGACGCGGTCTCGGACTCTGCAGCAGACACAGTCTCGGACTCTGCCTCGGAAACGGCCTCGGACTCATCCGTTCCTGCCGCACCGGCCGTGCCGTACACTTCAAATTCGGAGATGAAAACACTTCTCCGATTCTGCACAAACTCAACTTTGATATAACGCGCCTGAACGGCCGAATCCAGCTCCAGCGTAGATGCGTCCCATACGCTTCCCCCGGTCTCAACGGACGAATCGCTCACCTGCGATCCCGCACCGGCTTCCGTCCAGGTCTCGTTGTCGGTGCTGTAAGAATATTTCACGCTCGTGGGGAAATAAATGCCGCCGTTGCCGCCGCCGAACAGCTGAACAGCGAACTTATTCACGGTAGAAACCGCGCCGAGGTCCAGCACAATCGCGGTGGTCAGACCGTTATGCTCTTCCGCAGGGGTTTCTTTTTCCGCACCGGAAATGCCGATAAAAGGCGCGCCAGCATCCCAAGGAGCAACATCTTCAACAATACCGTCAGTCAATTTACTATGTGTTTCGTTATCGACATAGTTTTCAACACTTGCATCATAATCGTAGCCGTCGATCGTGTAGGACTTGCCAAGCGCGAGGTTGGTGTCCTCCGCCGAAGCAAACACGCAGCAGGCGACTGCTACGAGCGCGACGGCCAAAAACACCGAAATAAATTTTTTCATTTCAGTTTACTTCCTTTCTTGTCTTCTCAGGTTTCTTATGCGGTCTCCCTGCGAGTTTTTATTATAACGCATGGAAACGCCGATGTCAATAGATAAAGTCAATTTCTTTTCACAAAAGCAATATACTTTGAGGCGATTTCGCCAAAAAGGCAAAAGGGGTTTGCTCTTCGGCAAACCCCTTTTTATCCGCTATACGTTATGCTCTCTTCTTCACGACAACCGCAGCACCGATCACGGCGACGACCGCGAGCACGACGACGGCTACGATGCCGGCGTCAGAGGTCGAAGGCGTAGACGAAGTACCGGCGGAGGAAGCAGCCGCAGACGACTCGACGGGAGCCGCAGACGATGCGGTCTCGGACTCGGCCTCAGATACAGCCTCGGACTCATCCGTGCTGCCCGAACCGGCCGTGCCGAACGCCTCAAACTCGGAAACGAACAACCAGTTTGTGTTATGCACAAACTGCACTTTTACATATTTCGCGTCCACAGGCGCATTCAGCTTAAGCGAAACAGAATACACGCCGTCGCCATCCGCCTCAGGCGCGATTGTGCCTTCGCCGGCAGACGTCCATTCATTGCCATCAATACTGTAAAGGAATTCCGTCGTCTTAGGAACGGAAACTCCCCATTCGGATACCGCAATCACTTCAACGGCAAAAGAGCTGACTTTAGCTGCTGCGCCAAGATCTACGCTGATTTCGCTCTTGTTTTCGTTGGCAATCATCCCTTTGTCATTGACGTTGAAGCCCGCCCAAACGGCGTCCGAGCCGGAAAACTCCGTTCCGGATTTCACACCGTCGGTCAGCGTCTTTCCGTCCTCATCCGGGTAAGAGGGCGCAGAAGCTCCTTCTGCCGTAAAAATGCCAATTGCAGTATAGCTCTTATTGAGCGCAAGATTGGTGTCCTCCGCCGAGGCGAACACGCAGCAGGCGACCGCTACAAGCGCGACGGCCAAGAACGCGGAAACAAATTTTCTCATTTCAGATTCCTTCCTTTCTTAAATTTCCAAATTTTCTTATGTGATACTCCTATTGAGTTTTTATTATAACGCATAGGAATGCCGATGTCAATAGAAAAAGTCGATTTCTTTTCACAAATCCCCAATACTTTTAAGCAATTCTGCCAAAATCGGCAAAAGGAGAACTGCTTTCATCAAAAGTCCGGCAGGGACAGCTGTTTATATGCAGGTCAGGCAAATACAAACGCCGGCCAATCCCCCTCCGGCCGCCGAACGCGCCAATCCCGATATGAGCAGACCCCGACATGCCGGAAAACGCTTACTGATTCGCCAGACCGCTCAAATCCAGTGTCGCGGACAGCTCTTCCACCGTTCCGCCTTCATTATAATAAGCATAGTATGACAGAATGCTCTGGGAATAATCCGCATCCTCTGCGGGATCGCCTCCTCCCATAAGGGTGATCCGGCAATAACGGACACCCGGAGACAGCAGACAGTTGACGTCTCCCATCTGTTTGCCGGAAGTCCAGTCACCGACGTTCAGGTTACGGAGCGCAATATAGCCGTTGCCTTTACCCTGTGTCAGAATATGAAAAGTTACGCCCATAATATGTCCGTCCGCAGCGGAAACCCAGTAGTTGGCATCCACGATCTGCACCTTGCCTTCTTCATTGTCCAACAGTACCCAGGAATCCTGCTTCGGCGTCGGGAACGGATCGACCTCGGCCGGCTTGGCGCCGGGATAGACAGTGGCTCGAATTTCCACTTCCTCATAAACGCTGCTGTGTGCCGAATATCCCAAGGTTACATCGAATTGCACTGACGTAACCTCCCGGATACCTGCGTGAGCCAGCAATGTTCGGGGCAGCGTCACCCGAATAGCGCGATCCGGCCCGCCGCCTATCATACTGTTGCTCTCCCTGTTCTCGTCAGTAAACGTAAAATCATTGTAATGGAAAGCCACTCCGTTGATGATGAGCTGCATATCGTAATAGCCGGAATAGTTCCGAGCATCCGTAGAAGCCCGGTAAGTAATCACATACGCATCCTCCGTCATCTCCATAGAGTCAATGCTGAACAGATACTCCCCCTCTTCATAGAGAGTGCCGGAAGTAAAGTTTTCCAGCTCCACCGGCTGCGGTTGGCCAGAGCCTTCTTCGGAGTTTTCCTCACCGTCCGTTTCGTCTTTCTCGATATCCGTGCGGCTTTCCGTCTCTTCGGTTCGGCCGGCAGAGTCATTTCCCGTCCCTTCCCCGCCGCAGCCTGCCAGCAAACATACGCCCAGCAGCAATACCAGCAACATCGAAATGAATCCTGTCTTTTTCATAATTGTCTCTCCTCTGATATATACATCTCGCGTTTTTCCACGAGAAAACAATGTTTCAGGCCGGCAATCCATACCGGCGGACAAAAAAGGGAAGAACCCACTTTTCGGGGAACTTCCCTTTTTACCGTTCTCCTTCGGAAAACTTCTTTTATCCGCTATACGTTATGCTCTCTTCTTCACGACAACCGCAGCACCGATCACGGCGACGACCGCGAGCACGACGACGGCTACGATGCCGGCGTCAGAGGTCGAAGGCGTAGACGAAGTACCGGCGGAGGAAGCAGCCGCAGACGACTCGACGGGAGCCGCAGACGATGCGGTCTCGGACTCGGCCTCAGATACAGCCTCGGACTCATCCGTGCTGCCCGAACCGGCCGTGCCGAACGCCTCAAACTCTGAAATGAAAAGCCACGGTCCGCTGCAAGTAGCGCTGACCTTCACATAATTCGCATCGACGGCGCTGTCCAGCGACAGCGCAAATTCGCTGACGTTGCCCTCGCCCGATTCCGTGCCCTTGCCGGCAGAGGTCCAGGTCTCGCCGTCGGCGCTGTAAAAGAACTCAACTTCCGTAGGCGCTTCAATACCGACAGTTGTGTCGTTCAGCGTCTCGATCGAGAACTTGCTTACTTTAGAGGAAGCAGTGAGATCCACCACGATCTCGGCGACTGCCGAAACATTCTTATTGAAGCCGACCCAAAGCGCATCGTTATACTTGACTTCCGCGGGCGCCTTCACGCCGTCGGTCAGGGTAACGCCCCCTTCATCCGGATAATCCGGCTGCGTTTCGGTCTTTTCTGTAAAAATGCCGACAGCCGTGTAGGTTTTACCCTGTGTAAGATTGACGTCCTCCGCCGAGGCGAACACGCAGCAGGCGACTGCCACAAGCGCGACGGCAAGAAGAGTTGCAATGAACTTTTTCATCTTCTCTTGTCATCCTTTCAACTTTTTGGCGCAAAGCCAACCGTTTGAAAAGCGGACGCTTTGCTCGTTATTTTGTAGACTCATTATAACGCAAAAATATTCATATGTCAATAGAAAAAAGAAATTTTATTTCCAATTGCGTCTGCGAGCGCCGCCACAGCCGCATATACTGATGACAAACGAACATGAAACGGGGGCTCCCAATGGTTTTACATATCGTGGAAGCGGGACAGACGCTCTATTCCATCGCACGGCAGTACGGCGTTTCGCCCGAACGGCTGCGGACGAACAACGGCATCGGGCCGGAGGCGCAGCTCGCCGTGGGACAATGCGTGGCGGTGCTGTTCCCGCAGGTGACGCACGTCGTGCGCCCCGGCGAGACGCTCTATTCCATCGCCGACGCTTACGGCACAACGGTGCTGCAGCTTCTGCGCAACAACCTCTTTCTCAACGGCCGTGACCTGCTGCTGCCGGGGATGGTGCTGGTCATCCGGTACGAGCGGGACCCGCTGGGGACATACCGCATAGGAGGCTATGCCTATCCGTTCATCAGCGACGACCTGCTCACTGCGGCGCTGCCGTTCATGACCTATCTGATGCCCTTCACCTACGGCATCAATCCCGAAGAAGGCACGCTCGTGCCGCTGGACGACGAGCGGCTGCTGCTCTACGCCCGCAACTACGGCACGAAGGCATACATGCACCTGTCCACGCTGACCGAAAACGGCAATTTTTCCACCGAAGCGGGGACGGCGCTGCTGGCCGACCCGGCAATCTGGCCGACGCTGGCGGACAACATCCTGCAAACCATGTACGATAAAAACTATGCCGGACTGGACATCGACTTCGAATTTTTAGGCGCGGAGAACGCCGAGCGCTATGCCGAATTCGTCGCATACATGCGTAATTTCCTCTCGGGCTACGGCAAGCAGGTGATCGTTGCGCTGGCACCGAAAACGCGCGCGGACCAGCCCGGCGTACACTACGAAGGACACGATTACCGGCTGCTCGGCGAAGCGGCCGACGCGCTGCTGCTGATGACCTACGAATGGGGCTATACCTACGGGCCGCCGCTGCCCGTCTCGCCGCTGCCGTCGATGCGGCGCGTGCTCGATTACGCTGTGACCGAAATCGACCCGTCAAAGCTGTTTTTGGGCATCTCCAATTACGGCTACGACTTCACACTGCCCTACGTCGCGGGCGAGTCGCGCGCGCAGTCGCTTTCGACAAAGGAAGCAGTCGACCTGGCCGTTCGCGTAGGCGCCGAAATCCAATACGACGAAACGGCGATGGCGCCCTTCTTCTTTTACACCGAAGCAGGCGTGCAGCATCAGGTCTATTTCGAGGACGCGCGCAGCATACGCGCCAAGCTGCTCCTGCTTCCCGAGTACGGCCTGCGCGGCGCGCTGTACTGGAACCTGATGCGCCGAAACGAGCAAAATCTGCTGATGCTCAACTATTACATCGACATCCTGCGTGAATAAACGCCCCCGAACCGCCGCCCGAAGAAGGCGTCCGCGCCGTGCGGGAAAGGCAGCCGGAGACATCCGCCGCAGAACCCGCTGAATGTCGCGGCAAAGCGTGCGCCGCAGAGCTTGCACCGTTTTATATCTTGCGCCGTTTTATATAAGGTAGACACTTAATCAAACGGGACGAGCGGCGCAGGGGAAACGAGCCTTTTTCTGTGCAAAAATGATGTTTTTTTCAACCTCGATTCCCTTGTGGAACGTTGCGCATAAGCGCCGCAGACAAATGCGCATCCCTTGTGTTGCCGGCATACTTTTGAAGGTATGAAAACCGAACCGCTTTTCATTGCAAGACGAGAAACAACGCGGACTTTTATACAAACGGCCTGCGCTGCACGGCGGCGCAGACCGCAGGGCCTGCGCATCCCTTCCTGCCTTTAACATATACGTGCGGCGTCCCTGCGCGGCGCTGCACGTGTCCGCTTGCCGATAAAATCCGATTGGGATTTGCCCCAAAACCCTATATATCCCCTCAAAGCCTTCCGGAAAAGGACATTCCCGACGGCGCCGGCCCTTAGGCGGAATCCCGCAAATCCCTTTTTTGACAGTCTTATACGTGCGGCACGGCGCGCATAAGACGGGAGCGCTTGCGGCAAGTTTTGGGGGTGAGGCGGTACACACAGGCGGGAGAGCGCGCAGCTTTATTCCCGCCGCGGTTCTGCGCAAGGGATAGCCGCCCCGTTTTCCCACACTGTATGCCGCACGGCGGCGCTGTGCTTCTGCGGAAACGGCTGTCGGATTTCCAAGCGTGCGGATTGCTTCACGCGCGGCCTTCATAAGCGCTGCGCCCGCCGCTGCCGGAACGTATGCCGGCAGGCAACCGTCCGTTCGGGGACGGCTGCCGCTTGCGCGGGCCGCGCTATTCTTCGAAAAAGTCTTGCAGCATACGCAGAAAATCGTCGTCCATCTTGTAGCTTTTCGAGCGCGCCTCCGCTTCCTCGTCACGGTTGCGGATAGCCACAAACAGGTGGATGCCGTCGGACTCCGCATCAATGCTGACGCGGACGGCGTTCTGCGCGATCGCGTCGAACAGGTATTCGGATTCGGGCGTCTCAAACTCGCACCGCCGCAGGACAACCTCGACGGACATATAGAGCCGGCCGGGCGTCAGCAGCACGCGGATGCGTCCCCGCCGCCGCTGCGCCTGCCGGTCAAGCTGCGCGACCAGCTCCTCGACAAGCGGCTGCTGTTGGGGCGCAAGGACGCGGAAAATTCCGTCCGCGCGCAGCGTTTCAATCAGGGCGGAATTCGCTTCGCCGTCCGCACCGGCGCGCTTGTAGCTGCGTTCATACGCGTTCATCGTCATACTCCTTCCCGCAGATCAAAAATCGTCGCCGAACAGCTCTTCGAGCAGCGCGATCATTTTTTCGTCCATCGGCAGCGCGCCGGGAATGACTATGTCGAAATAGGGCGCAATGATCTGCAGCCGCACGCAGCCGTCGTCGGTCGGCTCGAAGCTGATGCTGTACGCGTCGGTGAGCTGCCGCAGCAGTTCTTTTTCATTGAAATTGCCGAACTCGAAAAAGGGCAGGATCACCTCGATGGAGGCTTCAAAAACCGTCGTGTCCACATCGGCGCGGATTCGGCCGCCCCGCGCGCGGGCAAGGCTGTCGAGCCGGACGACAAGGCGTTCAAACGCCTCTTTGTACTCGGGGACGACAACGCGCGTCAGGCGGGCGAACATTTCCTTATAAAGGGTGAAAAGCCCCTTCTCTTTCAAGTCGCGGACAAATTCCACGACTTTTT
>ERZ857984.2236-NODE-2236-length-12495-cov-3.597508_pt1 | contig 12495 bp, 10 predicted proteins | sample MGYA00519914_ERZ857984 | MGnify/ENA primary metagenome ERZ857984 (study PRJEB31778, sample SAMEA3449417) | human gut metagenome | biome: human gut; feature: human-associated habitat; material: faeces | place: United Kingdom | collected 2010/2012 ... | reverse complement strand
TCGTCTATTTTCTCGCTCGGCGCTGAATGAAGGCTATTTATTCAGAGGTTCCCTATATTTTCCGCACGGACAGGGGTATAATAAAACATTATGGGTGCTGTATATTTTTCACGGTGCCCAATCGCCGGCACGCGCTGCGCAGCCGGACATGGAGGTGGGCGCTTGCAAATCGAAAAGATGCGGGCCTTTATCATCAGGGTCCTGTTTTACTGCATCATCCTCGGGCTGGCCTACGCCGTGCTGAAGTATGCGCTGCCGTTCCTGATGCCCTTTCTGGTAGCGTTTCTTATCGCCTTTATCCTGAAACCCGTTATCAACTGGGTGACACAAAAAACAAAGCTTGGGCGCAAGCCCGTTTCGGTTTTGCTGCTCATTGCGTTTTATGTTCTGGCGGCCGCTCTCATTACGGTGCTGGGTACGCGGCTTGTGATTTTCTGCCGCGATATTTTCTACGCGCTGCCGCAGGTGTACGACACGGTTGTGGCCCCGGCGCTGAATTCGCTGCAGGACACACTGGAAAACTGGGTGATGGCCCTGAACCCCACGCTGACGGATTTTGTGGAAAGCGCCGGCAACAGCCTGTCGTCCTCGCTGTCCTCAATGGTCACCGCCATCTCCACAGGCGCTCTGAGCGCGGTAACGAATGTGGCCGGTTCCGTGCCGTCGTTCCTCGTTAAGTTCATCATCACCATCGTCGCGTCGTTTTTCTTCGTTTCGGATTATTATGCCATCACCTCTTTCCTGGCGCGTCAGCTGCCCCAAAAAGCACGGGACATGCTGTTCAAGGTGAAAGAAAAGGGCGTGGACGTTATTTTCAAATTCGGACGGGCCTACGCCATTTTGCTGAGCATCACCTTTGTGGAGCTTCTCATCGGTTTTTCTCTGTTGCGGGTGGACTACGCCCTGCTCATCGCGCTGCTCACCGCCATTGTGGACATCCTGCCTGTGCTCGGCACCGGCACGGTGCTCATCCCGTGGGCGGCGGCCATGCTGATTCTGGGCAACTTCCCGCTGGGCATCGGGCTTCTTATTTTATATGCCATCATCACCGTAGTGCGCCAGATGCTGGAGCCGCGCGTGGTAGGCAAGCAGATCGGCCTGTATCCGCTGGTAACGCTTGTGTGCATGTTTGTCGGCACCTATCTGTTCGGTTTTGTAGGGCTGTTCGGCCTTCCCATCATCGCCACGGTCCTGGTGCAGCTCAACCAAAGCGGAGACATCCACCTGTTCAAGTGAGCCTGTGCAGAGCATGAAAAAAGCGCGTTTGACATTTTGTCAAACGCGCTTTTTTATTTTTCCCGGTATGGCTCAGCGCTCTGCGGGCCGCACGGGCAGCAGCTCAATATAGCCCCGCTCACCCACAGGCTCCAATTGTATGCGTGGGTTCGCGCCGTCCCACACATAGCCCAGACAGGCGGGGTCGTACTTCTCGATGGCGCCGCGCACCTGCCCGATGGCCTCGCAATAATCCTCCTCCGCAAACGGCTCGCCTTGAAACATCAAATATTCCGCCGCCGGCAGGCGGATCACATCAAAGCCCTCGGGCACGGGACCGTCATAATCCTCTGCGGTCTCCACACCCTGTACATATTCGGACGTACCCGGAGCGCGCTGCTCCGGCGGCAGCCACAGGCACACCGGCTCTCCGCAAAGGGACTTCATACTGGTGAGCGTGCCCCAAACATCGCAGCCGACCTCTTCACAGTAGGCGAAATAATCCCGCGCCTTTACTCCGCGCTTCAAAATGACCTTCCGCGCGGGCTTTTCCACACGCTGTACAAACACCGTTTTCACATTTTCCATTTTTTTCGGCTCCTTTCGCAATTCCCGGTATCTTACCCCGTAGGGAACAAAAGGCACAGCGGGACAGGCTTTGCCGCGTATTTGCCCGGGTTGCAGCCGAACGCGCGAAAAAACGCCCGCTGCTAACCGTCCACGCTGCCGAACCCCAGTTCGAACGCCACGTCTGTAATGCGGCAGCCTTCGTCCCGCAGGCGCAATGCGGAGCGGGACAGACGCAGCCGACGGATATAATCCGCCGGCGTCAGCCCTGTGTGCCGCCGGAACAGCCGGTACGCATACCAAGGCGAAAACAGCGCGGCCCGGGCCAGGTCCGCCGGAGTGATCTCCCCAGCCAGATTCTGTTCGATATAATCCTGCATGCGCTGTACCGCTTCGATCTGCTGCGTCATGCCGTTCCCTCCCGACACCGAGGCTTCCGTCCTGCCGCCAGACGCTTGCTTCGCCTTAAGCGCACCTTCGCCCGCGGCCCGCATCTGCCAGGCAGGCATAGGATACCACACCGCCTCCGGCCCGCGCTCGACCTTTTTTGCCTTTTCGGCCTCAGCGCGTCGCCGCCGCGCATACGCCCCGGCATTCCGCCGCGCCTGCCGCGCGCAGAGCTTTTGCACATTCGTTCAGCGTGGAGCCTGTGGTGAGCACATCATCCACCAGCAAAATCCGCTTTCCCTCCAGCAGCGCATCCGGCCGGGCTGAAAATGCATTCTTCAAATTTTTCCGGCGTTCCCCGCCGGAAAGAGCCATTTGCCGGGGCGTTTCCCGTATTTTGCAAAGCGCCTGCATCACAGGCAGCCCCAGCTCCCGGCCCAGCGCGCGCGCCAGCATCAACGGCACGTCATAGCCGCGGCTCCGCCGTTCCCCTCTGCCGGAAGGCACCGGGACCAATGCATCCACATCCCCCAGACACCCCGCCGCTTTCAACGCCTCTGCCTGCAGCAATGCCAACGGGCGTGCAAGATCGGTGCGGTTTTCAAATTTCAGCCGCAGAACCGCGTCCCGCACAGGCGGCTCATAGAAATACGGCGCATACGCCGCATCCAGATGCTCCAGCGCGTGCCCCTGCTTCGGTACCGGCTGCCTTAGAGGACGGCGTATGCACGCCAGCGCCGGCCCGCATACGGCACATGGACCGGAAAAGCCCAAAACCGCATCGCAGAAAGGGCAGCGGCGCGGGAACAGAATATCCCCGCACAGCTCAAACAGCCGCTTTGATTTTTTCAAAGAGCTATCCCCCCTGTTCACAGCGTTTCGTCCCGGATCAGATCGGCCAGACAGGAAAACCGTTTGTTCCTCCGCACGCTGCGCACCATCTGCGCCACCTCCGCGCTATGGCCCGCAAGGATACAAAGCGTTTTTGCACGTGTGACGCCTGTATACAGAAGATTGCGGTAGCACAGCTTGGGCGGCACGTCCATCACCGGAATGATGACAGCCGGGAATTCGCTGCCCTGGCTTTTGTGGATGGTGACGGCATAGGCCGGCTCCAACTCCCGCACATGCTCGGCGGTGTATACCAGCATCCTGTCCTCGCTGCGCACCGTCACACTGCCGCCGCGCACGTCCACATCGACAATCACGCCCATGTCGCCGTTAAACGCGCCCGCGCCCTCCTCGCCGCCGTCGGGCCGGGTATACGGAATGTCGTAATTGTTGCGCACCTGCATTACCTTATCGCCCACACGCAGGATCTTGTCGCGGATATTCAGCTGCGGGCGGCCCGGTGCGGGCGGGTTCAGCCGCTGCTGCAACGCCGCGTTCAGCGCAACCGTGCCCAGCGGGCCAATTTTAGACGGACACAGCACCTGAATGTCTTCGAACGGGTCGAATCCATAGCTCTGAGGCAGGCGGCGGCACACAAGGTCGCACACCAGCTGCTGGCAGGCTTCGCCGTCGGATTCCAGCATGAAGAAATCACTGTCCCGCGAGCCCTTGCCGGGCAGCTGTCCTGTGACGATGCGGTGCGCGTTGGAGACGATCATGCTCTCGGCCGCCTGGCGGAAGATATCCCGCAGACGGATCGTAGGCACTACGCCGGAGGCGATAACGCCGCCCAGCACGTTGCCGGCGCCCACGCTGGGCAGCTGGTCCTCGTCTCCCACCATAATGATCTTGCATTGCGGCTTGAGCGCCAGCAGCAGGCTCTCAAACAGCATCACATCCACCATGCTCATCTCGTCAATCACCACAACGTCGCATTTCAGCAGGTTTTTTTCGTTGTGGATAAAGCGCACGGTGTCATTGTTCGTATAATCCACCTCCAAAAGGCGATGGATGGTCTTTGCCTTGCGGCCTGTCAGCTCCGACAGGCGTTTCGCAGCACGGCCTGTAGGCGCGGCCAGGGCCACACGGTCCCCATTTTGCTCAAACGCGGCCAGCATGCCGTTTACGGCCGTCGTTTTACCTGTGCCCGGCCCGCCTGTGAGTACCAGAGCATTGGCGCCAAGCGCCGCTGCGATTGCCTCCCGCTGCAAAGGCGCATAGGTGATGCCCTGCGCCGCTTCGATGCAGGCGATGGTCTTTTCCGCGTGCTCGCCCCCGGCGCAGGGATACTTGATCAGCCAGCGAAGGTGGCGGGCCACGGAAAGCTCCGCCCGCATATATTCAGGCAGGTATACCCATGCTTTTTCCCGGTATTCCACGGCGCATAAATCGTTGTTTTCCAGCATGAAGGCCAGCGTGGAAGCCACAGTCTCCGGCTCCACGCCCAAAAAACCGGAGGCCGCGCCGCACAGCTTGTCCTGCGGCAGGCAGGCGTGGCCGTTCTGCAGATTGTGGCGCAACACGAACAAAAGCCCTGCGCACACGCGCTCCCGCGCGTCATACTCAAGGCTCATGCTCTGAGCAATGGCGTCCGCCACGCCGAAATCCTGATAAGCGGGATACCCGCACAGCACGTACGGATTGTGGGAGACGACCTCGACCGTATCAGGCCCGTACTGGCGGAACAGCGCGACAGCGGCGGAGGCCGGCAGGTTATATCGCGCCAGATATCCGATGGCCTCCCGCACGCCGAAGATACGCTTGAATTCGTTGGAAGCCGCCAGAGCCTTTTCCGGCGTGATGCCCTTGATCTTCGTCAGCGCCATGGGATCGCTGGCGATGACCTCCAGCGCATCCGCGCCGAAAACATCCACGATACGCCCTGCCAGTGCTTTGCCGATGTACGGCAGCGCGCCGCTGGCAAGGTAGCGCCGGATCGCCGTTGCGCTTTCCGGCATGCGCACCTCACACGCCTCCACGCGGAATTGTTCGCCGAAGCTGGTGTGTGTGACAAAGCGGCCGTGCAGCGTCACGTCTTCTCCCACATTCACATCCGAAAGCTCGCCCACCGCGGTATAAAGGTCTCCCCCGCTGGAAAATTCCAGCACCGTGTAGCCGTTTTCCTCGTTGCAGTATACGATATTTTCAACTGTGCCCGAAAGGGTCTGCCATTCCTGTTCCTGCGCCATGCGCGTCTCCCTTTTATTCTTTCGCCTGTCGAAAAAGCCGGGCTTCTCCGCCATGCTGCCTGCGGACAGCGCTTCCGGCCCTGTTCGCCGTACAAGACGGCCGGGGCGGCATTCGCCGTGTGGCTTGTACTTTGCTCCGCAAATGCATCCGGCTTTTCGGCTGCCGGCTTTTTCCCGGGTATTTCTTTTTCCTCTTTGTTTTCTTTGATGCACCGCGCTCTTCTCTGCTTCACGCCGGAACTGCGCGGTGCGTTATTCCTGCACCGTAAGCTGGGCCTGCACCACTTGCGCCAGTGTGTCCGGCGTAGCGAAGGCCACACCCCGCATTCCCGCTCCCGGCGGCGTGAAAGCGTCCTCCTGCGGGCACAGCACCACCACCGCGGTGTCCGGCAAAGCCGCGCGTGCATCCAGCACGCCGGCCCACATCTGCTCGCTTGTGTCCGCCCGAAGCACCACCAGCGCTTCCGCCGCTTTTCTGCGGCGGAACAGGCAGTTCGTCAGAAGGTCCGACAAATAATACGCGCCCAGCACCGCGAACATCGTCACGATGATCAGCATCACTCCGCTCAGCATTTCATGCACCTCCGTTTTCCCTGACACTACTCCCAGTATATGAAAAACAGGGCCGGACTGTGCGGCGCGGGCGGTTTATTCACCGCGCTTTGCCTGCTGCTCCAAAAATTCATGCAGCTCACCGCGCGCCTCCAGGCAGCGCATGTCCGCGATCATGTCGTCATAATAGCGGCGCATATCCGCCAGCGTGACGTTGAAGCACAGCGAAGCATCACTGTAAAAATCCTCGTCGCTTTTGCGGTATGCCTCCATGCGCGCGGCCGCATCGCTTTGGGCCGCGGGCTGCACGAAAAGGCTGGTGGCCCGGCGCACGTCCGGCGCATGGGGGGTGATGCGGCGCCCGTGCTCCAGATATTTCAGCCACATCCCCCAATCCTCATGGGCTTCCAGCGTTTCGATGAGGCCGCCGTACCGCTCGAACAGACTGCGGCGGAACAGCACGGTCTGTATAGGAATGCGGCAGTTTTGACACATGGTAAAACGGTCGATGCGGTCGAATACCATGGGGCGTACCTCCGTGACGGTTCCGTCCTTCGCCACGAACATCGCCATGGCGCTGCCCAGCACGAGGTCCGCTTCCGGGTGTGCGCACAGCACACCCGCCAGCAGTTCCAGGTGATCGGGATAAAAGAAATCGTCATCGTCCAGAAAGTTGCACAGCGCTCCCCGCGCCGCCGCAAGCCCCCGGTTGCCGTTGGCTGCACGGCCGTGGAACCGGCCATCGTTCAGATAGCGTATGGGCAGCTCCGCAAAATCCCGCTCCACCATTTCCCGTGCCGCAGGCGGGCCGTCCTCCGCGACGATGATCTCAAAATTGCGGTATGTCTGCCAGCGCAGGCTCTCCAGCGTGCGCTTCAGTGTCTGCGGCCTGCCGCAGGTGCGCACAATGACGGAAATGAGCGGCGTTTCCTGCGGCGGCGTAAATTTCCACAGGCCTCTGTCCGGTGAAAAGCCGCCTTCGAAGCGTGCCGGACGCGCGCCGTATTCGGCACGGTGAGAAAAACGCCAGAACAGGAAAGGCCACAGCTTTATAAAATGACGCAGATAATTTTTTGCCAGAACACGGCGCACACCGTTGAAATGCAGCGGACGGCGAAGCGCGCCCAAATACATTTTATGCCCGCGCCAGATATCCCGCCAGGAGCCGAACTTATAACGCAGCAGCAGATTGCCGTAGAAGCTGCCCGCATATTCTCCCAATTTGGGGCCGCCATTCTCATAGGAATAATGGGTGACGCGCGCTGCGGGCACGTATTGCAGCCGGTATCCTCCGGCGCGCAGCCGCCAGGAGAGGTCCACATCCTCGCAATACATGAACAGATGTTCGTCAAAACCGCCAACAGACGTAAAAGCGGCGCGCCGGACGGCCAGCGCCGCGCCGCTGGCCCAGCTTGTCTCCAACGTTACGGGATCGATGTGATGCCCTGTTTCATAGGGAAGCTGACGGCACTCAAACGCCGCCGTTTCCTGCGGCGCGCGCACGGCGGCCTCGTCCAGGCGGAGGAATACGTCGGGCCAGACTTCGGTGTCCAAATTCAAAAAAAACAGCAGCGGCGCGCTCCCTTTTGCCGCGCCGCGGTTGCATGCCGCGCCGAACCCAAGGTTCGCGCCGTTTTCTGCCACGGTAAAGCCGCCGAAAGCCGGGTATTCCCCTGCCATGCGCCGCAGCTCCTCCAATGTGCCGTCGGTGGAGCCGTTGTCGGCGAAAACAAGGTGCAGCTCCTCCAGCGGATACTGCACGGCGGCCAGCGCGGCCACACATGCGCGCAGCCATTTCATGCTGTTGTAGGTCACCATCACGATATCATAACGCACGGTGTTTTCTCCCTTTTTCATCGTTGTCACGGCTCCGCCGGCGGATGCATTCATTGCTCCCGACACCGCTGCAGCGGCGGGGCGGAACTATTTTATAGCTTTGCACAGCAAAGCCATAAAAAGCTCATCTTAATGGCCGCAGGCCAGGGACGGCCTGCATGGCCCCCAAAAATAGGCCGTGGCTATTTTTTATAGTATAACACAAACCGGAAGGCAAAAAAAGCGGCGCGCGCCCTTTCTGCCCTCCGGCTCCTTCTTTTTTATTTCCTCAGCATTTTATGCGCTGCGCCGCGGAAAACGATGCATTTTCCGTTTACAGGCCCATGGCCGCACGCAGGGCCCCCGCTTTATCCGTCTGCTCCCATGCAACGCCCAGCTCCTCACGTCCCATATGGCCGTAGGCCGCAAGCTGACGGTAAATAGGCCTGCGCAGGCCCAGCTGCTCGATGATGGACGCCGGCCGCAGATCAAACACCTGTTCCACCGCGGCTTCGATGGCAGCCTCATCCGCCGCGCCTGTGCCGAAGGTGTCCACGCGGATGCTCACCGGCTCGGCCACTCCGATGGCGTAGGCAAGCTGCACCTCACACTGCTCGGCCAGCCCCGCGGCCACCACATTTTTGGCTACCCAGCGCGCGGCATAAGCCGCGCTTCGGTCCACCTTCGTGGGGTCCTTGCCGCTGAACGCACCGCCGCCGTGGCGGGCATAGCCGCCGTAGGTGTCCACGATGATCTTGCGGCCCGTCAGGCCCGAATCGCCCTGCGGCCCGCCCACAACAAAACGGCCCGTGGGGTTGACATAGTATTTCGTCTGTTCGTCCAGCAGCTCGGCGGGAACGACAGGGCGGATCACATGCTCCAGAATATCTTTGCGCAGCGCCTCCATCTCCACCTCCGGAGCGTGCTGAGTGGAAATGACTACAGCGTCCACACGCACGGGCCTGTTGCCCTCGTATTCCACAGTCACCTGGCTCTTGCCGTCCGGGCGCAGATAGTCCAGCGTACCGTTCTTGCGCACGTCCGTCAACCGCTTTGCCAGCTTGTGCGCCAGCGAAATGGGCAGCGGCATCAGCTCCGGCGTCTCGCGGCAGGCGTAGCCGAACATCATGCCCTGGTCGCCCGCGCCGCCCGGGTTCACGCCCATGGCGATATCGGGGCTCTGCTCGTCGACATTGGAAAGCACGGCGCATGTGTCCGCGTCAAAGCCGTATTTGGCGCGGGTATAACCGATGTCCCGCACAACGTCGCGCACAATCTTCTGGAAATCCACATAGCCTTCCGTGGTGATCTCACCCATGATATGCACAAGGCCCGTACTGGCAGTCACCTCACAGGCCACACGGCTGTTCGGGTCTTTTTCCAGCAGCGCGTCCAGAATGGCGTCGGAGATCTGGTCGCAGATCTTATCGGGATGCCCCTCGGTGACGGATTCGGAGGTAAAAAGTTTTCTTGCCATTTTTGTTTTCCTTTCTTGTTTCCTGCAAAAGCGCGTAAAAAAGGCCCGGCAGACAACACCGGGCCTTTGCATCAGCTTATCTTTCGGTGTTACCCGCAGGATTTGGCACCTTGCTGTTACAGCAGGTTGCCGGACGTCACAGGGCCTGTTCCCTCAGTCGCTCTTGATAAGGTTTATTCATTTGTGTATAACAGTATAGCAGAACACCATGCACCTGTCAAGAGGCGGCCGGTTCTTTTTCGCCGAACACCAGACGGCTGATGGGCTTATACACAAGATACGTAATGACGCTGTTGATGGCCGCCTTGGCCAGGTTGAACGGGATGATGGCCGGCAGCAGCAGCTTCACCACCTCGCCCACAGGCGAACCCATAAACAGCGGTGTGAACACCAGGTTGCACACACACATCACGGCCGTCATGGCCAGCGTGCCCGCGGCAAGGCCCAGCAGCGCGGCCTTGCGCGTACGATGCGCCCGGTACAAATTGCCAGCCAGAAGCACAAACGTGCCCGTGGCCAGAAAATGCATGATGATGCCGATGGGGCCGCTGGCCGCGCTGACCGTTACGCCCTGGATCACGCATACCACGGCTGTGAGCGCCAGCCCCGCGGCCGGTCCGAACAAAAAGGTTCCGATGAAAATGGGGATGTCCGCGGGGTCATATTCAAGGAAAGGCGCGGCAGGTACCAGCGGGAAATGGATGAGCGCCACCAGGACGATGGCCAGCGCGGCCAGCATGGCCAGCGTGGTGAGCTTGCGGGTATTGGCGGAAACATTGCGCATGGATAAAACCTCCAAAATAAAATTTCGAGGCCTGCTCGTGGGTGTCCGGGCCGCCGCCAAAACAAAAACGCCCTTCTGCGAAACGCAAAAGGGCGAAACATCTGGCGCTGCCGCCGTTTCTTTCATCCGGACTCGACACACCGCGCAAAAACACGGCACGCACACCGTCGGCTTTGGAATTTCACCAAATCAGCGGTACATGCTGCGCATATACCGGTCGCGGGCTTTCACCGCCGGTGGGGAATCTCACCCCGCCCTGAAACAGACTTTCTGTACCATATTATAGCGCATTTTCGCGCGATTGCAATAGAATGGCCACAAATTTCCCGGCAAATATGTTATACTATGTATTATCTACTCAAACGGTTGGTTTTGCGTTCGGCACATCCGCGCGCGGAGCCGCAAAAGGAGGTACTGTTTTTGACCGAAACTGTGGAGACCATTGAAAATATTTCTCAAAACAGCAACACGCTGGTGCAGTGCCTTATCTGCGCCGCGTGGTTCGCCGGTTTTTTCATCGCCAGCCGTGTGTTCAAGCATGTGGTCGGCCCGCGCCTTACCCGAGCCGCGCAAAAAATTGAACGTCCCTATCTTTCCACGCTGCTGCAAAGCTTCATCCGGCCGTGCGCTCTGTTCATTGCGCTCATCGGCCTGTACATCGGCGTGCGGCTGCTGCCCTTTGATTTCATCCACACCGACGCATGGCGCACCGCGCAGAATCACGCCGTGCGTATCGCTTTCATCGTGCTGCTGGCCTGGGGACTGCTGGGGGCTTCCAAATGTGTAGAGCTGGCGCTTGTGGGCACGCGCAGCCGCTTTGACCTGGGCGCGGGCGATACCGTCATCCGGTTTCTGGAACGCATTTACAAGGCTGTGATCCTGCTGTTCGCAGGAGTACTCGTCGTCACCGAGATGGGCTACAATGTCAACAGCCTCATTGCCGGGCTGGGCCTGGGCGGCCTGACGTTTGCGCTGGCTGCCCAGGACTCCGCCAGCAACTTTTTCGGCGGCCTTGTCATTATTTTTGAAAAGCCCTTTGAACTGGGAGACTGGATCAGCACCGCATCTCTGGAGGGTTCGGTGGAGGACATCACCTTCCGCAGCACAAAGATCCGCACGCTGGCCAATGCCCTCACCGTTGTGCCCAACTCCAAGCTGTGCGGAGAGCCCATCACCAACTGGACACGTATGAAAATGCGGCTGGCGCAGTTTACGCTGGGCCTGACCTACGGAACGCCCAAGCGAACCGTGGAAGCCGTAACGAACCGGGTGCGCGCCATGCTGGAAAACCACCCCGGCGTACACAGCGAGACCGTGCAGGTACGCCTTTCCGAATTCGCAGACAGCAGCATCGACATTGCCGTGCAGTTCTACACCAAAACCACCGACATCGTGGAATACCGCGCGGTAAAAGAGGACGTCAATCTGCGCATCATGGACATCATGGCCGGGGAGGGCGCCTCTTTCGCGTTCCCCTCCCGCAGCATTTACATTGAAAACGCGCCGTCCCTGCCGGACGGCAAAGGAGGACTACAATGAAAAAAATAACAGCCTTTGCATTTTGTCTGACGCTGGCGTTTTTCCTCGCCGCCTGCGGTAAAGCTCCCGTTTCTTCCACGGGCGGCGCTTCCCTGCCGCCGTCTTCTTCCGGCAGCGCTGCATCCTCCGGCGCGTTATCCACAGCGGGCGGCGCTTCCTCCGCGCCCGCGTCTTCCAGCTCGTCCCCGAGCAGCGAATCCCCCTCTGTGGATACCTCCGGCTGGACGCGCCGCTTCATATCCCTGCCTGTCATGCATCCGGACGGCGGCGCCGGTGAAAAAGCCCTCGTCATCCTCAGCGCGCCCACGGACTGGGAGTACGACAATTACACAACCTTTACGCGGGACGGTATCAAGGTTGCCGAAGTTCTGAACCTGTGGCCCGCCGCCTCCGGTGCGTCTCCGTTCACAGACGCCATGACGGAGCCGTATGCGGACAACAGCTTTTACCCCGAGGGATACGGCCTGCTTTCCACCGAAGACACGGAGCTGAACGGCAATGTGCTGCGCATCCTGCATATGAAGACCTGGCCCGATGACGCGGACAAGCCCTGGTATCCCCAGTATATGTTTTATGAACTGGACGGCTATGTGGTGGAGCTGCATTTCCTTACGGATGAAGAGAACGGCCGCAGCGCGGACATTTTCCGCGCCGTACTGGGCACGATGGAATTGCATTTCAGCGAAAAAGAGGCCGGCGGCAGTTCTTCTTCAGGCGGCGCCTGACCGGCTTTCTTCTTCATCCTCTTTTCTCATCCTTTGCGGGGCGGCTTCGGCCGCCCCGCTTTTTACAGCTTTGCAAAGCCAGACCAGCGGAGTGCTCCGGCCCACGGCCCTAAAATTACGGTGTGGGACGCAAAGTGGACGGATGCATATAAAAATATGCCGGATCGGCCGCGGCCATTTTTATAAAAATCCTGTTTTTCCTATTGACAGCGTGTGTATACAGGTATATATTGTATATACAGTATATATACAATATTTCCGAGGTGCCTCATGGATATCATCATCAGCAATGCCAGTGGTAAGCCCATTTACGAGCAGATCACAGTGCAGATCAAAAGCCAGATCCTTTCCGGC
>ERZ857984.2234-NODE-2234-length-12515-cov-2.645185_pt1 | contig 12515 bp, 7 predicted proteins | sample MGYA00519914_ERZ857984 | MGnify/ENA primary metagenome ERZ857984 (study PRJEB31778, sample SAMEA3449417) | human gut metagenome | biome: human gut; feature: human-associated habitat; material: faeces | place: United Kingdom | collected 2010/2012 ... | reverse complement strand
GCTGCCCCCTACCGGATTTATTACAACATGACCGGCACCGACGCCGAAGCCGTCGTTCCGACCGAACAACGCCAGGCGGAGCCGGGCAAACTGCAACTCGGACCGAACGGCGATTTCGGCTATGCCACGACCGACTCCGAAGGACGATTCACCCTCTCGCACGCCACCGCTTACGTCTGGTTCAACCCCTGGTCGCAGGACGTGAAGGAGAAGCTCGTTTCCGTCACGCTGGCAGCGACCGACGCCTCGACCGTACTGACCGGTACGCGCACCTTCGACGGCACCGGATTCAGCGATGCGACCGATGCGAACAACGCCGTAACGCTTTCGTTCGGCAAGGAGGGTGTCGAACTGCCCGCGACGAGCAGCACCGCGAGCGTATTCGCCGCAGCGGTCGTCTATCCGGCGGATTGCAGCGCAGAGGAAATACACGTAACCTACACCTTCGCCGACGGCAGCGTCTATACCGAGACCAAAACCGGGCGCAATTTCGAAGCGGGCCGTATCTACCGCCTGACGACCGAAATCGCCAAGCGCGACGGAGGCAGCCTCGAAATTCAGGGGCTGGAGGATTCGGACGAACCCGTTTGTATGAAATACGGCGCTTCGGAAGCGTATGCACTGACGGCCGGAGGATGGATTCCCACGGTCGAAATGACATCGGCACCGGCAGGCTGGACGGCCGATTTCGACATCGCACGGCGTTCGCTCCTGATCGCTCCTCCTGCGGAATACACCGACGGAATGGATTTGGAAAACACCGTAACGATCCGGTCCGACGGCAAGCCGATCCTCTCACAGGAGTATTACGTGCTCGACTTCACCCATCCCGAAGGCACGTTCGTCCTCATAGAGGGCAACATGACCTCGGAGAACGGCACGATCGTCTATTTCGACCAACACATGCGCTATCATGAAAAGGTTTACGAGGAGATCAACGACAACGAAATCGGCAACGTCCTTCAGGATATGTACATGGCCAACGGCAAGATCTACTTCATTACCCAAAACGGCAAGACAAGCAGCATGGGGACCACATTCAACGGCGACGGACGCTTCGTCGTCTGCGATGCCCACACGATGAAACGCCTCGTGGCACGCGACATGCAGTTCTACGCAAACGTCGATACCTCTACGGGTGCCACCCAAAGTTCAAAATCGACCCTCTGCTGGCCGCAGCACATCGTGGTCGTAAGTCCCGAAAAGGCCTATATCCAATACTCCACGGCCGACAACGAATCTCATTCGGGCATCCGCATCGTGGACCTTCAGACCAACATCATCCGCACGAGCGACATTCCGGGAACATTCGGTGCTTTCACGAAGACGGGGGCGACCAAGGCCCGCATGGTCTTCTCGCGCGGCAAGGTCTTCGCCGGACGGGGCAATTCGGTGATCGTCCTCGATCCCGCGACGGATGCCGTAATCAAAACCGTCACCTACGAAAACCGCCAGGTGAAAGACCTCGCAAAGGGTTACGATGGGAAAATTTATGCTATCTTTACGGGCGAATTTACCGGAAACTCGGGCATGACCGGTGCGGCGAGCTTCACCAAACCGGCTATGATCGTAGCGTTGGACGCGAACGGCGAGGTCGTTTCGGAAACGAACCTGCCCGAACAGATCGAACTGCGCACGGGCACGGCTTCGCCGACAGTGCAGATGTGTGCGAGTTTCACGCAGCCGCACCTCTATTTCATCGGCAAACAGGACTTCAGCGCCTATGAAGCGATGCGTTACAACTACGAAACAGGCAGGGTCAACTGGGACTACATCACGGCAGCCCTCGATGCGGAAAGTTCGGGAGGATCCATCATCTACGGCTACATGGGCGTGCACCCCACGACCGAGCAGTTGTGGGTGGGGAAATCCTCCTATACGAACAGCCGGATCCATGTCTACGACGTATCGCGCAGCGATGCCCTGGAGTTTTCGAGCTTCTATCAGAAGAAAGCGAGTCCGGCAGGCGTGGATTTCGCCTACCGTTTCTCGGACGAATGGATAAACAAATAGAATTATGTTCAATGGGTTGAAAAGAGGAATCGTAATCTGTGCATGCGCGGCGCTGGCCGTGTCGTGCATGGATTACGGTCCGATAGAGAAAGAGGATTTCGAAATCGACAACGCAGGTTCGGGCGACGAGGTGACCGGCAAGGGGCTCTTCATCACCAACGAAGGGAATTTCATGTACGGCAATGCCTCGCTCTCCTATTACGATCCGGAGAAAAAACATGTCGAGAATGAAGTTTTCGCCAGAGCCAACGCCATCAAGTTGGGCGACGTCGCGCAGTCGATGGTCATCCGCAACGGTATCGGTTGGATCGTAGTGAACAACTCGGGCGTGATCTATGCGATCGACATCAACACCTTCAAGGAGGTGGGACGCATCACGGGCTTCACTTCGCCCCGCTACATCCATTTCCTGAGCGACGAAAAAGCCTACGTCACCCAAATCTGGGATCCGCGCATCTACATCGTCAATCCCAAGACCTACCAGATCACCGGCTATGTCGAAACGGATATGGATTTCGAAACCGGTTCGACTGAACAGATGGTGCAATACGACAAATACGTCTTCACCAACTGCTGGTCGTACCAGAACCGAATCCTGGTGATCGACACCGAAACCGACAAGGTCTGCGACCAGATCACCGTGGGCATCCAGCCCACCTCGCTGGTCATGGACAAGTACAACAAGATCTGGACGGTGACCGACGGTGGCTACGAAGGTTCGCCCTACGGACACGAGGCGCCATCGCTCTACTGCATCGACGCCGCAACCCGCAAGATCGAGAAACAGTTCAAGTTCAAATTCGGCGACTGGCCCTCCGAAGTGCAGCTCAACGGCACACGCGACACGATCTACTTCATCAACAAGGCGGTCTGGCGCCTGCCGGTAACGGCCGACAAGTTTCCGGTAAAACCATTCCTTCCCTACAACAATACGCTCTACTACGGACTGACGATCAACCCCGTCAATTCGGAAGTCTATATCGCCGACGCGATCGATTACGTGCAGAACGGTGTCGTACTGCGCTATTCGCCCGACGGCGAACTGCTCGACGAATTCTATGTCGGGATCATCCCCGGCGCCTTCTGCTGGCGCTAATCATATAATAAGAATCATCATCCATGAACAAAATACGGATCTATTTCATATTGCTCGCTCTGACGGCGGTCGCCTGCAACAAGGACGAGCTCATCACCACCGATGTCGAACAGGTGCCGATCATCACGTTCGACACCGACCCGGCCGTCTATCCCGTCAAGGTCGGCCGGGAGTTCACCATTACGCCCTCCTACCAGTTCGTCGATCGGGCCGTTTACTCATGGAAACTGGAAGAAACGGGCAAAATCATCTCGACCGAACCGCAGCTCACCTACCGGTTCGACTCCGGCAATGAAATTTCGGAAGGCGTCAACGGCTACTACATCGACCTGGAGGTAACCACCCCGAACGGCACGACCGTCGAAACGGTTCTCGTCGAGGTACAGGAGCTGCTGCCGCCCCTGATCTCTTTCCCCATGCAGACCGACGGGCTGGAGGTCGTGAAAGGACGCAAATACGAATTCGCGCCCACCGTACAGTCGGCCGAGAACAGCAATTTTCTCTGGACGCTGCGCCGTCCGGGTGCCGCCGAAGCCGAACCGGTCGGCGATGAGGCCGTCTATGAATTCTGCGAGGAGGTCGCCGGAACATACGAAGTCACTCTGCGCACGGAAAACGAGGACGGCTCGGACGAAATGACAATCGAGGTGGAGGTGGTCGATGCACTGGCGGTATCGGCTACGGCGGTACCTATCGGACGCAAATACGACGGTCTGACCCGCACCGTATCGCTCGACCGCACGATCACTCTGCAGCCATCCATCTGGAACGGCACCAACCCCAAGTTCAGTTGGACGATCGACGGACAAGAGGTCGGGACCGAGCTTTCGTACACCTATACCCCGACCGAAACAGGGATCAAAAAGATCGTTTTCACCGTAACGGACACCACCGACGAACCCGAAGTGACCCTCTCGAAGTGCATCACGCGCACCAATGAAACCCGGGCTACGCTGGAGTTCACCGTCGAATGCCACGGCGAAGAAGAGTCGCACCGCCGCCCGGCTTCGGGAGCCAGCAGCGCGACGTGGAACCGGGTGTACGAATATACGCCGGCCCCGGGACAGTTCATCAACGAACTGGTTTCGGGCGGATTCACCGGTACGGAGACCACCCCCGAAGCGGCAGTCGCCTACGCCGAAAAACGGATGCGGAAAAACACCTGGGTATCGCTCGGCGGCTGGGGCGGCTACATCGTCGTGGGCTTCGACCACAGCATCGACAACTCCTCGTCCGGATACAAGGGAGGCTATAACTTCTCGATCACGGGCAACGCCTTCAAGGGTTCATCCGAACCGGGTATCGTCTATGTGATGCAGGACACCAACGGCAACACCCTGCCCGACGACGAATGGTACGAACTCAAAGGATCGGAGTTCGGCAAGGAGGAGACCGTTCAGGATTACGCGGTCACCTATTACCGGCCGACCTACTCGGGAGCCGACGTACAATGGAAGGACAACCAGGGCGTCAAGGGCAAGATCGACTACCTGAAACAGTACCACGACCAGCCCAGCTACTACCCGGCGTGGATCGGCACGGACAGCTATACGCTTTACGGTCCCTGCCTGAAGAGCCGCACCTACGACCAGTCGGGCAACGGCTCCTACTGGGTCAATGGCGAATACGACTGGGGCTACGCCGACAATTTCGGCAACGACCGTCTTTCGGAGGACGACAATGCTGCAGCAGGCGCCATGAAGGTCTATTTCAAAATCTCGAACGCGGTCGATAAGAACGGACAGCCCGCCGACCTCAAATACATCGACTTCATCCGAGTACAGACCGGCGTCAATGCCAAAGCCGGCTGGCTGGGCGAGAACTCCACGGAGGTATTCGGATTTACGGACGAAAACATCAACCAGGGCAAATAGGCGGGAATATGAAAATAACAGGTATAATCTGCTGCCTCGCACTACTGTGCACGGCATGCAGCGAAGAGAAGACCGAACTGCCCTGGGGCAGCGACAACTACATAGTATCGTTTTCGCTGACTACCGGCGCCGACACCTACCCGGCCGTCATCCGCGACGGCCGGATTACGGTAAGCATCCCCTACAACGTATCGTTGGAAGACGCGCAGGTATCCTACGAATTATGCGAGCACGCCTCGATCTACCCCGACCCGGCGACTGTCGCCGACTGGGACCAGGAGTGGCAGTTTCTGGTCAGCTCCTACGACAATCAAAACGACCGCACCTACCTCTATACGGTAGAGCGCACCGACATTGCGACCGATGGCAGTCTGACACTTCGGACGCAGGCCGAAGTGGACGCTTTCGCCCGGAGCGGAATCAACACCGTCGAAGGCAACCTCACCATCGGAGGCGAGGACGAAGAAAACCCCGTCACGAATCTGGACGGGTTGAAAAACCTCGTTTCGGTCCGCTGCGACCTGACGATCACCGCCGCCTATACGGGTGAAACATTGGCCGGACTGGAAAACCTGACCGCCTGCGAATCGCTGCGGATCGGCAGCGCGGCCCATCCCAACGAAACGCTCAGGCAGCTTTCACTCCCGGCCCTGAAAGAGATCAAAGGCGACCTGTGCGTCTACGGCACGGCTCTGCAAACGGCGGATTTCAAATCCCTGCAAAGCGTCGCCGGGCACTTCGTCCTCCAGTCGGACGCCCTGCTCCAACTGACGGCCGACGAGCTGACCACCGTTGCCGGGAATATGACGCTGATCGGAACGACCGCAGACGAAGCCAAAGCCCCGTGCGAACAGATGTATTTTCCGAAACTGCAACGCATCGACGGGACGCTTACCCTCTCCCGCTTCGACCGGTTATCGGGACTGGGCACCACGTTCGGTGTTCTGACCCAGGCCGGAGCGCTTCGCTACGAACATCTCGCTCTGGCCAATACGTTCGAATTTCCGCTGATCGAAACCACCGGGAACATCACCGTCACCGACTGCCCTATTTTGCGATCGGTCCTGCTGCCGGCACTCACCGACGCCGGATCGCTCGAAATTACGGGGTGTCCGGCCATCGAAACATTATCCTTCCCGAAAGCGGAGCGTTTCGACGGCGACGTTAGCCTGGCAACGCTCCCCGCGATCAAGGATTTCGGGGAATTCCTTCCGGCGCTCAAAGCCATTTCAGGCGACCTGTCGATCGACGACCTGTCGTCGCTCGAAGGCGTACTGGATCTCTCGGGATGCACTTTTTCTCCGAACAGTACGCTCGACCTGCGTCTGGTCGCCGCGACGCGACTGACGGAGCTCCGGGGCGGCGATTTCGGCGGCTCGCTGCGGATCGACGCCTCGTCGCTGACGCCGCAACCGGAAGCGATGCCTTTCGGAATCACCGGGTTCAAAAACCTCGATACCCTGCGGATCGCCGGATTCACGCATGTTTCCGAACTCTCTTTGCCGACGGAAAGCTGCGATGACCTCACGATCGAAAATTGCGGATCGCAAGCCCCGTTCACGCTCTCGCTGCCGAATCTCGTCGAAGTGCGGGGAACGCTTCTCTGCCGCAACTGCGGCAAGGCAGGCGAAGCGAATTCGGCTTCGTTTCCCCGGCTGAAAAACGTCGGCCGGCAGCTCTCGTTCTACGTAGGTGCCTCGTCGTTCACCGTCCTCGAATTTCCGCTGCTGGAAACCGTCGGCAACGGAGAGCCCGTTTCGGATGATCCGGCAGACGACTACGCCCTCTACACGATGCCTTCGGGTTGCGCGGGTGAATTCATCCTGCCGAGCCTGCAACGGGTAAACGGCAGCATGCTGGTATCCACCTGGAACACATCGACCGACCGGGCCGTCGCGTTCCGCTTCCCCTCCCTGCAGAGCGTCGCGGGAGAAATCAGCGTCGGACACACGGCCTACAAAAACAGGTCGGTCGCAACGCTCGATTTCTCCGCCCTGACCGCTGCCGGGGCGATCCGCATCGGCAACCTCTCGTCGGTAACGGATTTCTCGACCTTCACGCAGGTCCTTCCCCGACTCTCCGAACAGACCTGGAGCGTGACAGACTGCAGCTATAACCCTACATATCAACAAATGCTCGACGGCGAAACCGGAGCCGAATCCAAATGATGAAACACCTATTGACAATCGTACTGTGCCTCACAACGCTCACCGGGCTTGCACAGGAGGAGAAAATCAAAAAAAGCGAGTGGTGGAACGGCAATCCTTCGTATGCCGTTCCCATCCGCGAAGTCAATGTCACGGCACGGCGGCCGATGAAGGAGATCGGCATCCAGAAAACCCAGCTCGACACTACGATATTGCATGAAAACATCGCACTCTCGATGGCGGACATCCTGACTTTCAACACGTCGATTTTCGTCAAACAGTACGGCCGCGCCACCCTTTCGACCGTGGCGTTCCGCGGTACGTCGCCCTCGCATACGCAGGTGACGTGGAACGGTATGCGAATCAACTCCCCGATGCTGGGCATGACGGACTTCTCGATGATCCCCTCCTACTTCATCGACGACGCCTCGCTGCTGCACGGCACCTCTTCGGTCAATGAGGCGGGCGGCGGCCTGGGCGGGGCGGTCAAGCTCTCCACGCGCCCTGCCGATGCGGACGGTTTCAACCTGCAATACACGCAGGGTGTCGGCTCGTTTTCGACTTTCGACGAGTTTTTGCGCCTCACCTACGGCAACGACCGCTGGCAAACTTCGACACGCGTCGTCTATTCCTCCTCGCCAAACGACTTCAAGTACAGAAACTACGATAAAAACGTGCTTATCCTGGACGACGACCACAACATCATCGGCTCCTACTACCCGATCGAACGCAACAAAAGCGGTGCATACCACGATTTCCACGCGTTGCAGGAAGTCTATTACAATACCGGACACGGCGACCGTTTCGGATTGCAGGCCTGGTATGTCAATTCGAAGCGGGGACTTCCGATGCTGTCGGTCGATCACAAGGAGAACGACGACTACCTGAACCAACAGCGCGAACAAACCCTGCGCAGCATCCTTTCGTGGGATCACCTGCGCAAAAAGTGGAAAGTGGGCGTCAAAGCCGGTTATATCCATACCTGGATGGCCTACGACTACGAACGGGAACTCGGCAACGGAAAAATGGAGAAGATGATCCGCTCGCGCAGCACGATCAACACCTTCTTCGGCCAGGTGGACGGAGAATACTACCTCGGGGAGAAGTGGCTCTTCACGGCAACCGTTTCGGCACACCAGCATCTGGTACGAAGCATCGACAAAAACATTATCCCGATGGATAACCAGCAGCCGACCGATCCCAACGGCAACAAAACCAAAGTGCCCGTCGGTTATGACAAAGGACGCATCGAACTGTCGGGATACGTGTCGATCCGCTACCGCCCCACCGAGCGCCTGGGCCTTTCGATAGGCCTGCGCGAAGAGATGTTCGGCTCGGAGTGGACACCGATCATTCCGGCCTTCTTCACCGACTATCTGATCTCGAAACGCGGCAACCTCGTCGCCAAGGCCTCCATTTCGCGCAACTACCGCTTCCCGTCGCTGAACGACCTCTACTTCCTGCCGGGCGGCAACCCCGACCTGAAAAAGGAGCACGGCTTCACCTACGACGCCGGTCTGTCGTTCGCTACGGGCCGCGACGGAGTTTACACCCTGCGGGGCGAAGCCACTTGGTTCGACTCCTACATCGACAACTGGATCGTCTGGCTGCCTACGGCCAAAGGATTCTGGACGCCCAAAAACGTCAAGGAGGTGCATGCCTACGGCGTGGAGGTGAAAGCGGGGCTGGACGTACAGTTGGCCAAAGACTGGCAGTTGAGCGCCGACGGCAACTTCTCGTGGACCCCCTCGATCAACCACGGCGACCCGGTGGACTGGTACGACAAGGCGATCGGCAAACAGCTCGTTTACATCCCCGAATTTTCGGCTTCGGTAACGGGGCACCTGACCTACCGTTCGTGGCGGTTCACCTACAAATGGTGCTATTACAGCGAGCGTTTCACCACCTCGGACAACGATATGAAGACCAAGATCGGACGTGTGAAGCCTTACTTCATGAGCGACATTTCGCTCGAAAAAGCCTTCTCGTTCCGCTGGGCCGACCTCTCGCTTAAAGGAGTCATCAACAACCTCTTCAACGAAGAGTATCAGTCGGTGCTTTCGCGCCCGATGCCCCGGCTGAACTACGAGATTTTCCTCGACATCCGCCCTAAATGGGGAAAACGGAATAAAAAACAGTAACTTTGCACCGCCCCTCGAAACTCCGACCGGGCTGAAAACGAAACTCTGACAATGAAAAAACTACTTTATATCCTGTTGTCGGCGATCCTCGCGGCCGCAACCGCCTGTCACCACCGATCCGCCGCCTCGCTCGGGGATTTCGACATCAGCCTCTACGCCCCCGCCTACTCCTCGGGCTTCGAAATTTTCGGAGCGGAAGGGATGAAAAGCACGATACTGAAGACATACGCCCCGTGGCAGGGAGCCGAAGGCGAGGAAACGCAGCTCTTCATCGCCCGCAACGGCGAACAGGCTCCGGCGGATTTTCCGGGACAGGTACTCGACGGCGACGCCCGGCGCATCGTCTGCATGTCCTCGACCTACATCGCCATGCTCGACGCCCTGGGCGAACCGCAGCGGGTAGTCGGCGTATCGGGCATCGACTACATCAGCAACCCCTACGTCGCCTCGCACAAGGAACAGATCGGCGACGTGGGCTACGACGGCAACATGAACTACGAGCGGCTGCTTTCGCTCTCCCCGGACATCGTGCTGCTGTTCGGCGTCAGCGGCGCCAGCGCCATGGAACCCAAGCTCCGCGAACTGGGTATTCCCTACGCCTATATGGGCGAGTACCTCGAACAGTCGCCGCTGGGCAAGGCCGAATGGCTCGTGGCCGTAGCGGAAATCGCCGGAATGCGCGAACGGGGCGAAGAGGTGTTCCGCGAAATACCCCTCCGTTACGACAGCCTGAAAACCCTCGCGGCGAAAGCCGAACGAAAACCCGTCGTCATGCTGAACACTCCCTACGGCGACTCCTGGCTGATGGCTCCGCCTTCGAGCTATGTCGCCCGGCTGATCGCCGACGCCGGCCACGAGCTGCGCACCCCGCTCACCTCGCTGCGCACGAATGTCGAGTTGCTGGTCGCCGATGAGCGGCAGGGGATGCTGCCGCCTGGTGCCCGCGGTGAGATCCTGCGCGACATCGCCGCCCAGCTGGGCGAGTTCACCACGCTGATCGGCGACCTCGTCCACCTGTCGCGGGAGGACACCGTCGCTCCGGCCCCCGAGCCGATCGACCTGCGCGACGTCGTCGAGCACGCCGTCGCCCGCGCCAAGCGGCGCGGCCCGGGGCTGATCTTCGATGTCCGGCTGGATCCGCTGTATCTGGTCGGCGAGCCGGAGAGCCTGGAGCGCGCGGTCACCAACCTGCTCGACAACGCAGTGAAGTTCTCCCCGCCGGGGGGCACCATCGAGGTGCACCTGGAGGGCGACCGGCTGCGGATCGCAGACCAGGGCCCGGGCATCAACGAGGAGGACCTGCCGCACGTCTTCGACCGGTTCTACCGTGCCTCCACCGCGCGGACGACGCCCGGCTCCGGCCTGGGGCTGTCGATCGTGGCGCAGACCATCAAGTCGCACGGCGGCTGGGTGAAGGCCGGGGTCGCCCCGGGCGGCGGAGCCGAGTTCACCATCCGGCTGCCCGGCACGAGCGTGCCGCCGCAGTCGCCCGCCGAGCAGACCACCGGAGACCTGCCGAGGGTCGCCGACTAGGACGGGTCGCCGGTTCGGTCGGCCTCAGCTGAACACCCACGGGTTGGGGGTGCAGCCCTTCAGGTCTGTGGTCTGCGGCGCCATCACCGGCGCGGGCCGGCCGGCCTTCTTGCAGGAGGCCTTGCCCTCGCCCAGATAGGCACCCACCGCGTTGTTGACCAGGTACCGCCGGAAGCCGGTGGCATCCTCGCCGTAGGTGGTCGCCGGCTTCTTCCACCCGGCCGCGCCAAGCACCAGCTTCTGGCCGCGGACGCAGACGGCGGCGTCCTTGCCGCACTTGGCGTCGGCTGCCTGCGGGTCGCTGATGAAGACCGTGAAGTCGGCCTTGGCGGCGTCCATTACCAGCGCGAACCGGACGGTGCCGCTGCCCGCCCAGCTGCGCGGGTCGTTGAGCACGTCGGCGACCTGGCCGGCCACCTTGTCGGCGTCCAGGCCGGTCGAGGCCTGGACCTTCACGATGAACCGGTACTGCTTGCCGGTGCCGCTGACCGGCTTCCGGGTGACCTTCGAGGTGTCGAACTTGCCCGCTGCCTTGGTGGGTTTCGGGCTCGGCTTGGCGGTCGTGGAAGGCTTCTCGCTGGGCTTGGTCGACCCGCTCTGGGTCGGCGACGGTGCCGCCGACGACCTGGTGGCGGTCGGTTTGGGCGGTGGCAGAGTCACGCTGCCGGTGGGGACACCGGCCCGCACGACGGGCTCGGCGAGCGCGTCGGCCCACACTCCCACGCCCACCAGCAGGGCGAGCCCGGTCACCAGGCCGATGACCAGCCGGGGGCTGAGCCACCGGGACGAGCGGGGATCGGGGCGTGACGACGGACTCACCGTGCCACCCTAACCAGCAACCCCGCCGACCCGGCGGACCGCCACGGCTACTCGGCCAGGACCACCAGCAGGGTCCGCGGCCCGTGCACTCCCTCGACCCGGTTGAGCTCGATGTCGGAGGTCGCCGAGCCGCCGCTGATCCAGGTCAGCGGCCGGCCCTGGCCGATCGAGGCGGCCAGCCGTCCGACCGCCTCGGGGACGTCGGAGACCACCTGGTCGGCGCGGACCACGCAGATGTGCAGGTCGGGCACCAGCGACAGCGCCCGGCGTCCCTGGTCGGGGGCGTGGTCGAGCACGATCGTGCCGGTCTCGGCGATGCTCACCACCGACGCGGTCAGGACGCCCTCGATGGCGTTGAGCTCCTGGTGCGACAGCGGCGGATCGTCCTCGTGCACCGTCGCTCCGGCCGCCTCGACAGCCTGCCGCCAGGCCGGGTCGACCCCGGCCGGGACGACCATCGAGCCGACGCCCTTCTCGCTCACCAGCGCGGAGATGGCGGCCGGCACCTCGGCAGCGGGGACCCGCCGCACGACGGCCTTGTAGTCGTCCACCATCTCGACGAAGCGCGCCAGGATGTCGGGCATCTCGGTGGCGCGTCCGTACTCCCACGGGATCGGGACGTCGAGCGCCGGATCCGGCTGGACGACGTCGGACAGGGCCTCACGGATCCGGCCCAGGATCACCTCACGTGCGCTCACTTCGAGCCCTCCTGTCCGCGGTTCTTCTTCCACCAGGCGCGGAAGGTCTGCTTCTCCGGCATCTTCATGTCCCGCGCCCTGGTCCACAGCGACGCCGGCCAGGGCATCGGCCCGAGGTGGGTGGTCTTGGGCAGTACCCGGGCGGCGAACTGGGAGAGCGCCTCAACGGCCTCCAGCCGACCCGACTTTCCGAA
>ERZ857984.2220-NODE-2220-length-12584-cov-3.855535_pt1 | contig 12584 bp, 10 predicted proteins | sample MGYA00519914_ERZ857984 | MGnify/ENA primary metagenome ERZ857984 (study PRJEB31778, sample SAMEA3449417) | human gut metagenome | biome: human gut; feature: human-associated habitat; material: faeces | place: United Kingdom | collected 2010/2012 ... | reverse complement strand
CCGCTGGAGCTGCACCAGCCCCGCATCACGCTGGAAAAGCATCCCTACGAGCGTATCGTGCTGTGGGTGAACAAAAGCTTTCTGGAGCAGTTCAGCACGCCCCACACCACGCTGACGCACTGCTTCGATTCCACCGTGCCCGGCCACACCAATCTGCTGCGTCTGGCGCCCACGCCGCGCCAGCATGTGACAGACCTGATGGAGCGCCTTGTGGCCGAGACCAACAGCGCCGATTACGGCTCGGACCTTGCTTCCATCGGCTGCCTCATCCAGCTTCTGGTGGAGCTGAACCGGCAAGCGGCCAACTCCGCCCAGCACCACGAGCTGACGGATAAGTCCGGGCCGATCGTGACGAACGTGCTCAACTATATCAACGACCACTATCACGAGGAGCTTTCCCTCGACATGCTGGCCTCGCGCTTCTTTGTCAACAAATATCACCTGTCCCATGAGTTCAACCGCCTTGTGGGCACCAGCATCTACCGCTATGTCATTCAAAAGCGGCTTGTCATTGCAAAACAGATGCTTTCGGACGGCCTGCCGCCCACCGACGTCTACCAGCACTGCGGCTTCGGGGATTACTCCAATTTTTACCGCGCTTTCAAGGCCGAATACGGCATCAGCCCCAAGGATTTCTCCGGCACGGCTCAAACGAACGGCTCAGGCTCCAAATAAACGCGGCGCCGGCGCGCCTGCTTCCGGCATACAAAACGCGCCCTGGATGGTTTCCGGGGCGCGTTTTTTTACCACAGCCGCAGCTGGCCGTCCGTCTCCCGCCGCTCCAGCTCCGGCGGCGTTTCGTGCAGCAGGCGGCGCGCGGTTTGTTCATCCTCCAGCCAGGGGCGCACCTCCTGTGCGCGCAGCACCAGCGGCATACGGTGGTGCACCGGGGCCACGCTGGCATTGGCCTGCGTCGTCAGGATGCAGTACCGCGCCTCTCCCCCGAACACGCCGTACAGCGCCGCCATATACAGCTCCGTCCGGGCGGGCATACGGAAAAGATATCTGCGTTTATCCGCGTCCCATTCATAAAAGCCGGTGGCCGGCACCACACACCGCCGGGCGGCCACGCCGTCACGAAACATGGGCCGTTCCTCGGCCGTCTCGGCCCGGGCGTTGATGACATTCCTTCCCCCCTGCATACCGGGAAAGCCCCAACCCATCACCGCGGGAACGACCTTCCCCTCCCGCAAAACAAGCACCGGCGCGCCGTCCGAGGGGAACACCTCATCCCGCGGCGCCTGCGCACCCGCCTTCCGCACCGCCTCCCGGATGCGTGCCAGCATCCGGCTCTCCTCCCAGGAAAACTGATACCGTCCGCACATGGTATTCGCCCCTTTCTTTCGCGGCGCGCTTCGGCCGCCGCCCGCTGAAACATCAATACCAGTATGCCCTGTGGTGCGGGCAAAACGCAGCGCCGCGGCAAAATACCGGCCGGGGCGCCCCGCCGCCCGGCCCGCTTCGCTCATTCCTCCAACGCTTCTCCGGCGGCGCCCGCTTCCGGCAGCGTGGTGACGCTGCGCAGCTTTCGCTGGATCTGACGTGTGCGCACGCCCACCAGGCTCTCCAGCGCGTTGCCCGCCTGATTGATGCGCGTCTGCGCCTGTTCCAGCGCCGTGCCGAACGTTTCAAACTCGGATTTCACACTGCTCAGAACATCCCACACTTCACTGGACCGCTTTTGGATGGCCAGCGTCTTGAAGCCCATCTGCAGGCTGTTCAGCAGCGCGGCCATGGTCGTCGGCCCTGCGATGACGACTTTGAACTCCGCCTGCAGGCGCTCCACCATGCCCCGCCGCACCACCTCGGCGTAAAGGCCCTCGATGGGCAGGAACATAATGCCGAAATCCGTCGTTTCAGGCACATGGATGTACTTGGTATGGATGTCCTTCGCAAACTGGCGGATGCGCTGCTCCAGAACCTTGGCGGCCGCCTCCACCTGCGCCGCATCGGCGGTGTCGTAGGCGTCCAGCAGGCCGTTGTATGCGTCGATGGGAAATTTTGCGTCGATGGGCAGATACACACAGGAGGTGCCGTCGCCCGGCAGCCTCACGGCGTATTCCACGCGCTCGCTGCTGCCCTTCACGGTAGCCACGTTCTCTGCGTACTGCTCCGGCGCAAGGATCTGCTCCAGAATCGCGCCCAGCTGGATCTCTCCCAAAATGCCGCGCGTTTTCACATTGCTCAAAACCTTTTTCAGGTCGCCCACGCCTGTTGCCAGCGTCTGCATCTCGCCCAAGCCCTTGTATACACTCTCCAACTGCTCGCTCACACGGCTGAAGGACTGCTGCAGCTTTTCGTCCAGCGTTTTCTGCAGCTTCTCGTCCACAGTGTGGCGCATCTCGTCCAGGCGCTTGCCGTTGTCCGCCTGCATGGCCGCAATGCGCGTTTCCATCGTGGTGCGGATGTTCTCCAGCTTCTGCTCGCTCTCCAGCGCGCCCGTTTTCATGCGCTGCTCAATGAACTGCAGTTGGTCCGTCACGGCTTTTTGCAGCGCGGTCTGGCGCACGGCAAGCTGTTCGCTCAGCTCCCGCAGGCGGGTGTTCTGCGCCTCCGCCACCTGCCTTTGTGCGTTTGCCTGAAGCTCCGCCGTGGACTGCAGCGTTCCGTGGATGGTGCCGCCCACCTCCGTGCGCAGCGCGCGCATCTCTTCCTGCAGCTCCTGGGAAAGGTTCTGCAGGTCTCTCAGGGTCGCGCCTTGCCTGGGCCGGGTAAGTACGCAGACCAGCGCCAGAACCGCGGCAGCGCCCGCCAGCGCCAGTGTGATATATTCGGTCATTCGCTTGTCTCCTTTGCCTTGCCGCCCGGGTTGTGTGATATCCGCGGGGGCGCTTTCATAAAGTATAGTATACGAGGAATTCCCCTATAAAGCAACAACGAAGGCGGCGATGGATTTGTTTGACAAGCTGAAGCAAGTACGCATTTCAAAACGGGCGCGGCGCGGTGCCGTGCTGGGGCTGTGCCTGTGCGCGGCGGCGGGGCTGGGCACGCACCTGCTGCTGGGCGGCGGCGCGCCTGTGGGCTGTACACAGGAGGACCTTGCGGACACGCGGGCCGTCATGGCCGTGCAGGCCTCCGTCTCCGGCAGCACGGACGCGCAGAGCGGCGCGGCCGCGGACAAGGTGGTCTATCTGACATTCGACGACGGTCCCTCCGCCACCACGGAAAGCGTGCTGGATACGCTGAAGGCCGAGGGCGTGCCCGCCACTTTTTTCGTCATGGCGGCGGACAACAACGAGGAATACCTGCCCCTGCTGGAGCGCACCGTCCAGGAAGGGCATCTCATCGCGCTGCACACCTGCAGCCACGATTACAAAAGCATCTATAAAAGCCCGGACGCCTATTGGGATGATCTGCAGAAGCTGCGCGAAAAACTGCTTCCATACGTGCCCGCGGACCAGGAGATCAAATGGCTGCGCTTTCCCGGCGGCAGCACCAACACCATCAGCCACCGCTACGGCGGCAGCGATATCATGAAAAAGCTGAAAGCCGATGCGGAAAGCCGCGGTTTCACCTATGTCGACTGGAACGTTTGCGCGGAGGATTCCCTCGGCGGCCACCCCTCGGCCTCTACCATTTACAACAACATCATCCGCGAGGTTGGCGACAAAAACACCTGCGTGGTGCTGATGCACGACACCAACGCCACAAAGAACACGGCCGCCGCGCTGCCGGACGTCATCCGCTGGTTCAAAAACGCAGGCTACCGCTTTGACACCGTGGATCATTTGGAAAAAAAGATATAATCCGCCTTTGTGCATGCCTGCTGTGGACAAAATACGGCCCGAATATGAAAAAAATGCAAATTTTAATGCAAAAAGCCTGAAAATCCGTTGTGAGAATTGTAAAAAGGCACAAGATATTGTATACTGAATATGTTTCGTATCTTGCAGCGGAAAGGGCGTGCGCGCGTGTTCGGTTATGTTTTGCCCCTGACAGCAGAGCTGAAGGTGCGCGAGTGGCACGCCTACCGCGCCTATTACTGCGGCCTGTGCAAGGAGCTGAAGCGTGAATATGGCTTTCTTTCCCGTTTTCTGCTGAATTACGACCTTGTCCTGCCGGCTCTGCTGGCGGACGGTGTGGCGGGTACGCAGGCGCATATGTGCCCGGAGCGCTGCATGGCCAACCCGGTGGAAAAACGGTCGATGTGCCAAAGCACCGCGGGCCTTGCCCTGGCTGCGGACGCGCTGGTGCTGACGGTGTATTACAAGCTGGCGGACGACCTTGCGGACGAACGTTTTTTCAAGCGTCTGCCCGCTCTGGTCCTGTGGCCCTTTTTGAGCCGCATGCGCAAAAAGGCGGCCGTCCGCAGGCCCGCGCTGGACGAGACGCTGCGCGAACAGACGGCCGCCCAGCAGGCACTGGAGCGCCGCGCCAGCAAAAGCGCCGATGAAGCGGCGGACCCCACGGCCCGCATGACGGCCGCGCTGTTCCGCCTGGCCGCGCCGGGCAGCCGTGCGCTGGAGCGCATGGGCCTGTTTGTGGGGAAAATCATCTATTACCTGGACGCGGCCGAGGATTACGAAAAGGACACCCGGAACGGTGCGTACAATGTGTTTGCGCTGCAGGGCCTTTCCAAGGCGGAGGCAGTGGCCGAGGCACAGCGCCTGTGCCGCATGTGCGCGGGCGAGGCGGCTCTGGCCTACAACCTGCTGGAGCCGGGGCCCTGCAAGGCGATCCTGGACAACATCGTCTTTCTCGGCCTGCCGCAGAGCATCGCACTGGCCGGGCAAAAGCGCACGCAGCCCAGGCACGGCGCATAAAGCTGTGCGCGGAACGTGATGCATCTCCGCTCCGTGCGGCGGAAACATACAGCCTGACATCCGACAACAGAAAGGAATTCAAATGGACGCATACAAAGTTCTGGGCCTTACCGAGGGCGCGACAGAAGAAGAGATCAAAACCGCATACCGGGCTCTGGCGCAGAAGTACAACCCGGACAATTATGAGGCCGGCCCCCTGCGCGAGGAGGCCGAGGCCAAAATGACCGAGCTGAACGAGGCTTTCGACGCGCTGATGGGCGCCATCCGCACCGGCACGCCCGTAAACAGCAGGCGCACTGCAAACGCAGGCGAGCCGGAGCCGGACACAGGCGCGGCGGCCAACGGACGCTACCGAGCCATCCGCCAGATGATCAACAGCGGCGCGGTGGAGCAGGCCCTTGCGGAATTGAACGCGATCCAGGGCGGCGCCAACGACGCGGAATGGAACTTCCTTGTGGGCAGCGCATATTATTATAAGGGATGGGTAGCCGACGCGCTGCGCTATTTCCACACGGCGTGCCGCCTTGCTCCGGGCAACCGGGAATATGAGGCCGCGCTGCGCAATTTGCAGAACAGCGCCGGCGGCGCGATGCCCGGCAACCCTTATGGGAACAACGGTATGGCGGGCGCTCAGGCCGTGGGCTGCTCCTGTTGCGACATGTGCACGGCCATGATGTGCATGGACATGTGCTGCGGCTGCGGCCGGGGAGGCTGCTGACGCCATGCAGAAACGCAGCAGTGAAAGCCGTAAGATCGCGCTTTCCGGCGTGTTCGGCTCGCTGGCCGCCGTCCTGATGCTGATGGGCGGCATCCTGCCGCTGGCCACCTACGTCGCGCCCGCGCTTGCGGGCATTCTCATCGTGCCCGTGGCCATTGAATTCGGCATAAAAACAGGCTATGTTCTGTACGCCGCCATCGGCCTGCTCTCGCTCTTTGTCGTTCCCGATAAGGAAATGAGCCTGATCTTCGTCTTTTTTCTTGGCTTTTATCCCCTGCTTAAGGCCAGCATCGAGCGCATGCGCTCCCGTGCGGCCCAGTGGGCCGTCAAGCTGGCCGTGTTCAACGCATGCATCGTCGGCATGTACGGCATCATTTTATTTTTGTTTCCCATCGGCGCCGTTGTCGAGGAATTCGAGAGCATGGGCATCCCGTTCACGGGGCTGCTGCTCTTGATGGGCAACGTCACCTTTGTGATATACGACGTCGCCGTGGCCCGCATCATCGGCCTGTACTGCGCCCGCTTTCGGGCAAGGCTGATGAAAATGCACTGAGCCGCGGGGCGCCGGCTTTACAACACCGGGAGGTTTGATATTCCATGCAGCTATGAAGCGCCGGGCCCTTTTGCAACAGCGGAGCGGGAAGCGCTGCTTCCCCATGGGCTTGCCCACCGCCACGAAGGGTGACGAGGATGGGAGATAACCCGTTTTCGGCAATGTGCCGAAGCGGGCGGCATCGAAAGATTCGGCGGATGCTCCCACGGCCGGGGTTCCGGGCGGCCGACACCATGCGGGCAAAACACGGCGGCAACGCCGAAACAGAGACGCATGGCACACCGGGATTTTACACATAAAATTTTGCGTCCCCGCGCGGCGGGCGGCGTTTTTTTGCGGGCGGTGCAGTACGCCGCCCGGACAGACGTTATCCGACCGCGGCAGCCTCCGGGCGCCGCCGCGGTACGCCTGTCTCTTCGGCTGTGCCGCAGCTTAAGCGGCGCGGCACAAAATACATAAATGCAAAGACGCAAAAACGCGGGCGCGCCGGCCGGGTACGCCCCGGACGTGTTGTGTCTTTCGGCAGGCCATGCGGCGCTTTTCTGCGCGGCGGCATGGCCTTGGTATTGTTTTGTGTTTTTGCGTCTTTCGCATTGTACCATTTTTCAAATGACAATGTTGGGAGATAGAATTTATGTGTGGAATTGTTGGATATATCGGCTCGCGCCAGAGCACGGACGTACTGCTGGACGGACTTTCCAAGCTGGAATACCGGGGCTATGATTCAGCCGGAGTCGCATTGTGCGTAAACGATGAGATCCGGGTCGTCAAAGCACAGGGCAGGCTGGCCGTTCTGGCAGAAAAACTGAACGGCATGCCGCCCATGGCCTCGCACTGCGGCATCGGGCACACACGCTGGGCTACGCACGGCGCCCCCAGCGACGTAAACAGCCATCCCCATTGCGCCGCGCGCGTCAGCCTGGTGCACAACGGCATCATTGAAAACTACGCCCAGCTCAAGGAGCACCTTATGAAACGAGGCTATGAATTCTGCAGCGAAACAGACACCGAGGTGCTGGTAAAGCTGCTGGACCACAACTATCACGGCGAACCGCTGGACGCCATCCTGCGGACGCTGGAGCAGGTGCGCGGCAGCTACGGGCTCGCCATCCTGTTCAAAGATTTTCCCGGGCAGATCTTCTCCGTGCGCAAGGAAAGCCCTCTGATCGTCGGTTACGGCGCCGGAGAAAACTTTCTCGCCAGCGACATTCCCGCTCTGCTGCGCTATACCCGCGATTATGCGGTGCTGGAAGAGGGCGAGATCGCTGTGCTGAGCGCGGATAAGATCGACGTATACGACGCTTTCGGCCATCCGGTGCAAAAGCAGCACCTCACGGCCGACTGGGACATCGGCGCCGCCGAAAAAGGCGGTTATCCTCACTTTATGCTCAAGGAGATCCACGAGCAGCCGGAGGCCCTGCGCGCCACCGTCAATCCGCGCGTACAGGACGGCCTGCCCGCGCTGGGCGTGCCCGGACTGACGGATGAATACCTTGCAGGAGTGGAGAATATCCACATCGTTGCCTGCGGCACAGCCATGCACGCCGGCATGGTCGGCAAGACCGCCATTGAGCGCATCGCCCGCGTGCCCGTTTATGTAGACATCGCCAGTGAATTCCGCTACCGGGACCCCATCCTTGGCAAAAACGATCTGGTGGTCATCATCAGCCAGAGCGGCGAGACTCTGGATACGCTGGCCGCACTGAAGCTTGCCAGGGAGCGCGGCGCAAAAACGCTTGCTGTGGTGAACGTGGTTGGTTCTTCCATCGCCCGCGCGGCCGACTGGGTTCTGTACACCTACGCCGGGCCGGAGATTGCCGTCGCCAGCACCAAGGCGTACAGCGTGCAGATGGCCGTGCTGTATCTGTTCGCGCTGCGTCTGGCGCTGGTCCGCGGCGCACAGGACGAATGCATCGTGCGCCACCTGACGGTCGAGCTGCAGCGCGTTCCGGAGCTGCTGCGCCCCATTCTGAAGGACTGTGACAACATTAAATACCTCGCCAGCCAGTTCATGAACAGCGATCATCTGTTCTTCATGGGACGCGGGTTCGACTATGCGCTCTCGCTGGAGGGCAGCCTCAAGCTGAAGGAGATCAGCTATGTGCACAGCGAGGCCTACGCGGCCGGCGAGCTGAAGCACGGCACCATCTCTCTGATCGTGGAGGGCACGCCCGTAGTGGCGCTTGCCACACAGGACAGCGTATATGAAAAAACCATCAGCAACGTCAAGGAGGTAAAGACACGCGGCGGCCGGGTGATCCTGCTTTGCAAACAGGACGCAAAGGTCCCCGCCGACGCAGCGGATCATGTGGTGCGCCTGCCCGAATTTGAGGGCGTGTTCATGCCGCTGCTGCTGATTGTACCGCTGCAGCTGTTTGCCTATTACATGAGCGTGCTGCGCGGCTGCGACGTGGATAAACCCCGCAATCTGGCCAAGAGCGTGACGGTGGAATGACCCTTCCGCGCCCGGGACCGTCTTTTCCGGCGGTTCCGGGCGTTTGCTTTTCCCCTGGCCGCATGCTTTTTTGCCGCCTCCCCCGAACGGCGGATTACACCGCGCCCTGCACGCCCATCCTCAAAAGAAACGGGAGAACGCTCCCGGAGGAGGGCCGGTATGCTGCATCCCCCGTTCGCGCGCACGGCCGCGCTTCCGCCCGCCGTTCGGGAAGCGGGCGCAGACACAGGCTCACGACATTCTTTACAAACTGTTTATAGAAAAACTGTGCAAAGATGCTATACTTTAGTTGTCGGAAAATATTTACAGACAGACCGCCCGGCAGGCCGCTCCGCGCGCGCCCGGGCTGAGGGAGAACCATTCATGGAACTGCGCAGCAACATCAAAATGCTGAATTACGCCCGCAAATATCTGCTGAACGATACGGACAACATCCTGCCGTTCCCCGTGCGGCCGCAAAAGCCGCCCCGCACGGGCAGGCTGCCCACACTCCTGCCGCGCAGTGCGCCGCGGGACGAGGGTGTGCCTGCTGCCGCGCTGGATACGCTGTACCGCAGCCTGTCCGGCGCCGAGTGCGGCACCCATGCCTGCATCGTACTGCGCCACGGCCGTGTGGTGAGCGAGGGATGGTACGCGCCCTATTCAAGCCGGTATTGGCATGTGACGCACAGCATGTGCAAAAGCGTGACGGGCACCGCCATAGGCATGCTGGCAGATGAAGGCCGCCTTTCACTGGACGAGCATGTATGCGAGATCTTTCCTGAAAAGTGCGGCCTGCTCACCAGCCGCCGCATGCGCGCCGTCACAGTGCGGCACCTCGTCACCATGACAAGCGGCGTCGCTTTCAAGGAGGCCGGCGCGGTTCTGGAAGGCGACTGGGTCAAAGGCTTTCTGGACGCAGATGTTCTGTTCGAGCCCGGCTCCGCATTCGATTACAACAGCATGAACAGCTACATGCTTTCCGCCATCGTCAAGCGCAAAACAGGGCTGGGTCTTTCGGCCTATCTGCGCCCGCGCCTGTTCGAGCCGCTGGGCTTCGGCGATGTAGCGTGGGAGACCTGCCCCCAGGGCATCGAAAAAGGCGGCTGGGGCATGTACGTTTATCTGGAGGACATCGCCAAGCTGGGCCAGCTCTATCTGCAAAAGGGCAAATGGACGGGTGCCGACGGAAAGGAACAGCGCCTTTTGAGCGCCGCTTGGGTGGAAGCTGCCGTCAAACCCGACACCGTGCATGAGAACGGCGAAGAATACGGCTATCAGCTCTGGCCGCACAGCGCCGACCACACTTATATGTTCAACGGCATGTTCGGCCAGTATGTCGTCGTTGCGCCGGACCTGGACCTGGTGCTGGCCGTGAACGCAGGCGCGGGCAATTTATTTACCCGCAGCCGCAGCTACACCGCTGTGAGAGAATTTCTGAAGGCCGTGGCCCGTGCTCCCGCGCCCCTGCCGGCCGACCCCTCCGCAGACGCGCGCCTTGCCTTTACGGCGGCGCATCTGCGCTTCGGCGAGGCTGTGCCGGAACCGCCTGTTCCCGTCAGGCATCCCTGGTACGCGCGTGTCCGTAACGCACTGTTCCCCCCTGCCGCGCCGTCTGCTCCCTCTCCTATCCCGGACAGCGTGCGCCCCGCTCTCGCCCAAACATACCGGCTGGAGGAAAACCGGGCCGGCCTGCTGCCCGCCATTCTGGGCTGCATGGAGGACTGGTATACCAAAGGCTCGGAAAAAGCAGCTTTCCGTGTGGGGGACAACACGCTTTCGCTGCTCTGGACCGAAGGCGGCGTGGAGTACTGCATTCCCGTGGGCTTTGAAAACGCGCTGGAATACGAGCTGGACTTGGGTGGCAACCGCTTCGCCGTGGGCGTGACGGGGCGCTTTACCGCCAACGAGGACGACGAACCCGTTTTGAAAGTGACGCTTTGTTTTCTGGAAAGCTCCAGCTCCCGTCTGCTGAAATTCGTGTTCCGGCCGGACGGCGGGCTGACGGTGAAATTTGACGAAGCGCCGGGCCTGCTTGTGGCAATGCGCTCACTGCAGGGCACAATGAAATCCCAGTCTCAGGGGCTGGATTTGTTCAAGGATATCGACTATCTGCATTATCTCATCCACCGCGTCTGCTCCCCCGTCGTGCACAGCGTGCCGCCGGAGGAATTGCCTGCTCCCGGGCAGGCGTGACACAGTCTTTCCCCGCCCGGTCTGCGGCAAAAGCGGCTTTCGCTTTTCAAACAGACCGGGCCAGATTTTTTCCCCGGCAGGCATTTGCTGTGCCAACCGGGCTGGCCAGGCCCGCAGCCCGCACGCACTTCGCCCTTTGAGCGAAAACGCCGCGCTCAAAGGCACATCCTCGCGCGGGGCGGCTCGCTCCCATCCGGTCGCATTTCGCCCTTTGGGCGAAAGCGCCGCGCTCAAAGGCACATCCTCGCGCGGGGCGGCTTGCTCCCATCCGGTCGCATTTCGCCCTTTGGGCGAAAGCGCCGCGCTCAATGCGGTTTTGTTGAGACCGCTTCGCGGCGTCATGGTATAATGATGACAAGACGATTCAAAAAAGGAAAGCGGGGCGTATTCTGTGGACATCCGTGCGCAAGCTGTGCGGAGCTTTCGGCTCCGGGCACATCATCTGGACAAAATGCTCCCATCCGGGCAAATTGAAACCGCCGCCGGGGCCTGCGGAGTACAGAACTCGCCGCCCGGTGCGTGGGAAACAGCTCTGTTCAACCGCGTGGAAGGCTGCACTCTGCCGGAGCTGCACGACGCGCTGTACCGCCGGAAAACCCTGCTGCAGGCCTGGAGCTACCGGGGCGTGCCCGTTGTGTTTCCCACTGCGGAAAGCGGAATTTTTCTCTCCCCGCTCGCCGCGCTTGAGGGGGAAGCGCCGTGGATCTATACCCGCGGCATCGCTCTGGCGCTGGAGCACCTGCAAATGAGCTTTGACAGCCTGCTGCCGCTTGTGAAGCAGGCAGCGGGGTATCTGGATGCCCACACCGTTCAAGGCAAGGAAACGCTGGACCGTGTGCTGGCGGATGCCGTACGGGAACGCCTGCCGTCGGAAAAACGGACACTGTGGGACTCCCCCTCTATGTACGGCGCGCCGGACCGGCAGACTGTGGGCGGCGCGGCCGTATCGTTCCTGCTGCGGCCCTGTTCCTTTTCCGGCCTTGTGGTATTTGGCTGCCGCCGGGGCGGCAGCCCGACCTTTGCGTCGTTCCGAAGCTGGCTGGGCCGCGCGCCCGAAACTCCGCCAGACGCGGACAGGCTGTTGGTACGAAAATTCCTGCACTGCCACGGCCCCTCCACGCCGGCCCTCCTGGCAGAGTGGCTCGGCTGCTCGCCCGCACAGGCGCGGCGGCTTTGGAACAGCGTGGCGCAGGAGCTGGAGCCGGTATCTGTGGAGGGCAAAGCGCGCTGGTTCCTTTCTGCCGACCGCGATGCGCTGGCCCATCCCTGCGGCCCGCAGGAGCGGCTGCTCCTGCTCGGGCCGCACGACCCTTACCTCGACACCCGGGACCGGGACGTGCTGCTGCCCGACAAAGCGCTTCAGAAGCTGGTGTGGCGCACCGTCGGCAACCCCGGCGCTGTCGTGCTGGATGGCCGCATCTCCGGCGTGTGGACGGCCCGGACCGTCCGGGACAGGCTGGAGCTTTCCGTCACAGCCTGGCAGGCGTTTTCGGCACGGCAGCAAAGCATGCTGGAAATACGCGCGCAGGAATACGCCGCGTTCCGCGGGCTTTCTCTTTTGAAATACACACTGGAGGATGGATGACGCCTTGCGTCCTCAGGCGCATCGCTTTGGCTGTTCGCCGCCGCTCAGGCGCAATGTCCGACAAAAAACAGCCACAGGCTATTCTTTCGGCCACGCGGGCCGTCCTTACCCGCGGCCATTGAGATACGTTTTTATTGCGGAGCAATAAAAAAGCTCCCGCGGGGGGCCGCAGATGCGGCCTCCATGCGGGAGCTTTTTTGTATGAACCGGCCGGATGCGGCGTTTTTATATCTGCGGCATCGTGCATACGGTTCCCGTTTTGCGTGCCTTTTCCGCCTGAAACACAGCCAGATGGCCATTGAGGGAATCGTTGATGTTCGTGCAGGAGATGGACG
>ERZ857984.2218-NODE-2218-length-12602-cov-2.753965_pt1 | contig 12602 bp, 11 predicted proteins | sample MGYA00519914_ERZ857984 | MGnify/ENA primary metagenome ERZ857984 (study PRJEB31778, sample SAMEA3449417) | human gut metagenome | biome: human gut; feature: human-associated habitat; material: faeces | place: United Kingdom | collected 2010/2012 ... | reverse complement strand
CAAAGCCGATATAGAACGTGGCCTTGCCGTTGTCGATCATTTCGCGGATCGCTTCTTCATTCGTCACCTGCGCGATCAAGCCGCGGGCGACCAGTTCGTCATAAAGTTTCATAAGTTCCTCCTGTTTTTGTCATAAAAAACGCCCTCTGTCCAATGGACAGAGGGCGTAAAACTACGCGGTACCACCTCGTCATTCCCGGCACTTCGCAGCGGCGGGCTCGGGGAGTGCAGCCACACTCCTGCGCGATATCGGGCGCACCCGTCCGGCCCTACTGCAGGTTCAGGCCGGCCGCTCCGGAAGGTATTTCGCCCCGCTTCCCTGCCGCCTTACACCGACCGGCGGCTCTCTGCGCGTGGAGCACGGGGGTACTTCATTCCATCACAGCGTTTTTCTATTGGTATCCTAACAGAAAACCGGTGCTTTGTCAAGTCCGACTTTCCAACATTTCCGCCGCGCTCTGCAGCGTGGTCGGCGTGATGCTCGCGCCGCCGATGATGCGGGCCAGCTCGGCCTTGCGCCCCTCAAAGTCGAGCGGCGTCACGCTCGTGAACGTGCGGCCGTCGTGCTCTGCCTTGGCGATGCGGAAATGCGTGTCCGCCAGCGCAGCGATCTGCGGCAGATGCGTTACGCACAGGATCTGCTTCGTGCGGGACAGGGCGCGGAGCTTTTCCGCCACACGCTGAGCGGCCCGGCCGGAGACGCCGGTATCCACCTCGTCAAAGACCATGGTGCCTACCCGGTCCTGCTCCGACAGAACGTTCTTCATGGCCAGCATGATGCGGGCCAGCTCACCGCCGGAGGCGATCTTCTGGATGGGGCGCAGCTCCTCGCCCACGTTGGCAGACATAAGGAAGCGCACGGCGTCCATACCGGACTCCGACAGGGGCTGGGGCTGGAAGTCGATGGCGAAGCGGATGCGGCCCATATCCAGTTGGAGCAGCTCCGTGAGGATCTGCTCCTCCAGCCGCTCGGCCGCCTGATGGCGGGCCTTGGACAGCTCCTCCGCCGCAGACTGGGCAGCAGACAGGGCCTTCTTCTCCAACTGCTGCAGGTGCAGCAGGGTGTCGCCGGCGTCCTCGATGGCGTCCAGCTCCTTGGTGCTGCGGTCCAGATAGGCCAGCATACTCTCTACATCCGGGCCATACTTCTTTTTCAGCCGGTACAGCTGATCCAGACGGCCCTCCACCTCGTCCAGCTCCTGCGGGGAGAAGTCGAAGGCGTCCCGCTTGTCCTGCACGGTGTAGGCCAGATCGTAAACCTCGCTGTACACTGCCTCCAGCCGCTGGTACAGCTCCTCGAAGCTGTCATCCAGACGGCGGATGGGCTCCAGAGCGCTCTGGGCCTGCCGCAGCAGGGCCAGTGCGCCGCTGGTGCTGTCGTCGCCGCTGAGACAGAAGTCTGCCTCGGAGACGGCGGACATGAATTTTTCGCCGTTGCGCAGCAGGTTGCGGCGGGAGGGCAGCTCCTCCTCCTCGCCGGGCCTCAGCTTGGCCCGCTGAAGCTCCTGGATCTGGTAGCGCAGGGTATCCATGCGGCGGGCCTTCTCTGCCTCGTCCATTTGCAGGGCGTGCATCTGGCGACGGATATCCGTCAGCTTGGCGTATTTCTCCCGATAGGCGGTCAGCAGCGGCTCGGTGCGGCCGAAGCTGTCCAGATACAGCAGGTGCTGCTCCTCGTCCAGCAGCTGCTGGCCGTCGTGCTGACCGTGGATGTTCAGCAGGCGGCTGCCCAAGGTGCGCAGCTGCGTCACCGTGACGGGGCGGCTGCCCACCCGGCAGACGTTTTTACCGTCGGCGTGGATCTCCCGCTGCAGCAGCAGCTCCTCATCCCATGTGATGCCCAAGTCCTCCCCTACCTCCGGCGGGATGCCGGTGAAGCAGGCGCTGACGTAGGCCTTGTCGGCCCCGGTGCGGATCAGGTCACGGGAGGTGCGCTGACCCAGCACGGCGCTCAGCGAGTCAATGACGATGGATTTACCGGCGCCGGTCTCGCCGGTGAGGGCGTTGAAGCCCGGCTCAAAGGTGATATCCGCCCGGTCGATGATGGCGATATTTTCGATATGGAGCAATTCCAGCATCTGTCATCCCTCCGTACAGGCGCTGTTTCAGCGCAGCATCTCCTTGATCTCGTCGGCAAACTCCGCCGCTGCGGCGTTGTCACGCAGCACCAGCAGAACGGTGTCGTCCCCCGCCAGAGATCCCACCAGATAGGGAACCTCCATGCCGTCCAGCGCTGCGGCGGCGCCGTTGGCCAGACCCGGCATGGTCTTGATGACCACCAGATTCTGGGCGTAGTCCACGCTGAGGACACCCTCCCGGAAGATGGTACGCAGGCGGTCGGCAAAGTTCAGCTTTGTCCGATGGGCGGACACGGCATAGCGGTAGCGGCCCTGCCCTACCGGCTCCTTGATGAGGTGCAGCTCCTTGATGTCCCGTGAAATGGTGGCCTGAGTGCTGCGGATCCCCCGCTCCTGAAGCCGTTCCAGCAGCTGCTCCTGTGTCTCCACCGTCTCCTCGGCAATGATCTGCAGCAGATACTCCTGACGCTGATTTTTCATGCTTTTGTGACCTCCCCGCCCATTTTCTTATCCAGGATCTCGCAGAAGCTCTTCTTGGACAGCCGCACCAACTTGGTGGTGTATTTGGAGGTGCTGACACGCACCTGATCGTTGTTTTTCAGAGAGAACGCCTTGCCGCCGTCCACGGACAGATAGACGAACTTACGATTGGCGTCCGGGGCCTCCACGGTGATGACGTGCTCCGGTGAGAGAACGTAGCTGCTGGAGCGGGTGGAGTGGGGGCAGATGGGGGTCAGCAGCAGGTTCCGGGCCGTTGGCTCCACGATGGGGCCGCCGGCGGCCATGGAGTAGCCGGTGGATCCGGTGGGTGTGCTGGCGATAATGCCGTCGCCGCCGACCTTGGTGAGCTGGCCCTCCTCTGTAAAGATATTCAGCCTTACAACCCTTGCAATGGAGCCCTTGGAGATGACGGCGTCGTTGAGAGCGATGTTGTTATACACGGACTTTCCGCCCCGGAGGACGGACACGTCCAGCATCATCCGGGACTCCACGTCGAAGCTCCAGTCCGCCAGATCCCGCAGGCGGTCCAGCTCGTCCACCTCCAGCTCCGACATGAATCCGAGGCTTCCCAGATTCACTCCCAGCACCGGGACGCTGTGCAGTGCCACCGTCCGGGCCAGATGCAGAATGGTGCCGTCGCCGCCGAAGGCGATGAGCAGATCCGCCGAGCGGATCTCCTGATGCAGCGGGGTGATTCGCAGACCCAGCTCCGCACCATAGCCCTCCCGCTGGAAGGGCAGGCACACCACCGTCTGAAAATGCAGGGCATCCAGCAGCTTTTTGGCCTCCTTGCACACCCGCAGCTCGCTATCCCGATAGGGATTGGGGCAGAGGATCACTTTTTTCATATCTACTCCTCCTCAGTCCTTCAGCTGACTGTGCGACTCCGCCACCAGCGCCGGCAGGTCAAAGTTGCCGTCCGGCTCATCGCACTTTTTCAAATAGCCAAGATATTCGATGTTCCCCTCCGGTCCACGGATGGGAGAATAGGTGATTCTAAGCACTGTAAAGTGGTTTTCCTTGGCATGGGTCAGGAAGTGCTCCAGCACCTCCTGATGCACGGCGGGATCCCGCACCACGCCTTTTTTACCCACCTTTTCCCGGCCGGCCTCGAACTGGGGCTTGATGAGGCAGGCGATCTCACCCCCCTGCCGCAGCAGGCCGTACAGCGCCGGGAAGATCAGCTTCAGGGAGATGAAGGACACGTCGATGCTGGCAAAATCCAGCGGATCGGGGATCTGCTCCGGAGTCAGATACCGGGCGTTGGTGCGCTCCATGCACACCACACGGGGGTCGCTGCGGAGCTTCCAGTCCAGCTGGCCGTAGCCCACGTCCACGGAATAGACCTTCCGGGCGCCGTTTTGCAGCATACAGTCCGTAAAGCCCCCGGTGGAGGCGCCGATGTCGGCGCAGATCTTATCGGTCAGGGTGATGGGAAAGGTCTTCATGGCCTTTTCCAGCTTCAATCCGCCCCGGCTCACATAGGGCAGGGTGTGGCCACGAACCTCGATGGGGGCGTCGCTCAGCACCGCCGTGCCGGGCTTATCCACCCGCTGGCCCGCCACGAACACGTGGCCCGCCATGATGACGGCCTGTGCCTTCTGGCGGCTCTCCGCCAGACCACGCTCCGTCAGGAGTATGTCCAGCCTTGTTTTATTGCTCATGCACAGCCTCCTCTGCCGCAGCGGCGACGCCCTCAGCGTCCAGTCCGCAGAGATGACGCAGCTCCGCTACACTGCCCTGTGGGATAAAGCGGTCGCCTGTATTTTTCAGCACCAGCCGCCGGGGGGCCATGCCCAGCTGGGCCATGACGGCCGCCACCCGCTGGCCCACGCAGCCGGTCTCCACGCAGTCCTCCAGCACCAGCAGGCGCTTCGTGCCGGTCAAAGCCGTGCGGACGGTCTCCGGGTCCAGGGGGGCGATGGTGCTGAGCTTCAGCACCTGAGCGGAGATACCACGCTGTGCCAGCAGATCGGCGGCGGACAGGGCTTCGTTGATGAGGATGCCGTAGGTCAGGAGGGTGATATCCGTCCCCGGGCGCAGGCAGGCGATGGCCTCATCGCTGCGGTCCTCCTGATAGGCCCCCTCCCCGCCACGGGGATAGCGCACCGCCACGGGGCCGGTCTCCTCCTGCACCGCACGGCGCAGCATGGTCCGCAGTTCGGCAAAGCTGGCGGGACAGAACACCTTCATGCCCGGCACCTGCGACAGGTACATCACGTCGAAGCAGCCGTGGTGGGTCTCGCCGTCGGCCCCCACCAATCCGGCCCGGTCCACCCCCAGCACCACATGGAGCCCGCTGAGGGCCACATCATGCAGCAGCATATCATAGCCACGCTGCAGAAAGCTGGAGTACACCGCCAGCACCGGCACAAGGCCCTGCTTGGCCATGCCCGCCGCCGTGGCCACGGCGTGACCCTCGGCAATTCCCACGTCGAAAAAGCGGCTGGGGTAGGTCTTGGAGAATTTTGTCAGCCCCGTACCGTCCACCATGGCGGCAGTCAGGGCGCAGATGCGGCGGTCCTCCCCCGCCAGTCGGATCAGTGTCTCACCGAACACGGAGGAAAAACTGGGTGCGGCGGGCTTGCCGCTGCCGGTACGGACATCGAAGGGTCCGATGCCGTGGAACCGGCCGGGATCCGCCTCGGCGGGGCCGTAGCCCTGCCCCTTCACGGTATGGACATGAAGCAGCACCGGACAGCGGAGATCTTTAGCCTCCCGCAGCATCCGGGTCAGCCGGACCACATCGTGGCCGTCCACCGGCCCCATATAGGTAAAGCCCATGTTCTCAAACAGGGTGCTGCCGGGAAGCAGGGACTTTTTCAGCGCCGTTTTCACGTCGTGGCTGACGGAATAGAGCCTCTGCCCCGTCTGGGAGGACTCCAGCACCTGGCGATAGCGCTTTTTAAAGGCGTAGTAGCCGGGCTTGCTGCGCAGGCGTGACAAATGCCGGGACATCCCGCCCACGTTGGGGTCGATGGACATCCCGTTATCGTTCAGGATCACGATCATAGGCTCGTGAGAGGCCCCGGCGTCATTCAGTCCCTCGAAGCTCAGACCACCGCCCAAGGCTCCGTCACCGATCAATGCCAGCACCTGATAGTGCTGATGCAGCAGCGTCCGGGCCCGTGCCATGCCCAAGGCCACGGACACGGAGTTGGAGGCGTGACCGGCGATGAAGGCATCGTGGGGGCTTTCCCACGGCTTGGGGAATCCGGAGAGGCCGCCCAGCTGGCGCAGGGTGCCAAACAGCTCCCGCCGCCCGGTGAGGGCCTTGTGGACGTAGCACTGGTGGCCCACGTCGAACACCAGACGGTCCTGCGACGTGTCGAACACCCGGTGGATGGCCACCGTCAGCTCCACCACGCCCAGATTGGATGCCAGATGCCCGCCTGTCCGTGACACCTGCTCCAGCAGGAAGGTGCGCAGCTCACGGCACAGCAGGCGGGCCTGTTCATCGTTCAGTTTCCTCACATCGGAGGGGTCATGTATCTGTTCCAACAGCAAGTTGATCGCTCCATTTCATTGGTAAAGATGCAGGGTATGCATGAGCCGGGCCACCCGGTACACCACGCCGGTACACTCGTTGATGGCCACCGTCTTTCCCAGCGCCTTGCCGCCGATGGTGATACCGGAGATCAGCGCCGTCACGGCGATGGAGATGAGGATGGAGGTGGTGCTCAGGTCCCTCTGCAGCTCCACCACGATGACAGCCGCCGTGGAGCCGCTGACGATGCCGCAGATGTCGCCCACCACGTCGTTGCAGAAGGAACTGACCTGATTGGCGTTTTTCAGCAGACGGATGGCCTCCTTGGCGCCCTTTTCCTTGTGGGCCGCCATGGAGTGGAAGGGCTTGGGGTCGGCGGCGGTGACGGCCACGCCGATCATATCAAACACGATGCCGAGGGCGATGAACACCGCCAGCACGATGATGGCCACGGCGTAGCCGGTCCCCTCCAGCGCAGTGGAGGAGAAAAAGCTCAGCAGCGCCGACAGCGCCACCGCCAGCAGAAAGACCCGCAGCGCCCAGCTGCAGCTGCTTTTCTTCTTGTTCTTACTCTTGCTCTTTCCCTTATTTCTATCGGTTTTATCGCTTTCGCTCAAAGGAATATCCCTCTCTTTGCTTTGCAAAAATATAGATGCTTCATAAGAAAATACTGAACAGGGCAGCGCCGAGGGTTAATCTTGCGGCTTAGGTACGGGTAGGATTTCCCCACAGCACACCTCTCGTTGCCGATCAGGCGGTTTCCCGTTCGGTGCCGCACCATGATGTTACCGGTCATGGGACCCGACTGCCACTTAGTCCGCACTGCAATCCCCCCTGCGCCCCTGTGGGACAGCCTAGGTGATTTCCACAGCAGTCAAACCGTCTCTTAGCCTCTTTTGCAGGCAGGGTTTCGAGAGAATCAACACGCTGCCCCTGGCCGGGGGCAGTGGTGCTTCCACTTCCCTATCTACCCTACCCACGCAAGGCAGGCTACTCTGCACACAGCGTTCACGGCACAAGGCCGGGTAGCACCGCATTGCAGGTTCACAATCTGCCTCGTACACAGGTCGCTTGACCACAAAGGGAGTACGCCTGTGCACAACAGCAGGTCTCCACAGAGGCAGGGTCGGGTCCTCCATGCCATTGGAGGGCGCCCCACCACCGCAGATGCGGGGGCTCCCGCATCTCCTCCCAGCACCCACCCCAAACTGGGCGTAAGCAGCAGGCACCAGGAGTTTCACAGTTGTGCCCTTAAAAGGATTTTTAGGCCCTTCTTAGAAGACGGTAGATCTGACTAGGATACTGCGCCGCTGTTCAGTGATTCAATATATTATCATACTTCCGCCGAATTTACAACTGATTTATGCAAGATATTCCGTATATTTTAAGTCATCCGGGGAAAAATCGGCCGTTAAGGAATTTACAAGCCCCGGAGGAAGGGCCTCCGGGGCTTGCCTTATTTCACCGACAGGCGGCGGGCCAGCGCCTCGTCCGGTACGGCGTAGATCGTCTGATAGGTGGTATAGACTACCATGCCGGGCTTCCCCCCGGCGGGCTTTTTCACGAATTTCACCGGGGTATAATCCACCGGCACCTTGCCGCCCTCCCGGCCCTGAGAATAGTAGGCGGCCAGCGAAGCGGCCTCCTCAATGCTCCGGTGGTCCGGCTCTGTGCCGCCGGTGCAGAGGATCACATGGGAGCCGTGGATCTTTTGTGTGTGGAACCAGATATCCCGGCGGTCGGCGTCCTTGCACGTCAGCCTGTCGTTCTGGCGGTTGCTGCGGCCCACCAGAATCCGCAGGCCCGCTGTGGAGCGGAACTCCCGTGGGCGGGAGGCCCGCTGGAAGCCGGGCTGCTTTTTGCCCCGGCCCCGAAGGTAGCCGCCCTCCGTCAGCTCGGTACGGATGTCGTTGAAGTCCTGCTCCAGCTCCGCCTGCTGCAGTTCCTGCACCACGCTCTCCAGATAGGAGAACTCCTGCCGACCCTTCTCCATCTGCTCCGTCAGGATGCGCTCCGCCGTCTTGGCCTTGGCATACTGCTTGAAGTAGCGGGCGGCGTTCTGCTGAGGCGTCAGCAGCGGATCCAGACGGATATCCAGCTGGGGGCAGCCCTCCTCGTAGTAGTTCTCCGCCGTCAGGCAGGTCATGCCCCGCTCCATGCGGTAGAGGTTGGCGGTGATGAGCTCACCGGACAGCCGCAGAGACTCCCGGTCCCGTGCGGCGGCGTACTCCTTCTCCTGAAGGGCCAGCTTCCGGCGGACACGATCCCGTGCGGCGGTGGCGGCCTTCATCAGATCCTGCCCCTTCTGGCGGACACGGTCCGCCTGCTCCCGGCCCTGATAGAAGTCATCCAGCAGTTGGGCGAAGGTGTCGTAGGTGCGGCAGGTGACCGAGGGTCCGTACTGGGTCACGGGGAAATAGGAAAAGTCCGCCGGTCGGCCCTCACGCTCCAGCAGCTGCGGGAGAAAGCGGCCCTCCTGCACCTGCTGCTGCCATGTGTGGAAGGTCTGCCACAGGGCGGCGGGGTCGGCGCTGCGGGCGTCCGTCTCGCCGCAGGTGCGGTAGACCAACTCCCGTGCCAGCAGGGGCGGAATGGCGGTGAAGGTGTCCATGAGCCAGCGGTCCAGCGGACTGTCCTCCGGGCGCCGGGCCAGCAGGCGGCGGAAGGCATCCTCCTCCGTCGTCAGCGGGTCGCACTTGTCCTGACGGGGCGGCAGGCGGTAGTAGAGCCCCGGCAGCACCTGACGCTGCTGGGACATCTCGAAGTCCACCCGGCGCAGGCAGTCCACGATGCGGCCCTCCCGATCCACCAGAATGAGGTTGGCGTGGCGGGGCATGGCCTCCAGGATCAGGCGGTAGTCGCTCTGCTCCCCCAGCTCGTCCACCGCCCGGATGGTCAGTGTCACCACACGCTCCAGCGGCTCCTGCTCCAGACGCAGCAGCCGTCCCCCGGCCAGATGCTTCCGCAGCAGCATACAGAACATGGGGGGCTGGGCGGGATTATCCCGCAGCTGCCATGTCAGATGCAGCCGGGGCTGGCTGGCTCCGGCGTTGAGCAGGAGCCGCCGTCCGCCCCGCAGCAGCAGGATCACCTGATCCCGTCCCGGCTGCTGGATCTTCTCAATGCGGGTATTCTCTATCTGGGCGGCGGTCTCACGGACCACGGCCTGCATACAAATGGCGTCCAGCGGCATATTATTCCTCCTCCATCATCACGGCGAACAGCTGCTCCACCCGGTCGTGGCGGCCGCTGAGGTGCAGCCAGCCCAGCAGCGCTTCCAGCGCCGTGGCCTGCTGGTACTGCGCACGGCTGGCATGGGTGGGAATGGAGTGGACGTTAGCGTTGCGGCCCCGGCGGAACACCGCCTGCTCCTCCTCTGTCAGCAGGGGCAGGATGCGCTGGGCCAGCTCCGCCTGCTTGGGGGCGCACACCAGCGCCACCGTGGCCCGGTGCAGGCCCTTGCCGGTGGCTTTGCCGTGGGCGCAGAGCCATGTCCGCACCAGCAGCTCATACACGGCGTCCCCCATATGGGCCAGACCGATGCTGCTGATGCCCCGGATCTGATCCGGCGGCAGCTGTATGTGAAGGTAGTCGGTCATATGCGTTATCTCCTGAATCTATATATGTGCTTCAGTGTATCACAAAGCAGGGTGAGATGCAAGCGCACCGCGGAGAGGGCTTTTTCTCCCAAAATTTTCAATACCCCTTGACTTGGTAGGTCAATCCTGCTATACTACTAACATACCAAAATGGTAGGTAAATCTTTTCAGGAGGAATCCCTATGATATACGCAGATAATGCCGCTACCACCAAGATGAGTCCTGTGGCACTGGCCGCCATGCTGCCGGCGCTGGAGGACAACTACGGAAACCCCTCCAGCCTGCACAGTGTGGGCCAGCACGCCGCCGAGCTGCTGCAGAGCGCCCGTGAGGCCATGGCCCGGTGCCTGAACTGCAAGCCCCGGGAGATCCTTTTCACCTCCGGCGGCAGTGAGGCCGACAATCAGGCTCTGCTGTCCGCTTCGGAGTTGGGACGGCTGAAGGGCAAGAAGCACATCATCTCCACCGCCTTCGAGCACCACGCCATCCTCCACTCCCTGAAGCGTCTGGAGAAGCAGGGCTTCGAGGTGACACTGCTGCCGGTGGGCCCCACCGGCACCGTTACCGCCCAGCAGGTGAAGGAGGCCATCCGACCGGATACCTGTCTGGTAACGGTGATGTACGCCAACAACGAGATCGGCAGCATCCTCCCCATCGAGGAGATCGGCGCCGTATGCCGGGAGGCGGGCGTGCTGTTCCACACTGACGCCGTACAGGCGGCGGGACATCTGCCCATTGACGTCAAGGCCCAGCACATCGATATGCTGAGTCTCTCCGGCCACAAGTTCCACGGCCCCAAGGGCGTAGGTGCTCTGTATGTCCGGCAGGGCGTACCCATCACCAGTCTCATCGAGGGCGGCGCACAGGAGCGGGGCAAGCGAGCCGGTACGGAGAACGTCCCCGGCATCGCCGCCATGGCCGCTGCGCTGGAGGATGCCTGCGCCCACATGGAGGAGAACCGGGCCAAGGTGACGGCTCTGCGGGACAAGCTCATTGCGGGGCTGTCCCAGATCCCCCACAGCGCTCTCAACGGCGACCCGGTGAACCGGCTGCCCGGCAACGTCAGCTTCTGCTTCGAGGGCATTGAGGGCGAGTCTCTCCTGCTGCTGCTGGATGATGCAGGCATCTGCGCCTCCTCCGGCTCCGCCTGCAGCGGCATCGAGAATAATCGAGTTCATCTTGTCGTTTTCTTGGTTTATGTTAATAAAATGGGTTTCAATTCTTGATCTCTCCCGTGATGTAGAGCACTTCGCGCCCCTTGCGGGTATTGAGGGTCAGGGTGGCGGACTTGGTAAACCGCCCGAAGCCTTCGCCGTCGAAGGTGATGGTTACCTCGCCGTACCGGCCGGGCAGCACGGGCTCTTTCGTGTACTGGGAAGTGGTGCAGCCGCAGGAGACGGCCACGTCGAGGATCACCAGAGGGACACGTCCCGTGTTGCGGAACTTGAAGGTATGGCTCACCGCCTTGCCGCGCTCTATCTTGCCGAAATCGTACTTGTACGTGTCGTTCTCGAAAGAGATCTCCGGGTATTTCTTGGCCTCTTTCGAGGGAGGGGTGTCCTGTGAGGAACCGCAACCGGCCATCGCCGGGGCGCAGCCCAGCAGGAGAATCAAGGCGAGGATCAGGATCTTTTTCATGGGTTTCGTTCTATTTTTCCACGCGTGTCGAATGTCCAAAATTAGGAAAAAATCACATAAGTCCGCGGCCGGATTTGTGAATTTTGCCCTCGGCGTTCAATTCGTCCAGCACCTTGTCCAGGATACCGTTTACGAAGACCGGGCTTTTGGGTGAGGAGTAGTCCTTGGCCAGTTCGATGTATTCGTTCAGGGTAACCTTGGTGGGAATGCTGGGGAAAGACACGAATTCCGTAACCGCCATTTCCATCAGGATCATGTCCACCAGAGCGATGCGTTCGGGATCCCAGTTTTCGGCCTTTCGGACGATCAGTTCCCGGTACGAGGGGCCCTCTGAAAAGGATTTCTCGAGCAGCTCGATGGCGAACTGCCGGTCCGAGGCGTCCTTGAACAGGGCTGGAATCGAAAAGTCCGGCTGGTTTTCCTTGACGTCTTCCAGGGTTTTGAGCAGCATCGTGTTGGCTACCGGGAGGTCGGCCGACCAGTCCATGTCGCAGTCTTCGTAAAAGTCGGACAGGGCGTCATCGGGGGCGATGATCTCGCGGAAGACGAATACCAGAAAGGCTTTGTGCCCGGCGAAGGAGGTGTCGGCCGAGTTCATGTAGCGTTCGTACTGTGGAGTGGCTTCGATGGCGCCCAGCAGGTTTTCCACGTATTCGCTGTGGTCGGCCCACAACGAGGTGTACTTCTGGCAGGCGCGGGCGTAAGCGGGGTTTTCCGTCAGCAAGGCCGAGAAAGGGTTCTCGGCAAATTTCCGGTTGGGGGTGCGCTCCTGCGGCGAGGCAAAGTGCTTGGCGCGGCGGGCTTCCAGCCGGCTTTCCGCCTTGCGGACGATCGCATCCAGCAGCGAAGCCTGAAGGGCGTACAAGTCGTTGATTCGTTCGATACCGGTGAGGAAATTTTTGCGGAACGTATCCGTATCCTGGGGCTCGGACTGTCGGCAGGCGTAGAGAGCCTGCATTACTCTGGCGCGAATGTGTCGTCTGGTCAGCATGGGTCTTGATCGGAAAAGAACTTCGTTTTCGCCGGGCGGGTTTCCCCGGTCGCGACGGGGCAAAGGTAAGACTTTTATCGCTTTGTTCGCGCGCAGAGTGCCGGAAAAGCATACCTTCGTTGTGCAAACGAAAAGTTTGATCTGCGGAACATGTGTTTGTTTTATAAAAGATTGAAAATAAAAAAGCCCCGGAAAGACCGGGGCAGGCAATGGCTCACCTGTGAAAGTGAGCCATTAAAAAAAGCCTTTCAAGATGAGAAAGATTAAGTTTAAACTCATTTTGAGGGTCGGCTCAATAGTGATTACCA
>ERZ857984.2214-NODE-2214-length-12622-cov-5.753561_pt1 | contig 12622 bp, 14 predicted proteins | sample MGYA00519914_ERZ857984 | MGnify/ENA primary metagenome ERZ857984 (study PRJEB31778, sample SAMEA3449417) | human gut metagenome | biome: human gut; feature: human-associated habitat; material: faeces | place: United Kingdom | collected 2010/2012 ... | reverse complement strand
ATAGTAGGAATAGTAGTTGTTTTCGTCCAAATTCTGATACAACGTGTACAACGTGTCAAGTGTCTCACTGTCTGTCACGCGCACGGTTTGCTCTCCCCGGACAAGTTCTGCGGATTGCATGGTACTCTGATTGAGTCCGGGCAAAACCTCTGTGTCCAGCCAGTCGTCTTTATCGTTGTCCAGATATTCGGACACGGTGTCTTTTATGAGATAAATGGTATCTGAGTCGGTAAACTTCATGTACCGTCCCTCATTGCCGCCAAAGGTGTTGGCATCGCCCAGTAGCAGTGCGCGCGTTTGATCTGTGCCGTTTTCACTGTATTGTACGGTGTAGGTATATGCCGGAGCATCCAGGCCATATTCTTCCAAGGACAGTGGATTTTGTACCTCCGTAAGAGAACTCAATACAGTGATTTGTGAAAGCATGGAGGTAAACTGTGATTGCTTGAGCGGCATATGCGCATCTGCGTCATAGATCCATTCATCGTCTTCCTTGTGAAAGGAAAGAGAAACATCTTTTTCTTGATTGGTATAACTCAGCGCCGTGACAGAAGCAGAGGGAACGTTAAACACGGTTTGTGTTTCTGTCTCTTGTGGTTGTGTGTCCTTTGCAAAAAAGTTTCGCAAAAAGAGATATCCCCCGCCTAAAACGATCAGACAAAGACACAGAACCAATAGGGTCCATGCACGTTTTGTGCTTTTCTTCATTTCTTTCATGGTACCATCGCATTTCCTTTGATCATGAGTGTGAAATTATTTATCATGTATTGAAACTGCTGATAAGAATAAGGGGTTTTATGCATGCCGCCGGTGCAACCAAACGAACAACCCGATGATCACCAAAACGGCCGGTACACCGATCATTAAAACGTTACCCCAGATTTGCTGATCCTGTTCACTCACGGTCAGTGTGCTCACGGAAATGTTTTTACCCGCCAGGCTCAGTGCCGAATCTTTGTCGCATACTGTTAAGAATGTGGAGAGAAAGAGCTCTTCGTTCCCTGTACCGTTTTGTACGATTTCGATATAAGGGGAGGAATACCAGACCAGTTGTGCGCCTGTTACATCGTTGATCGCTTCCACTCCGACGTGAAAAGCTCCCGGCAAATCGCCGTCTTCTTTGGCGGTATCCATGGCGCCTGCTGCTTTTTGATAGGCATCCTCGGTTGTGGAAAGCACAGGATATGTGGTGATATTTTCCGGAAGATCACTGGCACTGGTAATCATATGAGAATATGCCATGAAAATTTGTGAGGTAACACTGGTCATTCGCTGTGCAATCGGAGAGGAGGTGCCGATTTGCGGCATGAGGGCATATGGATAGGCGGTGTAATAGTTGGGATTGCCTTCCATGATGATACCGTCCTGTCCTGACAGACCAAACATCGAGGTAAGCTGGGATAAGTTGGTCATTTTTTCTATTCCGGTACCACCTGAGACAGTGGATGGTGCGGTAATCAGTATAATGTTACCACCTTGCGCTGCATACGTTTGCAGTGCTTCCAGTTCTGTATCCGTGATATCTGTTGTCGGTAAATTGATGAATACTGCCTGCATCCCCGTCAGCGAATTGTTGCTGGCAGCCGAAAGATTGACCTCGACAAAGCTGAGATTTTCATTTAACAATGCGTTGTACGCATCGGAGCTCATTGCTTCCAGTGCGGTTTCTCCGTGTCCCTGCAAAACGGCGATTTGCGGCAGATCGTCCATCAATAAATAGTCAATGGCAGCACTTAAAGCACTTTCGCCGGAAAAGACATTTGGCGAGACGTACTCTTCGCCGTAATACTGATAATACATCTGCTCTTCTTGCGACAGCGTTTCAACATCAATGGTATAGATATCGGTATACGGTACCGCACGGCTTTTTTCACCGCTCACCGCAATGACGCTGTTGTTGTCCAGTTGTGTATCGGTGTACTGACTGACAAAGGATGGATGAGATACAGGATCGACATATTCCACCGAAATGTGAGAACTTGCGGCGCGATAGCGGTCCAAAAGCGTGATCAGGTTGGTGTCCTCTGTACCGCTGTTGGCGATCAGGTAAAACGTCACATCTTTGTCTAACCCGTCCAGCAAATCCAAAGTCGTTTGAGAAAGCGTGAACATTTCATCGTCACTGATGTCGGGCCGTGTCCAGGTTGTAGGCAGTGCTGAAACAATGAGGTTGAGTGCCACCACAATGGCAATGACAATGATGGCAAATACCGTATGATAGGATCCCATTTTCAGAGAGCGCAGATCCATTGTCTTTTTTTCTTTTTTTGCAGTTTGTACTTGCTTTTGATTTTTTTTCATCGTTCATCCCTCCTTATCCATCAGGACCAGCGCCGTTTTTCGGCAGATTGGACACTGAGAAACAGGAAAATGCCCGATACCGACAGATAATAGAACACCGCGGTCAAATCAAATACTTCATTGAAGAAATACGTCATGCGGTCAAACAAACTCAAAGCGGAGAGAACCGCGGAAAAACTGCCTTCAAAAATTTCCGGCTTTAACAGATACAAGGCTGCAATCATCACGGCCAATACGGCGAACAAAATATAGGACACCAAATAATTTTTGGTCATGACATAAGCAATGAGGGAAATCAGCAATGCCAATACGGCAAAGCAAATGGCATTGATCAACGAAGCGGAGGAGATCATATCTGCAAATACACTCATTAAATAGGCGCAGAGAAGTACGGCAAAGGTCAACATGGCGGCAATCATTTGATTGTCCGTCAGCGTGGAGAGAAACAGGCCGATGGCGATGCAGGCAGCGCAAAGCAGAAAGAACGCAAACAACGCTGTGTACGCATTGGTCAGGGATACTTCTCCAAACAACCGCAGAATCAAAGGATAAAGTCCCATCACTGCACAGGGAATGGCGACAATGGTAAGCAGTGCAAAATATTTTCCCAAAATGACTTGGCGCAGAGAAATCGGCAGGGAGTACAACAAAAGATCTGTCTTTTGCCGACGCTCCTCAGAAAAGGAACGCATGGTCAAAAGGGGAATAAACAACAGCAATAAAATGCTTGCTTGTGCCAGTGTATATTCAAATTTCGGAACGCCGTTTTGTAAATTTAAGTTCTTGAATAAAAAACCTACCGCGGCGAGCAAAAAGGCGATGATGATATAGCCGCTCATCCCCGAAAAGTAGGATTTCACTTCTTTTCGCCAAATGGCTATCATATCTGTGTTCCCCCTTTCTCGTCTTTGTTGTCAAATGTATCGTGATCGTCTTGAACCGAAGCGGTTGTATCTGCATCAGTCCCCTGCAAATCATCAAAGTCGTCCAAATCTTCCAGTGTGCGGTTGTTTTGCTTGGCGGCGGGCTGTGGCGGTTGTTCTTCTGTTTCTTCTATGTCCGTGTCCGTCTTGCTTTCTTCTCCGGTCAGATCCAGATAAATCTGTTCCAGCCCCATCTCTTCCCGTGTGAAGCTGAGCAGCTCCAACGGCGATGTTTTTAACAGGTCATACGCGTCTTTGCGCAAATCCGTGTGCGGCGGGCAGATGATACGCAGTTGCCAGATATTTGGCGTATCCGTCTCGGTGACTGTAATTTCTTCTGCCATGGTCAGCGCATTGGCATAATCAAGTACTTGCTGATGTGTCGCAGCCAATTCCATTTCGATCACGTCCCCGGTACCCAGTGCCGTCCGTAGCTCGTCCGGCGTGCCGTTGGCGACAATGCGTCCGCGGGAAATAATGATGAGTTCATCGCTCACGGCGCTGATTTCAGAGAGAATATGGCTGGATAAAATGACGGTATGTTCCGCTGACAGTGCATGAATCAGGTCCAAAATGTCCATCTTCTGTTTGGGGTCCAGTCCAACGGTGGGCTCGTCCAAAATGATGATTTCCGGTTCTCCCAAAATGGCCTGTGCGATTCCCACGCGTTGCCGATACCCTTTGGAGAGATTTTCAATCAGGCGGTCTTTGACGTCCATCAGTCCTGTGATATCCATCACGTATTGCACTTGGTAAAAAACTTCCCCGCGCGCAATGTGTTTGGCGCGCGCCACAAATGACAGATATTCTTCCGGCGTCATATCGGGATAAAGCGGTGGCAGTTCCGGCAGATAACCGATGCATTTTTTTGCCGCAAGTGGTTCTTCGTAAATGTCATGTCCGTTGATGCGTACGGTACCCTCCGTTGCGGCAAGGCATCCGGCAATGATGTTCATGGTGGTGGATTTTCCGGCGCCGTTTGGCCCGAGGAATCCGTAAACATGTCCGGTCTCCAGAGTCAGGTTGAGATCGCGGATGGCCGTGTTCTCCCCGTATCGCTTGGTCAAGTGGCTGATTTCGATCAAAGCTGTGTCCTCCTTTGCTTTGTGAGGTCGTATGGTTGCGTTTATCCGCTGCAATGTCGTTTGTAAAACAATACCCGTCCTATACGGAAAATGTCATGTATGGGAAAGATTAAAATCGAATCAAAACAGAATCGGTAGCGCAGATAAGAAAATGACATGCGTTACACACATGTTTCATTGTAGTACGAAAATGTGATGAACCTGTGAAGAAAAGCAAATTTGTTGGTGATGTTTGCTGAAAATATCAGCGTTGTACGTGAATACAGCACACTTTTTGACAAAATTGTGCGTGCAAAGAGTTCTGCTAAGACTTTTTTGCCCTGAGTATGGTCCATGACCAAACCAAGGCCTTTTTCCAAACAACACATCATGTGTATCTTGTTTTTGCATGTAATGATTCTTTTATCGTGGTAGAAATGATAATGAAATAGAATTTGGACATCCTATTTTATACACAGTCTATTGGGTAAAAAGGCATGTGGCGTGCTTGAAAAACACCTAATGTGTGCAAAGAAAATTTACAATAAGCGTATCTTTTTTGCGAGGTGGTAGCATGATTCGCGGATTGCCGGAAAGACTAAAAGAAAATCGCAAACGATACGGTTATTCACAAAAACAGGTGGCAGCAAAACTTGGGTTGTCTCCTTCCATTGTATCCGGGTATGAAACGGGGGAACGAACACCCAGTACAGAGGTGCTCTTGTCACTTTCTTATTTGTATCATTGCAGCTTGGATTATCTGGTTGGAAAACAAACGCAAGAACAGCCTTGTGTATTGGATACAAGCGGGTTGACAGACAAACAAATTGTTGCACTCAATCTGTTGATTGCTGCTTTTAAGGAGCAGTGAAGGATGAATGATCAACCATATCTTTTGGAAAATAGCGCCGCTTTGCATATCCGGCAAAGCGGCGCTGTTTTTTCGTTGTTTTATAGATGTGCGGCACGCTGCAGATTTTGGAACGCCTCATAGGGAACATGTAGATTTCCATTGCATCCGGTACCGAGTGCAATATCCGGTTTGCGGTCCCCGTGATAATCACTGCCGCCTGAGGGTAACACGCCGAACGCATGGCAAATGTCCAGCAGTATCTGTGTCTGTTCATCAGTAAACCGCGCGTACCACGCCTCCATGCCGCAAAGTCCCACGGCGCAGGCAAGCGCCAAAAAACGCTGTAGTGTCGGCGGCTGCAATTGTAACAAGGGATGCGCAAGCACTGCAATGGCACCCCAGGATCGAATGATCCGTATGGTTTGTAACGCGTCGGGATTTTGCGTGGGTTGATAAAAGGGCGCACCCCGATCCAACAGTGTATGAAAAGCAGCCTTGACACTGTCAAAATAGCCCAGATCAACCAATGCGGAAGCAAAATGTGCGCGATTGGGTACGCTTGCGTTTGTTTTGCTGCGGATGGTATCATAGTTGACGGCATATCCTGCGGCATTTAACCGATGACAAAGAATTTGATTGCTCTGTTCTTTGCGTGCATTGCGTAGGTTGGTATATGCGCGTGCAGCGGGAAAAGATCGGCGAGGCAAAAACAATGCCAATATATGCAACTCTGTTCCTTCCCAGTCTGTGGAAAGTTCGATCCCCGGTATGGTGTTCACTCCCGCTTCTTTCCCTGCATGCATAAAATCATCCAATCCGTCCACTGTGTTGTGATCGGTCAATGCTACGGCGCGCAGATGTGCCTGCTTTGCCTGTGCAACAATGGATGCGGGTGATTCGGTGCCATCGGAAAAATATGAATGGGTGTGCAGATCACATAATCCGTTTGCCGCTACCGTGTTATCTGTTTGTTTGTACATGGATGTTTCCTTTGCTTTTTTGTGTTTTGTTTTTACAAACGATCACATAGGGGATAAAAAGAGACAGCACCCGTATGGAAAACATACAGGTGCTGTGAAAAAGGCGAGAATTTATCTCTTGGAGAACTGAGGTGCGCGACGAGCGGCTTTGAGGCCGTACTGGCGTACAGTTTAGCGCCTGTTTTCCTTGATTTTATGGGCTTTTTGGCCTCTGCCCTCAAATGTTGCCCCAGTATTTAATCATAAAAATGGGGGCATTTTAGGCACCAACAGATGGAGCAAATGCAGCATTTACAACACTCAGAAGTTCCTCCGGTTTATTATACTTCACCTGCGCGTAAATGTCCATAGTCGTCTTACTGTTTTCATGCCCGGCAAGATATTGAACAGTTTTTGGGTCAATGCCTGCATACAGCAGGTTAGTAATATAGGTGTGACGAAGTTGATGTGGGGTTACATCAAAGTCAATGGCATACACTAACTTCGGGTTATTTTTCTGATGACTGCCAGGGGTAGGCGTTACCGTACACTTCACGCACTGGCCATTTACATACTTATAATAGTTATGGGGTTTCGTAGAGCGAACGGTTACATATTTCCATACCCGCTGAAACTGCGAAGATGAAAGAGGATTTCCATTTCTGTCAGCAACCACATATTCCGATTCGGTTTTCTCTTTCACTTCCCGCAGGCAGTCTGTCAAACACTTTGGGATCGGAATATCTCTCCGAGCCGCCTTCGTTTTCAGCGTTGTGGAAATCACCGGCCTGTTATTTTCTGAGCGCCATGCTCTCCGTACAGAGATGTACGGCGTAGGAACATCCAGAAATACGCAGTCCCATTGCAGTCCCAAAATTTCTTCGCGCCGCAGGCCGGAATATAAAGCGATCATTATAAAGGTATAGGGCGGAAGTCCTCGGACAGTATCTAAAAGCAGCTTCACTTGCTCATCCGTCAAGGCATTTATCTTTTTCCCCGGTTTTCCCCCTTTGGCCGAGAGTCCCTCACAGGGATTATATTCAAGTAACTGGCTTCGCTCTGCCGAATAAAAGACACATTTCAGGAGCATATTTACCTTACTATACAATCCAGCAGATTTTGAAGCCAATGGAATCATCGCAAGCCGAATATCGTCTGCAGTCACATCCTCAAGATACATATCGCCTAAAGGTTTGACAATATAGTTGTTCATGGTCTGGGTATATCCTCTCAACGTGCCGGAAGATACCTTTGCCGACTGCATAAGCAGCCACTTCTCGCAATACTCTGCCACCGTTGGATGTTTTCTGCGGAAAACCGCCTCCTCTACCTGGCGTCGGGCCTCCATCTCCTTTAGCTGGAGTTCCTCGCAGGTTTCAGCATACAAGTCCACTCTCTTTCCATCGGCATCGGTGATCCGAGTCCTGTAATATTGAATCCCCCTCCGCATGGCAGTGCCATACCGGGGAACATTTTCTTGTTTTTTCGCCATGATTTCAGTTCCTTTCTATTTAATATGTATTTCAGCGCCGATACCTTCTTTATACTGAAAAATCATGGCTCTATCAAAGGTGCGATTCTGGGAAACGCAAAGGGCGGGGAACACTCCCCGCCCTTTGTACGTTTTCCGTCAAATTATTGTGCCGCTTCGTATTCACCGCCATCCCATTCTGCAAAGGCTCCGCTTAAAACTCCTGCCAGTTGCTCCGGCTTGTTGTACTTTACCTTCGCATAAATGTCCATCGTGATCTTACTGCTCTCATGGCCAGCCAAGTATTGAACTGTTTTCGGGTCTACGGAAGCGTGAATCAAATTTGTGATGTAGGTATGACGAAGCATGTGTGGCGTAACGTCAAAATCCAGGCTATATACCACATGACCATTGTTCCGTGCTTTTTCACCCAGCTTCGGGTAAAGCATATACTTCACATATTTCCCGTCCACAAGTTTGCGGGCTATCCTCGGTTTTGCTGTCCGTGTCACAATATACTGCCAAAGCCGCTTAAACTGCGTATAAGACAACGGCTCTCCATCCTGGTTAGCAATTACATAGTCTGATGTCGATTTTTTCTTTGCCTCTTTCAAGCATTCTGCCAAACGATCCGGCAGAGGGATATTCCGCTCCGCAGCCTTCGTTTTTAACTCTGTGAGAATGACCGGCCTGTTATGTTCCGTATGCCACGCACGCCGGACCGTCAGATACGGCGCTTCTGTATCCAGATATACCGAATCCCATTGCAGCGCAAGGATTTCTTCCCGCCGCAGCCCGGCATACAGGCCGATCATCACAAATACATAGGGCGGCAACCCGCGAATGGCGTCCAAAAGCCGTTCTACCTGTTCATCCGTCAAAGCCTGCCGCTCCTCCTGCGGAACGCCTCCGCCTTTTGCCTCAAGGTATATCGTCGGGTTTGTATCAATCACATGGCTCTCCTTGGCCGCCCGGAAAATAGACTTGTAGAGGATTACCACAGACTTATAGACCGAAGCTGACTTTTTAGAGACTGGCACAAGGGCAACCTGGATGTCATCCAGGGTTACATCGGCCATTCGTTTCTCACCCAGCTCCTTGATAATATGCCGCCGCACCTTGGATGTATAATCAATCAATGTGGTGGCACGGATATGGACAGACTGCATCAGAAGCCACTTTTCACAATACTCGGCAACCGTGGGGGATTTACGCCGGAATGTGGCGTTGTCGATTTGCTCAAGAGCCGCCATTTCCTTGTCGTAAACTTCCTCGCGGGTTTTTCCGTAAAGAATCACCCGTTTGCCATCTGCGTCCTCAATATCTGTTTTGTAATACTCATGCCCATTTATCTGGACTTTGCTGTACCTGGGAATTCGTTTTCTTTTTGCTGCCATTTTTCTACCTCCAAATGCAATCAGTGTTGTATCTTTGTTTTACCAAAACCACACGATCTGCTCAAAGGTGCGATTTGTTTCCTCGCACATTTCGATAGGTTGCTTTCTTTTCCACAGGTTTTGCCCGATAGGTGCATTTCGCAACATATTCCTGAAGGTAGGCAGAAGTGAAATATACGCACCCATTCGGCACATACTGAATATAGGAAATCAAACCACTGTTTCTGGCTTCATCCAAGGTGGCAAGGCTGATCCCCAACAGTTTTGCCGCCTCCTTACGAGTAATCAGCTTTTCCATATCCAATCTTCACTTCCTTTCCTTCTTTTTTACTACTTCATAATCAAAACCAGGCCGCTGGCCGCAGTAGGTGCAGATGTCCTTTTCCACCCGGCCAGGGTGGACCCTGCGCAAATAATAAGAGCCTGTGCCGTAGAAGTTATTGGCACAGGCCGGGCAAAGACACATAATTAAATTTTTCGGTGTTTCTTCGATCAATCCCACGCTGACAGCCAGGGCGCGGTTGAGCCGGCGAATATGCTGTTCTTCCAGATGTCCGATGTACGTTTCCAGCCGTCTTTTATCAATGGTGCGGAGCTGCTCCATCAGCACCAGAGAAGGCAGCTCCAGGCCGTTCTCTGCTTTGAGAAGGTAATGGGTGGGCAGCTTGGCCTTGGCGTCCACTTTGCTGGATATGGCCGCCACAATGACCGTGGGGCTGTGCTTGTTTCCAGTATCGTTCTGAATAATCAGGACCGGGCGATAACCTTCCTGCTCGGAGCCGATTCCCCGGCCCAAATCGGCATAGTACATATCGCCGCGATGATATGTTCTGTTCATGCTTTATGACCTCCCTTTGAAATGCAGGCGGCTGATGCCGCCTATGTAGAGCCGGACAGCAGAACGAATGAAGGCCGGGGAGAGATAAAACAATCCTCTTGTTTTCATTGGCCCGTCCTGCTGTACGGCCCATATTTCAAAGCGTTCCTATTTGTCCTCGACACCCCGGAACACCGCGGGAAGTCATCAAACGGCTGGCGGCTCACCAGCTCCACGGGGAATCTCACCCCTCGCGTGGTTCTCACGCAACCGCCCCCATTGCCTGCGACGGATCACGGCGGCAAACCGCTTCAACGCTCGGACGTTAGGCTGGACGGGAGTATCGCTCCGCTGCTGGTCATGGCCGTACCGGGAGCCACCCGGTACTGGCAGCCTGCTGTTTCTCGCTCCTTGCTGGGAAGAACAAACCAAAGACCTACAATTTCTTTTTTCGGTGGTGTCTCGTTGTTTTCTCCCGGCAGATCGCCGCGCAGCCGCTACCTGGGCTTTGGCTTTCGCCAAAGCAGCGGGAATGTGCTTGATGAATGGGTATGCAGTTTTCAAGGTGCCGTGAGGCCATAAAAAGAACCTCTCACCCTATTTGCCGTTGGGTGAGAGGTTCTATAACCGCTAAAACTTATTTTTCCAGAAAAATTTTTAGCTTTTTGAGGATTTTCATTTTCCTCTTATAAACGGCGGGCTGAGAAATGCCGAGTTCCACCGCCAGCTCGCTCTCCTTGCGCTCATCAAAGAATAATGCCTGGATCAGCGCACGTTCTTCTGGGGTAAGCAGGGAAAGCGCGGTATGTAGCCTGTCCACTTCCAGCTTGTGGAGCACCACGCTCTCCACGCTTTCCTGCTCATCGGAGAATTGCTGGGCATTTTCATCCACCAGCCGGTCCAAAGAATCTTCGCGGCTGGGGATGATCTGCACCACTTGGCCCTCCTTTCCGAGAACGAACCGCTCGGTTTTCAAATCGTTCTCAAAATAGCGCATTTTCCGGTCGCCCTGCATATAGGCCCGGTACACTTCATCCGTGACCTCGACAAATTGGCCGCGAATCCATATTCTTTTTTTATCAGCGTCCACGCTGTTTTACCTCCGATCAGTCTGAATTGCGAGAAATTCAGACTGGCCGGCGGCCCCCTACAACGTGGGAATGAGGGGGTTCCTCTATATAGAAAAACGCACCTGCAGAATGGGGCAACGGCTCCAACAGCAAGTGCGTTTCTTTTTAGTTCGTGTGAACCATGGCATGACGGTTCAGTGCGAAGGGCATAATATCCCGTTGAAAAGCGGGAAGTTTTTTTGACCGTACACCGTCAATCAGGCGGCCTACGACATAGAATCATACTCGCTGCTTCTAATAAGCAGCGGTGCGAAGGATGACCAACGCATGAAATATCCCTCCAGGCCAAAACGTGGTCTGGAGGGATGGGCATGACAAACCACCCTGCCAAAACCTCGTTTTTTTATTGGCAGGGTCAACTATACGATCCTGGTCAGTTCTCTAAAATTTGAACTGCTATGCCATTATAAATCTGGCATAAATCCTTAAAATAGAAGGAGAGGTGAACTGAAAGTGCAGAATGAACATGAAACGCTTGGCGAGATCATCAAGAATGCCCGCATAAAAGCAGATATTACGGTCGAAGATCTGGCAGCCAAGGTCGGAGTAACCGAGAGATTTATATATCGTATCGAGAACGAAGGCAAAAAGCCCAGCTACGACATCCTGTACAAGCTGATTCGGGAGCTGTCCATTTTACCCGATCAGATTTTCTTTCCAGAAAAGCAGATTGAGGATTCTGAAATGGAAAGCCTTGTCCGTATGCTGTATAACTGCGACGAGCGTTCTATGCAGATCATCAAGGCGACAGTTAGGGCGGCCTTGGACAGCCAGCCCAAAGAGTAAAAAAGAGCCGATGTCCGTGGGAAATTCTCACAGGTTCATCGGCTCTGCGTCTATGCGTCTGGCTCTTTGATGACAACGATATGTAGTTGTTTCGCCTGGATCAAGCTCTCTCGTTTGCACTTCGGGCAGTAGAGAGGATAATTGATTAAAACCGTATCCTCCCTGATTCGATCACGGGTTTTATTCCCGCAGACGGGACAATAAACCCACTCTGTTTGCTGCATGGGAATCACCTCCGTTCTCCTGTTTTCAAGACATGGCCGAGGGCTTGCTGCTTTGCAAGCCCGCCGGCGTGTCTTTTTTATTTATTCTTCCTTTTCCCGGAATCCCCAAGCCTCAAAATCCGTATCGTCCTCCTCCGGCTCCACTTCCTCGGCATAATCGGAACCGGTGGCCTCTACCGGGGGATTGAGCATATAGGGCGTAACCTGTACCGGCGCTTCGCTCGGAATCGCCAGCACCCTACGGGCAGCCTTGCCGCAAAACACCATGGCACCGGCAAGGGCGAAATACTGCACACAGCTTGTAAGATAAAGATTCACAATAGCCAGTTCATTTCCCTGCACAGGGACGCCCTGCTCAAGCTGCCGGGAGACATTTTGATGGCAGGCCACCAGAGAGACAAAGGCTGTAATCAGCAGCACCACCGCAAGAGCATAAAAAACTGCGGAAAGGATCGTTCCCTTTTTCGAGGGTTTCGTGATTGGATTGCTGTCTATCTCCATCATTTTGCCCTCCTTTCACTGCGGGGAGCGTTGTTTCTGCGGGACTGGTGCTGGGCGGCTCCGTCCTGAACGCGCTCCAGCACCTGCAGCTCACCCTTTTTCAGCCGGAACACCACATCGGCCTGCTTCGCCAGCTCATTGGAGTGGGTAACGACCACCACGCACTTGTTCATCTTGTGGGCGCTCTCTTTGAGGA
>ERZ857984.2207-NODE-2207-length-12663-cov-2.707884_pt1 | contig 12663 bp, 9 predicted proteins | sample MGYA00519914_ERZ857984 | MGnify/ENA primary metagenome ERZ857984 (study PRJEB31778, sample SAMEA3449417) | human gut metagenome | biome: human gut; feature: human-associated habitat; material: faeces | place: United Kingdom | collected 2010/2012 ... | reverse complement strand
TGATCGTTGAATACTATGGCGAGATCAATGCTGAATTCGGTGTGATTACCTTTGGTAAAATGCCGTTTTTCTGTTGTTAATACGGAAGTGGAATCCATGCAGTTATTCCATCCGTTTTTATTGAGAATCACATTAAACTGTTTGCGGATATATTCCTTAATCTCTCTACAGTTGTTGATGTTGATTTCAGAATCAATTATCATCAAATTATAATCGAGATCAATCGGTTCATTGGAATTTTGCGTGATAAGATTTTTTGCACCGCTGCCGACAAGGTGAGCTTCGACTTCCATAAGGGAATCGTTGTTAATGAGCTGAACAAGCTGGTTGATGATATTGGAGCATAAGTATTTCATATCTTTAAGAAATACCTTATCTTCAATATAATGATACATAATAACAATCTCCTCTTCGCCCATGCCGCCCATTCAGCGTTTCTCGCTAAATCATTGTAATATACTCACGAATGATGCCCGTGTCAATACTTTCAGGTAAAAAAGAAGTGGATGTAACTGAAATCAGTTACATCCACTCAAGATGGTTGCGGAGGCAGGACTTGAACCTGCGACCTCCGGGTTATGAGCTGCAGTCAGGAATACTTTTGCGGCGATTATTCAGGGGTTTGGCACATATTGACGGCTTTTTCCAACGCTCCGAATCCACTGAAATCTGCCCAATCCACTGTGTACTAACCCCGTATGGGTCAAAATATGGGTCAAAAATGTGGTCTTAAAAATGGGTCAGCCAAGCAGGCAGCTTTCACTGCCAAATTTGGACTTACGACACATTCAAGACCACTTTGGATTCACTTTTCCGATGGTTACGCTGCCCGGGTTTTCAAGAGATTTTTCATCCCCTGTTTTCGAGCCAACCGCCAATACCGGAAGCTTTTCTTACTCTGCCAGTAATCTCCCGCCCTAGTTCCAACATGGGTCAAAAACATGGGTCGGGCGGTTTTCCTCTCCCAAGGCAGAAACCAACTCCCATCCCAAGGTGTCGTGATTGTACCATAGCTTTTAGAAATTGCAAGTCTTTTCTTCCCAAAAGAAACTGCCGCCGGATGGTATCAACCGATACCACCCGGCGGCAGCTAACAATACGAAGTAATCAAATAAGTGGAAATCTTACTCTGCTAACAAATCAATTTGCTACCAATGCAGTCAGAGCATCCGCTGTGTCCTTAGATTTCTCGTCACCAGCAGTCTGTGCGATCTCAGCAGCTATCGCCTCTTTATCCATCTTCAGCTTATCCAGCAGGAAAGCATGCCTCAAATCAAAGCTTTGGAACACATCATCCCATGTCAAAGCATAGACTTCATAGTTGTCAATTTCAGCAACCAAGCCCTTTTTGCCTTTAGACTTCTGGGAATCGTATCGTGCCTTGACATCGTCATCAACAGCGCTACATACAGCAATAAACTTCCATCTGCGGTACTGGCTATTAAACAACGGTTGTTTTCGGACGTAATCCATATAGTCTTCAATTTGACGTAAAACCGCTTTGGTGAGCACTACTTTGGGTGCTTTCAGCTCAACGACCAGATTTTCCTGAATCGCACTACCATTTGCATCCTCAGTATTTCTTGCAGCACAAGCAAAAATATCCATCCGGCGAAGCTCTTCTTCATCTGGTGTCAACACTGGATTTGGAGCCTTATCACCATAGAGCAAGTACAGATACTCTTCAAGCGCCTTTTGCATTCGCTTGTCTGCCGTTACCAGGTGATACTGTTCTCCGAACAGCCAGTAATGCTGCTCCACAATCTTTTGAACGTGGTCACGTTCATTCGCATATCCTGCATAGTCAAAGACGATTGTCTTGAGAACCTCGATGACCTTATACCGGTCTTCAATAAAACGAATGGTTGCTATAATATTCTCCAGATGTGTCCGCTTTAACACAGATGCAAATTCTTCACGCTGCTTTGGCGACAGTTGAACAATTTCATCGATAATGGAAAGAACATTTTCCCTTTCTTCGGAGCTGAGCAACAAATTCAAAAAACCCAGTAAAGATTTTTCCTGAATCGGCTTCAGGTTATAGAATATCCTAGGCTGAATTCGATAAATCTCCTTTGTGACTTGCACCAAATCCTTTTTACGTAAGGCCCCGTAAAAGTCATTCGGGAATGTAGGGAAAGAATCTCTGGCCTCCATTCGCGCAATGGCTTTATCCACTTGTGCCGCCATGTGCTTATGCAAGCTTTCTTCTATAACATCCTGAATTTCTTTGCTTAACTCTTTTAGAACCTTCTTGTCTTCATCATACTCATTCAGCGCAGTTTGCCCATCAAGTTCTACTCTTTTGCCCTTTAATGTAATTCCGTCTCTCCCCAAAAAGAACGGCGAAGTGACAAATACACTGTGGTTAAAATTCACCGTATTACGGTTAAATGTTGTCGTATCCTTCGACCTAACAACACCCTCTTCATCCAGGAAATACACAGAGAAATTCTCTGTAATTTTCTCATTCCAAACAATCAACGCAATTTTGAACGGGATTCTGGATATTAGGATTTCCTTTTCAACACTTGCATCAGTATTAATGTACTTTCGATAATCCAACTCTGTACCATTGATGGTTAATACGATTTTCTTATCCTTATTGAGGTACAGATACCATGCAAAGGCTTTGAGCATAGTATCTTCTAACTGCGCAAAGCTTACATCATCTTCACATATACCATCAATGCCACTGATGATCAGTCTCGTGCCCGTTGATCTCGTTGTTGGTGCCGGATCAGAAACATCGCATTGGTTTTTATCAGCATTCTCCAAGCTGATTGTATACGCGATATTGCCATCTGGTGTTGCCGTTACCGTCGACCATTCAGCCAAGGATGCAAAGGAAAAACACGAGAATCGTCCTTTGCCCTTGTTTGCCTTTGTTTTGATTTGCAGGGATCGGCTGTTCTTTTGAGAAGCGAGGAATGCACCAAATGTGCGTTCAAGGGAATCATAGGCGATTCCATCTCCGTTGTCAGTGATAACAATCTCTGCACTTCCTGTCAGCTCATTGGGAATACAATCAATTGCAACAGCGGTTGCATTGGCCTCAAAGCTGTTCCATACATATTCGCACAGGGCATCCTTGTAGTCCTTCGTAATACCCGAACTCTCTACACTCTGATTGTTTACACTAAGCTTAAGAATCATTTGAATACCCCCAACTGTCTACATCTGTCACCGAGGTTATACTTCTGTATTTGTATTCTATCATGGAATTTGTCCAATTTATAGCATCAATTTAGGAAAACACAAAAATAGTTGTTTTGTAGACTTGCAATAATCTGCAGTTATCAGCCATCCAACAGGGAGGGCTTGTGCTATATTGCAGCCTGTGGCAAACCAAAAGAGCAACTATCACTTCGTTTCCCACAAATACGCCAGTCAGCAGGCTCGTTATTTGGCTCAACCGAAATTTATATTTTGTACAGAATATTTTTCGTCCCCCTATTGACAAATCCCTTTCAGTGTTGTATATTATTTCCATCAATTTCTAAATTTTGGATGAAAGGAGTTTTATATGAATACACCCAACACGAATGACTATTCCGTTTTTAAGGATGCGCTAGGGAAGCGCATTCAGCTTTTGAGAACTGCAGCAAGCCTAACGCAGGAGGCACTAGCAGCGAATTCCGGATTGACGCGCACGACTATCGTTGATATCGAGAAAGGTGCTACAAACCCCACATTAGAGGGACTCGCTCGCATTGCATCTGCACTGGGACTCAAGGTGCCCGACCTGTTCTCTTCCGGTGTAGCGCACCAAAGTACCTACATCATGCAGCCCACCAGCGGAAACCTCTATACACCCTTGGTGGAGCAATTGACCACGGTTAAAAATGGTGAGCTGAATATCCATGTTGCCTATGCTAAAAGCAGTGGCGTCGATCTGCTGACAGCGGCACTCCAGACCTTCCGCAGCGCAGGCGGACACCTCCGTGTACTCGCTGGTATTGATCAGAAAAACACGACCGCTGAAGCCCTATACAAACTCACAAAGCTCTGCGACGAACTCTATGTAGTCCATGATAGCGCATTTGCTCAGACATACCATCCTAAGATTTTCATCGTCCGGAATGCGGATCAGGCGTGGGTCGCTGTGGGTTCCAACAATCTGACTCGTGGTGGTTTGTGTACCAATTACGAAACCTGCAACACTCAGTTTCTGAATCTGAACGATACGCTGGATCACAGATCTTACGAGAATCTGACGGAAGCATTCACCCTGTATCAGGAGTCTAATCTGGTAAAAAGGATTTCTTCTGTTGAGGACATCCAAGAGCTTCTGCGTAATGGTCTGATTGTTACCGAGCAGCAGAGCCGACAAAACTCTACCAAGCGCAGTAGCTTCAGTGCGAATACACACTTTGGCCACCGTGCAGTTTCCAATCTCCCCGCCGCATCGGTAAAGATTCCCGCCCCCGCCAATTTGTTTGCAGGCACATCTTCCAATTCTAGGACAGGCAACAACGAAAGTGCCGCCACACAGCAACCTACCGCACCTTTGCATGATTCTGAAGTTACCGCAGCATCTTTTCTTTCTTTGGAAGCATCCAGTGATGTACAGGCAACCTACTGGTTCGAAATGCGCGCAAGCACCGGCGGCTCTAGAAACATTCTCGATCTTTCTTCTTCCGCTAAGCTTCAGAGCGGCACCCACCCCAATGTAGAAAACGGATCTATCCCCGGTAGTGTGGCCTTTTTCGGTTTGGATCCCATGGCTCGTGATGTGGAGAAGAATGTCACTATCGTCTATAACGGTATTTCCTACTATCCCAGCACCATCAAATTTGCACCCAATAATGCATCCTGGCGAATCCAGCTCAAGGGAGATGCGGAGACCGGCGACGAATCCCTTTCTCAGTATGGCAAAACAGACTTTGCCTATCATATTCTCGTTTTCCATCGTGTAACCTCTGACCACTACATTCTTGAAACCATGGCCGAAAGCGAACTGGACGCACTGAAAGCAAACAGCGAATTCTGGGCAACCAACGGCATTAATAAGTCTTCCAAGGCATTTGGTAAGATCAGAATTGGATAATCCCAATAGATAAGACGCAGGCCCGAAAGCCTGCGTCTTTTACTATGCCTTAAAGGAGTTGCGAACCATTTTCTCTTCTGCGCTTGTAAGACCATACATCTGGAAAATAATCTTGTCGATTTCCTCCCGTACATCTGCAGCGGTTTTGTAGTAGTTATCCGCATTCTTTATTTCCGGAACACCATCCCACAAACCACACAAGTCCGGCTCATTCCGGTATAGTAGCCGCTCCAAGGCTCTGACCGCATCCAATGCCGTATAATCTACACCATGTAAAGTAACCATGCTGTTCCATGCCTCTCGGAAAGGAACAGGAATCTGCCGTACAACACTCTGCGTCAGATCAATACCCCCCATTTTCAACCGTACAAAAAAATCAAACACCTTGGAATTAAACAGCGCCAGTATCATCAAAAGATCCTCAACTGGTGTTGTCTGGAGCAATTGAACGGATTGGCAAGTTGGCATTGACGGTATGATCGATGCAATCATAGTCCGTTGATTGGTGGGAGAGGTAAGACTTCTCCAGCACAAAGAATACGGTTGATCATACCTATCAAGAAATGATTCCCAAAATTTCTTATCAATAAAGTATCTGCACTCCGGAGCAAGCTTTGGGGCAACAAAACTATCACCCGGTTGCCGTCTAGCAGATGCCTTTGCTTGATAACGTTCATCAGCACTCATTCCTGCAAATGTGGAAAAACGATTATCATATTGTTCGATGAATTTTCCCTCATAGATTGGGACTCGTGTTTTTTCCGACTTTGTAGAAATGTGTTCTGCATGCGCAGTAAGGTGTACCAACCTACCAAAATGACACTTTGGAAATTCTTTTGCAAACACTGACAGCGATCTGTGTGTTCGAAGTAAGAACGAGAACTCCTTCGAATCTGCCACATTCGGAAGCAGCCCTGTTTCCGGATTGATAAGTTCCAGCTCCTCGCTCGTAACATTGATTGGCACAGACGACAATATCTGTTCTTGCTTAGTCAGTCCATAATGTACCTTTATGCCACCGGCATGTTCTCCTCCGAAGAAGAGTACACAGAATTTCTCGCGGCTGTCAATTTGGAAAAGCTTCTCCCGATTATCAAAGAGAAACACCTCTGAAAGTGATCCCTGATTAACAAAATGTCGGAAGCAAGACGAATAGCAAGTTGATGTAACCAGCGCACTTTTCACTATAATCGCTGCAAAACCATCTTTTTCTGTCAATCGAGAAGCTAGCTCAGCAAACATTGCATATGTGTTCAGCTCCCCAACCAACGATACTTTCAGGAGCGGATGTTTAGGGATTTCTTTTTTCACCGAAGCATAATCATCTTGCAGAAGCTGGTAGTACTCCAACAGTTCTAGCCAATTAACCGCAAGTTTTTTAATTTCCTTTTCGCGCTTGTTTTTCTGCGAGATTGCTGAAATTGCAGGACAAACCGGTCTAAAAAATGCCCGTTCTTCAAAGCGGAGCTTTTCCCATGGCGGATTTCCTAACACGACCAGGTTTTGTTGTTCCAGTTCCAAGCAATTGATTCCTTCTGTCTCAGCATACAATCTGTTAAGCGCAAAATTATCAAACCTCACTTCTAGCGGTGCAATTTTATCGCTATGAAGCAATGGATTGCCTACAATAAAGTTCTTTGCGACCTCACGAAGCAAATTTTCATCATCTTCAGCTTCAACTGCAGAAACAATCCGCGCAATGGTGATCATCAGTGCTATTGGGTTGACATCTACACCCCTCAACTGAGTTGCCAGCTTCTTTCTGGAATAACCCAATACATGATTATCAAAATACTGGATTACCGCTAACAGAAATTCTCCGCATCCACAAGAATAGTCCAGGAAGGTTATATTCTCATACTCATTGCAGCAAGCAAAAGAGTCTGAATCTATCGCACGCCTCCGCTTTCGATCCATGTAGCTCTCTAGCGCACGATAAGTAATTTGCGCAGAAAAGTCAGAAGAAGTATAATATGCCCCCGCAATATCTCGGCTAACTTTATCGATTTTATATCCAACGCTCTCAGGCTGTACGCAAAACTCGCTTGCCAAAAGTGCATCATACAGGATTTCTGGTTTTGCTGCAAGTGCGCTTTCTTCTGGCCAATTGTTAATAATGCATTCGCGGTTATTCTCAAAGAACTCTGTCGTGCTCTGTGGGATTAACTCAATTCTTTGATAGAGCGCTAATTGATCTTTAATTGGCATATTCTCGCGCTTGAGAAGATAGCAAGTGCCATGGCAAAAGTAAATCGCCTCGAGATGCAATACCGCTTTTTTGACTTCGCATATACGCCTAAAGTCACCACGAAAAATTTCCGAGATGGTGGTCGTAATTGCATTTTGAATTATATGTATCTGGTTGCTCATGCTTCACCATCCTCAAATCTTTCTTGTGAACATTCCGCCCTCATAATGATAGTACGGACGATTACTGAAGGTCTGTGTATGAATAGAATTGAACTGCATCGCAATCCATTCTTCTACTGTATCCCATTCGTTTTTCAACCCAGGATACATCTCATAGAACTTCTGGCACAGTTGTAACATCTGCATTTCATCGCGAGTCTCCACTCTAAAACCAAGAATTGCTAGAACAATGTTGTGCAATACCAAGTTCTTGTACTTGGCCTTGCATTCTTCGAACGTCTCAGGAGAAGACGAAATCAACTCAACAATTAGTTCTGGACTAACCTGTTCCTTACGTGCGATAAACTCCAACAAGCCATCACAACCCAAGGATTGTTTATTCACTCTGGTTCGAACAATCTGACAATTCGCATCTAACGCCTGGGCCATTACTTTATCCAATTTGTTCGCGATCGACGTTCCGGTTATGTCTATAGCAGGTACTCCAACAGTTTCATTCAGTTTCGAAAGCTCTGCTTTATCAAGCGCATATGCCTCAAGAATAATGTCATCAAGTTTCTTTTCGCAGCTTAATTTCACTAACTCGTCTTGCATTTCTTTCAGGAAAAGCTGCCATACAAAAGCATCCAAAGACGCGAATTCAATAACCGGTACGTGCCATTCCAAATTATTAGGTCGCACTTTGAGCTGCTCTCTTTTTCTGTCATAACATTCTCGTCCTAAGCTATTCAGCTCAATTCGATCAAGCAAACCAGTAGGAACCGGAACTCTTGAAATGTATCCGGCTGCAACCGTAAGCTTTGGCGAAAGCGCTCTTAAATAATAGGAAAACACTCTAGAGTTCAACAGTGAAAGATGCGCGTAAGGACTTCCCTGAACATCTCTAATCCCCGGTCCAGATGCCACAAACAGCTGACCTTCTTCCAGCAGACGAGCGTTGAAGCCAGATGTACCAGTATCGCTATAGACCAGCGATGTTCTATCGAAATACTTTGTGTTGCGCAGAGCCGAACCCTTAGTCGCACGAATATATTCGCCGTCAGCGCCCCATTTTAAGACATAGCTATTAAGTCCACACCAGCGAGAATAACTGCCGCCTTTACTAACAGGAATCCACTCTGGATCATTTAAATGTTCCCAGTAATAGCCTATTAGTCTAGCTGCATCACCCGTTGAAGTGCCCTGCATCGGGATTCCGTAATCTCCGTATTTCCCTGGCATAGCATGCACAGTATTGGGGGTGGTTTGGCTTAAAGAGAAAGCCATGTGTTCACCACCAAAAAGCTGCGTCTGTTGCATAAGCAGCACCGAATCGGAGGCCTTTCCCAGTACTGCAGCTTTTTCTTTAAGCGGAATATCTCTCAATGTCAACACTTTGACACATGCATTCGCATACGGTGTTTTCGTAACCCTGACCAGCGCTACATTTGCCTTTTCTCCACTTAGATCATAGAATGCTCCAGAACCTAAGTCTGCAATTGATTCTATCGTATTATTGGTGATAAGTTCTCTTCGCAAATTCTCGAAACTGTCTAAATACATCCAGCTGCTTTGCGTAACAAGTCCAATCGTTCCACCTGTTTGAATTTTATCGATGCACTGTAAAATAAACGCATTGCACAGATCGCACTTGGCGTTAGGGAAATGCTTCTTGAGATGTTCCTTCATAGAACTAGCCATACCTTTAACGGTTTGGAATGGCGGGTTCGTATAGATCTCTGTAGCGACAGCGGTCATGCTTTCTAAATTCTCACGCTTGCCATCCGCCACTCTTCTGATTCTGTGCGTTGAAAAGTCTGCCTCCAGGAAGCCAAATCCATTTGGCTCAACGGATGTAAAAATATTGGGGCAAAATAGTCTCCAATCAACAGTAGATACCTGCTGTACTTTAGCCAACAACATCAATGCTTTAAGCTTCAGGTTCACTGATGCGACCGCTGCCAGATTGGGATCCAATTCATATCCATATAAAGCATTGAAAATATTCTCAATGCAAGCGATAGGATTATCTAATTCTCTATACCTTAAAACAAACAACTGGTTCAAGATATGGGAAAGGAAATTACCACCACCGCAAGCTGGATCTAAATATACAGAACTAGCAGTCGTTGTTCTAGGAATACCTTTTGTAAGATACTCAATCATGTATTCTTCCGTAAAGAACTGGGTACTTTCTAACCCAGAATCCAGGCTAAGTTTGTTCACATACTGATAAGCCCACGATAAAATATCATCAACATAGTCTGCATAGCGATAAATGTATTTTTCAAAATCCGAAACCAAGGACGAAAACATTTCCCAGAAGGATCTGCGGCTCGACTCCTTGAACTCAATCTCAAGCAGTTCCGAACTGATCATCAAAAACACATCATCTTTCTCATTAGATGATTCATCGTTCTGGATATCACAGAAAATAGTTGTAGCAAGTAAGCTAACAAACACCATTTTGGATGTGCTGGGGTTATTAAGCTTTCCGTTTATTTCCTGATAAGCATTTACCGTCAGCTTCTTTAGTGCTGTCCTAGCTGCTCGTGCTGTGGGCGATTCAACTGTATGGTGAGTTTGAACTCGACCGTCTGCCGGCTTCAAAGCATCCTCTGGCACCACCCACATATTTCCGATACGAGTTGCATTCTTAATTCTATTTTCAGTACAAAGCACTTGAACACGTCGTTTAGAAATGCCCCACTTTGTCGCAGCTTGCTGTGCAGAAATGTATCCCATATTCATCTCTCCTTACTCGCATATTATATTCTCTATCAAGAATAATATCAAGATAAATTTACTCATCTCATCAAGTTTTTTGACGAGACGAGTAAACTATGGATGTACTATCCTAACTCTTGTAGTAATCTAACGCCAATTTTGATTCCCTCCACAACCCCTGCCCTCTCATGATCCCGGCAGAGCTTGCAAACCGGATAGACGATTCTGTCCATCTCCCGGAGGGGCATCCCGTTCATCTGCCGGTACAGTTCTTCGAAATCCGCCTTTATCTGCTCACTGTCATAGGGGTTGTTTTCGTTGAAGCATTCATACAGTAATCCCAGGACAGAATCCGCATCCCCATAATTGGGAGGATTTTCAGCTACCTGTTGTCTTAATTTCTCAAGGAATTCTTTCATCGGTCAGACTCCTTTCCCAGTTCCAGCATCAGTTCAGCGCCGTATTGCAGGCCGTCCAGAAAGGCCTTGCGTTCATATGCACTGCACAGGCGACAACACAGATTGAAAACTGCGTTGTTATTATCCAATGGCAGTACACACAGATACTCCTCCAGCTCCTTGAATCCATCACCAATCTCTTGGGGATCGTGCTCATGGGATTCTGCATAGGCATGGTAGAGCTGATCCAGTACCGTCTGACAATCCGAATTGCCAGAGTCAAAGGGATGAGTTAGCATATAGGCTTTCATTGCTTCAGAAATGGACTTCAAATGTAACACCTCCAAAAATGTTTTGGTGATGTTACCTTGGCTTCCTCAAAATTGCAACTGTCATTAGTGCCAAATTATTGCTTGGCGGCCGTCGGTTGCACCGTCAAGTGGTCGCTAACAAAACACAATAAACAAATAGAATCCCTTGTATTTCAAACCGTTCGACATAATTCGCACAAATGTTCTTGATTATTCTCTTGCCGCCTGATATAATAAATCCATCGTCAGGCACCCAACTTATGAACTAAACTATTGAAAAGTACCGATGAGGTCGGCAGATGTTCGACCTCATCCCAACCATTCCGCTCCAGGGTGGAAGGGATGCAGCGTGATGGCTGTGTCGGTCAACATCTGCCGACCTTTCGTACTGGACAGGCGGTAAAGATGAAAAACATCAACTACTACGGTCAAAAGATTACTGTATCCGATGAAGTCGCGGAGTTTTTGGAGCAGGATCGTTTACGGGAAAGTGCTCAACGAAGAAGTGACCAGCGTCACTTGGATTTCGTTGGGAATGAAATTTACACAATGCCCGGTCTGTTCACAGACGAGCCAACCGATCCAACCTTTGAGCAAGCATTCCTTCTTTTGCGGAAGCACAAACTCCGGAAGATCTTTCCAACTCTGCCTGATGATGACCAGAAACTGCTTCGGTTTTACTACTTTCGGTTCTATACATTGGAACAGATCGGCAAGGAATTTGGTATAAGCAAAATGGCGATTTCAAAACGGCTGCGGAAAATACTTGACCTCCTGCGGAGTCTCATAGAAGATGAGGCTCCGTATTTTTCGCAAATTTTTCTCGAAACCAGGTTTACAAATCTTCTGTGCGTGTCCTATAAAGTGAACCACAAACATAAGAAAGCGCTCCGTTCACATTCCGTTCACGCCCTGCACTTGAAAAATTTGGATTATTCTGTTATAATTCTACTACATACATAGTGCCGCCGGCACAACATATCAAAATATCGCGCATACATAACTGACACCGCAGGGGAATCAAAACCGATTCCTGTTCGGTGTTCGTTGGTATGCGTTTTTTGTTTGCCCGGCCATCGGAAGGAGTGAGAAATCTGTGATTGCGATAACAGACTGCGCGAAAACAATACAGGAGGAAATGAAAATGAGAGAAAGCAAATTCAAAAACTATGATGCCCTGCCGCTGACGCTGACCGCGCCGGAGGTAGGAGAAGTGCTGGGAATCTCCAGAGCGGCGGCCTACGAGTTGGTTCGTTCGAAAGGATTCCCTCACATCAGAACCGGCACACGGATTCTTGTTCCAAAAGACAAGTTTATCCAGTGGATTGACCAGCAAACGGAGGTGGATGGATGAGATTGTATGAACCGCCCGCAAAAGAATTCTTTCGTCTGCCCAACAGCATCTTCCATGTGCCGCTGGATGCCACCCAGTTCAAACTGTATGCGTATCTGGTCTGCTGCTCCGGCAGTAAGGGATACTGCTGGCCCACGCACAAGAAAATCATTCAGGATACCGGCATCAAAAAGTCTTCTCTCCAGAAAGCCATCAAGGTTCTGGTCAAGCGGAAGCTGATTGCCATGTACAAGCACCGCAATCCCTACGGCTACTCCAACAACGAGTGTCATCTGCTGAGCCTGGACAACCCGGAGATTTACCGTGACCTGGATACAGAAGCAGACGAGCTTCCGCTGTTCATTGGCGAGGAGCTTCCCGCATAAGCTGGAGTTGCTTTCCATACTGATTTCGGAGATTTCGGATGAAAGGATTGGAAAGCAGGAGAAAGGCATTGGCGCTTTTCGCGCCAATGCCTATTCACAGCAGCCCGCA
>ERZ857984.2205-NODE-2205-length-12676-cov-3.022819_pt1 | contig 12676 bp, 12 predicted proteins | sample MGYA00519914_ERZ857984 | MGnify/ENA primary metagenome ERZ857984 (study PRJEB31778, sample SAMEA3449417) | human gut metagenome | biome: human gut; feature: human-associated habitat; material: faeces | place: United Kingdom | collected 2010/2012 ... | reverse complement strand
CCTCCGTCACTACGTGCCACCTCCCCTATATTACTCCGCAACACCCCGCAATGCTGCGGGGCACGGCAGGAGAGGAGTTTTATATATCTTCGATAGGGAAAACTGAAATACCCCGTAATGTTACGGGACACGGCAGGAGAGAAGGAGTAATATCAACAGCAGCAATAAATAGGGTATGCACCTCTTCCTCTGCTCATCGTAGATAAGATAGGGGAGGTGTTTTGCGACATTCTTTTATCGCGTAATTTGCCGGTAAGACAAGACGTATTCGACCTTCTCCTAAGTATCGAAGCAGGGGAGAAGGATAAATGCAATTCATTGCGTTCGCTAAAATTTATGTTTATTTTCCCCTTTGATTTTCTACTTGATATCCCGAGATAGGGAAATGGGGTTATCATACAAGAAAAGCGGTCAAAGAATTGACCGCTTTTCTTGTGTAAGTATAATATATATAGTTTGTTAATTTATAACAGGGAATTCGATAGTTTCGCTTATCTCGTTCCAGTCCTCGATAGAGAAGTCGCCGGGCGTTTCACCGGACATGATTTCTCCCAAAATGATGTTGAGAGTCAGTTTTGTGTTTTCCGAAAGGGTCGAACTTAAATTTTTGGAGAGTTTATGTTCGCTACCGTCTTCCAATGTAATGATCAGTTCCAAAGGAGGATTCTCGGCGGAGGGGAACAGCATGACCGTAGCGTTGCTCATGATTGTCCCGTCGGTAGAACGTTCCAGATTAAATTTTACTGTTTTGGTCTTGTTTTCAGTTTCGGCTGTATAGAAGTTCATCTTTTCGGCAATACCTCCGATACGAGCTTGAATGTTTGTAATCATAGGGCTGAAAACTTCGTTTTGCTTCATTTTTGCAATTATTTTAAGTCCGGCAGTTACACGCGTCAATGAAGCCTGTAAATCTTCTTTTCCTATTTGTGCCGGTTTTACAGCATGCACTAAATCATATACGGGCATGTAAGTATTATCGGTATTGGCCCTTAATCTGAAATATAAATTGGAAAGGTCAACTCCTTGCGTTATGCCGGGGGAGTTAATGGCCGGTGTATTATAAATGGGGTCATCGTATTTCGGAGTTCCCCAATATACCATATTGTATGTTCCCAGAGGAAGATGGAGCGGTCTATTGTATTCTCCATATACATGCCCGTCTAATATGGTATAGTATCCATTGAATACAGTTTTATTTCCGTTGATAAAGTTCCCGTAATAAATGGAAGTTTCGGCATTACACGGATAAATTTCGAGAATACCCGTAAACGGGTTTTGATTGAGAGGGTCGGCGATACGGGCTCTTACTTCGGGGGTTACCAGTTGAGTCTCTTCCGGCGGTGTGGTGTTACTGTTTACATTGTCATCGTCTTTACAAGCAGAGAAGAGGACGAGAAAGGAGATTGCTCCCAACAAAAGTTTTTTCATAATGTTATTGTTATATTTTAATATTTGAGTCAATATGACTGAATCTATTTATATAACAATGAGGAAGAATTTTTGTTTTTATGGGGGTAAAGAGAGAAAAGGGGGCAATTTGATTTATCCGTCGATAATCGGGGTTTTTGATAAGATATCGAGAGCGATGACTACTGTCATATAGAGAATGAGACAGCCGATGATTCCATAAAGCCAACGGGCTTTTCGGCGGGAAAGTTTCGATGTGAGCATGCGGCAGTTCTTGCTGTTGAAGAACCAATTCCAGTCGGCTATCGCCGCACAGAGGGACAGTATGCCCGATATGAGAAACAGGCATAGAACGATGAGTGCAGGAATGAGTGCCGGGGTGTCGTTCATTGTGGTAGCGGGTTCAACATTTTTTCCTGAGGATATTTCTCCTATTTTTTCGATGCCTCGCTTGGCAAGAAAAATATAGGATTGGAGTTTCGGACGATACTATGATTTTCAGATGTCGAGTGTAATCGACCGGGCTCCGTTTTCGGTCTCGGCGATATGGACATTTACACAATCGTAGGGGAGCAGCTCTTCGATTTTGTCGGGCCATTCGATGAAGCAGAGAGCCCCGCTGGCGAAATAGTCTTCGGCTCCGAGGTCATAGGCTTCTTCGATTTTGTCGAGCCGGTAGCAATCGAAGTGGTAGATGAGTTCGCCGGTAGTAGCGGACCGGTATTCGTTGATAATGGCGAATGTGGGACTATTGACGGGGTCGTCTACACCGAGTTCTTCACAAACGGCTTTAATGAAAGTCGTTTTTCCGGCTCCCATGTTGCCGTGAAAAGCGAATACCGTATTGTCGCCCATGAGCTTAATGAATTGGCGGGCTGTTTCTTGTATTTGGTCGAGATTTTTTATCGTAAGCGTGTGCATGAGTTTTTATTTTTTCGTGAGTGTTATCAAGGGAATCATCATTTCTTCCATAGAGATGCCTCCGTGTTGGAACGTATCTTTATAGTACCCTACGTAGTAGTTGTAATTATTGGGGTATGCAAAGAAGTCGTGGTTCGTGGCGAATATGTAGGTGGAGCTGACGTTGGGCGACGGCAGTCCGTATCGTTCGGGTGTTTTGATTTCATATACCTGCTTGGGGTTGTAGCTGAGCGATTTCCCTACTTTATACCGTAAGTTGGTATTGGTATTTTTATCGCCGATTACTTTGATGGGGTTATTGACGTGTACCGTCCCGTGATCGGTGGTGAGAATGATTTTAAAATCTTTTTCGGCGATTTTGCGGAAGAGGTCGAGCGCCGACGAGTGGCGGAACCAAGACTCGGTAATGGAGCGGTAGGCGGCCTCCGAGGAGGCGAGCTCACGAATCATTTTGGATTCGGTGCGAGCATGGGAAAGCATATCGACGAAATTGAGCACGCAGACATTGAGTTGGTTATTCTCGATTTGCGGGAAGTTTTGAATGAGTCTTTCGCCGAATGCCGATTCGTTGATTTTATTGTAAGAGAATGTATATCGTTTGCGGAACCGGTCGAGCAGTGTCTGAATGAGGGGAGCCTCGTTCAGGTTTTTTCCTTCTTCTTCGTCCTCGTCTACCCATAGGTCGGGGAACATGCGAGCTATCTGGTTGGGCAGCAAACCGGAGAAGATAGCGTTGCGGGCATATTGCGTGGCTGTGGGCAGGATACTGAAATAGAGGTCTTCCTCGGCCGTAAAGTATTCGTTAAGCAGAGGTTTGATTACTCTCCATTGGTCGAAACGGAAGTTGTCGATGAGTATGAAAAATACTTTCTCCCCGTTGTCGATGAGGGGGAAGACTTTGGTTTTGAAAAGTTCATGGCTCATCAAGGGATGCTCGCCTCCGGTAATCCACTTTTCGTAGTTTTTCTTGACGAATTTGGCGAAAGCGCTGTTGGCTTCGGTCTTCTGCATGGTGAGCAGTTCGTCCATATCGCTTTCGGCTTGTGTGAGTTCCAATTCCCAGAACACGAGCTTTTTGTAAACTTCGAACCAGTCGTTCCAAGAATAGGAGTCGTTTATTTGGCTGCTAATGTGTTGGAACTCCTGTCGATAGTCGCTCGATGTCTTTTCCAAGATGATCTCTTTGTGGTGGAGATTTTTCTTTATGGAGAGGAGAATCTGATTGGGATTGACCGGCTTGATGAGGTAATCGGATATTTTGTTTCCGATGGCTTGGTTCATGATGTTTTCTTCTTCGCTCTTGGTGATCATGACGACGGGAATCTCGGGATTTTCCATCTTGATCTGGCCGAGGGTATCGAGCCCGCTCAATCCCGGCATGTTTTCGTCGAGGATAATGAGGTCGAAGGTCTCATGAGCAGCTTTTTCAAGTGCATCTCGTCCATTCGATACAGTTGTGACTTCATATCCTTTTTGTTGCAGAAAGAGGATATGCGGTTTCAGTAAATCGATTTCATCATCGGCCCAAAGTATTTTACCGTTTTTCATAAGGCTCTGTCGGTTGAGGATTGTTTTCAAGGAATAAGAAATAGTCTTCGAAACTGTATCCTTCGAGCAGTTTCTTGAAGTTATCCTCGCTGATCATTACGGGTCTTACTCCCGGCGGGTAACGGAATGTTTCGCTGTTATCGAGAACCCGACGATAGTGGGATAACTCGTCAAAGTTATTAAATCCTTTGACAACTAACATACTTATTTCGTTAAAGGTCATTATTTCGAGGTCGAAATCTTTAATGACGAAGCTGGTGAAGTTGTGTTTCGCCACGTCGAAGAGTAATTGATTGGACGACACGCTGTCGGTCGCATAGACCAGAAGCAGCACGTGCGGTGCATTCAGGTCTTGTGTGAACGTTGCCTGAGCGGTATCGTTTGCCAACGTCGTCGTATCGTTGGTGAGCCGTGCCTTCCAAATCATTCCCCGCATGTTTCCGCTGCCTTCGGCAACCTGACGTCCCTGAGCGACTCCTTTGAGCATTGTGGTCGCCATAGGCGAAACATCGGCTTGCGGGTAACGTTCGAGCAAATCTTTCAAGCCTGCTTTGAAATGGTCGTACTGTTTGTCACCGATGTAGGCCAGTGCATCGAGGAAAAGGAATTTGGGCATAAGCGGCGAGAGCGGATATTTTTCTTTCATGAAAGTCGTGTTCCCGTGTACCGTTCTGTTGTCGTTTTCGAGATAAGCGGCATAGGTGGCTTCGTAAATAGAATCTTGGACAGTGCTCATGCGTCGCAGATTATCCAAATAATGCGGATCGGCCATAGCTTGCGCATAGGGGCTTTCGGGGAATACAGAACGAATCTTATCCCGGTATATCCCTGCGGTGACGACATCTCCGTTACGCATGTACATGAGGTACATGTTATAGTATACGTCGAGTCGGTAGGGGTTCTCGGGGAACCGCTCTTCCAATAAGTTGAAGTTGGCGATGGCCGCCGGGTAGTCTTCGAGTTTGTTTTTGAGGATAATACCCATGTTGAACAAGCCTTCGGCAACGACTTCGTTCGATGTTTCCATTGCCTCCGGTGTCATAGGTATTTGTTTGAGGTAGAATTCGGGTTTATGGGGATCGTCGGCCGCGTCGGATTGTATGCTGTCGGGGTTTTCTTCATCGGGGAGAGAATTGTCGGCCAAATCTTCGTTTTCACTGTTTCCCGATTGCTCGGCAAAGTCGCTCATGGAGAATCCCGATTTGTTGCGACGACGCCAGTCGTCTTCGAGTTTTCGGCTACCCCAAATCCGTTGGAATTCGGTTTTACCGGCAGAAACCATAGGCTTGTTATAGAAATACCATGATTTGTCCCCAGAGAGAATCGTCGTATTTTGTTTGGCCGAGTTGTCGTTGTTGAACTGAGGCCCTTGTTGTTGGGCGAGATATTCTTCTCGCTGTTGTGCTTCGGCCTCTTCTTTTTCTTTTTTGATGAGGTTGTCGATGATTTTTTGTATGGCTTTGTTCCGGTCGTCTTCGCTCATGGCCGCCAAGTTTTGCAAACTGTCTTGCAGCTCGACATTTTGTGCATAGACAACCAGCTCGTCGAGGACGGACGATCGTCGGGAGAGCAGGTCGTATTGGGGATAGTCTTCTTTCAGTTGGGGAATGGCTTCGGCATAGCACGGTTGGGCATCGACATACTCTCTTCTTTCGAAATAGAGATTGCCGAGCGTGATTTGGCAGATGGCTTTTTCTATGCCGTTGCGAGTGCTCTTTTGATTTGCCAAGCGGTAGTTTTCCATCGCTTTGAGCGTGTCTTTGCGGGACAGGTAGAGATTGCCGATGGCGTAGTATATTTGATCGAGATATTCTTTGTTACGATCCCGGGAAGCCATACGGGTGAGTTTCTTTACTTCTTTCGAAATATCTTTCCCCGAATAGACTTCGGTTTGTTTGATCCGAGCATTGAATTCGGTTCGATAGGGTGGATTCATGCCGATGACTTTTCCGTATGTCTGGTATGCTTTCGTCGGATTTTGTGTGGCTGCATAGAGTTGCGCCAGCAGGAATGTCATTCGGATGCGTTGTTGTTTGCTCGAAGCAGACTTAATGGCCGTTTCGAGAAAAGGAATAGCTTTTTCGTATTCCCCTTTGTGAACAAGGTAATCGGCATTGACTGTCGCAAACCAGTTGTTTTGGGATTCGGGCAATTTCTCGTTGTTGATTTTGAGCAGTATATCTTCCGCTTCGTACAACCAGCCCATAGCGATGTAACACCGAGCTTGCCAAATGCGCGACTCTGCTACCAAATCGGGCATCCAAGTGAAATGGCGGGATATATAAAGGAAAGTCGCGGCGGCTCCGAGGAAATCGCCTTTGTAGTATTGTGCTTTTCCCATAAGCCTCCATGCGTTGTGAATAAACGGGTTGTATTCGTCCCGTTTCATATACTCCCGGTATTTGGGGTCGCTCATTTTTTTAGAATTTCTTTTCGGCCTTTTCTTAATGGAATGCAACTGTATGGCTTTCTGGCATTTCTCGATAGTCCGATCGAAACTTCCCGATGGTTGCGGGTCTTTGGGATTTGCATAGGCTTGTGCCGGATGCATGAGCAGGAGGTCCGTGAAATTATCCTCGTATCCTTCTTCCATCTCTTTGAGTTGTTCTTTGTAATTTTCTATTCCGTTGAAATAGACGTTGTAGCGGGTGGTAAAGCTATGGTAAAAACGTGTCACCGCCGTATTCTTTTTCGTGGAACAAGATACGAGTGTAAGAACAATAAATAAACCGATAGTATGTAGTATTCTTTTTTTCAATCGATGTTATAGGGATAATACTCCATTTTTTAAACTGAATTTTTCCTGTTTTATTGCTTTTTACCGGTTGCAGAATGTAGGTAGGAAGCTATAATTTTTACAACAAAATAGGCGATTATCAAGGTAAATACGATGGTTGCTCCCGCAGGGACGTCGAGCCAATAGGAGAGTAATAGTCCTCCTATGCCGCAGAGGAGATTGATTGCTCCCGACAGCCAAACGATATTTCGGAATTTGTGACAGAAAAGTTCGGCGATCATTTGCGGTAAAGAGAGTATGGAGATGAGGAGCATGATACCGACCAGACGAATGGTAAGAACCACGGCGGTCGCCACAAAAAATGTCATGATATAGTTGACGAGGCGTGTCTTGATACCGCGGGTGTGGGCAAAGTCGGCATCGAAAGCCGTATATACGATGGTCTTGTATTGCAACACGGTGTAGAAAATCAATAATGAGGCAAAGGCCGCAAAGATGAATATATCCGTGCGGGTGATGGTGAGAATGTTTCCGAAAAGAAATTCCGTGAGCCCCGGTGTGTAGCCGGGTGTCATGAAAATAAAAATGATCCCGATTGCCATGCCTAACGCCCATACGACCGCTATGGCAGAGTCTTCACGAACCGATTTGCCCCGAGACAGCCATTCGACTCCCAATGCGGAAAGGATAGCGAAAACAAGAGCCGAAAGCGTGGGATTGATGCCGAGGTAATACCCTACACCCAAACCACCGAAAGATGCATGGGTTATGCCCCCGGTAATAAATAGCATGCGGCGTGCGACGATGTATGTGCCGATGATGGCACTTGTTATGGAAATGAGTAGTATCGCCCACAAAGCATTTTGAAAGAATGTATAATTGAGAATGTCTATCATAAGCAATTATTTGTCGATCGTTCTTTGTTCATTGACAACGAGCAGTATTTCGTCTCGCAGTGACTCGGGGACGGCGATTTGTCGTAATTGCAAACTGCGTACCCACCCCGGCACATCTTCCGGTCGTAGCGTATAGAAAATTTCCCGAAAGAGTTCTATTTGTTCGGGTGTATAGCTGTCGGGTTCGATTCCTTTCCAAGCATCGAGCTCTTCGTCGTCGTAGTATTCTATTGTTTGGCTTACTCCGGCGAGCAGGCTGTCGCGTTCGCAAACGAGATGCCGTCCGCAACATTCTTGCGGAGGTTCTTGAATTTCGGTTTGAACTATTTTATTAGTTTTTTCAACCTGTTTTTTTAAATCCCGTCGATGGAAATAGTAAGTAACAATACCTAAAAGTATGATGGCTGAAATGAGTATAATCATAATCGTGTTCCTTCTTTTTCGTCCTTTTCAAGCGAGAAGCCTGCTTTACAGAGGTCTTTCCAATAGTTGGGGTATGATTTATCCACTACCGAAATGTCTTTTATCTTTATTCCCGGGAAGAGAAACGAGGCCGGGGCAAATGCCATAGCCATGCGATGATCGTCGTAGGTTTCTATGACCGGTGTAATCTTCGGAGCGATAGATTCTCCGTTCCATTCGAGTGATTTATCCGAAGATATTAGTTTATATCCTAATTTAATAAGTTCATTTTGTAGAGCGGATATGCGATCTGTTTCCTTTATTTTAAGGGTTTGCAGGCCTGTGAATTTGAACGGAAGCCCTATTAAACAGCAAGTTACGACAAGGGTTTGGGCTAAGTCGGGTTGCTCGGATAGGTCCTGTTCGTATAATGAAATGGTTTTGTCCGATTTTCTTAGTTTTATGCCTTCCTGAGAAAACAGGCTGGAAACACCCAGAGGTTCGAAAAGTGCGGCTATGCGGGCATCGCCTTGAAGGCTTTTGTTCGAGAGATTCGGCAAGAATATCTCAGCTTCGGGTGCGAGCGCCGCGATTTCATACCAATAGGAAGCCGCCGACCAATCCGGTTCTATTTGGAATTGCTTCGGGCAGTATCGGCCGGCCAGAACTCGTATGGTATTGTTGGAGCGGTGTGTCTCTATACCGAAATGAGACATCATTTCGAGAGTCATTTCGATATAAGGCGTAGAAACTATTTTGCCTGTGAGAGTCAGCTCCAATCCGTTTTGCATATAAGGTGCTATCATGAGTAGTGCCGATATGTATTGGGAGCTGACATTGCCCGGTAGAGAAAGCTCTCCGCCTCTTAGTTCTTTCCCAAAAATTTGCAAAGGGGGGAATCCTTCTTTGTCGAAGTATCGGATATCTGCTCCCAGAGAGCGTAGAGCATCGACCAGTATTTTTATGGGGCGTTGTTTCATTCTCTCGGAGCCCGATATGATACATTCGTAATCTCGTTTTTGAGCATAGTAGGCCGTGAGAAATCGCATGGCTGTTCCTGCTCCGTGTATATCGATCGAACTGTTTTTTTTCGTGAAAGCCTGTTTCATGACCCGTGTGTCGTCACAGTCGGACACGTTGGTTATCGGTATCGAATCGTCGCACAGGGCGTTTATGACGAGTGCCCTGTTGCTGATACTTTTGGATGCCGGCAGTTCGACTTCTATGTGGCAGTCGTGTGGAGCAAAGACTTTGTAATTCATTTGTTCGCTGTGGGTTTTGTCGCAAAATTAGCAAAAAAAGAGGAATGGTATGTATCATTTCTTTATTTACCGATGAAGTATTTCTCACAAATCTCTCTTTTCAGCATCTTTTGTTTTTGTAGTCTCTTTTATTTTTTGTCGCATAGAGGAGAAGGGCGGATAGTTGCCTTGTTGCCTTGATACGTTTCCTTTGTTGCAGATATTTTTTAACCCCTCCGTTGTTTCAACCCCCTCGCCCTGCGGGCACTCCCCCTATATTCCCTAACGGAAACACCCCGTAATGCCACGGGACACGGCAGGGGGAGAGGATTGGAAGTGGTGTTTCAGTTTCGGTATAAGGATAGCATTGTGCACTTCTCCCCTGTTCGTATGGTTGCGCCACACCCCGCAATGCTACGGGGCACGGCAGGGGAGATGTTTAAGTGGCCCTCTACTTGTTCTTACTACGCCTAAACTAAATAAAATATGAGAGGATAGGGCAGATACTTGGTGGTTAAAAAACGTTATAATTGAATATATTTCCTATGGAAAATTGTTTTAATGGAAAATAGAGAATATATTTGTCGTGATATTTCTTGTAGAATATATTTCTATTGGAAAATAAATTAAGAACTAAATAATAAATTTGAAAAATGAAAATGCTGTTGAAACGTTATTGGCTCCCGGTCACAGGTATTCTGTTAGGTGCTTTGGGCGGTTATCTTTATTGGCGGTTCGTAGGTTGTGCGACGGGTACGTGTCCTATTACCTCTTCTCCTTTTGCCAGTACGGTTTGGGGAGCAGCGATAGGAGGATTGTTTGTAAGTTCATTCAAAAGAGAAAAGAAATATGATTAAACGAGTGTTGTTTTTGACGGTGGGTATACTATCGCTTATGCTTGCCGCCTGTGAAACGAAAGCGATAAATAATGGTAAAAAAGAAAATAAAATGAAAACGATCGAATTGACAAAGGCTGATTTTTTAAAGAAAATAGTGGATTATGAAAAAAATCCCGAGGAGTGGATATATTTAGGAGATAAACCGGCGATTATCGATTTCTATGCCTCTTGGTGCGGACCGTGTAAAATGGTGGCTCCGGTATTGGAAGAGCTGGCTGCGGAGTATGACGGGCAGATTTATGTTTATAAGGTGAATACCGAGCAGGAACAAGAGTTAGCGGCATTGTTCAATATCCGTAGTATACCCTCGTTTTTGTTTATACCCATGAACGATAAGCCTCAAATGGCTATGGGGGCGATGCCCAAAAGTTCGTTTAAAGAGGCAATCGATGGTGTATTATTGAAAAAATGAGTAATTTTATGCCTCTTGTCGTAGATAAGAACCGTTGTCCGCAGAATCATCGTTGTCCGTTGATTTCGATTTGTCCGCAACAGGCCATCAGCCAGACCGGTTTCGGCTTGCCTCGTATCGATTCGGATAAATGTATCGAATGCGGGAAATGTGTCCGCCACTGTGGTATGAAAGCTATATATCGATTGGAAGATAAGTATGGAACCATTTTGTAAGATTCGTGATTTTTATAGAGCGATAACCGATTTTGAAACGAGATTTGAGAAGAGATACGGGCTTTGCCTGAACGAAGGGATGCTTTTGTGTTGCCTTCGTCAAGAGCCGAGGCTCTCTTCGGGAGATATCGCCAAGCAGTTGGGGCTTACTCATTCCAATACATCGAAAGTGATTCGTTCGGTAGAAAAGAAAGGTCTCATCGAACGGATATTGGGCGATGACGACAAACGCCAGATATAAAAGCGTCATTCTCACATTTTTCTTTAACCGCATGGAACCTCCCCTTTAATCTGTTTCCTTATTCAAAACTTTCATTTGGACTAAGGTAATAATCATAATGACAATAAACAAAATGACAGTGATCGCGCTGGCCAACCCCATTTTGTACTGGCGGAACGCCGTATGGTAAATCTCCGTCACAATGCTGGCCGTGGACTTCAGCGGGCCGCCTTCCGCGCCGGCGATGTTGTAAACCTGTGTGAACACCTGCAGGGTGCGAATCGTACCCATGACGGTAACATAGACTAAAGTGGGATTTAACTGGCGGATCGTGATATAACGAAATTTCTCCCATCCGGATGCCCCGTCTATTTCCGCCGCTTCATAATAGGTGCGGGGAATCTGCATCAGGCCGGCCAGAAGGATAATGGTGTTAAAACCAATACTCGACCAGATGACATTGGACATTACTACAAAAATCGATTGGTCTGCACTGTTTAAAAACGGCTGCGGGGCGATGCCAAAAAACTTTAAGATCCCGTTAATGACGCCACCATTTTTCATAAACATCCATTCCCAAACATAAGAAATTGCTACGGCACTGGTCACATACGGAATAAATACAATCAGCCGGAAGAACGACCGCCCTTTTACAATTTGATTAAGCATCAAAGCCAGAACCAGACTGATTATCACCATCAGCGGAACACAGACAAATACATATGCAAACGTGTTGCCAAATACTTTTTGCAGGGTCGGATCAGAAACAGCCGTTATGTAGTTTTCAAACCCGATGCACTCTCTCTCAGGCGAAAGGAGATCCCACTCCATAAAACTCAAAAAGAAAGAGAAAAAGGTTGGCAGAATTCGGAAAGCCACAAAGTACAGCACGGCAGCGCGATAAACAGATAGGCCGTACGTTCTTTCTTTCGCTCGATAGAGTTCCGATTTTTCTTTTTTTGCACCTTGGCGCCCTTTACCAGCACCGCATTTGCCTGTACCATAACAAATCCCCTTTCCAATCTAAAAATCAAAGGTTAGTTATTTTTTTACATAAACCAACTTGTTCTGAAAAAATACGCCTTGTTGCATTTGTTGTTATATCATAAAATTATTGCACAAGTAAATTGATTTTTATATTAATTTCATTTTCACTCTTTGTTTATTATGCCTATTTTATCCCACACCTCTGTAATTTTTTGCGTTTTCTTTGAATATCGCACAATGGTCATTAAATTTTATATAAAAAAGCAGGGGGAAAATTCCCCCTGCTTTTTTGCCCGAAAACTATTCTGCCATAGATTCCTTCGAGGAGTCCTCATCAGGATGGGACTCTCCGCAGCAATGATCCTCTTCACAACTGCCGCAATAGCAACCGCTGTCATCGAATTCATAGCCCAAATCCGCCAGAAAATCCTCCCGGATCTCTTTTGCGGCCTTTTTGCTCTTCAGGTATGCGCAAACGGCTACGATAGCACCGCTAATCGCCACCAATGCAAACAGGAACGATAAAAAGTTATTGCCTTTTTTCACGGATCGTTTCCTCCTTCCGGTCAGTCCTGATCGATACCGGGCCAAACCCCCCGGCTTTTCTTTAGTATATACCAATTCCCCTAAAATAACAATCTATTTCGTCAAAAGAGATTTGCCGTCCATTTCTGCCGGCTGGGGCAGGCCCAGCATTTCCAGCATGGTAGGCGCCAAATCTGCCAAACGGCCTCCTTCTTTGAGCGTATGGGTCCCATCTCCTACTAGCAGCAACGGAACAGGATTGGTGG
>ERZ857984.2204-NODE-2204-length-12679-cov-4.604642_pt1 | contig 12679 bp, 13 predicted proteins | sample MGYA00519914_ERZ857984 | MGnify/ENA primary metagenome ERZ857984 (study PRJEB31778, sample SAMEA3449417) | human gut metagenome | biome: human gut; feature: human-associated habitat; material: faeces | place: United Kingdom | collected 2010/2012 ... | reverse complement strand
GGCATGGGTGGCTCTTTTTCTCCGTGCAACCGGCTCAGATGGAGCGGTATTTGCAGCCGTTCGCAGTCTCCGTAGTACCACTACTCATACCATTCTTTTTGAGCTGCATACATACTGGCATAATATCCATTGTCTATGTTCATAAGGTCGCTATGCGTTCCCTGTTCAGCAATGATTCCGTCTTTTATTACTATAATCCTATCGGCATTTTTACAAAACCCAAGTCGATGTGATATAAATATTACAAGTCTATCCCCGGAAAGATTATATACCATATTATAGAGTTCAATTTCTGCGATTGGATCAAGATATGCTGTGGGTTCGTCAAGTATCCAAACATTTGCATCAGTTTTCGCCAACAACCGACCAATGGCAAGTCTTTGCCACTGGCCCTTGGATAATTCAATCCCTTTTTCAAGTTGCCCAAGTTGTGTATAAATTCCATTCGGAAGCGATGAAATAGAATCATATAGGCCAACTTGCGTCAGTATTTCTATCGCTTCTTTATCGCTTAATTCATCTCCTCCACGACCAATTTGCAAATTTTCTTTAATGGTCATTTGGTATTGCCCGAAATCCTGAAGAAGCGCTGCAAATGAGAGCAATCCGCAACGGTATATACCTTCATAATTATCAAGCAATCCAAGAATTACCGATACAAGGGTCGTCTTGCCACTACCATTTTCGCCAACAAGTGCAATTTTTTCACCCATTTTTAGGTTTACATTAATGCCTTTAATCGCATAAACTTCTGTTTGCATATATTTATATTTTAACTCTTTTATAAATACAGCATCATTCGTATCGTTCGCAATGCTGCCGAAAGCATTTTCATTATAGTTAAGAATTTCTTCATATGCATCAAGGGTTTTAACATACCAGCTACGGTTCATTATTAACATGACATAGCTTTTTATTGATACAAATAAATTAGAAAGCATTGCAACTACCATTGTAAAATATCCTATTTCATATGTACCTGATGCAACTCCTCTACCGACGAGAATGGCTGTACTAAAAAATGTTATTATAAACAAAATGGATGTCGCCAACTCGGTTAGCATCGAAAGCAAGTTGAGTTTTATATAATTTTTTCTTTCTCTATTTATATAATATCCGAATTTTTTAGAAAAATAAGGGAACGAGCCGGCTATTTGAATATTTTGCTGATTTACTTGCCCGGCAAACACACCTCCAAAATACGCTTTTCTGCGCGACTCTGGAGAAACATTACTTGTCCAATACGCCAGCTGCTTATCCGTAATTTTCGCTGATATTATTGAACACAGAAAAATGGAAAATAATAAAACCACCACATATAAAAAGCTTAGTCTGGATAACATCCATCCATAAACGACTGTCTTAATAGCGATATTTACAAACTGCGATATGCTTTGAACTGCGGTCGGATATTGTTCACTCGCCTGCTTCGCAAGGTTCATTTTTTCATAAAACGCATTTGATTCAAAATATTCATATTTTACAGAAGCAAGCTTTGTTACCATATTTTTTTCAATTTTAGCAGAAATATTGTTTTGATATTTTTACAACATTTTATTATATACCCAAGATAATATCCTAATTACAAGTAAAGCAATGAGAAAAATACTAACAGACAACGCAATATATCTGAAATCGCTCAAATTACCATACATATATGCAGAAACACTGTTTGTCGTATATTCAAGCATTTTAAGCTCAATATATTCAGCACTTAATAGTACCAAGGACAACCCTAACAGTCCAATCGTCGATGCTCTATGCATTCTTAAAAGTCGCGCAATTACCTTAGTATGAACACGGAAAAAGCGATTAACTATATTTTTTTCTCGCCGGGGGCCAACTAATTTGGGTTCCTTTTTACTCAACGGCCACTTCCTCCTGATATAATTTTCTTTGTTCTTTAAATATCCTGGCATATATTCCGTTTGTTGCTAGCAACTCATCGTGGGTACCCGATTCAGCGACTCGCCCATTTTCCATCATAACGATTCTATCAGCAAGTCGCGCAAACCCTATGCGATGCGATATTAGTATTGCAGTTTTTCCCGAGAGATTTTTTCGGAAATCCTTAATGAGTTCCATTTCTTTTAGAGGATCTATTGATGCTGTAGGTTCATCAAAAACCAGTATCTCAGGTTCTCCCATATACGCAGATGCTATTATTAGGCGCTGCCATTGTCCACCGGAAAGATCTGTCCCTTGATCGTCATACGCTTTTCCAAGTATCGTTTGATCGCGATGTTCAAACCCACCTATTAAATCATTCATTCCGGCCTTTCTATATGCCTTGGCAAGTTCAACTTCATCCTTCATTTTATCTAAGCGACCCAACCCGACAAAATCGTGTATTGATACAGAAAAGCGAGAAAACTCCTGCGGTGCATTGCCAAAATACCAGAAAAACGCTTCTTTGTTTTCTTCACTTAATGGAATACCGTTTAATGTTATTATTCCATCCTGTGGAATAAAACTACCGTTCAACAATTTAGCAAGTGTCGTTTTTCCACTTCCATTATAACCAAGTATGCTGACTATTTCACCTTTTTTTATGAAAAAACTCACATCATCAACAGCTTTTCTGTCTGCGTTAGGATATTTAAAAGATACATTGTCAGCTTTAAGCTCAGCAAACTGCCCAAATGGATATTTGGTTTTCGCCATATATAACCCTTTGCGTAATTTTTTAATATCCTCATTGCTTATGGGCGCAACAAAATCGTAATAGTCATTGAGATATTTTACATCTCTATATGTACCATTCACAATGGAAATGGTCAAGTGGCTAATATGCCTCGAAACAGTTCCAATAAGCCCAAAAAGCATAACAAAGGTACCAACATCATATTTTTTGTAATATATGCCTACAATAAGTAATATAATTGCAGCAATTCTAAATAAGAATATAATAACTGAATAGCCATTATTTAAATCTGTCTTTTTTAACGTTAGAGAAAGGCGTTCGAGTCTAAGCTTCTCATATACGGATTTCCATTTATTTAGAAAAAATTTATCCAATTTATAAATTCTTAATTCCCTCGCCTTACCCTTGCCAGTAAGAATCTCTTTATAATAATCATTGAATCTTTGCTCTTTAATCTGTTTTTTATTTAATTCATATTCTTTTTTTGTAATATATTTTTGCACAAAAATCATTCCCACAGCTATTAAAGCTGAATACAATATTAGCCACGGTTCATATTGAACAAAAATAATGATCGACCCCACAATTGTGCCAATATTACCGAAAATTATATTGGTTAGCGCTCCTATATAACTGCTGATTCGTTCGGTATTACCCGAAACAAAAGCATATTTTTCCATAAACTTGTGATCAAAAAATTTTTCCTGTGGAGTTTTATAACTTTTCCACATAAATATTTCATGAAAAAGTCTATTGACTTTTAAGCGATAAAAATTATTGCCCAAAACCACTAAAAATCCGTTTGCATGGTTAATAAAATATAGCAGAAGATATACAATTACCAACCCCACAAATAAACTTGAAAGTTCCCCCATCAAACTTCTTGCAACCAGTTCATTGATCATAGCCTTATTTACAATATTAACAATCAATGAAATAATAGAGGCGCCGCTCATCACAAAAACATTAACCAATATATAAGGAGAGCAAAATCGAAGTGCTTTTTTAAATATCCAAAATGTTTTCAACTTATTATCACCTCAATTAATGCCACACTTAACATTTTTATGGATGCAATGCTACATACCCAAATCGTGCAGGATTATGATATGGTTTTGACCCGTTGGACCAATAATATAATCCACCATTTACTCCGACATAAATCTCCAGTCCAAAGCCATTAATATTATTATGAATAAATAGTCCTTTAAAGGGAAGGATGACCTCTAAGCGTCTCTCTTTTTCAATATTTCTAGCTTTAATTCCGTATTTTGAAGCGTTTATCGTTCCCTTTAACGAAGGTTCGCTGCCGTTGAAAGTTACTTCGTAGCAACCATTGTAAATGCTGTGGATATCAACAAATATATTCCTAACAGCATTATCTTCTTGATGTGAAAAAGATGGATTATAGAGACGAATATTAACAAAGTTAATTTGATCAAAATTCAAGACCATACTCTTAGCATTTTTACGATATGGTAGGCTAAATATTAAGCCCCAATTCTGATAAGTTATATTCATTTCGATTAAATTAAAAACTTCATTCACCATTTTCAAAGCTAACGAGCACTTTTTACCAAGAGCGATTTCGATCTTTTTGTTGCTTTTTTGGGCTTGCAAAATTACGGACTTATAAAAATCCATTAGCGGTCCATTCAACAATCCCGCATTATAGCATGAGTATGCCAAAACTCTATCAGCAAATATTTTCCCGTCATTATGTTCATTACACGCCGACGAAAGGTGTGCCCTTTCATCGCTTGAAAACTCGAAAAACTGCAGCAGCACTTTCAAGCCAAACGATGTATATGAACCGACTTTAAATCTATCAATTCGTTGAACCAATTGTTCCCAATCCAATTTTGCATATTGGCGCTTGATTAAAAAGTATACATCCAGCAGTGATTTGCATTGCAGCAATTGATTATCAGGGCAGTAATAATAATCAAGCATTTCAGATAAATAATGCCGTGAAAAATGGCATAAATTAAAAATGATTCGATCATAAATATCCATGGAATAAAAGTGAGGAGGTTGGGTAGAGAGCGTTCTATTTTTTAATATATCATCTGCCGGAATCACGGAAAACGCATTTGGTCCTAACGAGCAATGTATTTCAAGTCCAATACTAAAATAATGATTAAAGACACTTTTTGTTATCATTGGCAAATGTTGATTTCCTAAATCAATTTCACTTTTGAAAATGGTTAAATCCACAAAAGAAGTATCATACCCTATTTGTTTGCATAAAAGAATAAAATCAACCAAATCATCTTCATCAACAAGAATATCGATGTCATGCTGAGGTCTAAATAGCCCTCGCTTCTCGTATTCTTCTTTTTCTTCTATAATCCCTTTAAAAAACAAAATCGGAATTCTTTTATCCTCAGCTGATTTCTGAATTAATTTCATTTCCCGCAAGAAAATCTGATGCAGCATTTTTTCAAATATATTAGGCGCATTGCAAACAAAAGAAAGTCCGAGTTTATCAAGCGTTGAACTATATAATAGATTCTGTTCGTTAATCAGCATCATTGTTCCCTTCCAATTGATCCAAGCATGTTTTATTAAATATATGTGTCATGTGTTTCAAAAAAACAGAAGGCAAGTTTTCTGCATAAGCAAACAAATTAGGCAAATGCGAAACACAAATCCATTTTACCCCAATTTTGGAAAAGAAGTCAAGAATATCCGTCAAAGCTTTTGAGGCATCATTGAAAGCAGTGCTTTGAAAAACTTCATTTAAAAATACTATAGAGCCCTTTTTGCTTTCATCAATCACTTGCTTTATCCGAATGACTTCATGCTCAAACCCTCCTATGTTCATTTTATCCTCGGTATTTTCTCTTTTAACATAAGCCCCAACACAAAACAGGCCGTTCGAAGCAACCAACTCTGCCTTGGCAGCCGGCAAAGGGAAACCGATTTGCGCAAGCAAATAGGCATTATACAAGGATCTCAAATATACAGTTTTACCGCTTCCGTTTTTACCGAGAACTACGATTCCCGAAACCCTTTCACCATAGTCATAATCATTGGCGATCAAATCTTCTCTGTCCTTGATTCGCAAAAGCGCAACATCGTATAGTTTGTCAATTCTAATGCGTCCATTAAATTCAGGAAACGTCCATGGCACACCGCTCGACTCCAAAAAAGCAACAAAGTTCTGAAGGAGTAGGTAACAGTTGACGGAAATGCGAATGTTATTCAAATAATCGAACAATTTTTTGGAAACCGCAGAAAGAATTTCATCCATTCTTTTGCCCAAATGTGCTGCAAATATATCATCCTTGACAGAAGGCCGGTCGTTCTCCAATCGCAAACGATTGGGTTTCAGCCGCCCAAACATTTTAATTGTTCTGTCCTCACAAACAGTCTCGAAATATGGCATAATATCCATATAGGAAATCCTAAAAAATTCATCAAATCTGATCAGGACTTGACCGCTGAACGTGTCGGAGTTGTTGAATTCCAAATAGTTGCACAAATCGACCAAAACCATCTTATCGTTCGCGATAAAATCATTCAGTTCTTCATTTAACTCTCTCAATGCGGAAGACGAAAAACAGATATTTTTTAATTTTTCATAAAGAACATCAAAATACAGCATCAATTGTTTACAATATGCAGCTTTGTATCTAATGGATTTTGCAATCGAGGACGGTGCGTTATAAGATTCCCGAATGTTCTTTTGCGCCATACTTTTCATTTTGATATATTCGTTTTGTTCTTTTGGCAGGTCGAACAGCGTCATTCTTATGTTCGACAATACATCTGAGTGATTCAAAAAATCCAGCGCAATATCATGCCTGTATTGAATTGAGTCGACATCGGTCAAAATATGGGAAAGGATCCGATTGATTTCAACTGTCTCTTCTTTTACAAACTTATTTTGTGGAAGGTCAAAAAGGAAATCATATAGAAAATAAAAATTTTTGATCTTTTCAACATCAAAAAAACTGGAACTTTCGGATTTATTCAAAAGATTTACCATTTTTTCGATTCGACAATTTGCATTAGGCTTTCATAATCGCACTTATATCGTTTCAAGATATCAGCGCACATGGACGCCCCTGCCGAGAGCCTCCTTTCAAATTTATATGTTCTTTTGCCGTTTTGATCTACAATAGGAGACATAACCAAATATGACTGACCTTTTTCAATTTCAAAGTGTGTCACGACAAAAACGGTCAATCCTCTTTTTCTTGCCAAGTTAAAAAGATGATTCATTTGCTCAATTGCATTGATTTCATTGGTGCTGGAATACGGTTCGTTTAAGAAAAGAATGCTTTCGTTTTCACCCGAATCAATAATAATATGCTTTATTCGTTCTTGCTCATATTCAAAACGACTTTTATTACACTTCTCGTCATCGACAAAATAAGAATGTAATTCGGAATACGGATATATTCTGGCCTTTTCACACAGAACAGGGCAGCCGGCTAAAAATAAAATCATATTCTGCAAAATTGTATTCAAATACGTAGTCTTTCCGCCGCCATTTGCACCGCAGATGATCACAATACTGTCGTTTTCCCCAGCAACAACATCGTTGCCGATACTATTCGCTGCGAAGTTGGAGCTCACTTCGTAATTATGTGCGTTGCGCATGCTTATTTCTTTACTCTCCGCTATCGACGGCAAGCATACCGGAATTTTCCTGTCTGTCATTTTATTGACAAACGAATACATTTGCAGATAGAAACCAAACTCATTTTTCAAACGCAATATTTCCTTTGTAATACAATCGCTAAGTAAAACGATGTATGCTTCCAAATTGAATTTTTCCTGTTCATCAACTCGAATCATTTCTGCAATTTGGGGCGAAAGTCCGATCGGTAAGGATATTTGAGAATAATTGGAGGAATTTCCGAATTTTTGCAGGATTTTCGCCGCACTTTCAAAAAGCCCAAAGGGACGTTTCTTTTTTTCAGCTTCTGTTATCCTTGCCAAAACAATCGAACCATTCGCGAAACGAATGGTACAGTTGTTGTGCGCATTTATATATTCGCAGACTTTTGCATAAGCTTCACTGGCAGACGTGCTGTTATCTATTAACGTTTCAACTTGGTAGTGCAAATTCGTCATATACTCTCCATTTTCGGGTATAAGAGAAAGTTCTTTAAGAGCGTAAAAATATTTTTTTGCAACTGCACTGATTACAAAAAGCTTTTGTATAAATGGCATTTCATCTTTGAAAAAAGCTAAGCATTTACAATAATCAGCCATTGCTAAATAGGCAGCATTAAACCTATCATAAAAATTTTGATCTTGTAATGATTCAAATATTTCATGACGTTTTTTTATAACAGCACCACTGCATGGGCATGATATTATTTCCAATATATGTTCCGAAAACAAGTTCGATAATCCGCTGTCGTTAAGGACGGAATATGGAATTATATAATTATTGCTTTTTTCAAGAATTGTTATCATTGCTCATAAGGCCTTCGATTCCGGCCAAATTATAATATTTGCATTCACCAATATCGTCGCCATTTCCAATATTTGTTTTTCTGTAAGAAATATTCAATGGTTCGGGAACCATTAAAAGAATCGGAATATTAGGATATTGTTGAATTCTTTCCTTGCTTGTGCATTGGAACCTATACGCAGGTTTTTCCTTTTGCACGGGAAGTACAGAATGAATGGTAGAAGCAAGATGAAAACCGTACGACTTGGTTCTGTAATGCGTGTTGTCGTAAAAATCAATCGTGCCTCTTGACTTGGCTCCGCACAGCTTTACAGCATATAAATGTTTGTTTTTCAAAATAAAGAACTCGCATTTTTCGTCTGCAATATTTCCCCAATTCCAAAAATGCTTGTTGGGAAAAAGTTCCGCATTATATTTTTTGCATAACGACTTTACTTTTGGCTTCAGCCGGATTCTGGCAATCAAATACTTTATTTTGTACCTGAAAATGAAAATCAATGCCGCGACAAGCAGCGTGACCGCAAATGGCAACTCGGTGCCCCCCTTTTTGTACTTAATGACTTAATGAGGATTAAAACTCAAAATTAACAAGCCGTTTTTCATTTAGTTGGTAAAGGAATTCAAACATATCTGCCAAAATGACAGCTTCGCATTCGTCCCATTGATCGGCATATTTCTCCTTAAGCCACAAAATCAAATCTGACAATTCAAGACTTGTCTCTAATAAAAGGTGATCATAGATTTCAGTTGCACTCTCATTGAAAAAATGTATGCAACCATCATCCAATATAACGCTTGATTCGACGTCAGCTTCTCGAACATGCGGTTTTTTACAAATTATGATCATTTAAATCCTCCTTAACGCCTTCAATGTAATTACATTGCTTGTTTTTACAGCCTCTTTACAACTGATCAATTATGAGTCAAAGCAGCCTTTAACAATGCTCGGGCATATTCGCGTCTTTGCTCACATTCATCGCTAAAAACGGAATGCTTGTAATCAGTAACTTCTATACCAGGACAGCCGCGTCCACAAATTCCTTGTATAAAACATTTTTCACATTTTTCGTAGCGACCAATATCTAAATTTAATCGCAACTTGGTTATTAATTCTTCCCTCACAATATCATCCAACGAATCGAAAATGACATTCCCTAAAGAAGAACAATCACCACCAAAATTTTGACATGGATAAACATTCCCTGCTGAGTCGATTCTTATAAACATATCCACATTGTGCTTGTCAGAAAAAATCGGGCAAATTCCATAAAAAACCGATGGAATATTCACTTTAACGTTACGTTCTCTTCCATAATGCTTAAAGTAGGCAGCCCTTTGCATAATATCAATTCTTTCTTCGCAATTCAGTATTATCTTTGTTTGATTTTTTTTGCCCCGTCCTTTGGCCTTTAGAAACGTAAGGTCAAGTACTTTCGCATCGCTCTGTGCGGCAAATTCAATCATATCTTGTATTTGTTTAGAATTGTTTCTATAAATAAGGGAATGAAAAATTATACGAAACGCATATTCATTCAACAGGCTGATTGACGACTGCAGTTTGGCAAAAGATCCTACGCCCCGAATGTAATCATGATGTTCCCTCAAGCCGTCAAAACTCAATTGAAAAATTGGATTTAAACCTTTGTCTTTTAGTTCATTCAAGAATTTACAATCCAATAGTGTTGCATTGGTAATTACTGTTTGCTCCACATTGCTTTGTTGAGATATGTATTGCATTGTTTCTATCAGATCAGGATACAACAAAGGTTCTCCTCCTGACAAGCTTATGCTATTCATTCCCAATATCAAAGCTTCGTCAACAATTTTCTTTACTGCATTATGAGGCAAGTATGTAATGCTTTCGCCGGATGAGTTATAGCAATGCAAACAACGCAAATTACAAGCAGAAGTAAGTTCCACATACACAGCTTTTACAGTTATTCTATTGCGCACTTTTGCCTCCTCCTCGCTCGGTAATCGTGTTAATATGAAAAGAGTATAGATACATATTTTATGTTTTACGTTGGGTAATTTCCGTGTCCAGCTGACGGTGCAGCGAGAGGATCACATGCACTGCTGTCATATGTAGAACAACTACTACTGAAATTTGCAGTATCACAAGTAAAGAGGCTGGGATTAATGCAGACGTAACCATACAATGAGCAGGCCCCGGCAACAATTATCTCCTCCAACTTCTCAATTGGTATTGACGATACGCGAGGCTTAATATACACCTTTTACTCCTCCTTTCGTTGTTGAGCTGCTACGTAAATAGCGCTAAATGCTATTTAGTAAGCAACTACAATTGATATAATGATGAGATTCTACAATACTTCTGGAAAACATGCATCTATACTCTTTATCATCTTTTTCAGGATTGACAAATCGCTATATTTTACTTCAAAAGCATTCACAAGGGTTGTTAATTTTACAACTGTACGCAATGCTCTCGCATCAAGAGACGATAAATTTCTTATCGCCTTTAAAATAAGCATATTCACTTCAGTTACTTCTGACAGCTTAGAAATATTATTAATAGTACTCCTCGTTAGTTTTAAAAATCCCCCAATAGTCAATGGAGTGGTTAACGGCAAAACGTTTTCGTTTGGCATAAAAGCATATCTGGGTTCCTTAAAATACAAAACTTCTGTAACTTTATCTATCAAGAGTCCATATGATCGGAGTACATTTAATCCACCCTGCCTTAAATGCATAGGAATTGCACATGGAACGATGGTCAATTCAGTGGCATTTATCAAAGTACAGTCGTCAGTAATATAGCCAAAACCGTTCTTGCACAAATAACAAGTTGCAGTAGTTTTTCCGGCTCCTGTATCCCCTATTAAAACATATGCTTTTCCATTGAGTTCTACAGCTGCAGCGTGTAAAGGCACCACTTCACAATCAAAACGTGTTTGATTAAAAATAATAGAAGTTATAACTTGAATTGGAACATCTGTTATGATTTGTCTATCTGCATATACAACCAAAAAAGGCATGTTAAACCTTCCAACAAAACAAACTTGAATCGCTATAGCGTCTTTAATTTTAAATTCATTTATTTCATCCGTACAACAAATAGCATACTTTCCATAAAGAAATTTCATGCTATCAATCACACTCTGTGTATTGCTAGAAATATAAAAAACGTTACTAAATGGAAGCATCAACAATAACGATTTCATTTTTTCACCATCATGATTTTATTTCAACAACTCGTCCTATAATATCATTGTAATGAATCACTTCTACTCGATACGCATTATCACCTTTGCAAAAAAACCTTTCACCAACAATTTTCACAATCCGGTGAACCAAAAGCCCCTCTGTTCCATATTCAAAAACAATTATATCATTCTCAGTATAAATCTTTACTTTTTTTACAGCCACAACATCTCCAGAACGAATCGACGGCAGCATGCTATCCCCATACACGCGTATGCTTATTTGTTTATTAGGTGATCCATCTATAATTTTTTTTAGTAAATATATAATATTCATGTCAACAAATATATACCATGCTATTAAAATGTTCATTCGAATATTTTTTTCAAAAAAGCACTTTCAAACATTATAATAGCATAAAATCATATAAATTTCATTTGCCTTCTCATCCATTACGCACAATTCATTGACTCTTTATGATTTCATTATACAACAACATTCCTACGATGTCAATATATATCTAATATTTATTTACAAAACTCCCAATCACACCATTTACTTCAAAATCGCATAACAACCTTTGATAGAATTTCCGCGGCCGATTCTCTTACCGCTTTTTCTGATTATCGGCGACAAGGCCAACCACGCCCAAGGGCGACCTTTTGCAAACTTCACAAGAACCGTTTTACAATGGAGCGATTCTCGCCGATAAGCGGGGCGACATCACCAATGGTACCAAATAGCTGCAAGGTCAACAAGCTCCATTCCATATTCATACGCATTACATATAACAGGCCACCACCGGCTTCAGGCTTCTCTATAATTTCAGACTCCGGTTGGACTGCGTTTACTGCTTGTCAATTCTGTTCATATCCTCTTTTTGTTCCCGCGTTTGTTCTAATTTTTCAGCATTCTGCTTATCGGTTTCGGCCTTCGCCTTCATCAGCTCTGCATTTAGAGCATTCGTATTGGGGGATCAGCATCAGGTGTGAAATCCCTTTCATTCAGCTCAGTTTTGGGAATTTCACGGTTATAGTTCCGTTCAGCGTCGGCAGAATCAACTTCCTCCTGTCTGAAAGCTTCCGCCAAATCATGAAACGAGTGAATGCCGCGTTTTTCCGGAATGATTCCAAGAGAACGCAGAAATACATATTCCGGAATATTTTTACGCGAACTGCTCATCTCAAGCATCTTATCCAATAATCTTACCCCCCCCCTTGTATGATGCAACGCACTTCAATATTCAGCCATATTGATTTTTACCGCATAATAGTCATTTCGTATTTTACCAAGCTCGCTGACACTTTACCCAAAATCAAAAAATATCTCAGTCGGCGTCATCTGCGTAAAGCTTTTCATCACAATTACGTTAATACTGTACTTTAAGGCAACACCGCACGAAGACGAAGCAGTAGAAAAGTTTACAAAAAAGTAGT
>ERZ857984.2201-NODE-2201-length-12694-cov-6.509534_pt1 | contig 12694 bp, 7 predicted proteins | sample MGYA00519914_ERZ857984 | MGnify/ENA primary metagenome ERZ857984 (study PRJEB31778, sample SAMEA3449417) | human gut metagenome | biome: human gut; feature: human-associated habitat; material: faeces | place: United Kingdom | collected 2010/2012 ... | reverse complement strand
AGCACACGCGCTCGCCCGACGGGTCGCGCCGCACCTGATAGATCAGCGCTTCGGGAGCGCCGTCCGCGGAGGGCTCCGGCAGGGCGGCGATCAGGCGCGCGACCGCGTCCAGCAGCTCGCTCACGCCCTGCCCGCGCAGCGCCGCGCCCGAAAGCACCGGGAACGCCCCGCGCCGGGCAAAGAGCGCCGCGAGCGTGTCCCACGCGTCGTCCGTGGAGGGGGTGCCTTCCAGACAGCGCTCAAGAAAGCCGTCGTCCAGAAGGGAAAGCGCGTCGATGTCCGGCGCGCCGTCCGATACGGGCACGAGCTGCGGGGCGAGGCGCTCCCGCAGGCGCCGGAGCGCGTCCGGCAAGGAAAAGCCCGGCAGGTCCGTTTTGTTGAGAAACAGGAGCGTGGGCAGGCCCCGCTCCGCCGCGAGGGCGAAGAGCGAGGCGGTGTGCGCGTCCACGCGGGCGGTCCCGTCCACCACCAGCACGCACAGGTCCGCCGCCGTCAGCGCCCGCGCCGTCTCGGAGGCGAAATCGACGTGGCCGGGCGTGTCGATGAGGGTGAGGCGGCGGCCCTGCCACGCGAGCCACGCCTGCCCCGAAAACACCGTGATGCCCCGCTCGCGCTCGATGGGGTCCACGTCCAGCGCGGTATCGCCGTGATCCACGCGGCCCGCCCGGCGCAGCGCCCCGGAGGCAAGCAGCAGCTGCTCGCACAGGGTGGTCTTGCCCGCGTCCACGTGGGCCATCACCGCAAAGGTGCGCGCCGCGCTCATTTGAACACCTGAAAAATGCCGCACTTGAGGTACTGCGTCTCCGGCGAGGCGAGCAGAATGGGATGGTCGCGCCCCTGCGTGCGCCATTCGATCTGCCGAAGCTGCACCCGCGCGTCCTTCTGCGCCTCCAGCAGCATCCCGCGGAACAGGTCGGGGGTCACGTGCTGGCTGCACGAGCAGGTGATGAAGAAGCCTCCGTCCCGCGTGAGCTTCATGCCCCGCAGGTTGATTTCCTTGTAGCCGCGCAGCGCGCCCTCCACCGCCGAGCGCGTCTTGGTGAAGGCCGGCGGGTCGAGGATGACCACGTCATACTGCTCCTTCGCGGTCTGGTGCGCGCGGAGGAAGTCGAAGGCGTTGGCGCACTCGAAGCGCACGCGGTCCTCCACGCCGTTGAGGCGCGCGTTTTCCAGCGCGCAGGCGCAGGCGTGCTCGCTGATGTCCACGCCCGTGACCTCCGCCGCGCCGTAGTGCGCCGCGTGCAGGGCAAAGCTGCCCGTGTGCGTGAAGCAGTCCAGCACCCGCATGCCCGACACAAACGGCGCGATGGCGGCGCGATTTTCCTTCTGGTCGAGGAAAAAGCCCGTCTTTTGGCCCTCCTTGACATCCACCAGAAAGCGCACGCCGTTTTCCTGCATTTCCACGCGATCCGGCACCTCGCCAAAGAGCAGGCCCGTCTGCTGGCTCAGCCCCTCCAGCTCGCGCACGGGCACGTCGTTTCGCTCGTAGATGCCGCGCGGCGAAAGCTCCTGCGCCAGCGCGTCCACGATATCCCCCTTGAACCGCTCCATGCCAAGGCAGAGAATCTGCAGCACGATCACGTCGCCGAACTTGTCCGCGATCACAGCGGGCAGGCCGTCGCTCTCGGCGAAGATCAGGCGGCAGCTGTTCAGGTCCGCAAAGCGGCGGCGGTAGTCCAGCGCGCGCCTGACCCGCCCGCGGATGAACGCCGCGTCGATGGGCTCGTCCCGGCGGGAGAGGATGCGCAGGCTGATCTGCGAGCGCGGGTTGTACACCGCCATGGCCAGAAACCGGCCCGCCGAGGTGAGCACCCGGACGGGCAGGCCGTCCGCCGCGCCGTCCTCGCGCTCGATATCGCTTCTGAATACCCAGGGATGCCCGCCGAGCACGCGCTGCTCGCGGCCCCTGCGCAGGTAAATATTCATGCAAAAAAGCCTCCTCATGAAACGGATATGGGGGCGCCGCTTCCATTATAACACAGACCGGCGGCTTGAAAAGATGCAAAGTCGGGGGCGGGACGTTTCCGGCGCGCGGCATGTGCGTGTGGCGTTTTTTGCCGGACCGTGGTACAATGGTGAGCCGAAAGGGGGACGGACGCATGCGCAATGTGATTCTGATCGGCATGCCCGGATGCGGCAAGAGCACGGTGGGCGTGCTAGCGGCCAAGGCCCTGACGATGGATTTTGTGGATACGGACCTGCTGCTTCAGCGAAAGGCCGGGCGGCCCCTGCAGCGGATGGTGGACGAGCTGGGCGCGGAGGGCTTCGCGCACGTGGAGGAGGCGTGCGTGTGCGGGCTGGAGGCGCGCGGCACGGTGATCGCCACGGGCGGATCGGTGGCCATGGAGGACGCGGCCATGGAGCACCTGAAGGAAGGCGGGCTGGTGATTTTCCTCAGGCTGCCGCTGGAGACGCTCTCGCGCCGCCTCAAGAACATGAAAACGCGCGGAATCGCCATGGAGAAGGGGCAGACGCTGCGCGACCTCTACGAGCGCCGTCAGCCGGCCTATCTGAAATGGGCGGACGCGGTGGTGGACGCCGAGGGGCTGGGCGTGGAGGAGACGGTGGCGCGCGTGGTGGCCGCCGTGCGCGAGCGCGAGGGCCAGACGCAGGAGACGGAAGCGGAAAAGACGGGGAAACAGAATTAATTATAGAAAGAAAGCGGGCCGCGCCGGGAGAGGAGGTTGCTTCTCCGGGGCGGCCCGCTTTGGGGATGGCTGAAAAATCCGGGGGATGCGGGAAGGAAGGTTCAGGCTTCGCACACAAGCACCCTTTGGGGAGGGTTGGAGGCCCGCCGCGCGTCAGCGGTAGCGGACCTCGCCGGTGAGCAGGCGGATGCGCGCCGCCTCGGCGGGGTATTGCGCAATCAGCGCTTCCGGATCGGAGGCGTGCTCGTAGTCGGAGTCCTCGTAGCCGGGGCTCATGGTGGTGCCCATGAGGCCGTACCGTCCGCCGGGGCGGAGGCGGCTGCCCTGCCACGCGCCGGCGGGGACCACATGCTGCACCTCCTGCCCGGCGCAGATGTCGCTCCCCAGCACCGTCACCCGGCTGCTGCCGTCGGGCAGCAGCTCCAAAAGCTCCACCGGGTCGCCGCTGTAGAAATGGTACACCTCGTCGGTGCACAGCCGGTGCAGGTGGGAATACCCCTGCCCGGTGAGCATGAAGTAGATGGCCGAGCCCATGTCCCGTCCGTTCACCTTGCCGGGGGAGCGGTAGCTGGAGCGGAAGAGCCCCCCTTCCTGCGAAAGCGGGGTCAGGCCCAGAATATCAATGATCTTCTGAATGTCGTCCATGCCCTCTCCTCCTTACACGTCCGCCCAGACCCCGTTTTCCCGGGCGCTGCGCTCCACCGCCCGGCACAGATACGCAAGCCGCGCCCCGTCCTCAAAGGTGGGGAAATCCCCCTGCCGCGCCGGGAACGTCCAGCCCAGGGCGGCATAGTAGCGCGCGGCCAGCGTGATAAAGGTATCGGTGAAGCCGTTGAAGCCGAAGGGGTAGAGGGCGGTCTGCACCCCGCTGCCCTTGGAGGCTTCGTGCAGGGCGGTGCTGGCCTCGCTGTCCCACCACAGGCTGCGGTTTTTGCCGGTGATTTCCAAGCTCAGGCGGTTGGTGCGGCCATGGGACACCTCGGAGAGGACCGCCGAACCGATGGCCCCGCCCGCCATGCGGAAGTGGAGGAGGGCGCTGTCCTCCGAGCGCACGGTGACGGGGACGCCCTCCGCCGCTTCGGGCGGCTCCATCATGCCGTCCTTCAACATCCGCTGCGGCTGAAAGCAGCCGAAGAGGGCCTGCACCGACGTGATCCTCTCGCCCGTGAGGTACTCCGCCAGATCCAGCCAGTGGGTGCCGATCTCGGTGACGGCCCGCATGGTCCCGCCCACGGCCTCGTCATACCGCCAGCCATCGGGGGCGGGGAGGGCGTGGAATTCCTGCAGATAGGCGCCGTGGACCAGAAACACCGGCCCGAAGGCCGGGTCCGCCACCCGCGCCTTCGCTTCCTGACAGGCCGGGTGAAAGCGCACGTTCAGGTTCACCGCGCACGCAAGCCCTTTCTCCCGCGCCAGATGGGCCAGCTCGCCGGCCTGCTCCGGGTCAAGGCACAGGGGCTTTTCGCACAGCACATGCCGGCCGTGTTCCAGCAGGAATTTGACCATTTCATAATGAAGCCCCGGCGGGGTGCAGACGTGAACCGAGCCGACGGACGCGTCCAGCAGCGCCGCCGGGTCCGTGGACCACTCGGGAATCCCCCACTGCTCCGCGAAGGCCCTGGCCCCCGCCTCGCTGTGGCTCACGACCGTGCGGATGGGGATGCCGACGGCCCGCAGGGCCATGGCGTGGGTCTGCGCGATGCCTCCGGCGCCCCAGATGGCTGCCTGATGCTGATTCATGGCGGTGTGCCCCCTTTTTACGCCTTCGGCGTGTCGAAAAAGCTCGCCGAAGGCGAGCTTTTCCAACGAACGCGCGAGCGTCAAATCTCCATAATGATCGGCAAAATCATGGGGTTGCGCTTGATCTTGTCGAAGATGTAGCGGTGCAGTTCGTCCTTGATGCGGTTTTTCATGTTCTGCCACTCGCTGCCGTCCACCTGGCCGTAGCTGAGGACGATGTTGCGCGCCAGCTCGCGGCTGCATTCGATGATGTCCTCGTTCTCGCGCACGTAGACGAAGCCGCGGCTGATGATATCCGGGCCGGACACCAGCGCGCCGCTGTCGCGGTCGATGGCCATGACGACGATAATCAGGCCGTCCTGGCTGAGGTGCTTGCGGTCGCGCAGGACCACGTTGCCCACGTCGCCGATGCCAAGGCCGTCCACCAGCACGCCGCCCGTGGGCACCTCGCCCACGATGGCCAGGCTGTCCTGGCTCATCTCGATGACCTGACCGATCTCCGGGATGACGATGTTTTCCGACCGGGTGCCCAGCGCCTCGGCCAGCTCCGCGTGCTGCCACAGCTTCGAATACTCGCCGTGGATGGGCAGGAAATACTTCGGCTTGACCAGCGCGTGCAGGAGCTTGATCTCCTCCTGGCAGGCGTGGCCGGAGACGTGCACCTCGCCCAGCTGGCCGTAGATGACGTTGGCCCCGCAGCGGTAGAGCTGGTTGATGACCCGCGCCACGGGCTTTTCATTGCCGGGGATGGGGTGGGCCGAGAGAATGACCATATCCGTGGGGCGGATCTGGAGCTTGCGGTGCTCGCCGTAGGCCATGCGCGTCAGGCCCGCCATGGCCTCGCCCTGGCTGCCGGTGGTGACGACGAGAATCTCCTCGTCGGCATAGTTTTCCAGATCATCGACGTCGATGAGGTTTTCCTCGGGGATGGACAGTTCCCCGATGGACATGGCCACGCGCGTGACGTTGACCATGCTGCGCCCCACAAAGCACACCCGGCGGCCGAACATCGCCGCCGAATCCACCACCATCTGCACGCGGTGGATGTTGGAGGCGAACATCGCCACGATCACCCGGCCCTTGGCCTGCTGGAACATGTCGATGAACGTCTGGCCGATCTTGGTTTCGCTCATGGTGTAGCCCTTGCGCTCGATATTGGTCGATTCGCACAGGAACGCAAGCACGCCCTTCGAGCCCAGCTCCGCAAAGCCGGCCAGGTCCGTCACCTGCCCGTCGATGGGCGTATAGTCCACCTTGAAGTCGCCGCTGAACACCACCGTGCCCGCCGGGCAGGTGATCGCCAGCGCCACCGCCCCCGCGATGGAGTGGTTGACGTGAAGGAAGCGCACCTGAAAACAGCCCAGGCGGATCACGTCGCCCGGACGCACCACGTTGAGCGGCACGCCCGCGATGCGGTGCTCCTTGAGCTTGAGGTCCACCAGCGCAAGCGTCAGCTTGGTCCCGTAGAGGGCCATGGGCACCTGCCGCAGCACATAGGGCGTGGCCCCGATGTGGTCCTCGTGCCCGTGGGTGAGCAGCATGCCCCGGATGCGCTCGCGGTTTTTGATGAGGTAGGTCACATCCGGGATGACCAGGTCTACGCCCAGCATGTCTTCCTTGGGGAAGATGGAGCCGCAGTCCACCACCAGCATGTCTTCTCCGTATTCGACAACGGTGATGTTTTTGCCGAATTCATCCACCCCGCCCAGCGGGATGATGCGGATTTTGTGTTCGTTCTCTGCCATTGGAGCCTCCTTTTGCGCGGCGCGCCGCGCCTGTGATGGGGTCCCTATCTGGAGGCGGACGCGCCATCCGGCCGCCGACCGCCCGATCATTTCCGGGGCAAGGGCTCCGCACGCACGCAAAAAACACGCTTCGGACCGCACCATTGCAGCCCGCGCCGGAACCGGTGTATGAAGGGGGCGCGAGGTCCCCGCCAAAGCCCACGAACCCTTATATCGTTGTTAGTATATCACAGAAAAGGCATTTTGAACAGCAAAAATGCAAAGGATTTCTTCACAGAGTTTGCGAAGCCTTTTTCGGGCGGGTTTACCGAAAAAACGGCGCGAAACGGGGTTTCTGGCCATCTTTCGGCCAGAAACGCCCGTCCGCGCCGCGCCGGGACAAAAAAAGGGGGCGGCGGGGATGATTTGCCGCCGCCGCGAGGGGCGTTTAGGGGATTATTTGCCGCCGCCGCAGCCGATATCTTCAATTTCCGGCTTGTCGGGGTAGACGGCGCAGACGCGGGGGGTCCATTCGGGGCGCTGGCGCAGGCGAAGCTCGAAAAGGCGCAGCGCGACGGCCGACAGGCTAAGCCCGATGGCGCTGCCCAGAAGCGCCCACAGCTCCATCCCGCCCGACAGGCTGTAGCCCAGGAACAGGCCCAGCAGGAAACAGGCGAGGGGCAGCGCGTAGGCGAGGGCCGTGGCCCCCAGGAACCGTCCGTCGGGCAGCTCCACCTTGACCCAGTCGCCCACGGCGCAGTCGGCCTTCAGGCGGATGGAGCGGCTCTTGCCGCCGCCGCCGCACGCGCCGCACTTGGCGCACGCGTCGGGCCGCATGTAAACGATGGTGGCTTCTCCGGTCGTTTTGTCGTATGCCTGTACCTGGCCGAATTTGATCATCTCTGGCACGCCTCCTGACGGCCGCGGGGCCGCATGAAAAAGTAAAAAACGGAACGAATTTTGCCCATGCGTATTGACACATGGGCTAAAAGGCGCTATAATTTAAACTTGCATCAGTATCGTTACTGTGCGAAGCCGCGCCCGTCCGTTGTTGAGTATTGTACATGCCCCGGCGCAAAAATGCAACAGGAAATTTTTTGACCGGGAACAGGGGAAAGGGACGCGGCTTTCGCAGCGGATACACATGCGAGGAACATAAGGGGTGATGGCATTTATGGTGCATGAGGTTCAAATGGGGAAGCTGAGGAAGCGGCAGAGCTTCTCGCACATCGACGAGATCCTGGACATGCCCGATCTCATTGAAGTGCAGAAAAACTCCTACCGCCGCTTTCTGGAAGTGGACATGCGCGAGGTGCTCGACGACGTCAGTCCCATCGTGGACTACACCGAGAACCTCTCGCTGGAGTTTGTGGACTATTCGCTGGACGAGCCCAAAAACAGCGTGGAGCGCTGCAAGGAGCGCGACATGACCTATGCCGCCCCGCTGAAGGTGTTCGTCCGCCTCAAAAACCGCGAGACCGGCGAAATCAAGGAATCCGACGTATTCATGGGCGACTTCCCCCTCATGACCGAGCATGGCACCTTTATCATCAACGGCGCGGAGCGCGTCATCGTCAGCCAGCTGGTGCGCTCCCCCGGCGTATACTACGAAGATCAGATCGACAAGGCCGGCAAGCATCTCTTTTCCACCACGGTCATCCCCAACCGCGGCGCGTGGCTGGAGTACGAGACGGACTCCAACGACGTTTTGTGGGTGCGCATCGACCGGGCGCGCAAGCTGCCCATCACGCTGATCCTGCGCGCGCTGGGCTACGGCACCGATCAGGAGATCGTCGATCTGCTCGGCGAGGACGAGCGCCTCATGGCCACCCTCCAGCGCGGCGACAACGCCCACAGCCGCGACGAGGGCCTCATCGAGATCTACAAGCGGCAGAAGCCCGGCGAGCCGCCCACCCGCGAGAGCGCCCAGAGCCTGTTTAATTCCCTCTTCTTTGACGCCAAGCGCTATGACCTCATGCGCGTGGGCCGCTACAAGTTCAACAAGAAGCTGTCCCTGGCCACCCGCATTCAGGGCCAGGTGGCGGACGCCGACATCGCCGATCCCGCCACCGGCGAGGTGCTCATCCGCGCCGGCGAGACCATCAGCCGCGAAAAGGCCCGCGAGATCCAGAACGCCGGCGTCAACACCGTTGACGTGCGCCTGGAGGGCGGCCGCGTGCACCGCGTGGTGGGCAACCACTTCGTGGACGCCGCCCAGTACCTGCCCTTCGATCCCAAAGAGGCCGGCGTGCAGGAAAACGTGCTCTACCCCGTGCTCATGGAGATCCTGGGCGCCTGCGGGGAGGACGAAAAGCTGCTGCGCGAGACCGTGCGCGCCCGCGCGCACGATCTGGTGCCCAAGCACATCATCACCGAGGACATCGTGGCCTCCATCAGCTATCTGCTGGGCCTGCCCTGGGGCCTCGGATTTACCGACGACATCGACCATCTGGGCAACCGCCGCCTGCGCTCGGTGGGCGAGCTTCTGCAAAACCAGATCCGCATCGGCCTGAGCCGTCTGGAGCGCGTGGTGCGCGAGCGCATGGCCATTCAGGACGCCGACGAGGTGCGCCCGGGCGAGTTGATCAACATCCGCCCGGTGAGCGCGGCCATCAAGGAGTTCTTCGGGTCCTCGCAGCTCTCCCAGTTCATGGACCAGCCCAACCCGCTGGCGGAGCTGACCCACAAGCGCCGCCTGAGCGCCCTGGGCCCCGGCGGCCTCAACCGCGACCGCGCCTCCTTCGAGGTGCGCGACGTGCACTACAGCCACTACGCCCGCATCTGCCCCATCGAGACGCCTGAAGGCCCCAACATCGGCCTGATCGGCTCGCTGGCCACCTATGCGCGCATCAACGAATACGGCTTCATCGAAGCCCCCTACCGCACCGTCGATCCCCAGACCCACTGCGTGACCGACAAGATCGTCTACATGACCGCCGACGAGGAGGACTTCTACAAGGTCGCCGAGGCCAACGAGCCCCTCAATGAGGACGGCTCCTTCCAAAACGAGTACGTCACCGTGCGCGACAAGGCCGAGATCATCCGCGTGCCGCGCGAGAACGTAGACCTCATCGACGTCAGCCCCCGGCAGATCGTCTCCGTGGCCACGGCCATGATTCCCTTCCTGGAAAACGACGACGCCACCCGCGCCCTGATGGGCTCCAACATGCAGCGCCAGGCCGTGCCGCTGCTCGTGCCCGAAGCCCCCATCGTGGGCACCGGCATGGAGTACAAGGCCGCGCACGACTCCGGCGTGGTGGTGCTCTCCAAGCAGGACGGCGTGGTGGAGAAGGTGGCCGGCGACCGCATCGTGGTCAAGGACACCCTCGGCGAGCGCCACACCTACAAGCTCAGCAAGTTCGCCCGCTCCAACCAGGGCACCTGCATCAACCAGCGCCCCCGCGTCAAGGCCGGGCAGGTCATCGAAAAGGGCGACCTGCTGGCCGACGGACCCTCCACCGAGATGGGCGAGATCGGCCTGGGCCGCAACGTCCTCATCGGCTTCATGACCTGGGAGGGCTACAACTACGAGGACGCCGTGCTCATCAGCGAAAAGCTGGTCAAGGAGGACGTGTACACCTCCATCCACATCGAGGAGTTTGAGTCCGAGGCCCGCGAAACCAAGCTGGGACCGGAGGAAATCACCCGCGACATCCCCAACATCGGCGACGACGCGGTCAAGGACCTCGACGAGGACGGCATCATCCGCATCGGCGCCGAGGTGCGCGCCGGCGACATTCTGGTGGGCAAGGTGACCCCCAAGGGCGAAACCGACCTCACCGCCGAGGAGCGCCTGCTTCGCGCCATCTTCGGCGAAAAGGCCCGCGAGGTGCGCGACACCTCCCTGCGCGTGCCGCACGGCGAAGGCGGCAAGGTCGTCGAGATCAAGCGCCTCAGCCGTGAAAAGAACAGCGAGGACCTGAGCCCCGGAGTCAACGAGGTCGTAAAGGTCTATGTCGCGCAGTTCCGCAAGATAACCGAGGGCGACAAGATGGCGGGACGCCACGGAAACAAGGGCGTCGTCTCCCGCATCATGGCGGAAGAGGACATGCCCTACCTCTCGGACGGCACGCCGGTAGACGTGGTGCTGAACCCGCTGGGCGTTCCTAGCCGAATGAACCTCGGACAGGTCCTTGAAACGATGCTCGGCTTCGTCGCGATGCAGCGGGGCTATAAGGTGGTAACGCCAGTCTTCGAATCGGCGACGGCCGAAGATATAGCGGACGACGTCAAGTGGGTACAGGAAAACAGGTATCCCGAGATGCGCGACGACTGCAAGATAACGATATACGACGGCCGTACCGGCGAGCCGATGGCGAACCAGGTAATGGTCGGAGTCATGTATATGCTTAAGCTGATACATCTTGTCGACGACAAGATCCACGCGCGTTCGATCGGGCCGTACAGCCTTATCACGCAGCAGCCGCTCGGCGGTAAGACACAGTTCGGTGGACAGCGTTTCGGAGAGATGGAAGTCTGGGCCCTTGAGGGTTACGGCGCGGCCCACATGCTGCAGGAGATGCTGACTGTGAAGTCGGACGATATCCGCGGCCGCCTCAAGACTTACGAACGCATCGTGAAGGGCGAGAATCTCGCGAAGCCGGGCGTTCCCGAATCCTTCCGCGTCCTTATCAAGGAGCTGCAGGGACTGGCGCTGGACGTCGAGATCATGTACGCCGACGGCAGCTTCGGCGAGCTCGTCCTGAATGACGACGAGGACGAGAGAAGCCCGCGCCACGTATCGTTCAAGCCCGACGCGACGGTAGACGACCTCGACGCGGTCTTCAACCAGGATATGACAGTCCCGGCGAAGGCCTCGGGCGCCAGCGACCTCTTCCATGAGGGCTCGGTGGAGTACAGCGGACTTGAGCTGCACGAGACCGACGAGGAACGGGACGCCGCCATACTGAGCGACGATCTATTTGAAAGTGAGCCACAGACCGGTGAGCAGGGGGATGAAGATTAATGGCAAATGTGAGTCATGAAATCGCCGGAGTAAGAATGAAGCTTTCCTCTCCCGAGAGAGTCAGGGAACTCTCCAGCGGGGAGGTCAAGAAGCCGGAGACCATAAACTACAGGTCGCTCCGCCCGGAGAAGGACGGCCTTTTCTGCGAGCGTATCTTTGGCCCCATCAGGAGCTATGAGTGCGCCTGCGGCAAATACAAGCGCAGCGGGCCGAAGTTCCGCGGCGTCGTCTGCGAGCGCTGCGGCGTCGAAGTGACCGACAACCGCGTACGCCGTGAGAAGATGGGGCATATAGAGCTGGCGGCGCCGGTCGTGCATATCTGGTATCTGCGCGGCATCCCGAGCCGTCTCAGCCTTCTGCTGGGAGCCTCGACAAAGGAGCTCGAAAAGGTAGTCTACTTCGCCCCGACGCGCCGCCGCGAGAAGGTCTATAAGGTGGTCAACGAAGGACGCCGGATAGACCTCGCGCGCCGCGGTTCGCTGATGTCGGCCTCGGAGGAGCGCATCCACCGTTTCTATGACCCGAAATTCAAGGCAGAAGAGGCTTACCGCATCACAAAGGTCGAAGAGGTGCCCGTGGACGACGGCGACATCGTAACGGCGGCCCAGGTCAGCCGCCTCCGCAGCGATTACGGAGACGATCTGTTCAAGGTCGAGCCGGCCTTCCGCGTATATAAGGAGAGCGACGCCGAAAACAGCGTCGAGATGGTCTCGGATACGAAGAAAAAGGTGATGCTGGCGCGCGATCCCGAGCTGAAAGCCGAACGCGCCGTGCTCAACAATCAGGAGGCCTATATCGTCACCGCCGTCGTGCGTCTGCCCTTCGCGAAGAACGACGTCATCTCGGAGAGCGAATTCCGTCTCTATGCGCAGAAATATCCGAAGCGCTTCCAGACGGCCGAAGAGACTGAGACGATCGAAGATCCGTGCTATATCGTGATCGAGGGCGGCGACTCGCCCTTCGTGCGCGGGGATATCGTTCTTGAGCGCGAAGAGATCATCTGCGCCGCCTATGACAAGGGATTCCAGGCAGGGATCGGCGCTGAGGGCGTCTATACGCTGCTTTGCCAGATAAACATCGACACGCTCGTCGACCAGCTCCGCGAGGAGATAGCCGAGTGTTCGGGCCAGAAAAAGCGGAAGCTCATCAAGCGGCTTCAGGTGGCGGAGGATTTCCGTAAGAGCGATTCGCGTCCCGAATGGATGGTCCTTTCCGTGCTGCCCGTCATCCCGCCGGACCTTCGTCCGATGGTGCAGCTTGACGGCGGACGTTTCGCGACCTCCGACCTCAACGACCTCTACCGCAGGGTCATAAACCGCAACAACCGCCTGCGCAAGCTCCAGGAGCTCAAAGCGCCTGAGATCATCGTGCGCAATGAAAAGAGGATGCTGCAGGAATCTGTGGACGCCCTCATTGACAACGGCCGCCGCGGAAAGGCCGTGCTCGGCGCAGGCAACCGCCCGCTCAAGAGCCTGACGGACCTTCTGCGCGGCAAGAAGGGGCGCTTCCGCCAGAACCTTCTCGGAAAGCGCGTCGACTATTCTGGCCGTTCCGTCATCGTGATCGGGCCGCACCTCAAGATATACCAGTGCGGGCTTCCGAAGCAGATGGCCTTG
>ERZ857984.2198-NODE-2198-length-12700-cov-3.873863_pt1 | contig 12700 bp, 14 predicted proteins | sample MGYA00519914_ERZ857984 | MGnify/ENA primary metagenome ERZ857984 (study PRJEB31778, sample SAMEA3449417) | human gut metagenome | biome: human gut; feature: human-associated habitat; material: faeces | place: United Kingdom | collected 2010/2012 ... | reverse complement strand
TCTATAAAAAGTAGCCAGGCAACTCTGAAAGAGCTACCTGGCTTTTGGTGCATATGCGAGATTGGTTTGTCCAAAATAAGATACTTCAGATAGTGTCAACAGGTAATTAAAAAATTACTTACACACTTTTCTTGACAAACCCAATTAGAATATATTAATTAATAATAGTTATCATTAGTTTCATTGATGTTCATTTAAATTATTAATGTTAGATTTAGTGTATTTACAGATTTTTCTTCTCAAAATCTTCTCAAAAAGAATCTCTATTTTTGTGCAAAATAGTTATACAAGAATATTAAGCGACCTTCTAGTATTTCAATCAATGTTGTATAGTATACCTTTTTTGAATTAACGCTATGATTTTATGTGTAATCCATTAAATGGTCATATATAAAGATGCTGGATAGATAGAACTATCTGGCTTTTTTAGATATCGATTCCTTAAATTTTCTTAATATTTCATCGCTAGTCGTATATTCGTTCTTTCAGTCCATGTTTTTCTGTTTCATTAACTTTTTTTCAATTTCAACTTCTATTACTCGGATGATTGCATAAACAAAATTAAGCTTCAGTTTTAAAATCTGTTTCATCGACTGGATTTTTCAACAAACCTTTATAGTTTTCGAAACAAAGTTTAAATGAATCTCTAGCTTTCGTAGAACATATAATAATATTTGGTTTTTCTAAAGCTTCCCAAACTCTAATCAAGTTTAAATAACTAAAAAGTGAATCGATATATTCATGTTTTATAGAAGCGCCGGTATATTCTGATGGTCTTAAGAAATAATTCATGAAAGCGATTGACTTTGAAGTATTCTCGATTTGGTCATTTTCGATATTGAATATCGGTTTTAACATATTTCTGAATAATGCTTTAAACTTGTTATTATATTTAATGTTATTTTTCACAACACTTTCAGTACATAAATAATTCTCTTCGGGAATATGATCACCTCTGATATCTACGATTGTTCACAAGCTGATTTTAGTCTTAACTATTTGAATTATTTTTGTATCTAGATTTATCTTGCTAACTTTTCCTTCTAACTGTACATACTGACCTTTAACATAATAAATAATTGTAATTATCATACCAGGACGAATACATTGAAGTTTTCAAGTTTAAGAATATCACAGTCATCTTCTGACAGTATCTTTTTTGGAAGGGTAACCAAAATCATTTGGGGTTTTAGCGTAATCAATTGGGGTCTGAAGGTTTCATTAAAACTTGATAAGATCAAAGGAGATATAGAATTGTAGAGTTATAGGCTACAGAGAATACATCTCTTTTTTTGTTGTGTTTTTTTTGTTTTGATTGGTAAATTGCCAGTATCCTTTATTTTTTCTTCCTGTAAGGACCTCGTTCCTTACTTTCGTTAGTTTTAGCTTCTTCCTTTGATTTGGGAACCCCTTTTACACTGGGATTATCTCGTGTGATCCACAGGATGCGGTTTCGCGTATAATCGAAATCGGAGAATCCTCTCGATTCCCTTTTGAAATCTTTCGGCCTAAAGAGCGATAGCTGTGATGCTTTGTACTCTTGGTTTCAGGGGAATAGAAGCTTTCGTATATAGAGAGATAGGTACGAGATTGCTGTTTTGTGACCTTAAGAAAGTAAGCCATAAGAACACCTCCAATACATAACACCATTACACCACTAATATATCACAAAAAAATAAAATAATTTTTAAATAAAAAAGCCCATAAAATGGACTTAATTTAAATTTTTCAAAAATGCTTATAAAAGAAACATGGTGCTAACTGCCAAAGACGGGTTTTACAAATGAAAATGTTTACATTGACGATTAGCTAGGGGGGGGGGGTATAATAGGGCTAGGAATCTCTATCTTTTTTTGTGAAAAATGATAAAACATAGAAAGCAGGCTCATTTTTATATTTTTAGAAGTAGCAAATATGAAGTATAGATATAAGAGAGGGTTAAAGGGTGTGCGAAAATTTATAAATCGTGTAGTTGCATTGTTCTTTTCGCTGTGTATGGCAATGCAACTAGGAGCTGGAGACGTATTTTTTGTTTTTGCCCAGAGTCTAGATGATTCAGTCATAGAATCTGATACCTAGCTGGTTAGTGAAGAATCGACAGTACCAGATGAAATTGTCGAGTCAATAGAAAATAAATAGGGTAGCGGAGGATTATATTATGAGAACAGCCATTGGTATAGATTTAGGAACAACATATTCTGCAATTGCAGTTATGCAAGATGGGAAACCTACAATTCTTCCAAATATTGAAGGACAGAACATTACACCTTCTGTTGTATTATTCCCTTCTACGGATGCTGGTGAAGAACCATTAGTTGGTGAAATGGCGAAGCATTCTGCATCTACTGCACCATTAGATGTTGTTCAATTTGTAAAAAGACAGATGGGAGATCCAAACTGGCGATTTGAGTCAGCGAATGGTCAATCTTATAGTGCGGAAGAAATATCAGCAGTAATACTTAAAAAACTTAAAAATGATGCAGAAACAGCACTTGGTCAACCAGTTACGGACGTTGTTATTACTGTTCCTGCATATTTCGATGATGCAAGAAGAACTGCAACTAGACAGGCAGGTCAAATCGCAGGAATGAATGTATTAAGAGTCTTAAATGAGCCGACAGCAGCTGCAATGTCATATGGACTTAGTCAAGATAAAAATGGTACAGTCTTAGTTTACGATTTGGGTGGTGGAACTTTCGATGTAACAATCATGGATATTAATGATGGTGACTTTGATGTTCTTGCTACAGATGGAAATCGAAATCTTGGTGGATTCGATTTTGATAATAGAATTGCTGAATATGTATTTGAACAGATTAAAGCACAAGGAATTGAAAGAGATGTAAGAACAGATGACCTTCTTGTTGCGGAGATTCGCGAAAAGGCTGAGATTGCAAAGAAAAGTCTTACAACAGTTGCTCAGACATCTATCATGCTTACAGTTGATGGAAAACATATTCGTATAAAAATGACCCGAGATGAGTTCGAAAGTAGAACAGAAGATCTATTAAATACAACTAGAGAATTAGTGGAAGATGCTATGGAAAATGCAGGAAAAAGCTGGAGTGATATTGATCATTTGCTTTTGATTGGTGGTTCTACGCGAATGCCTATGGTTAAAAAGATGATGACATCACTTTCTGGTAAAAATCCAGAATTAAATGTCAACCCTGACGAAGCGGTAGCTTTAGGAGCTGCAATTCAGGCATATGTAAGTGTAAACGAATCTAGTGCTATCGAAAAAGAACAAGATGGTGGAGTTCCTGCAGTAATTGGAGGCGAATTAATAACAATTAATGTGTCTGACGTTACATCACAGGCATTAGGTGTAATTCTTCTAAATGATTATGATCAAGAAGAGAACTTCGTGGTTATACCGAAAAATGCGAAGATTCCAACAAAAGGTGAACAACACGCAAGAACTGTTGTAGATCAACAGACATCTATTCTTGTAAGAGTTACACAAGGTGAAGACAGAGAAGTTCGATATGTAACTGAAATTGGTTCGAAAGAGATACCAATTCCTCCATATCCAAAAGGATCTCCGTTTACTGTTTCTTATGCCTATGATATCGATCAGACAGTTTACGTTGAATTGTTTGATGATACAAAAGGTGTAGTAGTTGGAAAATTTGAAATTGATCGTTTGATGAATTTAGATGATGAAGAAGTTAAGAATGCTATGCAACGAATTAGCAAAATGGATATTCAATGATTGAGGTTGAACGAATGAATGAGGATTTATTAAAAAAAACGTATGAAGAAGTAGCAGCTTTGAAAGATCTTTTTTTGCGAAGATTGATGGACGATAAAGTTAAAATGGCAGCAATTTCTCAGTTTAAGGAACAAAACGAACAGTTACAAAAGAAATTAGATGATAAAAATCTATATGGATTTATAAAAGAAATATTAATGATTTGTGATCGAATTGATTCCCAGAAAGATATCGACGATTTAACAGCTTCTGTCCGAGAGGAGATTCTTGAACTTTTAGCACGACGCGAAATCCACAAAATGGAACATACAAATACTTTTGATCCTAGATTTCATAATGCTGTTGGTACTGAACCAGCAACAGAAGATTGTCCAGAAAAAAATATAGTTAGTTATGTTCGTAATGGATATTTGTTCAGGGATCAAGTGTTTAGACCAGCAGATGTAATCGTTGCTGTTAAGACAATGATGGAAGATTAAGAATTTGGAATGAAAATATTGCTTATGGAGGAGTATGCGTATGGACAGTATTGACCAATTGTTTGATAAATTTGCTGTTGCGTATCAGCATAGCCTTTATGCGGTTGAACAAGAGGAAGCTAGAGCAAATAAAAAAAGGTTAGATAGGCGTGCGAATGTGAAAAAACGTTACGAACGCGAGCGGAGTAAAGCTGCCATCATTTCATCAAATAATTTGATGGCAACCCTGCATAAAATAGGAGAAGTATGCTCACAAATGAGCCGGAATGATGATACTGTTATTCGAACAGCTGAGTATATAAATTACGGAAAAATAACTGCTGATAATTTGAAAAAAATATTATTTTCTGACACTTCAATCCCATGCATTATTCCTTTTATTGGACATGGCAATGTTGTTCTAGAAAGCAATGGAGATGAATCTCACATGGTTGGGTTACAGTTTACTCTGCAGGCCTTGCTTCAAACTGCTCCTGGACAATTGTTGGTAACTGCGATTAATCCGGAAATAAGACCTGAGTTTTCAGCATTTACAAGATTACAAGAATTTCAAATGTTAACAAAAACTGATGATATCAAAGAATTTTTCTCTGATATTGAACAAGAATTAGTGGAAGTTGATTCACTACTACAAGGTCGATATACATCCCTTATTGATTTAAGAAAAGAAGTACAGCAACCGGTGGGGAAACTTAGACTGATTGTAGTACAAGATTTACCACAATTATCCAACGGAGATTTCAAAAAAAAGCTTTTAAAAATATTAAAAGGTGCTCCTAGAGCTGGAATAGCAATTCTCTTTTTAGCGAGTAAAGATAGCTCGCTTGATGCTAATTTTGTTAAATCGGTATTAAGAACTACAAACAGTAGTTTATTTAAATATACAGGAAATCAATGGACTTCACAGTCCATAGGAAATGAAACATTTGTGTATGAGTTCCCAATGATGACAGGAATAGAAATTTCACAAAAAGTTTCAATGTTAATAGAAGAATCTAAGAAGACTTCTGTTATCACAATACCTTTTAAACAAATTGAAAATATGAGTGAGATGTGGAGTGAAAATTCTACTGAGAATATTATTTTCAATCTTGGGAAAAATGGTCTAGATACAGTTTCAGTGTGTATCGGGGACAAAGTTACTCAACACCATAACATTTTGATTTCAGGTGCCGTTGGTAAAGGTAAATCAAATTTGTTAGAAGTAATGGTCCATAGTTTGTGTTGGAGATATAGCCCAAAAGAACTTGAGATGTACTTGCTGGACTTTAAAGATGGATTAACATTTAAGCCTTATGCAGATAGAGCAGAAAAGTCGTGGCTTCCACATGCTAGGATGCTTGGACTAGAGAGTGACAGAGATGTCGGATTAGCTGTTCTAAAAGATTTAGAAAAAGAAAGACTACATAGGGCTGAGTTGTTTAGAAGTGCACCTGATGGAGGTACAAAAGGGTATGAGGACTATCGAAAAAAGTATCCACAAAATACTATTCCAAGAATTGTTCTTGTGATTGATGAGTATCAAAAACTATTCGAGACTAGCGATGATATTTCGGAAGAAGCAGCAGCTTTGCTGGAAAATCTTGTTAGACAAGGACGAGCATGTGCTATTCACGTTGTTCTTGCTTCACAATCTATTAACGGTGCGGCAGGTCTATTAGGAAAAGATGAAAGGATATACGCGCAGTTTCCGGTAAGAATTGCGTTACAAAATACTATTTCAGAATCTTATGCCTTATTTGGGGTAGGAAATGATGCGGCAGCTCAATTAAGAGTAAGAGGAGAAGCTGTAATAAATGAGAGTTATGGCGCAATAGATTCGAATAAAAAATTCACTGTTGCATATGCCGAACCTAAAGAAACTAAGAAGATTAGACAGGTTTTCTGTAGTGAATATGATAAGAGCTATCCTGTTATTTTTACACGCCAAGATTTTATGAATTTTACTATGATTATGTCTGAAGTGAAACGCTGGAGAAATGCTATTGCTGAATCTGGCATCATTCATGTTCCTTTGGGAATAAGACTTTCAGTCAACAGAGATATCATCTCTTTACCGTTTATGAATGATGTGGGTAAAAACATTGCAATACTTGGATCAGCAGAAAATCTTCAAAAACAGAACATTGTACCGGGTCAAACAAATATGGCAGTTGGTATGGTACAGGGGATTTGTCTTGCATTAGCATTACAACATCCAGATGGAAATGCACGATTTATATTTATAGATGGTTTGAGACAAGATGTATCTCAAAATAGTAACATTCGTCGTTGGTCACAATTAATGGAACGATTTGGATTCCCAGTTGAATTAATAAATGTTTCTGAAGCAGTTGAATGGTTGTCTGGATTCAAACAAGAAATTAATGATTGTTGTGAGTATGAGGATACTTACATTATATGTTTAGGAATGGATCGTTTTTCAAATTTCACAGAGATGAATTTATGTGGTGAATCAGGAGCTGATATATTCCAACAATTATTAAAATGCGGTACAAAGGGTGTTCATTTTATATGCTGGTGGTCAAATGTGAGTACATATAAAACACATTTAGGTTTCGGTAATGATGGTTATTTTGAAACAAAGATATTGTTGAGAATGGACACAGATACATCAAGAGATGTTTTAGGCCCTTTCATTTCATGGAGCGTACGAGAAAACCGTGCATATGTACATGATAGTTCTGAATTACCAGCTGATGAAGTTGTTATTCCTTTGATTCCAATGGATAATCGAACCTGCGGAATTGTAGAATCGGAGGAGTGGTAAAGTGGAAATGTCAGAACTATATAATCAGTATCAAAAATACATTTCAGATTTGATCTCTTTAAGGAGTTCGGAAAGTGCTTCTCAAAGTGACATAGCTCAGGAAGAACGTAATTTGGTTTCTGAGATTGAAAATGAGTATATGCAGGTAGTTGCAACTTTGCAGACCGCAAAACAAACAATCACTAATCAATATAGAAGTGTTTGGGAAAGTTGTAGAAATAGTGCAGGTTTACGAAGGCCAGAAGCACAACGTCCAGCTTATACAGAATTAAATTGGAAGGAATGTATAAAAATTCAAGAGCAAGCAGCAGTAGGAATTCAGGAATGGTTCGAGCTTAAAAAGAAACAGGTGCTTGCTGAGAAACAAAGAAAACTTCAACTCGAAGCATCACGACGTGCTGCTAGTGCATTTTCTGCTGCTGAAGCTGAAAGAAAACGAAAAGAAGAGGCTGCTGCTTTAGAAAAACAGCGAGGAGCTTCGTTACTCGAAGAAATGAAACGGAAATATAGAAAGAATTCATATTAACATAGGAGGAACGTATTATGGCATCATCAATTTCACAAATTAAACAACAGGTTAATCAGATTGGACAACAGGCTAATTCTATAGCTGGACAATTGTCACAACTTGCAACTAATTTAGAAAAAAATATTGCAGCTGTAAATAGTGCAATTGGAGGAACTTCTTCAGGCGAAGATAAAACAATGATTGCAGCTTTTCAGCAAGCAAGTCAAGCTTTAAAAAATGCTGCGGCTCAGCTTCAAGCAGCAACTAACGCAGCTAAAGATTGGGCAAGTAAAGCATAAATGAGTCAGTATGAAGAAATAATTCAAATTGTTTCAGAAATAACTATTATGTCTGAGACAGCAAGTTTTGAACTTATAAATTATGCAGAAGGATTAAGTCGCTTTGTGTCTAATTTTTCTACTTTAGTTAATGGTTCAGATGATCCTTTAACAAAAATGGTTTGTAGTTATTTTATTAGTGCAGAAAAAGAGTTGTACAAAGCTGCAAAAGCGACTCTTGAAGCTGCAAAAATTGGCCATGATTGGTGTGGCGGAACGTCGCCAACATTGGTTTTGAAGAAGGTTAGACGTTAATTTCGGGAAGGTGGTGTTAAGGTGAGTGATTTAAATACAGTAGCACAATCAATCTCAGCAGTGGTTTCGAACGCTGATAACGCCATCAACATTATGGGTGCTTATTCCAAACAGATTAGTGAAATGATTGCCCTTGCAAATAGTACTATGCAAGGCACTAATCAAGTTTATTATCATAATCTGATTAACCTTTTAGTTTTAACGCAAAAGAAAATAGATTATGCAGCTGATTGTCTTCAAGTTGTTTCTAAATCAGGACAAGAATGGTTAAGAGAACATTTCATTTCATATTATGCTGGAGGTTATTCTCAAAATAATTCTAGCCTAGATGCGTATGATTCTTCGACAACTGATAAATTTCAACGTCCAGACCCAAGTCAAGCTTCAAACCCATATATGGATCTTGTTGACGAAATAGACAACAATAATATTTCTTATTTTCCGTTCTCTCATTATTCTGGTGAACGTACGGAAAAAGATATTATTGAACGTCTTGGTGGTGGGGATCAGACTGATGGATCTTGTTCATCACTTGCTTTCGCGTATTGCGGTAACAAAGCCGGATATGATGTCTTAGATTTTAGAGATGGTAATAGTAGAGAATTCTTTGGAGAAAACAAATACATACTGAGAATTGCCGAATTACCAAATGTGAACGCAAAGATTGAATGGGGAAAAGATGATGAAGCATGCACAATCAGATTAATGGACCAAATGGAGCCTGGTAAAGAGTATTATCTTGCAACGGGGGTACATGCAGCTATTGTGAGATTGAATAACGGCCGTTATGAGTACTTGGAACTTCAACAACCAAAGGAATTAAATGGTTGGTATCCGCTTCATTCTATGAGTTTGATTGAACGTTTTGGGTGTGATGTAAATCCTAAAGAATTACCCCATTTTCTAATCGAGGTTGATTCGTTGTCCAATTGCACTGAGTTTTTGGACTTGTTAGGATTTATTAACACTGCAGAATCTGAACAAAACAAGGGGGATGCAGGATATGCAAAATAATAAGAAAAATGCTAACGGGTTCCATTGGATAAGAAATCCAGAGCAGAAGGGTGAACATTTATTTACCTTTGATGATAAGCATTTTTTTAATCTCTTTAGAGATTACCCATACGCGTTGACAAAAGAAGAAAAAGAAGAGTTTGATAAACAAAATCCCTTTTGGGCAGATTTTTTTAAACATAGATCTGAATGATTGACTCGATTTAATTAATATGAAAGGAGTGGAATACGTCGTGGTTAACTATTATGAACTGCTTGAGATTCCTCAAAATGCAGATAAAACAACAATAGAAAAAGCTATTAGAAAAACAAGACGTCTTTGGAATAATAGAGCAAATAATCCAGATGCGTCAATCAGAGCTGAAGCAGAGCTTCATGTAAAAGAAATTGCACAGGCAGAAAAAATACTTCTTAATCCAGATAAGCGACAAGAATATGACATGCAATTAAGTCAATCTCCAAAATTAGATGTTGTGGATCAAATACCATCTGATAATTCTGATTGGGAAGCTGAATTCATGCAAGCCTATAATTGTGATATGAACGATTATGCAGCTCAAATCGCTCAACAGGAGATCCGTCGAAATGACAGAAATGGCCAAGCTTGGTTTTTATACGGAGAAGCTTTGAGACGTGGCGGAAACTTGGTGGAAGGAATTGATGCGCTTAGACGAGCAAGCATGTTAAAGGGGAACGATGATGGAGTTTATCGCCAATTAGGTTTTGCATATGCTGATGCGGGTCAATATGGGGATGCATACAAAGCGTTTATGACTGCATCTCAAATTAATTCGCATGAATATGAATATCACTCTCTTGCTGCAAATTGTCTACGTATAATCGGGATGATTGCAGAAGCAATTTCGGAGGCAAAAATTGCTTATTCAATGAACCCTAATGATGAACAGGTTCGTTTTGAATATTTCGTTGCTTTACACGAGGACGCTATGAAGGCAATGGCTTATAACCGCTCTTCTGGTAAACATCTTATCATCAATAAAAAACAGTTAGATTATATCAATGATATTCTGAAGACTATGTCTACTGTTATTCCAAAGAATGATGATAGATGTACAAAAGCAATGGAAGAAATTGTTCAAATAGTTGTTGACGCAGAGAGTCAAAAGGGCGGCGGTTTCTTTAGAGCAAGCAAGCCCGGCTATGAATATAATTATGAAGTTAGTAACGCAGACACTCGTTCAACTGGACTTCATTAATTATAGAATTTATAACCATAAATAACAGGAGGTAAAAAATTATGGCTTATTCAGAGAAAGATTTATCCACTGAATGGATACCTCAGGTAAGATTCCCTGATGGAAACAATGTTAACCTTATGACTGTTCGTGATGCGATTCAGAATGAGGCTGATGAAAATGGTATCCCTGTAGCATTTAGAGATGATCAGCTTAAGGTTGGTGGACTTTTCAGCAAACAGATTGAAGATGTACTAGTAATGTACAATCCTGACCATGCCAATGATTATCTTAAATTTGTAATTCGTGTTCAGCATATGGGTAAATATGCTTTCATGCATGTTTACAATATGGGAGGTAGTAAGAATTATCGTAATTCTAACGTTGCTGCTTCAGGTGGTGTATTAGGTGCAGCTGTAAAGGTTGGCGGTTTGTTTAGCGGAGCTAATGCTAAACTTCAGGCAGAAGAACAGTACTATACAATTCTTGCTGATGTTCTTGCTAACTGTGTAGGTGTTTAATTAATTCTTTTGTAAATCTATTAAAGTGTCTATAGATATAAAAAGCTGATAAACGAAAAGGTACTGACCTACTAACTTAATTGTTAGTAGGTCAGTACCTTTTCAGGTTGGGTAACCAAAATCATTTGGGTTTTAGCATAAACAATTGGGGGTCTAATTCGCGGCCTGAAGGTTTCGTTAAAATTTGAGAATATCAAAAGAGATGTAGAATTGTGGTTGTATAAAATATGACAATGCAACAAAACGAGGATTTTTAAGAAAAACAGATGCGTTACGGTATGAGGCAAAGTTGAAATTACAAGAAGAAGAGCCACAAAAAATGATCATGCTTCATGATTTTATTGATGACTTCTTAAAAAATGGTGTGAAGAATGTTACTTATGCTACAAGTCAAAGTAAAGAAGCGATATTTAACAATATAATCAAACCAAATTTTCCGGATAAAAATTTTTCTCTATCACTGAAATAGATTGTAGGGATTTTCGAGATAAAATGGATTTACTTGAGTACTCTACAAGGTATAAAAATGTTATTTTATCTTTATTTAAATCACTGTTTAAATACGCTAGAAAATACTATAAATTAAAAAATGATCCGTCGTATGTGATTGAACCATTTAAAAGTAGCTTTGAAGAAAAGATGAAGCAAAGAGAAAGAGAACTAACAAGAGTCTGGCAAGTTGATGAATTTAATCAATTTATTAAATATGTCAATAATGAAACGTATGAAGCTTTTTTTATCACTTTATTCTATACAGGTATGAGATTAGGCGAGATACAGGCTTTGGCTTGGAAAGATTTTAAGAATGGTGAGCTTCAAGTAGTTAAGTCATTAACTAGAAAATCTCAAGGTAAATCATATGTAATCAAAGAACCTAAATCAACAAGTAGCATCCGAAATATTCAGGCGGGAAAGAATCTTGAAATGTATTTGAAGAAATATAAAGAAAAGCAGAGTAAGATTCCAGGATTTAATGAAGATTGGTTCATGTTTGGAAGTCTGAAACCGCTGGCTAAGACTACAATAACCCGAGAAAAAGATAGAGCTATAAAGGAGGCGGGTGTTAAGCGTATAAGTATCCATGATTTTAGACATTCTCATGCCAGCAATTTAATAGCTAACGGAATAAATATTGTGGCGGTTAGCAAACGATTGGGTCATAGTAATGTGGAGATGACATTAAGAGTATATACGCATTTAATAAAAACAACTGAAGATCAGTTATTATCGTATATAGACGAATCTTCTCAAAATCTTCTCACAAAATAAAAAAACCCTTTATATAAAGGGTTTACAAGCAGATGGAGCAGATGAGGGGAATTGAACCCCCGTATCAGCCTTGGCAAGGCTGTGTTCTACCATTGAACTACATCTGCAAAAATGGCGGTCCAGATGGGACTCGAACCCACGATCTCCTCCGTGACAGGGAGGCATGTTAACCACTACACCACTGGACCAATTTTTTTAAAAATGAATGGCGGAGAAGGAGAGATTTGAACTCTCGCGCCGGGGAACGCCCGACCTACCGCATTTCGAGTGCGGACCCTTCAACCGCTTGGGTACATCTCCTTACGGGACTTGCCCTGTCATGGGTGCGGCGGCGTTCCCGCTGCCGCACACGATACGCACGGTATCATACCACATTTTTCTCTGCGGTGCAACACCCTTTCCCGCATATTTTCACCGGCGTCTGCATTCTCTGGGAAGGGAGGTGTCTGCCGTGGCAAAACCTGCAAATACCGTGTTCCTCTACGGAAGGCCGGGGGACTACACCAATTACCGGCTGGCGCTGGAGGCGGCGGCGGCCGGCGCGGATAAGATCCGCATCAATCCCGGCAACATCGGGGACGAATCCCGGGTCAAGGCGGTGGCCGACGACTGCCCATCCGGACGCCTGCGTCCGT
>ERZ857984.2195-NODE-2195-length-12710-cov-3.059660_pt1 | contig 12710 bp, 11 predicted proteins | sample MGYA00519914_ERZ857984 | MGnify/ENA primary metagenome ERZ857984 (study PRJEB31778, sample SAMEA3449417) | human gut metagenome | biome: human gut; feature: human-associated habitat; material: faeces | place: United Kingdom | collected 2010/2012 ... | reverse complement strand
GGCCCGCTGCACTTTTCACAGATTGTTCAGGAAAGCGTCAAATAGAATTTATTGACGGGAGGGACAAGATGCGATATGATAAAATAGAATCAAAATAGGTGAAATACGCCTATTTGCGCAGATAAACCACCCGTGAAAAGAGGAACCCCACTATGCTGATCTCTCCCTCCATGCTTTCGGCGGATTTTGCCCGGCTGAAAGAAGAACTGGACCGTGTAAAACAGGGCGGCGCCGACTGGCTGCACATCGATGTGATGGACGGGCACTTTGTGCCGAATATCTCCTTCGGGATGCCGGTCATTAAGTGCATCCGCCCGGTATGCGACCTGTTCTTTGATGTGCATATTATGATAAGCCAGCCGCAGAAATATATCACCGACCTAAAAAAAAGCGGTGCCGATCTCGTCACCTTCCATGTGGAGGCGGAGGGCGACCCCGCCGAGACCATCCGCATGATCCATGCCGAGGGCATGAAGGCGGGCATTTCCGTCAAGCCGGGCACCCCGGTGGAGGTGCTGGCCCCCTACCTGGATGAGGTGGAGCTGGTGCTGGTGATGACGGTGGAGCCGGGCTTTGGCGGGCAGAGCTTTATGGAGGACATGATGCCGAAGCTGGCCTGGCTGCGGGAGCGCTGCCGCCCCGGTACCGTTTTGCAGGTGGATGGCGGCATCAACCGGAAAACGATAGCCGCGGCCGCGGCCGCGGGCGCCAACTGTTTTGTGGCGGGCAGTGCCGTATTTGGCCGGGAGGACTACGGAGCGGAGATCACCGCGCTGCGGGAGTTGGCAAGAGCCGCCGTATAACGCGAAGAAAGCTCCGGAAAAGTAAGGAGAAATACCATGCAATTGACCGATAAGATATTCAAGGGGCTGTACCGCCGCGGCGTGATGCTGGAGCAGATGAAGGAACCTGCCCTTTCCCGCACCGTGAAGCAGATGGAGCCGGCGGAGCCGTGTGAAAACCCGCGTGATATTGATGCGCTTTCGCCGGAGGAGATCCTGCGGGCGGCGGAGGAAGCCGATATCGTGGATGAGACCGACGGCCGACCGCTGGCGGAAAAGCTGCGGGAGGCCATGGGCAGCAGCACTATGCTGCTCATCGATGCCATAGATGACGAGCCGTATGTCAGCAGCCAGATGGGCCCCATGCTGGCCCTGCGGGACCAGTGCGCGGGCGGCATCCGGCTGGCGGCCCGGGCTCTGGGCACCACCGATGCCACGGTGCTGGTCTATAGGCACATCAGCGACAGCGAGGTGGCCATTCCCCGCAATATCGGCGGCATCCCCATCAAGAGGGTGGGCGGCAAATACCCCGCCCAGTGCCAGATGGAGGAAGAGCTGGCTGAGCGATACAGCGGAAAGGGCAGCTGGCTGCTGTGTGGGGCCTGCGCCATGATCCACCTGTACCGGGCCGCGGTGGAGGGCCGCCCGCAGACCACCACCTTTGTGACGGTGGCGGGCAACTGCGTCGGCTTCCCCCGCAATGTGGAAGCCCCGCTGGGCACCCCAGTACTGGAGCTGCTGAAGCTGTGCGGCCTGACCGAGCGCCCCACCCGTGTCATCCTGGGCGGGCCGCTGACCGGTACGGCCACCGAGGATCTGCGGAATGAAAAGGTGGAGCTGAGCACCACCGCCGTTTTGGCTATCCGGGATGATAAGCATGAATACAGCTATACCTGCATCGGCTGCGGGCGGTGCACCGCCGTATGTCCCCAGGGCCTGAACCCCATGAGAATTTTGCAGGAGCTGCGCCGCGGCAACCGCCGGGCGGTGGAGGAGCTGGGCATAGAGGACTGCACCCAGTGTACCTGCTGCAGCTATATCTGTCCCTCCCGGCAGTCGGTGGCAGGGGAGATCCTGCTGTACCGGCAGAAGATGAAAGGGGGCGAGGAGCCGTGATCCGTGAATCTTCCTTGATGGCGCCGTACATCAAGCACCCTACCACCACCCGGGGCATTATGCTGGATGTGATGCTGTGCATGGCGGCCCTTTACCTCATCGCGGCCTTTTACTATGGCTGGCGGGCCGTTATGCTGGGGGTCGTTTCCATGGCGGTGTGCATGCTGTGCGAATGGCTGGGCAGCATTCTGTGGCTGGAGCACCACAACGCCCATGATATTTCGGCACTGGTCACCGGCATGATGATCCCCCTGATGCTGCCGGCTTCCATCCCGTACTATGTGGTCATCGTGGCCGATGTATTTGCCATACTGCTGGTGAAATACGCCTTTGGCGGCACCGGCTACAACCTGTTTAATCCCGCGGCGGGCGGCCTGCTGTTTGTGACACTGTGCTGGCCGCAGCTGGTCTTTGCCTATCCCACCACCTTTACCAATCCCGAAGTATTTGGCGAGGTGACGGCGCGTACCACCAATTCCATTGCCTATGTTCTCAGCGTGGGCAGCGTTCCCTCCACCGATATGACCAGCGTGATGCTGGGCCTGCACCCCGGCCCCATGGGCACCCTGAACGGCCTGGTGCTGCTGGCCTGTATGCTGTACCTGGCGGCCCGGGGGAGCATCCGGCTGTGGCAGCCGCTCATCACCCTGGGGGTGGTGGCGGTCTTTGCGGCCTTCTTCCCCCGCGCTGCCTATTCCTCACTGGCCTCCATGTACTATGAGATTTTTGGCACCGCGGCGCTGTTCGGCACTATTTTCATGCTCTCGGAGCCGGTGACCGGCGCCACCCGGGAGGAGGGCCGGCTGCTTTCCAGCATTGTGGCGGGGCTGCTGCTGGTGGGGTATAATTACTTTGGTGCTTACCAGCAGGGCATCCTTTTTGTGGTGCTGCTGATGAATATTATCAACCATCATATTGATACCGTGACCGAGAAGCGGATGCAGAAGGAAAGGAGGGCGCGCTATGCCAAACGAGAAGCTGTCGGAGATCAATGAGCACGATGCTGAAGAGCTGATCCATTATCCGCAGGATGAAGAGCAAAAAGAGCGGCGCTCCCGCCTGCTGCCGGGCCGCTGGACCCGCCGGGTGCAGAAAAGCAGCGCCCGGGCCCAGGCCCGCCGCGTGGCGGAAAAAACCAGTGAGGACCACGCCTACCTGATGCTGGGCGCGGTGCCGTTCTGGGCGGTGGGCGCCACCTCCCTGCAGAACGGCATTATCCTGTGCGCGGTGCTCATTATCCTAATGCTGCCCTGCTCGGCGCTGCATCTTATTTTACGGCGGAAGCTGAACCTGGCGGAATGGGTGGCCCTGCCGCTGACTGTGCTGGTGGCGGCTATGCTGGCGGCTGCCTGCTGTGTGGCGCTGGTGCTGTACTGGCCGGGCGCCTTCGATTCCCTGGGAATCTATCTCTTCCTGCTGGTGGCGGCCCCGGTGCTGCTGCAGGCGGATAGCTATACCGCGGTGGATAACATGCGGGAATTCTGGGGACGGACGCTGCGCTTTTTGCGGGACTTCTGCATTATCATCCTGGTAAGCGGCGCCCTGCGGGAGCTTTTACGCCACAATCCCCTGTTGGACCTGCCTGTGGCGATGTCCATCCGGACCGAGGCGGCGGAGCAGCCCTTCTTCGGGCTGATCCTTTCCGGCTTTTTGCTGGCGGTGCTGCGGGCCGTGGAGGCCACGCTGCGCCGGGCTATCCACCGCCGGAGACAGGCGGAGACCGTGGGGAAGGAGGCTGAGGCATGAATCTGGCGCTGAACCTTTTGGGCCTGCTGCTGACGGCGGCCCTGGTGGAAAATCCTTTCTATACCCGCTGCTTTATGGCGGAAACGGTGGATGCCCAGCTGAATGAACGCCGGGATGTGATGCTGCGGAGCATCATCGCGGCGGGGATGTGCCTGCCGGCGGCCATTTCCGGCTGGCTGGGACGGCTGATCTTTACCGGTTATACCGATATTCCTGTTTATCTCAGCACCCCGGCGGGCATCCTGCTGTATATCGTGATCTTTTTGGCGGGCTGCGGTATTCTGTTCCAGGCCACCAAGAATAACCGCCCGACCGAAACCTTTATGCATGCCATCACCCGGGATTGCTTTTCCTTTTTACCGGTGGGTGTACTGCTGCTGTGCTGTCTGAACAACTACCGCTGGTATGAGTGCCTGGTATTTGGGCTGGGCAGCGGACTGGGCTACCTGCTGGCGGTGCGGCTGCATATTGTCTTTGCCGACCGGTTGAAATATACCCGCCTGCCCTTTTTCCTGCGCGGGCTGCCCATTCGGCTGATCGGTGCGGGGATGATCTCGATGGCGCTGTTCGGGCTGCTGGGGCATTCGCTGGCGGCGTAAAGGCCATGACTGTAAGGAGTAGAGAAGGATGAAGGAATACAAGGTAAAACGCTACGGACGGGACCGCAGGCACCAAAAAACAGCCGCGACGCTGAAAACGGTGCTGATGGTGCTGCTGATCGCCGGGGCCTGCGCCGCCGGGTGGTTTTTGTATGATCCCATCAGCGCGTGGCTGACCGAAAAGGCCGAGGAGCACCAGCAGCGTCAGGAACAGCAGCGCCAGGAGGAGCAGAACCAAAATCAGCCGGGGAATCCCGAAAATCCGGGAACCACCGACGAGCCCACCGCGGAGCAGACCGCCCTGCCGGAGAGCTGCGCGGTGCTGGATACGGCGGTGCTGTATGACATGGCGGCGCTGGAGAACCGGCTTTCGGCCCTGGCGGCCAAGGGCTATACCGGAGCGGTATTTACCCTGAAGGATGAGGACGGCCTGGTGCTGTACCAAAGTGCGCTGGAGGATGTGACCGGCAATACGGCCCAGACCGCCCAGCGGTACGACCTCCCGGCGGTTATAGCCAAGATAAAGGCGGCGGGGCTGACCCCCGTGGGCCGACTGTGGGCCTTTGACGACCACACCGCCGGGCGCAAGCTGACCGACGCGACGGTAAAATACAACTATACCGAGACCAACTGGATCCACAACGATAAGGAGGCCGGCGGCCACACATGGCTCAATCCCATGAGCGAGCGGGCGCAGGGGTATATCCTAAGTCTGCTGGGCGAGGCCGCAGATAACGGCCTGGAGGTGCTGATCCTGGAGGGGGTACAGTTCCCCACCGGATATTCGCTGAATCTGGCCACCTACGCCGAAAAGGGCGTGACGGTGGATAAATCCAAGGTGCTGGCGGACTTTACCGCCAAGGCGGCAGCCGCCATGAAGGCCCGGAACGTGAGCCTGTGGACGGCGCTGTGGCTGGGGGATCTTTCCGGCGAGAGCGTGCGGCTGGGCGGCAGCCCGCTGACTGTGATGGCCTCGGCGGAGAATTGCCTGATCAAGGCGGCGCCGGAGCAGTTTGCCACCCGCAAGGCCCCGCTGGAGGAGAGCATCTATACCGTGATGCATCCGTGGTGGTCCTCCCTTTCCAAAAAGCTGCCGGCCGGGGTAACGCTGGCCGCGGAGGTGCAGGACTATGCTCCCGCGGCGGACCTGTGGCAGGGCAGCGGCTGGGGCGAGACCCAGCGGGCGGAGCAGATCCGGGCGGCGCAGGAAGCCGGCGCGGTGAGCATCCTGCTGGAGCAGACAAGATAATAAAGCAGGGCCGTTTCGCTCCGGGTGGGGCGGGACGGCCCTTTTGCGGGGACTGGCGCCAGGGGCGGGCGGGGCCGCAGGCCCGGCGGCGCGCAGCGCCGCCGCAGCAGTCGCAGACTGCTGAAACCGCCCGGAGGGCGGTTTGGCCTGCGGCCCCGGCCGGCCCCCTGCACAAACCGGCGCAGACAGCAAAAAAGAAAAGCCCTGCATTCGCAGAGCCTTTCCCAACCAAAATAATTTTTATCCGTCAGTCTTTTTGGGAGACCGGAAAGCTGTTCAAAGGGCGGTGGTGGAGACACCGTGCTCCCTTTCTCTGTCTTTATTATATGCCGCCTGGGGGCAGAATTCCGCCTTTTTAATTGAAAATTGGGTTACGATTTGGTGACGGGGAACGGCAGCTGATTGCAAAATGCTTTCAATCAGCTGATATAATCCTCAATGAGCCGGGTCAGCGTTTCATAATCGGGGGCGGAGATGCCCTCAGTCAGCCGCTCCTGGTCGGCCTGGGGCAGCAGACGGGTATAAACATCGAAGATCATCTCCGGGGTGTTGCTCTCCTCCCGGAAGATGGCCAGCCGGCCTTCATAATCACGCAGAAGGTAGCCCGCGGGGCTTTGCGGCTCCTCCGGTTCATCGGGGAGGGGATTTTCGACCGGCTGCGCGGGGGAGATGGGCTCCTCCTGCGGCTGGGGTTCCGGCTGCGGCTGCGGGGTGCTCCCGCGGGAAAGAAAGGCCAGCACCAGCCCCAGCAGCAGGGCGGCAATGGCCACGGCTAAAGAGAGTACGATCCTGCGGGGCATGGAAATGCCTCCTTTCCTGCCTTTTATTTAGTGGCAGTATGGGCATTTTTTGGCGGAATAGTCAGAAGCGGGCGGAAATTCAAAAAATAGTAACACATAGCGGCCAAAGTGTGCTATAATAACATCGTATATGTGCATAGAGCCGCATGGCGGTTTTTGTGCAGATTTTCCTCTCCCCCGCAAAATGAAGGAGGTAGCAGCTTGAGCTTTAAGGAAAAATGGAACCGGATGAACCGCAAGGCGGACCAGGCTATTAAAAATGCCAAGGCCCGCAAGACGGCGCAGCCGGATACCGATAACACCGGCCGAAAGGAGAAAAAGCCCGGCGGCCATAAGGTGCTGCGGGCCATCGCAGCGGTATGCCTGGTGGGCATTATGCTGATGTGCGTGGCCGGGTGCGTCCTGACGGTATGGGCCTTTGATACCCTGAATACCGACCAGCAGATGCTGGACCTGAGCATGCAGAAGGCCAAGTACACCACCATCTTTTATGCCGATGACGGTGTGACCGAGCTGGCGCGCGCCTACGACCCCGAAGCGGGCAACCGCATTTGGGTGGACTATGACCAGATGCCGAAGTGCCTGCTGGATGCCACCGTGGCGGTGGAGGACAAGCGCTTTTGGGAGCACAATGGCGTGGACTTCCTCACCACCTCCAAGGCGGGCCTCAGCGCCATTTTGCAGAAGATCGGTCTGACCGGCTTCTACGGCGGGGCCACCCCCGGCGCTTCCACCATCACCCAGCAGGTGGTGCGCAATATCACCAATGACCGTGCCGTGGATGGCGCGGCGGGCTGGGCGCGTAAGCTGCGTGAGATCTTCCGGGCGCTGAATGTGGAAAAATACTACACCAAGCCGCAGATCATTGAGACCTATCTGAACCTGGCCAGCTTTTCGCAGAACTGCTCCGGCATTCAGGCGGCTGCCAATGTTTTCTTCAATAAGGATGTCAGCGAGCTGACCGTGGCGGAGTGCGCCACCATCGTGGGCACCACCAAAAATCCCTACGCCTACGATCCCTTTACCCACTGGGAGGAAAACCAGGAGCGCAAGGAGTATATCCTGGGGCTGATGCTGGAGCAGGGCAAGCTGACCAAGGAAGAGTATAATGCCGCTATGGCGCAGGAGATCGTGCTGGCCACCGGCACCAACAGCAATGCCACCATCCAGACCTGGTTTGTGGACTATGTGACCGATGAGGTGTGCCGTGACCTGGCTGAAAAGCAGGGCATTACCGAGGCGGAGGCGTACCAGAACCTCATCGGCGGCGGCTACCGCATTTACACCACCTGCGAGGAGCGGGTACAGGAGATCCTGGAGGACTACTATTCCAGTCCCGATAACTTCCCGCCTGTGAATAACGAGGAATATCCCCAGTCGGCTTTTGTCATCACTGATACCAACGGCGCCCTAAAGGGCATTGTGGGCGGCAACCGCGGCAAGGAGGGCAACCGCATCTGGAACCGGGCCAGTGATACTACCCGTCAGATCGGCTCCACCATCAAGCCCATCACCTCCTATGTGCTGGGCATTGAAAAAGACCTCATCACCTATTCCACCGTGATAGAGGACCGGCAGGTCGTCATCAACCCCGATGAGGTGAGCTACAGCCAGCCGCTGTGGGTACCCAAGAATGAGTACAACAGCTTCCGCGGCTTTGTCACCGTCCGGACGGCCATTATTCGATCCATCAATACCGTGGCGGTGCAGGTTACCCAGATGCTGGGAACCACCACCAGCTACGATTTCCTCAAGTATTCGCTGAATGTGGATACCCTGACCGCCGCCGATGACAGCTACAGCCCCATGGCGCTGGGCTCCCTTTCCAAGGGTATGACGCTGGTGAAGCTGGCCGGCGCTTATCAGATGTTCGGCAACGGCGGTGTGCGCACCGAGCCGTACAGCTACACCCGTGTGGAGGATACCTACGGCAATGTGATCCTGGAGAAGAACACCGTTCCGGTCCGGGTCATCAGCGCTGAGACCGCCACCGTGATGAACCGCCTGCTGCAGGAGGTCACCGGCAGCGAGGGTACCGGCGCGGCCGCCAACCTGGGGGCTATGAATATCCCTGTGGCGGGCAAGACCGGTACCACCGATGACAGTGTGGACCAGTGGTTTGTGGGTGTTACCCCATACTATGTGGGTGTGTGCTGGCTGGGTTACGATTCCCGCTACCAGACCGACGAGAACGGGAACATCAAGTACTACGCCAACGGTAATCCCATCCCCAATTCCATCCGGTACTCCAGCTACCCGCCCCCTAAGATCTGGCGGGCCATTATGAGCCAGGTGCATGAGGGGGCCAGCGGGCAGAGCTTTGAGACCAGCAACAATGTGACCAGTTACCAGTACTGCAAGCTGACCGGCATGCTGGCCGGGCCTGGGTGCTCCGAGACCGCCACTGGCTGGTACAAGAATTCCAACATCCCGCAGGTGTGTACCTACCACAACTACGGCAGCAGCTACGGCGTGCCGCTGGTGGGTATGACCGCTGCCGAATGCGGAGTGGAATATGCCGACTGGTACCTGAATGTAGCGTGGTCGCTCATTCAGCAGTACAAGGCGCAGGGGCAGACGCTTTCGGTGAAGGACGCCATAGAGATGGCGAAGAACGGCACCGTGGCTTACAATGAGCCGGCCTATGGCCCGTTTGAGAGTATTTTTGCGGGGATGCCGTAACCGAATAAAAAATAATTCCTCCGTCGGATCGTGGTGATCCGGCGGAGGATTTTTTTGTGGGGGAGTTAGGAAGGGGATGGTGCAGGGGGAGGGCCCGCAGGGCCGCCCCGGCGGAGCCGGGGCGGATACCTGTGGTGAGCAGGGACCTGCCCAGGCCGGGGCCCAGATTTTGCGCAAAGGAAAAGCAGAGCCGGGATGCGGCCCTGCGCAGAGAGTAAGGGGTGGAAAAATTATTTGTCGCCGATAAATTCCTGTATCAGGGAGCTTGGGGGGACCAGCTCGGTACCGATGGGGAAGAAGTGGCGGTAGCTTTGCAGCAGGCGTTCCACCGTTTCACGGTTTTCCCCGGCGTCCTCTATCTGCTCCAGCAGGCCGGTGATGACAGCGCTGTATAGGAACGGCTCGTAATCATGGCTGGTATTGACGAAGACATCGGCGGTGCCGCTGCTGGGCTTCATGTACAGCAGCTCGCCGCGCAGCACATCCTTCCACATTTGCATGGTGCCCAGCGGTGGGGTGCCGCGGTGCAGGTTATCCCGGATGATGCGGCGGGTCAGGCGAAGGTCGCGGGCATCCAGCAGGGTGTGGCCATCCTGATCCACATAGCTGGTATTGGGGTGGATGTAGATGCCGAAATTGCTGCTGGCCAGGCCCTGACGCAGCTGCGGCTGCAGGGCGTGGATGCCCTCAAAAATGAGGATGGTGTTTTCATCGTACTCCATGGGGCGGGAGAGGGGGGAGCGCTTGCCGGCGGAAAAATCGAAGATGGGGAATTCGGCGTGGCCCTCCCGCATCAGGGTATTGACGCTGGTGCTGAAGCATTCCAGATCCAAGCCCTCGATGGATTCAAAATTCTTGGTGCCGTCCTCCCACAGGGGCATCACATCCCGGTTACGGTAAAAATCATCCAGCGAGATACGCACCGCCCGCCGTCCCAGGGCGGAAAGATCGGAGACGAGAAGATTGGCGGTGGTGGTTTTGCCGGAGGAGGAGGGGCCGCACAGCAGCACGATGTGACTGCCGCTGGTCGCTACTTTTTCGGTCATGCCGCGCAGCTGGTCACGGAAGCGGCTCTCGGCACGGTCGACAAAGACCTGCGGATTTTCAAAGACGGCGCGGGAAAGCTCGCTGATCTCGCTGGTATCGCGGCGGTTGATATCGGTCATGGGGGTGGCTCCTTTCGGGGTGGGAGGATAGATGCAGGGGGCAGGGTGGGGGCCCGCAGGGCCGGCGGCGGAGCCGCCGTAGGCGGGGTTTCGCCCCGCCAAAGCCGTCCGCAGGACGGCTTGCCCTGCGGGCCGCTGGCCCCCTGTAGAAGCCCGATAATTTGTTAGCTTTCCACAAGAAAACGATACGGGATTTGACAAAGTGGCGAAAACCCTGTATAATGCAACCCGAACTTGATCCAAAGGAGAAATTTGATGAGTAAATTTAAGCTCGGCGCATGGTTCCATCGCGCCGGGAAGCTGCTGCGGGGTCGGACATTTACCGCAGCAGGGCTGGCAGTGGCGGTTGGTTTGTCGCTGTGGGCTGTGGCCGAAAATGTCAAGATTCTTTACATTGCCGACGGGGCGGAGACCGGTGTGACCCTGGCGCTGCGCAGCGATCCCACCGAGCAGGCGCTTTCCCGTGCCGGAATCACACTGAAGGAAAATGATACCGTTACCACCCGGGAGACCGCCCTGGTTTACAGCCGGGTCAGCATCAGCCGCGGGGTTTCGGTTACACTGGTGGCCGATGGTCGCGAGACCCCCTGCACCGTGACCGGCGGCACCGTAGCGGAGCTGCTGGAGCAGAACAGCATCACGCTGGGGGAAAACGACTATTGCGATAAGGAACTTTCCGCCCTGCTGGAGGATGGCGATGTCATTACCGTGCGGCGGGTGGAAAAGAAGGTAGTAAAGGAGCAGGTGGCGATCCCCTGCGACACCGTCTATAAATCCAGCAGCCTGCTGCGCAATGGCCGCAGTATGTTGATTACCGAAGGGACCAACGGACTGGCCGAAAACACCTACGAGGAGCTGTGGAGCGGGGACACCCTGGTTTCTCGGGTGCTGGTGAGCACCAAGGAGGTGACGGCCCCCCGCAGCGCCCTGGTGATAGAAGGCCAGCGGGGCACATCGATCTCCCGGCTGGACTGGAGCGACCAATACCCGCTGGACGCCAATGGCATCCCGGTGAACTATGAGAAGGTAAAGACCGGCCAAAAGGCGACCGGCTATTCCGCCGGAGAGAACAGCTACGGCAGCAGCGGCGGATACTGCTATTACGGCACCATTGCCGTGAACCCCAAAGAGTACCCCTATGGGACTAAGCTGTATATCCGCAGCAGCGATGGCAGCTTTGTGTACGGCTACGCGCTGGCCAGTGATACCGGTGGATTTATCTCCGGCGAGGTGGGAGTGGATGTGGATCTGTTCTATGAGACCTACCGGGAAAGCGCTCTGAACAGCCTGCGCACGGTGGATATTTATGTGCTGGAGTGGGGCAACGGGACGCTGTACTACTAAGGGAGCACCCCAAAACAATAAAACAAGCATCAAGTTTACCGCCCGGGGCCAAAAAGCTCCGGGCGGGGTTTTTATGGTTGAGTATGGTGGGGGTGGGCTTTTGCAAAGGCATAATCTGTACGGCTACCGCCGGGGTGGCACTTTTGGATCGCCTCGTCGGGCGCAACCTCGCCCGAAGCCACGCGCCGCAGCAGCTCGCGCGTTTCACGTTCTTCCATCGAAACGCTCCTTTCCGGCATCTACCGGCGTCCATCCCGCTCGTCGGCGTCCGCGCCTTCGCCCCACGGGCGCCTGCCTCCATCGACCCCGCGCTCGCATGCCGCGCGGGCCAGCGACGCCTCCGTGAGGGGATCGCCCTGCGGAACCGCCGTCGCCAAGCACGAGAAGCTCGGCTTCTCCGCCGTGAGCACGCCGATCTCGCGCGAGGCCGCGCGCACGCCCTCCTTGGTCATGCCCGCACGGCGCAGCGGCGATACCACGCCCAATTCCGCAAGAGCGCGAAACCCGGGCCGACGCGCCGGATCATCGGACGCGTTCGTCCCGTCGATCAGCACCTCGAATCCGTCGCGCCGCGCCGCATCGCGCACCGCGCCCAGGATAAACCGCTTGCACAGGTAGCAGCGATCGGGCGGGTTCGCGCAGACGTCGTCCTGCGAGAGGATGTCCAGCTCCAGCACGCGGAAGCCCACGTCCGCTTCGGGATGACGCGTCCGCACCTCGTCGAGCACGCGGCGGGCATCCTCCAGCTCGAAGTCGGCCTGAAACGCCGTCTTGACGCAGTACGCACCCACCGCGCATCCCGCCGCTGCGGCAGCCATGAGCAGGTACGACGAATCGCATCCTCCCGAGAACGCCAGCGCAACCCGTGGCGTGCGCGCGAAGAACGCCTCCAGGGATTCCTCCCCCAGAGCCTGTCCTCCGCCCGCCTTATTCTCATCGGAAACGCCCGCCATGCCTGAACCTCCCTAGCCCCCACTTTACAACTTGGAGCAAACTCCAATACAACACCTGCCCCACGATCCCTGCAATGACCCCAAATAACGGATGATTTGGATATTGAAGACAATTATTGCGATAGTTGGGGTAGTCGCGGGCATCCTGACGCATCGCACTGCGTTTCCAGCCCCCTCAGAAAGAAGCGCCATCCACCTTGCTATAAAAGCACCTGTTCAAAACTATTCCAAATAGGGATAGCTCAAGGGCGTCACGACTCCGCATCCCCCATC
>ERZ857984.2191-NODE-2191-length-12720-cov-5.551520_pt1 | contig 12720 bp, 13 predicted proteins | sample MGYA00519914_ERZ857984 | MGnify/ENA primary metagenome ERZ857984 (study PRJEB31778, sample SAMEA3449417) | human gut metagenome | biome: human gut; feature: human-associated habitat; material: faeces | place: United Kingdom | collected 2010/2012 ... | reverse complement strand
CTCAAAGTCATTACCTCTGTAAAAAAGACCTGCATTTTCCTGCAGTCAAATCCGCGGATGCGCCGAAGGCTTGCCCATTTTATTGAAAATCATTTAAAGCTTTCCTTTTCAAAGAACTGTTTTATTTATCCCGAATATCAGGGCGATCCGGAGGATTATTTGAATGAGAGCAAACGAACATGGTATATCGGGGAAGATAGAGAGCCTCATAGCGAATCCTTTTTTGAGCTGCTGAACGACGCCAAGCGCCGGGTGCAGATGATGCAGGAAGCCCTGGAGGACGCCCCCAAGATCCAGGCCTACATTGATGAAGTAAACACCAAGCTCAACGATTACCAGTCCCAGGGCCTGCCGGAGGATGTAAAGGAATATGCCACCGAGATTGCCAAAAAATACGCCGAGGTAGGCGGCACCTTCCACCTGGATTTTGCCCATACCGTATTCGGTCAGGTCATCGATGGCATGAAGGTCGTGGATGATATCGCCAATGTGCGCACCGCCCGCGCCGACCGTCCCCTGCACGATGTCACCATTGATTCCATCGATATTGTGGAATGATTCCTCAATAAAAATTTCGCATTTTATACCTCCCGCCGGAGATAATAGCAAATGCTATTTTCTTGGCGGGGGTGTTTTTTATGCATAAAAAATGGTGGGGCACTCTGGGCGGCTTCGGCGCCGGGGTCATCAATGGACTGCTGGGTGCGGGCGGCGGCATGGTAGTGGTCCCATTGCTTTCGGCCCTGGGGGTGCGCGGCAAAAAAAGCCACGCCACTGCTCTGATGGTCATTGTCCCGCTTTCACTGGTCAGTGCCATTCTGTATCTTGTGCAGGGCCGTGTCACCGTGATGGATGCCCTGCCCTGGCTGCCGGGCAGCCTGTTAGGGGCCTACCTTGGCAGCCGCCTGATGCCGAAAATCTCCACCGGCTGGCTTAAACTCGTTTTTGGCGGGCTGATGCTGTGGGGAGGGATCCGCCTGCTATGAGTTGGTTCTGGATCGCCATTGCTTCTGTCCTCAGCGGCACGCTGGGCGCTATGGGCCTGGGTGGGGGCGGTATCCTGCTGCTGGTGCTGGTATGGACCGGCTGGCCGCAGATGACCGCGCAGGGCATCAACCTGCTGATAATCCTCCCCGTTGGGCTGCTGGGCCTTTACTTCCACCGTAAAAACGGTCTGACCGATGGCAAAGCCGCCTGGCCTCTCCTGCTGGGCGGCCTGCCCGGCGTGCTGCTGGGGGTGCTGCTGGGCACCCGCCTGGGCGAAAATACCCTGCGCGCTTGCTTCGGGGTACTCATCCTGCTGCTGGCCGCGCGGGAACTATGGCTGGGTGTGCAGGCCATCCGCCGGGATGGCTGGCGATTCCGTGCCCCGGAGGACCGCGAAAAATCCGGGTAGGTGCGCCCGCGGGCCGCAGGCCAAGCCGTCCTCCGGACGGCTTCTGTGGGCTCCGCCCACAGCGGCGATGCTCCGCATCGCCGGGCCTGCGGCCCGCCCTGCCCTCCCGCCATGCATAATCCGCCCCCGGATGGTGAACAATAGCATTGACTCATTCAGTCGCACTACCACTTTGTGAAAAGGATGGTTGAATATGAACCAAAATCACCGGATCTGGTCCTTTATAAAAGCCAAGGGCTTTTACATCGCGTTGGCGCTGTGTATCACCGGGGCGGGCACCGCCGCCTGGCTCACCGCGCAGAATACCATCAGCGGCATCCGTGAACAGCAACAAAAGCCCCCCGCTGTCACCGAACAGGGGGAAGGCAACCAGTGGGATTATGAGGATATCCTGCAGCAGCAAACCGGCGGCGAGGCCAATACGCCCAAGCCCTCTCTACCCACTTCTCCCTCTACCGCACCGGAGAACCCCTCTCCCACACAGTCCGCCGCGGCCGATGCCCCCCAGCCGCCCGCAAAATCTGAGCCCGCGGCGCCGCTGTGCTTCTGCCTGCCGGTGCAGGGCGCTAAGACCATCGCCCCCTTCAGCGGTGGAGAGCTGGTCAAAAACCACACCCTAAATGTCTGGCGCACCCACGATGGCATAGACCTGGCTGCGGAAAAAGGCACCGTCGTCACCGCCGCTGAGGCCGGCACCGTCTCCGCCGTGACCATGGACCCCATGTGGGGCGGCACTGTCGCAGTGGATCACACCGATGGCACCCAAACCATCTATTGCGGCATTGCGCCGGAAAAAGCCCTAAAGGCCGGGGATCGTGTCACCGCCGGGCAGATGCTGGGCAGCGTAGATACCGTCACCGCCGAGGTGGCTATGGAAAGTCACCTGCACTTCGCCGCCAAAAAGGACGGCAAATTCATCGACCCGCTCTCATTGCCGGGCCTGGAATAAAAGCAAAGCCCCGGCAGGTTCACCCTGCCGGGACTTCTGTTTGGTTCTCTGTTAAAAGACAAGCTGCACCAGCAGCATATAGCATATCGTCCCGCCCGCGATGGAAAGTAGCATCTGCCGCTTCCACAGGTGCAGCCCCACGGTAACGGCAATGCCGATCAGCTCCGGCAGGCCGTGGCTCCCGCTCAGCAGGGATACATTGCGCAGGCAGTAGATCACCAGCATGGCAAAGATCGCACCGGGCAGTAGCTCTCCAAGATAGTGAATATACTGGGGAGTAGGTTTGCGGGCATTGAAAACCGCAAAGGGCAAAAAACGAGTGAGCAGGGTGGCCAGTACGCACATCCCCACGGTGATGATTTGTTGAGCCAGGGTCATGGTGCGGTCACCCCTCTTTCCTTTTCCAGCGGACGGCGCAGTGCCGTCAATGCCGCCAGAATGCAGATCATTGTAGGGACCAAGAAGTTATCCGCCCCAAAGAGCAGCAGGCACCCCACACTGGCCGCCAGGCCGATCCATTCGCTGGCATGGTGCTTTTCCTTCAGCCACTGCTCCAGAAAGATAACTACAAACATCGCCGTCATCACAAAATCCAGCCCCTCGGTATTGAAATGGATGAAGCTGCCCAGCACGCCGCCCAATGTGGCGCTGGCCACCCAGTAGAATTGGTTGAGCAGCGTGACGAAGAAATAGAACCACCCCCGGTCGATCCCCTCCGGGATCTCGGCGGAGCAATTGATGCTGAAGGTCTCATCGCACATGCCATAGATGAGGTAGGGCTTTTTCCAGCCCAGTCCCTTAAATTTATCCAGCATGGCAATGCCGTAAAAAAGGTGCCGCGCCTGGATCATCAGCGCCATCAGGAAACACTGCACCGGCGCGTAGGGCGCCAGCAGCATGCTCACCGCCACAAATTCCAGGCTCCCGCCAAAGATAGTTAGGCTCATCAGCAGCGGATACCAGAAGCTGAAGCCGGAAACATTCATATAGATGCCATAGGTCATCCCCAAAAACCAAAATCCCGCAAAGATGGGAATGGTATAGGGAAAAGCGCATTTCAGCGCCGCGCGGATCCTCCCACCTCCAGCCGCCGCGCCGGTAGGGGGATTGGTAACAGGGTGTTGTGCCATAGAATCAAATCCTTGTTGGAATTATGCCGGAAATATAAAATATGCTTATTGGCCGGCTGGTTCCTGTTATATTATACAGCCGCGCCTTTGCAGGGAAAATTTTCCTTATTCCATAAAAAATGAAAAGACGCTATGCGGCTGGCAAAAGCAGCGCATAGCGTTTTCCTCTTTACCGGGCAATTGATCAGATCAAGCCTCGGAGATGGCGCCAACGGGGCAGGTAGCGGCGCAGGAACCGCAATCAATGCAGGAACCCTCGTCGATCTCGCAAACGCCGCCGGCATCCTTGATGGCACCGACGGGGCAAGCACCCATGCAGGCGCCGCAGCCGATGCAGGCATCGCCAATTTTGAAAGCCATAGTTATGTACCTCCTGATCAGGTTCGTTGCCATCCTCCTTTGGGTAGCCCAACGCCGCCAAAGGAATGGCAAGTACAGGCCAGTTACCCAGCCTGTTTAGGGGTATTATAGCATACTCTCCCCAAAAATCAATACCCTTTTCCCCACCCTGTTATGCAAAGTACGCAGCACAGTAAACCAGCTTGCCAAATGAAGAACAAATGTTTCACGTGAAACATTTTTGCGGAGAGGGATACCTTCCAGGGAAGGGCCAGGGGCCGTCTGCGAAAGGGGCAAGACGGCCCGCAGGGCGCTCCGGCTCCGCCGGAGCTGGCGGCCGGAGGCCGCCGAACCCGTCCGGAGGACGGGTTGCCCTGCGGGCCGTATCCTGCGGTTTGTACAGACTGGCGGCGGTTACAGCTGGGCGGGCTGCTTTACCCCGCGCATGGTAAGGGAAATGCGGCCGCGCTTTTGGTCCACCTCCAGCACCTTTACCCGGACAATGTCCCCCACTTTCAGCACCTCACTGGGGTGCTTTACATATTTTTCGCCCAACTGGCTGATGTGTACCAGGCCATCCTCATGCACACCGATATCCACAAAGGCACCAAAATCCACCACATTGCGGACAGTGCCGGTCAGTTCCATTTCCGGTTTTAGGTCTTTCATCTCCAACACATCGCTGCGCAGCACCGTGGGCGGCAGCGATTCACGGGGGTCACGGCCCGGCTTTTGCAGCTCGGCAATGATATCCCGGACGGTCGGTTCACCGGCGGAAAGCTGCGCCGCCAGCGCTTTATAGCCCATCTTCTCCGCAAGGGTGGGCAGCTCCTTCATTTTATCGGTACCGATATCGGTCAAGGCGCAGCCGCAGAGGGTCAGCAGCTGCTCGGCGATGGGGTAGCTTTCCGGATGGACGGCGGTGGCATCCAGCGGGTTTTTGCCGCCGGAAATGCGCAGGAAACCAGCACACTGCTCGTAGGCTTTTTTGCCAAGCTTCGGCACCTTAAGCAGCTGCGGACGGGCGGTGAAGCCGCCGTTTTCCTCCCGGTAGGCCACGATATTTTTGGCGATGGCGGCATTGATGCCGGCGATATGCCCCAGCAGCGAAGGGGACGCGGTATTGAGGTCCACCCCTACCGAGTTGACGCAGCTTTCCACCACGCCGGCCAGGGCGGCATCCAGCCGGGCGGGGGGCATATCGTGCTGGTACTGCCCAATGCCGATGGCCTTGGGGTCGATCTTCACCAGCTCCGCCAGGGGATCCTGTAAGCGGCGGGCGATGGAAACGGCGCTGCGCAGGTTGACATCGTATTCCGGGAATTCCTCGCTGGCCAGCTTGGAGGCGGAATAGACCGAGGCGCCTGCTTCGCTGACAATGGCATACTGCACCGGCAGGCCGCTTTCCGCAATGAGTTCCGCCACAATCTTTTCTGATTCCCGGCTGGCGGTGCCATTGCCAATGGAAATGACGGTAACTTTATGCTTCTTCAGCAGGTCGGTCACCTTCCGCTTGGTTTCAGCGATTTTATTAAAAGGCTGGGTGGGGTAGACAACGGCGGTATCCAGCACACGGCCGGTGGCATCCACCACCGCCAGCTTGCAGCCGTTGCGATAGCCGGGGTCCCAGCCCAGCACCACCTGACCGGTGAGGGGCGGCTGCATCAGCAAGTGGTGCAGATTTTCGGCAAAGACCCGGATGGCCTGCTCGCTGGCATTCTCGAACAGCTCCCGGAAGGTTTCATTTTCCATGCTGGGGGCAATGAGGCGCTTCCAGCTATCGGCGGCAGCTTCCATCACGGCGCGGCCGCAGGCATTATTGGCGATCACCGTTTTGCGGCGGATGGCCTCCAGGGCTTTTTCCTCCTCCAGCACAATGGCTGTCTTAAGGAAGCCCTCCTTTTCGCCGCGGTTGATGGCCAGCACCCGGTGCGGGGCGATGCGGCCCACCGGCTCCTTGAAGTCGTAATACATCTTATAGGTGGTGTTCTCGGTGCTATCGCCGGTGGCGGTAACCACGGCCGCCCGGTGGATCAAAAGGCGCAGCGCCTTGCGGATCTCGCCGTCATCGGAAATATCCTCCGCGATGATATCCATAGCGCCGGAGAGAGCATCCTCGGCGGTCTCCACGCCCTTTTCCGGGTTCACATACTCTGCGGCCATGCTAAGCGGCTCCCGCAGGGTATTCTGCACCCGGATGGCCGCCGCCAGCGGTTCCAAGCCCTTTTCCCGGGCAATGCTGCCGCGGGTGCGGCGCTTGGGCTTATAGGGACGGTAGAGGTCCTCCACCTCCGCCAGAGTGGCCGCAGCCTGAATGGCGGTCTCCAGCTCCGGGGTAAGCTTTTCCTGCTCGGTGATGGAGCGAATGACCTCCTCCCGGCGTTTTTGCAGGTTGCGCAGGTATTCCAGCCGGTCGCTGAGGTCGCGCAGGGCGGCATCATCCAGGCTGTCGGTCATCTCCTTGCGATAGCGGGCAATGAAGGGAATGGTGTTGCCTTCATCCAAAAGGCGCACGGCGGCTTCCACCTGCGCCGGGCGGAGCTTTAATTCCTGCGAGAGCTGCTGTATGAGTTCCATCGTTTTTCCTCTCCTTCGGGGCAAAATTACTTTTCTATTATAGCCTATCCGGGAGCAGGGAGCAACCGGAGAAACGGTACAGCAGCGTTTGAATATTCATTTTTATTTGAATAATTATACACAGTATAATCGCAAAATTGTTTGTTATCACTAATATTTAGTCGTAATTTTAGGCGGTTATCTCTGTTTTAATGCTTTACTTTTGCGAAATGTGATGTATAATAATTCATGTAATCACCACCCGGCCGGAGAGGACCCCGCCGGGACCGGAACGAAAGATATTTTATGAAAAAGATAAAAGGAGATTCTACCATGAAAAAACTGCTTGCTGTAATGCTGGCCGCCATGATGCTGCTGGCGATGGTTGCCTGTGGCAACAACAATAGCGAACCTACCCCTGAGCCTACCCCCACCCCTGACGAGACCAAGACCCTGTATATGGCCACCGAGGGTACCTTCCCTCCCTATGAATATTACGATGGCGATAAGCTGGTCGGTATTGATGTGGAAGTGGCCGGTGCCATTGCCGAAAAGCTGGACATGAAGCTGGAGGTCGTTGATATCGCGTTTGATTCCATCGTAAGCGGCGTACAGGCCGGCAAGTATGATATGGGCATGGCCGGTATGACCGTCAATGAGGAGCGGTTGGAGCAGGTCAACTTCTCCGACAGCTATTCCACCGGTATTCAGGTCGTTATCGTCAAAGAGGGCGGCAAGGTACAGTCTCTGGACGATATGGGCGCCATCATCGGCACCCAGAGCGGTACCACCGGCTTTACGTATGCCTCCGGTGACTTCGGCGACGAAAAGGTAAAGGGTTTCACCAAGACCACCGACGCCGTTGCCGCACTGATCAACGGTCAGGTAGACTGCGTGATGCTGGATAACGAGCCTGCCAAGGCGCTGGTTGCTGCCAATCCCGATGCCGGTCTTTCCATTCTGGATACTGCCTACACCGTTGAGGACTATGCCATTGCCATCAACAAGGACAACAATGACCTGCTGACCAAGGTGAACGCCGCACTGGCCGAGCTGAAAGCTGATGGCACCCTGCAGGGCATTATTGACAAGTACATCAAGTAAGATCGTTTCCTCATTACCCATGCAGCGGGACGGAGCCACACTGGCTTCGCCCCGTGCTGCTATCTTATCACGATAGAAAAGAGGGGAACCATTGAGTAATTTCCTGCTGTGGTGGGAGCAGCTGAAGGCTGACTTTATCACCTGCTTTGTTACCAAGGAACGCTGGCGCTACATTACCCGCGGCCTGGGGAACACCCTGAAGATCGCGCTGGTGGCTGTACTGATCGGTATTGCCATCGGCTCCATTGTGGCCATTGTGCGCAGCGCCCACGATAAAAATATCCACGAGATGCGCCCGGGCCTGGGTCGCACCCTGCTGAAGATCGCCAACGCCATCTGCAAGGTATATTTGACCGTTATCCGCGGCACGCCTGTGATGATCCAGCTGCTCATCATGTTCTTTGTCATCTTTACCTCGGCGCGGAACGGCGTGCCGGTGGCTATGCTGTGCTTCGGCATCAATTCCGGCGCGTATGTGGCCGAAATTATCCGGGCCGGTATTATGTCGGTGGATAACGGGCAGAGTGAGGCGGGGCGCAGCCTGGGGCTTAACTTTGTGCAGACCATGTGGTATATCGTCATTCCGCAGGCACTGAAAAATACCCTGCCGGCCCTGGCCAATGAGTTCATTGTGCTGCTGAAGGAAACCTCGGTCGCCTGCTATGTGGCCGTCAATGATCTGACCCGCGGTGGCGAGATCATCCGTGGTGCCACCTACCAGCAGCTGCTGCCGCTTTTGGCTGTGGCCATCATCTACCTGCTGCTGGTCATGTTCTTTAGCTGGCTGGTAGGCAAACTGGAAAGGAGGCTGCGCAGCAGTGACCACTAAACCGATCATCGAGGTAAAGGACTTGAAAAAATCCTTTGGCACATTGCAGGTGCTCAAGGGCATCAATACCGAGGTGCAAAAGGGCGAGGTCGTCGTTGTCATCGGGCCCTCCGGCAGCGGTAAGTCCACCTTCCTGCGGTGCCTGAACCTGCTGGAGACCCCCACGGCCGGTTCTATCTATGTGGATGGGGCGGAGATCACCGACCCCAAGTGCGATATCAACCTGCACCGGCAGAAGATGGGCATGGTGTTCCAGCACTTTAACCTGTTCAATAATATGACCATCCTGCGCAACATGACGCTGGCCCCCATGACCCTGCTGAAAAAAAGCAAGGAGGACGCTGAGGCGCAGGCACTGGCCCTGCTGCGGCGCGTAGGGCTGGAGGATAAGGCAAACGCCTATCCCAGCCAGCTTTCCGGCGGGCAGAAGCAGCGGATCGCCATTGTGCGGGCGCTGTGCATGGACCCCGAGGTCATGCTCTTTGATGAGCCGACCAGCGCGCTGGACCCCGAAATGGTGGGCGAGGTGCTGGATGTTATGAAGGAGCTGGCGCAGGACGGTATGACCATGGTGGTAGTGACCCACGAGATGGGCTTTGCCCGCGAAGTAGGCAGCCGGGTGCTGTTTATGGATGAGGGTGTCATCATGGAGGAGAACGAGCCGCATGAGTTCTTTGCTAACCCCAAATGCGAGCGGCTGCAAAGCTTCCTGGCAAAGGTGCTGTAAAACAGAAAGATTCCCCCACAGGCCATACGGTCTGCGGGGGATATTTTTTATTCCAGAATATTGCGGGCGACATAAACGCCGCTGGCGGAAGCGTGAGAAAGCGAATGGGTGATGCCGCTGCCATCGCCAATGATGTAAAGGCCGGGATGTTGGTTGGATTCCAGTTTTTTATTCACCTCAACCTCCATATTGTAGAACTTGACCTCCACGCCGTACAGCAGGGTGTCCTCATTAGCGGTGCCGGGGGCGATCTTATCCAATGCGTAGATCATTTCCACGATGTCATCCAGGATGCGTTTGGGCAGCACCAGGCTCAGGTCGCCGGGGGTGGCATTCAGGGTGGGGGTGATGAAGGCGTCCTCCATGCGCTCCGGGGTGGAGCGGCGGCCGCGGATCAGATCGCCAAAGCGCTGAATGATGACTCCGCCGCCCAGCATATTACTGAGCCGGGCGATGCTCTCGCCATAGCCGTTGGAGTCCTTGAAAGGCTCCGAGAAATGCTGTGCCACCAGCAGGGCGAAATTGGTGTTTTCGGTTTGGCGAGAGGGGTCCTCGTAGCTGTGGCCATTGACGGTGATGATGCCGTTGGTGTTTTCATTTACCACGGCGCCCTTGGGATTCATGCAGAAGGTACGCACCTTATCGCCGTACTTTTCGGTGCGGTAGACAATCTTGCTTTCATACAGCTCATCGGTAAGGTGGGCAAAGACCGCCGCGGGCAGTTCCACCCGCACGCCCAGATCCACGCGGTTGGAGTGGGTGGGGATATTGAGCTCCCGGCAGACGGCTTCCATCCACTTGCTGCCGCTGCGCCCTACTGAGATGACGCACTTTTGGCAGGTATAATCGCCCGCCGCTGTGGAAACACGGTAGCCATCATCCGCCGCCGCGACTGCAGTGACGGGGGTATCAAAGAAGAAGGTGACCTTATCCTTTAGTTCCTCGTAGATATTCTGCAGCACCTTGTAGTTGATATCGGTGCCGAGGTGGCGTACCGAGGCATCCAGGAGATGCAGGTCGTTCTGGATGCAGACGGTCTTAAAGCGGGTACCAGCGGTGGAATAGAGCTTTGTCCCTTCGCCGCCATGGGCCAGGTTGATCTCATCAACATAGCGCATCAGCTCCAACGCCTGCTTTTTGCCGATGTACTCATACAGCGTGCCGCCAAAGTCATTGGTGATATTGTACTTGCCATCGGAGAAAGCACCCGCCCCACCGAAACCGCTCATGATGGAGCAGGTGGGACAGCCAATGCAGGTTTTTATTTTATCGCCATCGATGGGACAGCGACGGCGGCTGAGGGGATGTCCGGATTCGAATACCGCGACCCGCAGGGCGGGAGCCCGGTGGGTCAGCTCGTAAGCGGAAAAGATGCCTCCAGGGCCAGCGCCAATGATAATGACATCATAATTCATAGTGCGACCTCCACAAAAAAGAACAGTTGACCGCTGCGCAGCCAACCCTATCATCCAAGATAATTTATTTATAACACAGGTGCAGAAATTTTGCAATGACGCCGGCAGAGAAAAAACGCCTCTCCGACGAGAAAAACCGTGCTCATTGCCCAACTGCTCCCCCATAAACGGCACAGCCGCCCGCCCTATGCGGGCAGACGGCTGGGTATATGCTTTCTGCGGGCTTTTCCGCCGCAGCAGGGGAAGGATGCTTGTTAAACGGGAAAGTCCGCGCCAAGCGGCAAATTCAGCGCCCCAGCGCCTTTTTGACATATTCCCGCAGGGTGCTGTCATCCAAGAAAGGAAGGAGCTCGGTGATGCTCTCTCCGCGGGCCAGCTTTTCCTTGGTGATGGCCCCCAGTGCCTTATCACCCAAAAAGGGCAGCATGGCGGTAACATCCTCACCGCGGAGCACTTTGGCAAGAGCCACCTCGCCCAGCTTTTCCTCCCCGGCAAAGGGGAGGAGTTCCCCGATGGAGCGGCCGTTTTTGGCACGGAGTTCCGTCAGCCTGCCCACCGCTTCTTCGCTCATGAAAGAGGCAAGTGCCACGGTATCCTTACCGTTCTGCTCCAGCAGCAACGCCAATTCATCCACCTTTTCTTCTGCCATAAAGGGGACCAGGCCTGTAACATCGCCACCCTCCTGCGCCAGCTGTGTGGCCAGCTCGCCCACGGTTTCCTCGTCCAGGAATGGCACCAGTGTCAGCAGGCTCTCTCTATCTCCCCTGACCTCCCCGGCCAGCTTTTCTACCTGACTGGGGCGCAGCACCTCGGCAGCCTCTTTCAGTTCCTCCCTGGTGTAATCGGCAGGCTGTACCGGCTCTCCGGCTGTTACCTTTTCCACCACGGGGTTGCCGCCGCCCAGGATCTCATCCACCGTGACGCCAAAAATTTCGGCCAACTCCGGCAGCTTGGCGATATCCGGCATGGAATTGCCGGTATCACATAGTTAAAGATATTGGTGTCATTCAATCAATTTTGCCGATGAAGCGGTAGAAGATTTCTACCTCCTGTTCCCGGCTTCCGTCCTCGTTCTTGACCGCCTCATGGACAAGGATTTTTTCAATCAGCGTGTTCAAGAGTTCAGCGGTGAGTTCCGTGGGATTGACGCACTCTTTCATCAAGGCAATCCATTTTTCTGCGTCTGCGGCACTCTGGCTTTCAGCGGCAATAGCAGATTGAAGCTGTTCAATCTTTTCTTCCAGTTCCGCCTGTTCGCTTTGGTACTTCCCGGACAGCATATTGAAGTTGTATTCTGTGATACGCCCCGCCGCCCAGTCCTCATACATCCGGGCAAACAGGGTATCGACCTCGGCTTTCCGCTTCTCCGCTTTTTTCAGTTCAGCAGCCTGTTTTTTTCTTGCGGCGGCCTGTCCTTTGTCATTGGCGTTCAGCAGCCGTTTCAAAAGCTGTTCTTCATCGTGCTGTACCAGCGCCGACCAGTATTGCAGACGGGAGAGGACATAGGCGTAAAGCACATCATAGCGGATGTAGTGCATGGAGCATTGGCGTGTGCCTTGCCCGTTCTTGCTGCAATGGTAGTAGCCATAGGGCTTGCTGTTCTGTCTGTTCTCCCCGTAGGCCAGCGACCAGCCGCAGTCCGCACACTTTATCAGCCCCGCAAAAATCTGTGTCGTGCCATTCTTGCGCTCCCTCCGGCGGCTTGCGATCTGCTCCTGTACCTGCCGGAAAACCTGTTCGCTGATAATCGGCTCCTGCGTGTTTTCCACCCGTACCCATTCGCTTTGGGGCTTGCGTATCCTCCGCTTGTTCTTAAAGGAAATATTGGTCTCCCGGTAGTGGATGGTATGGCCGATGTAGGTTTCATCTTTCATAATGCTTTTGACCTGCGCTATCGTCCATGCGTAGCCTTTTTCCTCTGGTGCGCCAGCGTAGATATTGGCAAAAGTCCCGTCACGCTGGAAGTTGATAAATCCCGGCGTCGGTACTTTTTCCGCAATCAATATCCTTGTAATGCTGGCCGCCCCTTTGCCGTGAATAGCAAGGTCAAAAATCTTCTCCACGATCCAGCGGGTTTCCTCGTCGATCACCAGCTTGTTCTTGATTTCCGGGTGCTTCTTGTACCCGAGGGGAGCATAGGCGCTGATACGCTGTCCGGCGGCAAACTTTGCTTTGAAAGCAGTCTTTACCTTGCGGCTGGTGTCCTTTGCGAACCATTCGTTAGTCAACCTCGAATAAAGAATGACGGCTTATGCTTCGATATAACCGACGAAAT
>ERZ857984.2181-NODE-2181-length-12797-cov-13.343745_pt1 | contig 12797 bp, 17 predicted proteins | sample MGYA00519914_ERZ857984 | MGnify/ENA primary metagenome ERZ857984 (study PRJEB31778, sample SAMEA3449417) | human gut metagenome | biome: human gut; feature: human-associated habitat; material: faeces | place: United Kingdom | collected 2010/2012 ... | reverse complement strand
TCCCGAATTCGTGTTAATTTGTTCTAACGATGGGCATTGTATGTTCACCGTTGAAAAAAAATTTAAAGCCTCGGCAAATGCCGGGGCTTTTTCGTATCTGCAATCCGGTCAGGGCTCTTGGGTTGAGATGTGCTGCACGACACATTAACGCCCATGCGCGAGAGCCCTGAACCAGATTGAAGTTACTCAGCAATAAGAAAACTGCATGTCATCATTTGCTTACATCTTATTGACCATAAAATTAACATCTTGTTAATCTATTCGTGTGGTGAATCCCCCTGTGCGGTGGGGCGACCAGTCACTTACAGTGATCTGTAAATGCAGCGCGGGCCATGCCGACTGGGGCATGCTCACCGGGAGGCACCCGGCACCATGCAATGCTACTAAGCTATTTGGTAGTGGGGTTGCCGTTTCGGCTTCCCCTGCTATGTTTAAAAGGCAGTAACGGAAAAATGAGCGCTCTCCTGGTAAATCGGTAGCTCGGACTATTAGGTGCGCCCTTGCCGTTGCTCCTTGAATTGCTAACTTCAGCCCGCCTCTCTCAGCGGGCTTTTTTTCGCCATGAATAAGGCTCCTCGGCAAGCTGAGGAACAAATCATTTGAGGCTGCGCTTATGCGCGGCCTTTTCTTTTTCCCCTCAATTCTGAGAGGACTCACAGCAATAAGAGGGGGCTAAATGTCCGATCCTGTTTCTGGCACAACGGTAGCTGCTGGCGGGCTGATGGGGGCCAGTATGTTCGGCCTTGCAACTGGCATTGATTATGGCGTGGTATTTGGTGCGTTCGCTGGGGCAGTGTTCTATGTCGCTACGGCAGTAAATATCAGCCGCCTAAAGCTGGTGGGCTACTTCATAACTTCATTCATCTTCGGTGTGATTGGTGCTCCTCTGCTGGGGTCTTACTTCTCAAAGTGGACGGGGTACAGTGACAGGCCGCTTGATGCACTCGGTGCTGTAATCGTTGCAGCCATAGCCATTAAATTGCTGACGTTCGTTAACAGTCAGGATCTGGGTAGCCTGTTTGGGATTCTCTCTCGCTTACGTGGAGGAGGGACAAGCAATGGTAACAAGTGATCCGAGCGCAATCGTCAATGCGGTGATATGCGCTGTAATTGTTGGGGCGTTGATGTTCTATCGGCGCGACGGGTCAAGACACCGCCCCATGATATCGCTGATGGCTTACTTCACTGTGCTGGTTTATGCCAGCATCCCTTTCCGTTTCCTGTTTGGCTTGTACGAGTCATCCCACTGGCTGGTGGTACTGGCAAACATTCTTATCTGCGGCGCAGTTCTCTGGTTCAGGGGGAATATAGCGCGTCTGGTTGATGCACTGAGGCACTAATGAATCAATCACAATTTCAAAAGGCGGCTGGCATCAGCGCCGGGTTAGCTGTGCGCTGGTTTCCGCATATTGCAGCCGCGATGAAAGAGTTTGGCATCACTGCTCCACTCGATCAGGCAATGTTCATTGCCCAGATGGGACATGAGTCCGGAGGCTTTACCCGGCTGGTGGAAAATCTGAACTATGCAGCAGATAGCCTTGTGCCTACGTTCGGTAAACACCGTATCACCGCCCAGCAGGCCGCCGCACTCGGCAGAACGGCAACGCAGCCAGCTAATCAGCGAGCAATCGCGAATCTGGTGTATGGGGGCGAGTGGGGAAAAAAGAATCTCGGTAATCAGGTTGCCGGTGATGGCTGGAAATATCGCGGTCGCGGTCTGAAACAAGTCACGGGCCTGAGCAACTATCGCAGCTGCGGACTGGCGCTGAAGCTTGAACTTGTCACCCAGCCTGAGCTGCTGGAGCGAGATGATTACGCAGCGCGTTCAGCCGCATGGTTTTATGTTTCCCACGGTTGCCTGCTTCATTCCGGCGACGTGGAGCGTGTAACGCTGCTTATTAACGGTGGTCGAAACGGTCTGGATAAACGCCGAGCGCTGTTTAACCTGGCTAAATCTGTACTGGTATGAGGTCACTATGGGCATTGAAATGATTATTGGTTTGGCAACTGCTTTGCTGGCGGTTATCGCTGGCGCGTTCGGTATTGGCCACGCTCGCGGGACCAGTAAAGCTGAATCAAAGGCCGAGCAGCAGCGCAGCGAAGAGAACGCCGCTGCTACAGTCGCCGCGGCAGAACGCCGGGCTGATGCAACGAAAGGGGCCAGCGATGTTGAAGAGAGCGTTAAGCGTATGCCTGATGACGATGTTGATCGCGAGCTGCGCGAAAACTTTACCCGCCCCGGTGGTGGTTGATACCGCCTGCAACTGGGTGCGGATCATCTACCTGACTGACCACGATATAGACGTGATGGATAAACAGACGAAGCGCGACATTCTGGCGCACAACAAATCCGTGCAGGCCAACTGCCCGCAATCAACAGACAGGGTTACACGATGACCAAGACAAAGAATATTGAATTTCGGCTGAGCAAACTTGAGAAAGGGCCAGACAAGAAGGTTCTGGCCATCATGGAGATAAGGTCGAGAGCTATTGCAGGTAGCTTGCTGAAGCAGATTTCCTGCCAGGCGTTGAAAGATCGATAATGTCATTGAAGATTGCCTTGTAGGCTTTATTTAACTTCTCAACTGTTTTCGGGGTGATATCACTCATAGGCGGCGCGTCGATACCATCTATTAATTCTATTTCAGCAAATTTTTTCAAAACCTGAAGGACACTCTCTTTTTGTTCTTCAGGCATCGTTTGCACAATAAAAGCAACAACGTTTCTCAGCGCCAGGAGTTGAGCATGAGTTACATAGTAATGATCGATCATATTTTCATTCCTGTTCTGTTGAACTCGGCGATTTAACAGTATAGCGGAGAAATGTTGCCCGCTACTCTGTGGCAACTTTCAATCGTGATGACTGGCAATAGCGGGACTTTTTATGCCCGGAACGGAGTATCTATGAAAGAACGAAAACTCGTAATTGAAATTGATGACAACGCCATTGATTCAGTAATCGAAAAGGTTCGCCTGCTCAAAGAAGAACTGAGAAGCCTCAGCCTGCCGATCAACATCTCTGACGCAGTGCCGGCAGCATTAAAGCCAGAAGAGGAAAGGAACACGCAGGATGCCCGAAGCGTATTCCTTAGCAACCTTGATGCCGAAATTATTCAGGCTTGGTCATCATTGATAGCGCTTTTGAATACACGTCTTGACGCGACCTCCTTCGACTAGGAGCTAAGGGTGTTTAGTTCATTCACGGCCTTTGCGAATTTAACCCTCACTTTACTGACGCTATCTGATGGCATCTCGCTGAAGAGGCAAGATATAGCGATAGATAGTACCTCGGTCTCACCTTAGAGTGATTCCAGCTCCTCGACGATTTTCTGGAAAAGTTTCTGATTATCAACAGACATAAAAGCTCCTTATTTTGCTGTGTGGAAACTCAAAGATAAGCGAGCGTAACTTTTTGTAACATCCTGATATTCGATCAGTGCCGCTACCGTGCGGCTTCGATAATGCTCCCCACATCGCACAGAGGTAACACATGGCAGAGATCACTTCAGCTCAACAGATTCGAATGAACTTGCTTGCAATGCTGGGCTATGACACAGCCGCAGCGAAAGAAGCCATTCAATTCGTACAGGACGACGATCTCAAGTATCAAATGTTCGTCCAGCAATACAACCGTGTCACGAGTGAGAACACCTACGTGGCTAAGGCCATGAAAGCAATTCAGGAGTCTACTGAAGCGCTGACGCTGTTTGATACCGCGACTGAACTGCCCAGTTAATGAACTCATCACAAAGGCCGCCAGCTATCTGGTGGCTTTTTTAATGGCTTCAACCACAGGAAAAGACCATGGCAAAACCGGACTGGGGCGAGCTTCAGCAACGGTTCCTGTCCGATCATGCCGCAACCGGCGTATCACCGAAGGATTGGTGTGAAGCGCAGGGACTGAATTACGCTACTGCCCGCCGATACATCAAGAAACCCACTGCGCAAAAACCTGCGCAGAAGAAATTGCGCACTGCGCAAAAGGAAAAGTGCGCAGAAGAGCTGGTGGAAGATGATCGACTCACCGATCAACAGCGTTTATTTGTCGCGGAATACCTGAAGGACAACAACGCCACGCAGGCCGCTATCCGTGCCGGGTACAGCAAGAAGACTGCTGAACAAATTGGCTATCAGCTGCTTCAGAAAACTTCAGTTGCGCAGGCCATTGCGCAGCATCAGAAAGCATCCATTGTGCGCACGCTTGGCAGCGCTGATGAAGTGCTTGAGCAGATGTGGCGCCTGGCCACCTTCGATGCCAACCAGCTATCACAGTATCGCCGCGGGAGCTGTCGTTACTGCTGGGGCTTCGGTCACCAGTATCAATGGCGCGATGCGGTTGAGTACGAAGAGAAGCGACTCGAAGCGCTTGAGCGTAAACGCCGGGAACCTTTGGATGATGGCGGCTACGGCTACAACCACAAGCGCGAGCCCAACCCTCATTGCCCCCGTTGTAATGGTGACGGTATCGGACAACCCTTCTTTGCCGATACCACGAAGTTGCCATCAGATGCTGCGCTTGCCTATTCCGGCGTTAAGCTCGGGAAGAATGGTGTGGAGATAACCGCTATCAGCCGCGAACGAATGTTCGAGGCGGTGATGAAGCGTCTCGGACTGGCTGATAGTGAATTCGCCCAGCGTCTACAGCAGATTGAAATCGAGCGCCGGCAGCTGGAGATCGACAAGCTCCGTAAAGAGCTGGCCGCTGACCCGGAAGATGACGAACCAACGCCAGTTGCGATCAATATCAACGTAGTCGATGCGCGAGTGAGGGAAGAGGATGGCGATAGCACCGACGCTTAATATCCCTCAGGCCAAATTCCTTGCAATGCAGTACAAATTTAAGGCCTATGTCGCCGGCTTCGGTTCCGGTAAGACGTGGGTCGGTTGTGGTGGTATCTGCAAAGGGATGTGGGAACACCCAAAAATCAACCAGGGTTACTTTGCGCCAACGTATCCGCAGATCCGTGACATCTTTTATCCCACTGTTGAGGAGGTGGCCCACGACTGGGGGCTGAATGTCAAAATCAATGAGGGAAACAAAGAGGTTCACTTCTACGCTGGGCGCCAGTACCGAGGAACGACGATTTGCCGCTCGATGGAGAAACCGCAAACCATCGTTGGTTTTAAAATCGGTAATGCGCTGATTGATGAGCTGGACGTAATGCCCGCCAAAAAGGCGCAGTTAGCCTGGCGAAAAATCATTGCCCGTATGCGTTACAACGTGGCCGGTCTTCGTAACGGGATCGACGTCACCACGACGCCGGAAGGGTTTAAATTCGTTTATCAGCAGTTCGCAAAGGCTGTACGCGATAAGCCTTCGATCTCAACGCTGTACGGCCTGGTGCAGGCCTCGACGTTCGACAACGAAAAGAATCTGCCGCCGGACTATATTCCGTCGCTAATGGAGTCATACCCGCCGGAGCTGATCAAGGCTTATCTCCGTGGCCAGTTCACCAACCTTACCAGCGGGACGATTTACCATCAGTTTGACCGTAAGCTGAATAACTGCAGTGAGGAAGAACAACCCGGTGAGCCACTGTATATCGGTATGGATTTCAACGTCGGTAAGATGGCCGGAATTGTTCATGTGCTGCGTTTTGGGCTTCCCTGTGCAGTTACTGAAATCATCAAGGCTTACGACACCCCGGACATTATTCGCATCATCAAAGAGCGGTTCTGGCTATATGACGGCCATGACTACCGAAAGGTGCGTGAAATCTATATCTACCCGGACGCCTCGGGCGACTCTCGGAAGTCAGCTCATGCCAGTACTACGGATATCGCACAGCTTAAACAGGCTGGATTTAATGTGATCGTGAATGATTCAAACCCGCCAGTAAAAGATCGCATCAACTCCATGAACGCCATGTTCTGCAATGGCAACGGTGAACGTCGCTACAAAGTGAATGTAAAGCGATGTCCGGTCTACACGGAATCACTTGAACAGCAGGTGTGGGGTGACAACGGAGAACCTGACAAAAAAGCTGATAACGACCACCCTAACGATGCTGGCGGCTACTTCATTGTGAAACAGTTCCCAATCATCAAACCGACCGGAAAAGTCACCAAACTGCGGATGTAAAACCATGCCTGATATTTCAACACCCAACCTCGACTACAACGATATGGTTGAGGCCTGGGATATCAATGATGCGCTGATGGGCGGCACGCTGGAAATGCGCCGGCAGGGGAAGTTGTATCTTCCGAAATGGCCCAATGAAGACCCTGAAAGCTACAAAGAACGATTAGCGGTTGCAACCCTGCTCCCTGCCTATGAGGAAGCGATCAAACAAAACATAGGGCGCGTATTTGCTGAACCTACGGTATTGAGCGAAAGCGCGCCCGAAAGCATCAGAGAGCTATCTACTGACATCGATATGGAGGGCAATCGCCTTGATGTGTGGGCGCAGCAATTCTTTAGCATCGGATTTCAGTATGGTCTGGTACATGCGCTGGTGGATTTCCCGAAAATTGACCGGGAGGCAGTAAAAACTAAAGCCGACGAAAAAGCCGCGGGATCCCGCCCGTATGCCACGATGCTTAATCCTCGCCAGGTCATCGGCTGGAAATCGAAAGTGGTTAAAGGGAAAGTGGTGCTGACCGATCTGCGTATCAGAGAGGTCATCATTGTTGATGGCGACGATTACGGGCAAACGAAAGTTGAGCAAATACGCCATATCATGCCGGGCAAGGTTGAAATTTATCGCCGAAATAAAGGTGATAACGGCGAAAGCCAGTGGCAGATTCACGACGAGTGGGAAACCAGTCGCGATGACATTCCCCTGGTGACGCTTTACACGAAACGCACTGGCTTTATGCGCGGTTCACCGCCACTGCTTAATCTCGCCTTACTGAATATCAAGCACTGGCAGAGTCAGAGTGAACAGGACAACATCCTGCATGTCGCTCGCGTGCCGTTGCTGGTGGCTTACGGTCTGGCTGATGGCGAAACGTTGACGATAGGCTCATCAACAGCTACTCGTTTCGACAACCGAGAAAGGCAGGGGCTTGAATATGTAGAGCATACCGGTTCATCTATTGAAGCTGGTGAAACGTCGTTGGAAAAACTGGAAGATCAGATGCGGCAGGCCGGGGCAAAACTCTTACGTGCCGAGAATACCTCTACCAAATCCGTTGATCAGACCAATGAAGAGCGCATGCAGGAAAACTCCCCTCTGTATACGATGGCGAGCTCTCTTGAGGACGCCCTCGATAACATTCTGCAGATCATGGCGGAATGGCTGGGTGAGAAAGAAGGCGGCAATGTCGACGTACGCACCGAGCTGGATGTTTCAGCCCAGACGTTTGATTCCGCAGCTGCAACAGCTGTGCAGGCGCTCCGCCAGGGTGGTGATATACGTCAGGTCGATGCTGTTCGCGTGTTGCAGGCCCTCAAATTTATTGATCCGGATGCGAAGCCCGAAGAGGTAATCGACGAGTTGCGGAATCAGCAGGTCACGCTGGCCGACGGACTGAGTAACCCGGGTGGTGCAAATGGCAACGGCGAATGACAAGCTTCAGGATGAATCGATAGCGCATGCGATATGGATTGCGCGGTACAGCACCAGCGTTGCAAACAGGATGATAAAAATCCTGAATGACAGCGATGCGGAACTGACGGCCAGATTGCTGGTGGCGATGGATAGCCTGGATGCGGACAGCTTTACCGTCTCGCGACTGGAAGCGCTGCTCAGTAGTGTCAGGGCTCTCAATCGCGAGGCTGTGCAGTCAATGTACGCCGGACTATCTGATGAACTGCAGCAACTCGCTCAGCACGAAGCAGGCTTTCAGCTGAGCCTGTTCCAGTTTGCGATCCCCGATGATGTGTTATCGCTTCACCCTCTGGTGGGTATTTCACCGGATGCAGTGTATGCCACGGCGATGGCACAGCCATTTCAGGGGCGCCTGCTCAGTGAGTGGGCTGATAACCTTGAAGCCGATCGCATGGCGCGTATCAGCAATACGGTGCGGCAGGGATTTCTGCTGGGTGATACGCATGAGCAGATTGCCCGCAAGGTACGCGGACACGCTAACCGTGGTTATCAGGATGGCGCGTTGCAGATGAGCAGGGCCAACGCCGGCAGCATTGCCAAAACAGCTGTAGGGCATCTTGCGGCAACGGCGCGAAAGAGCTTTGCGGATGCTAACGACGACATCCTGAAGGGGAAACAGTGGCTGTCCACACTCGACAATAAAACGTCAAAAGACTGTCGTATTCGCGATCGTCTCAAGTACACCCTGGATAACAAGCCTGTCGGCCATAAGGTGCCGTATCTGCAGGGACCCGGGAAAATCCACTTTTGCTGTCGGAGCACCGAAACTTACATCCTGAAATCGTCCGAGGAATTGGGTATCAAAGTCGGCGAAATCAAGGACAGCTCACGTGCCAGCATGGACGGGCAGGTGCCTTCGGATACCGATTATCAGGGCTGGTTCTCGCGGCAGTCATTCACGCGGCAGTCCCAGATTGTCGGTGTGACGCGTGCCAGGCTGATTCGTGATGGCGGCATGTCTCCTGATGAGTTCTACAACGACAAAGGCGAGTGGCTGACGCTGGAGCAGTTGCGGGAACGTGACGAACGGGCATTTCAGGATGCCGGAATTTAAACTTACAGGTGAATGATATGGCTAAAGAAGTGGTTTTATCCGGTGGGGCAACTGATGTCCTATATGCTTTGTTCTTTCGCGGTGCGCTTGGTTCTGGTGATCTCCCTGCTAAGAGCGGGGCGGCAGAGTTAAGGCAATTGGGGTTTGCTAAAACTCAGTACACATGTACGGAATACCAAAGCGAAAACTATTTCACCTTCCTTACCCCGGAGGGGCAGGAGTATGCCATTCAGCACCTTGCAGATACTCGCTTTGGTGTCGCAACAGGGGAACACAATGAAATTTCGTAAAAAGCCGGTTGTTATCGATGCTCTGCAATGGACTGGTGAAAACGTTCAGGAAATTTATGATTTCTGCAACGCAGGTGGTCGCGATTGCCACGTTTTAGGTAATGAAATGCTGATTAAAACACTGGAAGGCACCATGACAGCGAGTGCGGGCGATTACATTATCCGTGGCGTGAACGGCGAACATTACCCCTGCAAACCGGATATTTTCGATAAAACCTACGAACCAGCGTAAAGCATCGCACGGGGCTGGAATATAGAGGGAAGAATGCTACTTACACAAAGTCAGGTTGACGCGTTCGGTGGTTGTCATGAGCGCGTGGTAAAGGCATTTAATCATGCAAGCGACAATTACACCGTTGAGCTACTGGATTTAAGTCACGATGACGGTCGCATCCTCTTTTTTGAGGTAAGCGTGATTGATCAATTTGCCAGCAGGGGCGCTAAACGCATTCGGGCAGCATTTGATTCTTTCTATGACGCTGTAGCGTATTTTGATGCAATCAAAGACATGGAAAGACTACCGGAAGCGCCAGGCGTAATTCCGAACACTTAATTATTTAGCTTACTTACAACAGGCTGCCAATGGCGGCCTTTTTTATTGCCGTGATCCGGATGGTGAGCGGCGCAACGGTCGGATGGCCCACAAAAAGGTAACCACATGAAACTGAAAACAGTTGAAGTAAACGGCAAGAGCTATGCAGAAGTTGATGCGAACGGTCTTCCCGTTTATGTACATGACGACGGCAAAGAGATCGGCTTCGATGCTGTGCAGGCCGTTGGAAAAATCTCTTCTCTGAACGGTGAGGCGAAATCTCATCGTGAAGCCAAAGAAGCAGCTGAAGCCAGCCTGGAGAAATTCGCCAAAATCGGTGACCCGGCGAAGGCTCTTGAAGCGCTGAACATGATGACCAAAATCGACCAGAAAAAACTGATCGACGCGGGTGCTGTTGACCAGGTGAAAGCGGATATCACCAAATCATTCCAGGCACAACTGGATGAGGCCCACAACAAAAATAAAACGCTGGAAAGTCAACTGTACGATTCGATGATCGGCGGTAGCTTCACAGGTTCCAAATTTATCGCCGATAAAATCGCCATCCCTGCCGATCTGCTTCAGGCCCGCTTCGGTCAGTCGTTTAAGGTCGAAGAGGGTAAAGTTGTCGCCTATGACGGCACCGGCAACAAAATTTACTCCCGCTCGAAGCCGGGCGAGCTGGCCTCGTTTGATGAAGCGCTGGAGTTCCTGGTGGAGCAGTACCCACAGAAAGACCACATTCTGAAGGCCAGCGGAAACCAGGGGGGAGGCTCTCGCCAGTCTCAGCATCAGGCAGGGCAGAAAACCATGAAGCGTGATGCATTCGATTCGCTGGATATTGCAGGCAAACAAAATGCCCTCAAAGACGGTGTCACCATCGTTGATTAGTCCTCTTTTGCCTGCCGCCGGATGGCGGCAGGCGCCGGAGCTGGATAGCTCAACCAACCCAAACCCATCTCTAAGGAAAAATGAATTATGTCGAACACTTTGACCGGGTTGATCCCGACTATCTATACCGCTCTGGATGTTGTTTCCCGCGAGCAGGTAGGTTTTATTCCTGCCGTCGCCCGTAACACCAAAGCAGATGCTGCAGCAAAAGACCAGACGGTTACCGCACCAGTTGCCCCGGTAGCGGTAACTGAAGACATCGTGCCGGGCCCTTCGGCTCCTAACACGGGTGATCAGAACATCGGTACCGTCGATGTCAAAATCACTAAATCCAAAATGGCTCCGGTCAAATGGAATGGTGAAGAGCAACTGGCCCTCGGTCCGGCTGGTACTTACAACACCATCCTTGCTGACCAATTCAAGCAGGCATTCCGCGCACTGGCGAACGAAGTTGACGCAGATCTGGGGGCGCTGTACTTCAACGCATCGCGTCAGGTTGGCACGCCGGGTACTACGCCGTTCGGTATCAAGGAAGACCTCAGTGATGCCGCGCTGGCCCGTAAGGTACTGGAGGACAACGGCTCACCGACTACCGATCTCCAGATGGTTCTCGGTTCAGCTGCCATCGCAAACCTGCGCGGCAAACAGTCAGTGTTGTTTAAGGTGAACGAAGCCGGGACGGAACAACTGCTGCGTGAAGGTACGTTGGGCCGCCTGGAGGGCTTTAATATCCACAACTCCGCCGGCGTTAAAACTCACACAGCCTCGGCTGCCGCGGGCTACCTGGTTAATGGAGATAAGGTTGAAGGCGATCGTATCATTGCCATTGATACTGGCACAGGGTCTTTCACCGCTGGCGATGTGGTGAGTTTTGATGGCGACGACAACAAATATGTAGTTGTAGCTGCAACAGCAAGCACTATCACCCTTGCTCAGCCTGGTCTGCGTCAGGATTTGGCAGATAACACCGCTATTACCCGTGGTGCAGGATATGTGGCGAATATGGCGTTTGACCGTAATGCGCTGCTGTTGGCATCTCGCACCCCGGCAATGCCGCAAGGTGGTGATACTGCGGATGATGTGATGAACGTTACCGACCCGGTATCAGGCATTACCTTCCAGGTGGCATTGTACCGCCAGTATCGCCAAATCCGTTATGAAGTTGGTCTGGCGTGGGGTGTCGCTGCGCCAGTTCCTCGTCACAGCGTCATTATTGCTGGCTGAAAACCATCAACCATGAGGGGCTTCGGCCCCTTTTTTTAGTGGAGGGCTTATGGCCGGATTGACCAAAGAGCAGCGTGCTGAACGTGCTGCAGCAAAACTTGCGGCCACGCAGGTTGATGCCAATGCTCCTGAACAGCAGGAACAGCAGGCATCAAATGATAACAGCCAGAGTTCAAGCGACGGTACATATTCGAACAGCTCAAACTCAAGTTCAAGAAGCAACTACAGCAACTCATCATCAAGCAGTAGTTCATCAAGTAGTTCAAGTAGCAGTAGCTCAAGCAAGAAGAGTCATAGTAGCTCATCAAGCAGCTCAAGCGGTTCGGGAACAGGTGCAGCAATTGTAGCATATGCTAAGCAGTTCCTTGGTAACCCTTACGTATACGGTGGAGCAAGTCTTACAAACGGAACAGACTGTTCAGGATTTACAATGTCAGTATACGCTCACTTTGGGTATGGACTTAGCAGATCATCATATACACAGGTTAACAACGGTAGAGCTGTATCAATGAGTAGCTTACAGCCAGGTGACTTGTTATTCTACAAGTATGGTGGTTCTACAATCAGCCACGTAGCTATTTACATTGGTGGTGGACAGATTATACATGCTTCAACAGAAGAAACAGGTATTATAATTAGTGGCATGGGATCACCTTGTGCAGCTAGAAGAATTATTGGATAATTAAATATAATATAGAAACAAGACCTGAATTGGCAACAACCAATACAGGTCTTATTTTTTTGCAAAATAGTGTGGCGAATTTTAGAAAAAAGTCAATAGTTTATGTGTAAAATGTACAAGTTTGGAACATATCAACAAAACATTAGTTCTTTACAGCTGTCGACAAAGATTTACATAAAAAGACTACAAAAAAGGTTAATAATGTTAATAACTCGGTTGATAACCTATTTTGTCGATAAAAAGATGGCAAAAAATATGTTAATAACTAATGTTAATAACTTTCAGGTCAAAAAAGGTCGAAAGTACCAAAATGATGGTTTTATTGTGCAAAATATACAAAATGGTCTTTAGAAAAAAAATACCGGGAAAAAATAGCAAAAAACAATAAAAATCCTTTTGAAATATCGGCATATTATGGTATAATTTAATTACTAGTTAATGAAAGGAAGTGGTACCATGAAAATTAAGATTTTCGGTAAGAACATTGAAGTAACAGAAGGCATCAGAAGCGCAGTAGAAGAGAAAATCGGAAAGCTCGATAAATACTTCGCGGGAGAGACTAGAGTGGACG
>ERZ857984.2177-NODE-2177-length-12812-cov-2.710669_pt1 | contig 12812 bp, 13 predicted proteins | sample MGYA00519914_ERZ857984 | MGnify/ENA primary metagenome ERZ857984 (study PRJEB31778, sample SAMEA3449417) | human gut metagenome | biome: human gut; feature: human-associated habitat; material: faeces | place: United Kingdom | collected 2010/2012 ... | reverse complement strand
TATGTTTATGAGATCGAGTTTTACAAAGATGGTGCGGAGTATGATTGTACCATTAACGCGGCAAATGGCAGCGTGCTTGAATATGAGGTAAACTGATCGTTTCATCATTCCCGCTGATCCGCTTTTGTTTCATCGTTTTTGACATGTTCCGCGGTTTTGCGTTTGCTGTGATGGTTTGCCGGGCGTTTGTTTGAAGAGAATTTGGGCAGTGTAACCGGCGGTACGGTATTGCAATACGCATTTGTGTCACAATATGGAATGCCGAAAAAACAATTGTTTGTTTGCGCGTTGGGCACCAAATGAAAAAAAGTTTTGTTTTGTGACAAAGTTACAGAATAAAATTTTTGTGTGGTGTATCATAAAGACGTAATCGAAACATATTAATAAAAAGAACGGAGGATGTCTTATGGCAACCATTACCATTGATAAAAACAATTTTGAAGAAGAAGTAGTGAATAGTACAAAACCCGTGCTGCTCGATTTTTGGGCAAGCTGGTGCGGCCCGTGCCGCATGGTTTCTCCGATTGTGGATGAAATCGCACAGGAACACCCGGAGATCAAAGTGGGTAAAGTCAACGTGGATGAGCAGCAGGAACTTGCAGCAGCCTTTTCGGTGATGAGCATTCCCACGCTGTTTGTGCTCAAAGACGGCAAGATCGTCAAACAAGCCACCGGCGCTCGTCCGAAAGAACAAATCCTGGAAATGTTGAAATAAGCGAAAAAGACAGATAATCAACTGCAGAGCCCGACGGAACATCAATCCGTCGGGCTTCTGTTTATAATTGAAATTTTCAGCGATTGTGTTCTACCCTTCCTTGGCACAGCTTTGGGCTTTTCCATCATTGTCTTCTTGCGGTTGTGTGTGGGGTGTGTTTTGTGTTTGTGGAGGGGCAAAGGCTTGTTTTTGCTCGGCAGCCCACTTGCAGAACAACGCCTGAGAATGGATGGGCGGTGCGTCGTTTTGTACACGACGATATGCACCGTTGGCGCACAGCTCCCGTGCTTGACAGTTGTCGCGCAGCATGGTTTGAAACATGGTTGCAATGTTGTTTCGGATTTGCTCATCAAGGATCGGTACCGCAGCTTCCACGCGCCGCTGCGTGTTGCGTGTCATAAGATCGGCAGAGGCAATATAGATTTCTTGTCGCGGGAGGGGACCAAACAGATAGATTCGGGAATGTTCCAAAAATCGCCCCACGATGCTGATCACGCGAATATTGTCTGTTTTTCCGGTAATGCCGGGTTGCAGGCAACAGATCCCCCGTATGATCATATCGATTTGCACGCCGGCTTTTGAGGCTTCGATCAGTCGGTCGATGATTGCTTTATCCGTCAGCGCATTCAGTTTGAATCCGATGTAGGCGTCTTCCCCGTTTTTTGCATGTTCGATTTCTCGGTCAATTTTCTCCAAAACACGATTTTGCAGACAATGCGGTGCTACCATCAGTTTTCGGCAGGATGTCACGGTTTCTCCCAACGCCAGCGCGCGAAACACATCGGCGGCGTCGGCGCCGATCTCCTCGTTGGCGGTCAAAAGACAGTAATCGGTATATAGACGCGCCGTTTTTTCGTTGTAATTTCCCGTGCCGATCTGTGTGTAATATTCAATCTGATCTCCGATGTGGCGTGTAATCAGGCATATTTTGGAGTGTACTTTGTAGCCGTCCAAACCATACATCACTTGACACCCTGCTTTTTCCAGACGGCGTGACCACTCGATGTTGTTTTCCTCGTCAAACCTTGCTTTTAGTTCTACCAGCGCAAACACTTCTTTGCCGTTTTCCGCGGCTTCAATCAGCGCTTCCACAACTTTGCTGTGCCGCGCCACACGATATAACGTGATTTTGATGGATACCACAGCATCATCGTTGGCAGCTTGCTGTAGCATATCCAAAAACGGTTTCATCGTTTCAAATGGATAGGTCAAAAGCTTATCTTGCTCTTTGATTTGTGATAACATGGAACGGTTCGGCAGACACGATGCCGAACGGCAGGGCGTATGTTTGGGATAAAACAGAGCGGCTTTTTGCCGAAGCAAATCTTGGATCTGAAATACAAAGGAAAGATCCAATGGTGTGCAACTGCAAAAGACGTGACGGCGCCCGACGGCAACATAACGACAAAGTGCATCCACCACGTCCTGCTCCAATTCCCGTGACAATTCCAGACGTACAGGTGCCAGATGTTTGCGTTGCCGAATAATTTTTGCCATGAATTCACGGTAATCCAAATCTTCGTCATAGAGTGCATCGGTATCGATGTCTGCATTGCGAGTAATGCGGATCAGAGACTTTGCTTTAATATGATAATTTTTGAATACCTTGGGAATAAAATGAAGAATCAATTCTTCACACAGCATATATTCTCCCACATGTGCAGGCACGGGGATCAAACGCGGAAACACCCCCGCATTACATGGGATAATCCCCAGCTTTTCTTTTCCGCTTCGTGCGCCAAGCACCACGGCGGCATAAATCTCCTTGTTGCGCAAAAACGGAAAGGGTTGCCGTTTGCCCACAATGCTGGGAGAGAGCAACGTGGCAATTTCCTTATCAAAGTATTGTTCCAAAAGTGCACTTTCTTTTTTGCCGATTTTCCGAAAATTAACCAGCTTGATACCCTCTTGTTCCAGCTGTTGCATCAGTGTTTCATATACAGCTGTTTTTCGGGTATCCAAATGGTGCACGCAGTCCAATATGGAAGAAATTTGTTCGGATGCCGTCATGTTGGTTTTCGAGTCGCGGATGTCTCTGTCCAAAAGCATCTGATCCATCAAAGACCCCACGCGTACCATGAAAAATTCATCCAGATTGGTCTGATAGATGGATAAAAAGTTCAGTCGCTCACAAAGCGGTACGTCTTCGCGTTCCGCTTCTTCCAACACCCGTTCATTAAATTTCAGCCAGGACAATTCTCGGTTGATATAAATGCTGTTTTTTGGCATTTCTTTTCGCTTTCCTTTCCATGGCAGTACATCCGAATTGCTTTGCACGCGGTGGTTTTTTCGATTCTTTCCGTTTTTTTCCATGGCATGCTTGCCATGATGCAGCCAACGCGTCAGGATACGTGTATGTTTTTTTGCACACTTCCAAAGCAGCTTTTTCATGTGATGACCCCACTTGTCACAACGTGTGTCTGGTTGGATTTTGATAAACAAAACGGACCGCTGATAGAGAAAGAAATACAGATGGTTGTTCCAATATCCGACGTAAGTGTCTGACAAATGACAAGAGATTAGTTTTGTGCGTGTAAGATTTTTTGATACAGATAGCCCTCTCTGACGCCCGTTCGGCTGATGACGATTTCTCCGTTGCATGCGGCATGACACACGGCGCGCATCAGCAATGCCCCGGGCAAAATGGTGTGAATGCGATCCGGGCAAAGGTTCAGAATCAGTTGCCGGATCCCATCGTCCTGTTTGAGCATTGCTTGTGTGATATGCTTTAAGTCCTTGAGCGAGAGGCAACGTTCGTTTTGCGGCCGATGGTACCAGGCGTTGGAAAGCTTTAATACGGCGCGTGCCGTACCCCCCACGCCGCAGATCAATTCCGCTTTGCTGTCCGGTAAATTCGCCTCTGTGAGGGTTGCGTCTATATGGGCGCGGATTTCTTCAATTTCTTTTTTCTTGGGCCAGATTTTTGACACATGACTTTTGAACAGGTTCAAGGAACCGATCGGCAGACTCTGTGCACGTAAAATTTTCCCGTCATTGATTCGCACCAATTCAGTACTTCCTCCGCCGATATCAAATAATGCGCCGTTTTTTAAATTGACACTGCGCAGCGCCCCGTAATATCCCAGTTGTGCTTCCAAATCGCCGGGGAGTACATCGACTTCCACGCCAACGGTATTTTGTATGGTTTCAACTGCGTGCGCCGTGTTACGGATGTTGCGCAGCGGCGCCGTTGCGAACACATACATTTTCTCCATTCCGAAATGCTGTAATATGGTACGGAACTGTTCCAACGTCGTGCAAGCACGTTCAATACCGCTTTCCGAGAGCACACCGTTGCTGATATAATTGACCAGCCCCGCCATATCTTTTTTAGAAAATAACAATTCGTCATGTTTGTCAGGCAAAATATGATATACCGACAAACGAATGGTATTGGATCCCAAATCAACAATTGCGTATTTGATCGTTCTCACCTCTTGACTGAAAAGTATATGCGTTGTCTCTTCTTATTATTTCTATTCTATCAAATCTATGTAAAATCGAAAAGGAAATTTGTGTCAAATTTGTGTGAGATTGTTGTAATTGGAAAGGATTTTTTTGGCACCATACGTATGGCTGGAAGTGGATTTGGCTATCAGGTTGACCTTTTTTGCTTTATCTATTATAATAAGTACGTTGTGCTTATGTACTGTAAAAAGGCCACAGTTCACGGGTGCACATTGTATGAGCATGTTTGAAAAAATATGCACAAAAACCTTCCGGTATCGCATATCGGAAGGAAAAAACAGGAAAATGAGGTGTTATTTTGTTCTCGCATTGGAAACGGTTCTGGCAGCGCGAACAGATCCGTTGGTTTGATGTTGTTCTCGCGCTGATTGGTTGCCTGGTCTTGGCGTTTGGTTTGTATCATGTCCATTCTGTCAGTGGGATCACCGAAGGGGGAGGATTGGGACTGACGTTGTTGTTGCAACATTGGTTTGCCGTTTCTCCCGCACTCAGTTCCCTTGTGTTTAATGTGGTCAGCTATGGAATCGGATGGCGAACCATGGGGAAAAAATTTTTGTTTTTCTCCGTCATCTGCTGTGCCGGGTTTTCCCTTTTTTACGCGGTATTTGAACAGTTTGACCCGTTGTTTCCATCCCTTTACGACCAACCGCTTTTGGCTGCTGTCATCGGTGCGTTGTTTGTCGGCGTGGGAAGCGGATTGTGCGTCCGGGTCGGCGGCGCGCCGAACGCAGATGATGCACTTTCCATGGCACTTTCCCGTCTTACACGCGTGAAAATTCAATGGATTTATCTGATCAGTGATCTTGTGGTGCTTGGCCTTTCCGCAACGTACATTCCGTGGCGTCGCCTGTTGTATTCACTGTTAACCGTTGTTCTTTCCGGGCAGATCATTGGATGGATTCAGCGTGCGCAGTTCTCTAAACGTTGTGTGGTTCAAAAAGAAAATTCCGTTATGGAGGGATCTTTTTCAACTGATGATTCGGTGCCGCAGGATTTGCCCAACGAACGTTCATAAAGTAAATTACCGTTTTTTGTGATACGGCAAAAACAACAAAAAACGCACATAAATGATCTTTGCCACATGCTAAGTGTTAGCCGGCAGCAGAGGCACGATGCCAGTATGAAAAAAGAGGAGCGAGCAGACGGAAATTTTCCGTCTGCTCGCTTATTGTGTTTTATATCAGTGATACGAAAGTAAGATGAGAAAATCTAATAAAGGACGAAGCAAGGGAACGATGGTGTGCATAGAAATAATGGAGAAAGCGACCAATACGCGAGACAGACACAAACTACGGTTTCCCTGTCGTATCGTACTTTTTAAATGTATTAAAACCAAAGGTGTATCTATGCCAATTGCGCAAAGACGCAGTATAAATACGGAGTACTTCAGGACGATTTTATATCTGTTTTCCTGTTTCTTTATCTGTAAATACTGCTTCATAGTTATAGTTTAACACATCAGCGATCTTTTTGAGGTCTTTTTCCGAAAAATTATCGCGTGCCATTTTTCCACTCATTGTGGAAAGGCTTTTATTTAGCAATTTAGACAAGTCCGTAAGTGTCATTTCACGCTCAACTAAAAGCATTTTGATTTTTTTTGCTGCGGCCAATATATCACCTCATTTCTCCTTATTATACTTTTATTTACGAAGAATTTCAATTGATAAACGAATTTAATTTGGAAAATTCCGAACAAGTTATTGACAAACTTCTTCTTTTAACGTATAATATTCGTAAATCAACGAAAATTATTTGTTGATTTACGAACAAAAAGGAGATGAAAATTTTTTATGAACTACATTGGTGAGATATTCACAAGAGCCGATATTCAACAAATCCGGTCGTTTCTTATGCATGGAGTTGAGGGAAATAAAGATCCACGTCCATATATAGAGCGGATAGAAAGTGCCCATAAAGCCTTTCATGTCCGCTTGCATAGGGACTACCCTGATGAAAAGGACTTTGAGGAAATAAGTCAACCCATTTATGACTATGTAAGTGTAATCGAAGAGGTATACATGGAAATTGGTTTACAGGTCGGCGCAAAACTTACCGCCCAAACAGTTCAAAATTTAAAAATAGCTTTTGATGGAGAATAGTGTATTTCAATATCTAACCAAACGTTATAAACCTTCAATGCACTTATTATGAGGAAAAAACATCACAAATAGTAGTCTCTGATCTGCAATTATTACTTAAATGACTGGCATATTAACCCGATATGATAAATATATTACGCGATGGATGACGAAGGAGTGATTTCGCAAAATTATTTTTGTATTGTACATGATATGTAGAAATGAGACGTTTTGAATATTGTTTTCAAACCATATCAAGAATATCATTCTTTCGGATTGGAAAAGCCAGACAAAAGAAAACCCTTCCATACATTGATGGAAATTCAATAGAAAACTATAGAATGAAAAAGTTTTAATGCAGTTGATGACAGTTATTTGAAAGAACTGCTACGGAAAATTCTGATGGAAGTTATTTATCACATTGCTGTATATGAGGGTTAGTACTTACGAGAAAAAATTTATATGCAAAAGGTGGATTTTTATTCGACTAGACAATGAAAATACAATGGCGGAAAGCATATTCTAAGATACGCTTTCCGCCATTTCAAATGAACAATATATTTTAATTACACCTACGCGATGTCCTTTGTTTGTGTTGTGTGTTAGGAAATCGCGTTAAAAGAGATTATTATGCGTTGAATGCCTTGACGGCCAGATAGGTCTGATATACATCATTTTTGGAGACAATTTCCCACGGGGCATGCATGGAGAGTACCGGTACACCGGCGTCAATGGTATCAATGTTGTGGTTGGCAATGTATTTGGCAACCGTACCGCCGCCGCCTGCCTCCACTTTACCCAGTTCTCCGGTTTGCCACAATACCTGATGTTCGTCAAACAATTTGCGTATTTTGCCAAAATATTCTGCTGTTGCATCTGAGGTGGAATACTTTCCCGCACCGCCGGTGTATTTGGTGATTACCACGCCTTTGTTTAACAACGGCACATTGCGTGTATCGTATACATCTGCGTAGTTGGGGTCAAAGGCCGCGTTGACATCGGCGGACAGACAGGTGGAATGCGCTTTCATGGCGGCAATGTTGGCATTTGTGGAACGCGCCATGTCTTCCAAGATATCCAACATGATATCACATTGCATACCGCTTACCCCGTCCGAACCCGTTTCTTCCTTGTCAGCCAGAATCGCGTATACCGTGTCACCGGGACGCTGTGCCTCCAAAATGCCGCGCAGCATTGGATAAGCGCACACGCGGTCATCGTGGCCGTAGGCGCCGATCATGCTGCGATCCAAGCCCACTTCACGCGCATGGAATGCAGGGACCAGACAAAGTTCCGCTGTAATAAAATCTTCTTCTACAATCCCGTAGGTTTCATTGAGCAGTCGGAGAAGATTGAGTTTGACACGTTCGCTGACTTTGTCATCATCCGGATAAGGAACGGAACCGAATAAAATGTTCATATTTTCCCCAGCGATCGCTTTGGACATCGGCTGTTCTTGCTGTTTTCTGCCCAAATGCGGCAACAGATCCGTGATATAAAAGACGGGATCTTGTTCCCGTTCCCCAATGCAGATATCCACCGGCGTACCGTCTTTTTTGATGACCGTGCCGTGGAGGGCCAGCGGAATGGTTGTCCATTGATATTTTTTAATGCCGCCGTAATAACGTGTTTTGAGGAAACATAAACTGCTGTCCTCATATAGGGGATGAGGCTTGAGATCGATGCGCGGAGAATCGATGTGTGCTGCACTGATGCGCACCCCTTCATCCAGCGGATTTTGTCCCATCACCCAAATATGAAGACTTTTCCCACGGTTGTTGTAATACAGTCGATCGCCCGGATGTACCGTCATGCCGAATGTGTAAGGTTGAAATCCTGCTTTTTTTGCCATTTCTACGGCACATTTGACCACCTCACGCTCCGTCTTTCCTGCGTCGAGAAAGGCTATATAATCACGTGCAAAGTCATTGGCCGCATGCAAGGTCTCTTGGGACATGGCGGTATAGGTGTTTTTGGGATCGTAAAACAGACGCTCTTTGAGCGCTTCTCCCGTGCTTTTTTCGGTTGTATCAGAAGCTTTTATGTCATCTGTCATAAAAGATTCAGAATAGATATCTTGTGTGCTCATCATATTTTTCCTTTCTTGTGTAATAAATGGATGGTATTGATCGTTTTTTGTATGTTTTGATCTTTTGGGATTGGATATGGCGTTGCAGTCATAAAACAAGGACCGGATTTACGAGGATCCGGTTACCTCCTGCGCGTATAGACGCAAATACATTTGCTCTGCACGTCGCACTTTTTTGACGTATTTTTCTGTTTCCGCAAAAGGAATCTGTGTCAACATGCCGTTTTGTGTGTAATCCTCGTTTTCCAACCATTGCGAAACATTGCCGCTTCCCGCGTTGTAGGCGGCGCTCACGGTATCCCAGTTTTGGTATCTTTCATATAAGCGGGAAAGATAAAACACGCCTGCAAAAATATTCTTTTGCGGATCTGTCGGCACTTGTTCTTCCGGCAAAATGCCTTGCAGCTCACAGATCCATGTATAGGTCTGTGGCATCAGCTGCATCAGTCCCACAGCGCCTTTGTGCGAGCGAGCCTGCGGGTCAAAATTGCTCTCTGTTTTAATCACGGCATATACCCGCGCACGCGGGACGTGAAACGTGTCACAAGCCGCATTGATTTCTTCGGTATAGCGCAGGGGATACAGCCACATCTGGACGCGCCGGATTGGTCGCAGCACGAGGAAAAGGAACAAAAATGCCAGCAAAAGCGGCAAAATTCTGACCCATTTTTTTGTTTTTTTCACAGAAGCGGGAGCGCGGGACCCATCCGTGGAAAAGGATGTTTCATTTTGCATTTCCCGCGCTGTCTCTTTCATGCAAGCTCTCCTTTTATACAGTTTTCGATGATAGAAGATTTCATGCGCCAAACAGGATTCCATATGCTTTTTGATTAGCTTTGGAGTTCCGTTCGCTTCAGTATGGCCAAAACAGCGGCTTGCAAATCCGCCATGGTCGTATTTTTATCATTTGTAATGAGCATATCGCAGTGTTTGTGGTAAAAATCGTCGTTCGGCTGCGCTGCAATGCGCGCCTGTGCGCGATCGGGTGTGATACCGTCGCGTTTGATGATGCGATCTGTGCGTGTTGAGACACTGGCAGTTACCCCGACACACAGATCGCAAAGCTCATTCATTCCGCTCTCAAAGAGCAACGGCACATCCAGCGCACAAATGTCTGTATGTTGTGATTGGAGCCAGTCTTTGGTACGTTCCCACACATATTTATGTGTGATACGGTTCAAAGTTTCCTGCCGTTCTTTTTTCTCTTGTTCGTTCTCTGTACCGAACACCAAATCTGCCAGCACTTGCCGTCTTAGTGCCCCGGTTTCATCTAAAATTTGTGTTCCGAATGCTTGTGCCAGTTCTGTGAGCGCCGGTGCTCCTGTTTGAGTTATTTCATGTGCCACACCATCGGTGTCCAATACCGGGATGCCATGTTGTTGGAACAAGCGACACAGCGTACTTTTTCCGCTGCCGCTGCCGCCGGTAATACCGATAATTTTCATCGGTTGATGTTTGTCCTGTTTCTGCTTTTCCTGGCAGTTTATTCCACTGCCGTTATGCTTGTCCGCCTGTTGCATCGGTTTGCTTGTCCTTTTCCGTTTCACAAATGGGCGGCAACGCCGCCTTTGCGGTAATGACCTCTTTCAATGCTTTGATCAGTTCTTCGGGCGAAAAGGTTTTTTGTTCGCCTGTGGCAAGTTTTTTCACCGTAATATTGCCCGATGCGATTTCATCTTCTCCCAAGAAAATGACATACGGAATGTGAAGCTTGTCTGCATAGGTAATTTTTGCTTTGAACTTTTTCTGTTCGGTGTATAGCTGTGTACGAATGTTTGCGTCACGCAGCCGGGTTGCAAGGGAAATTGCATGAGACAGATCATCGGTCATCGGCAGAATCATCACATCCGCCGGCGCGGTATTTGCGTCATCATTGAGGTACCCTTGTTCGGAAAGCACATAAAACAATCGTGTCAGTCCGATTGAAATTCCCACGCCGGGCAGTGGTTTGTCTGTGTAATATGCGGCCAGATTGTCGTACCTGCCGCCGGAACAAATCGAACCGATTTGAGGGTGATCCAGCATCAGGGTCTCGTATACGGTTCCGGTGTAATAATCCAAACCGCGTGCAATGGTCAAATCTACGGTATATGCCTGTGCCGGTACGCCGAATTGTTCCATATAGCGTATCACGGTTTTCAATTCTTCCGCGCCTTGGTCAAACAACGCATTTTGTCCGCTCAGTTCATCCAATGCCTTTGCAATCCGTGCGGCATCTCCGTTGTTTTCCAGAAAAGCGATGATTTTTTCGACACATTGCTTGGAAAGACCGCACTCTTCCAGCAGCAATTGCTGCACGTTTTCTGCGCCGATTTTATCCCATTTGTCAATCACGCGCAACACTTCTGTATTTTTTTCACCCACGCCTGCCATTTCAAAAAAGCCGTTTAATAGTTTTCGGTTGTTCAGGCGAATGCAGAAACGCTTCAGACCGAGTGTTTGGAACGTGCGGTAGATCACAGAGGGGATTTCCGCTTCGTTGATGATATCCAGTTTTCCATCGCCGATGATGTCGATGTCAGCTTGGTAAAATTCACGAAAACGACCTCTCTGCGTGCGTTCTCCACGGTACACTTTACCGATTTGGAAACGACGAAACGGAAAGGACAAATCGTTGTAGTGCAGCGCCACATATTTTGCCAGCGGTACGGTAAGATCAAAACGCATCGCCAGATCGTTTTCTCCCCGTGTAAAGCGGTAAATCTGCTTTTCGGTTTCGCCGCCGCTCTTGGCAAGCAAGATGTCTGCAGACTCCAATATCGGGGTGTCCAGCGGCGCAAAGCCGTACAGTGCATAGGTTTGGCGCAGGATATCCATCATGCGTTCCATTTGCATTTGCCGCGCGGGCAACAGTTCCATCATACCGGCAAGTGTTTTTGGTTGAATGACAGCCATGGTTGTTCTCTCTTTCTGTTTTTCAATGTTCTGTATGTGTTGCGGTGATCTGTCGTGTGGAAAAAAGTTTTCATCCTTCGCTCTTGCTTGTATTTTGCAGCAATGTCTGTGCGTCTGCCACACAAAAACCGGCCGCTTTCATCAACCGGTTATAGACGGCCAAGCCGACGCCTTTTTTTTGCGGTACCGGTGCCCAGATGTGACGTACGTCGGTCTGGTCAAATTGTCGCAGTGCGGCAAACAATCGATGTGCTTGCACATCGGGATTGTTGCGTGCCCCCAGTGACAATACCACGGCGGGGGATTTGGAGAGAAGCGCATATCGTTCTTCATCGCATAAAATACCGTTGGATGCGTCACTTGCAAGGGCTTGGAGCGCGCAGTCGACGTCTTGATCGGTCCCGGTCAGCAGTGTCACTGCGGCGCGCGGCGCGTAGTGTTTGTATTTCATTCCGGGAGCCAGCGGCGGGGCATCGCTTTGTGTTCGATGTAACACCGCGGGATCCATGTGCACATGATCACGTCCCAAAAAGTCGCAAAGCGCTTCGTAACTGATTCCGCCCGGCCGCAGAATGGTGACATCTTCTCCATCCAATTTTACCACAGTGGATTCCAAACCGATCTGTGCCTCACCGCCGCATAAAATGGCATCAACGGCACCAAACAGATCATGAATCACATGCTGTGCGGTCGTTGGCGAGGGATGCCCGGAAAGATTGGCCGAAGGTGCGGCCACCGGTACACCGCATGCTTGTAAAAATGCATGTGCCACGGGATCAATGGGGATACGAATTCCCACGGTACTCCCGCCCCCTGTCACCGTGTCGGGGATACAGGGTTTTTTATCCAGAATCATGGTCAAAGGCCCTGGACAAAAGGCATCTGTCAGTGCCTCATAAAGAGGAGTGATATGACAGTAGGGGGCAGCATCTTCGGCGTTGGCAACATGTACGATCAGCGGGTTGTCGCTCGGCCTGCCTTTGGCGCGGTAGATGCGTGCGGCGGCGGACGCGTCCAGTGCATTGCCGCCCAGACCGTAGACCGTCTCTGTCGGAAAAGCCACCAATCCGCCGTTTCGCAAAATTTTTGCTGCCTGGATGATGGCCTGTTCGTCTTTTTCGGCGTCGGTTCCGTCTACGGTCAGCAGAACGGTGCGTGGGACATCGTGTAGTGCTTGTTGTGCGGGGGTTTGGGCAGAAATACGTTGTTTTGCGATCTCGCCGGCCGCATGGTCGAAACGGCCGTCAATCGCCGGATGCTTCGGCAAAGGGATCGGTGCCGTCTTTTTTTTGTCGTTTTTGTTCATTGTTTGCCTCTTTGCTTGCCTCTTTGTATGACGAAACGGCTATTCTTCCGCCTCTTGTGCTTGTTTCAGCCGCTGTTGCACCTCGTTGGCACGCAGCGCCTGCATCATTTCATCCATATCACCGTTGATAAAGCGGTCCAGGGAATAAAGTGTTAGTCCGATGCGATGATCGGTGATGCGCCCCTGCGGATAGTTGTAGGTGCGGATCCGTTCGCTGCGGTCTGCAGTGCCTACCTGCGTTTTGCGTGTGTCGCGGATCTG
>ERZ857984.2168-NODE-2168-length-12850-cov-3.122939_pt1 | contig 12850 bp, 10 predicted proteins | sample MGYA00519914_ERZ857984 | MGnify/ENA primary metagenome ERZ857984 (study PRJEB31778, sample SAMEA3449417) | human gut metagenome | biome: human gut; feature: human-associated habitat; material: faeces | place: United Kingdom | collected 2010/2012 ... | reverse complement strand
AAAAGGAATTAAAATTGCAGTAAATTCCAATAAACGAGGAGATTATACTAGTGCATTGGTAAATAAATATTTTTCACAGTTTCCATGGGTTGCAGTGTATGGGGAACGTGAAAGAGAAGGAATTCCTAAGAAACCGGATCCAAGCGCGGCATTAGAGATTGCTAATCATATGAATTTGCCAGCAGAAGAAGTTTTATATATTGGTGATTCAAAAACAGATATGGAAACAGGACAGAATGCCAAGATGGATACGATAGGTGTAGCATGGGGATTTCGAGGAGCAGAGGAGTTAAGAGAGAATAATGCTACATATATTGTAGAGAAACCGGAAGCGATTTTAGAGTACGTTATATAAACCAACAACAACCCAGAGTGAAACATAGCACCATAATGAGCACCATATTTGAACTGAAAATCATTTTAGGTAAAAAAGATTGTATGTTAAAATAAACATAGATAAGAAAAGTACAACAGAAGCAGGAAAAGACTTTGCAGAATGTTTGGATGCTATGAATGCCGCAGCAGAAAAAGGATGGCAGTCTACAAAAGATCTTGTAGCCAAGATCGGACGAGCAAGCCGCCTTGGAGAACGCTCTCGAGGTGTTCTTGATGCAGGAGCAACCAGCTGTTATTTCATCATCACAACCATTGGAAGCACAGCAAAGAGCCTGTTATAAGAATGATTTATATTGCGAAAGCAATGAACCCTCTATATATTCATACAATTTGTTTAGGAAGAACCTCAAAGTTTCGGAAAGAAGCTTTGAGGTTTTTTCATTTCATAGGAAATTTTCTTGACATTTTTAAAAAAGTTATTGACAAATAAGAAAAAAGTATATAAACTAACTGTATCATATGAAATGGTACAGTTAGTACAGCTAATACAGTATGGCATACAGTACGACAAAAACAATAAGGAGGTACAGGTGTGTTTCGAATCAACCCTGCCAGTGGTAAGGCAATTTATGAACAGATTATGGAACAAGTAAAAGAAGCAGCGTGGAAAGGATATCTAAAACCTGGAGATGCTTTGCCGTCCGTTCGTAAATTAGCATTAAGTCTCAGTGTAACACCCAACACCGTAGCGAAAGCATATCAGTTGTTGGAGAAAGAGAAAGTAATTATAACAATACGAGGAAAGGGAGCATTTTTGGCAGAGAATGCTTCACAAGAGGTAGACAAAGGAAAGATGCAGGAGATCAAGACAAGTTTAAAAGAGATATTAAGTGAGCTTCGTTATGAAGGGTATGATGAAGAGAAGATAGCAAGCCTGATACATGAGATCTATCAGGATCTGGAGGGATAGGATATGAAAGTAATCGAACTAAAGGACGTGAAAAAATCATATGGAAAGAATGAGATTCTTCATGGAATCAGCCTGGATATAGAAGAGGGAAGCATTCATGGGCTGGTAGGACGCAATGGATGTGGAAAGACAACACTGATCAAATGTCTAACAGGAATTTATGAACAGGATCAAGGACAGATTCTGGTCTGTGGAGAAGAAATTTTCGAGAATCCAAAAGTAAAAGCACAGGTAGGATATGTTGCGGACAGCAACCAGTATTTTGAAGGGTATCATATCGATGAGATGGTAGAATTTTATAAACAGATCTACCCAACATTCGATGAGAAAGTATTTAGGGACTACAATCAGAGTATCGGATTAGATGTAAGCAAAAGAATCAAAGAATTATCTAAAGGACAGGCAATGTCATTAGCTTCGATGTTGAATCTGTCCATCCATCCAAAAGTGATGATCATGGATGAACCAATGTCAGGACTGGATGTGATCGCACAGAAACAGATCAAAGATTTTATTGTCAATGAAGTCGATATGAATGGGATGAGTGTTCTGATCTCATCACACGATTTAAAGGATTTAGAAAGTTTCTGCGATTCCGCAAGTATGATGAAGGACGGAAAGATCCTTTATCATGGAACAATGGATCAGATGAAAGAACGATTTACAAAATTACAGGTTGTATTTGAAGAATCAAGAAGCGAAATCTTCAAAGAACTTCCGGGAGTGATCACGTATTCTAATCTTGGAAGTGTATACACAGTAATATTAGAAGGGTATGGAGAGCCAATTCATGAGGCATTAAAACAAGCAGGAGCGATTGTAGTAGAGGAAATTCCATTAAGTTTAGAAGAAGTATTCGTCTACAGCAACCGCTAAGAGGAGGAACTTGGAGATGAAATTTTTTAGAAAATATGATCTGGTACTTCCACCAGCAGCATTGTTATATGGGATTTTCGTATGGAACATGAAATATCCGGGGGATGAACTGGTACAGATAATGGATAATCTTATCAATGGCTGGTTTTTGATCACAGTTTTATTTGCAGCATTATCGGCAGGAATTGTATATCAACTGCAGCAAAATAAGAAACAGCAATATATTTACAGCCTTCCATGGACAAAGAAAGACATTTACCAAAAGAGTCTTACAAAACTGCATATATCACTTTTGTTCGCAGAGATCATCTATGGAATTTTCTTTGCAATGAAGATCGCAACGATTCCGAATGCGGAATCAATCACGAATGTGATCATATGCACATTATGGAATGCAGTAATGTGTTTTACATTTTGTGCGCTGATACAGATTTCATTGATCGTGACAGTATATATCTGGCAAGGGCTTATCATAGCAGTCGCTACATTTTATGTGATATTGCCGATGATCCTTCAGAATCTGGTATTTTTACTTCAGTTGCTGTTTAAGGTAAGATCTTCTAGATTTGCGATACTCGAGTGGGTTATTTATGGAAGATTCGGCAGAACATTTTTATATCCATTAAATTATCAGCTAGATGCGAATATCTTGGATAGCAATCCAATCTGGAAAGCACAATATTTAAATTCTGCTATTATCTGTATTGCCGTTTTATTTGCAGCAGGAGTCTTTAGTATCTGGTTTGCAAAACGACAGTTTATCAAGCAGGATCAGGCACAGAATCGAATGTTAACAAGATTATCAGAGATACAGAATAAAGTCATCACGACGATAGTAATCACGATCCTATGTTTTAATGCATTAAGTAATCATGAGATATATGTTCATATATTTAAGTATGACAAGACACTTCGAACCAGAATTTATGGATTGATCGCATGGGGAAAAGAATTTATGTGTTTATCAGACAGTTATAAACTGATCATACAGAAATTAAATGCAGTACATTGGTTTATATATTTGGTAGTGATATTAGTGATCACATATTTTGCTGTATCGATTATTCAGACAATAAGGAGGAAATGTTATGAGAGGGCTTGTTAATCATGAAAAACGAAATCTGCTAGCCATAACATTAGTGTATACTATAGTGATATGTTTTATATTACAATATGTGATCGCAAACGATATTTCAGGAACTGCAGATCAGATCAATAATTTTTATGGAGGAATTTATAATGATTATGGTAATCTGTTTTTAGGAACATTAGATCAATACTATAAAATGTTTATTATCGTTCTTATGATACCGGTTAGTTTTGTAGCAGTAATACAGTATCGGGAAAGCAGTACATCAAAATGTGGTGAATTTCTAATGCAGCTTCCGATCAAGAGAGGTCAGATTTTCTTGACAAGGACGATCACAGGAATGATGACATATACGATTCCATGGCTTTTCCTTTCATTCGAAATGATTATGATGAGAACAAAGGCACAGTCATGGTATGAGATGAATCTATCCGTATGTAAGAACGGAGCAGTACTTCTTGGAAATGATAACATGATACATTTGTGTGCGTATCTTCTATTTATATGGGTCTCACTGACACTCATCTATGCCATTGCCATATTTTTTCAGAATATCTGCAAAAGACCATGGATTGCAGGAGCGATCGGAATTGGAGCAATGTTATTTCCAAATTTTATGGATTATATGATCCCCAAAGTATTATTATTCCCAGATACAATATATCATGGCTGGTGGATGGCTGTATTTTTTGAAAATGGACCGATCACAAAACAGTTTATATGGGATAAAGGTGTGAACCAGCTGGTGACGATGGCTTCGTTTGATCATTTTGCACAGATCCTTCTGATTCAGATCGTATTGATCGCAGTATTTTTTGGAGTTGCATTTTATGTATTTCAAAAGTCAGATATGGCAAAGAGGAATAATTTTATGTATTTTCCATGGATGGAGCATCTGTTTGTATGGATTTTTCCATTCTGTGTTTCACTGTTCATTGTAGTGACAGGGTTCAAGATTCAGTCATACACAGGCGGCATTCTGGCAGCAGTGATCGCAACGATCATATATTATATAGTAGAAAAGCGTAAGAAAAGGAGGGCAGTATAATGTATTTTTTAACTTCAATTAGTTATATTATCATATTATCACCACTGATCCTTCTAGCTTTATTGGCAACGATCGGAATCGTACTTTACCGTCATCCGTCAAAATTACAGAGAAAATGGTATAGCGTATCATTTAAGAAAAGAAAAAGAATTAAACAAATAGCGATCCTTCTTGGATTTTGTATGGCAGCAGGACTACTTATCTATCCTTTGACAAGCAAAAAACAGTTCGTATCAACGATCAGTCTGTCAGCAAATGAAAACAATTTTATCACAGAAGATAAGATCGATCAGATTTCAGAAGACAGAAGAGAAATAAAAAATGAACAATGGCTGAAAAAATTTTATAAGATGATGAAATCAGACGATGAAAGTTCGACTCTTTTAGATGACAGTGGAAGTTATGAAGTATGGAAAACGAGTATCCTGGAAGATAAAACGGGTGAGTATGAGCTGCGTTTAAGAGCAGAAGACACCGTTTTTCGTAGATTTTCAATACAGCAATCGGATGAAGATACTGATTCTGACGTAGATTTCGACAGTTACGATACTGATGGATTTTATGATATCATTCAAAGACCAGACAATACATTCGAAGAAAATTATCAAAAGCTTACAGATTCAGAAAAACAAGAAATTCAGAATCTCAATTGGAATTACAAAGACGGTCTTTTGTATGCAACAAATGAAAATCATAAGAGATGTATCAATGGAACATCCCAGTATTATATGAAAAACTCCAAATTGATCAATACGATGGAGAATTCAGGATACAAAGGAATCAAAAAATGGATGGAACAATGCGAAAAAGATACAGCAGGGATTAAAGTAAAAGCTGGAGATAAAACATACTTGTTCCATAATACAGACAAATGGCATACATTCAAGAAAAATGGATTAACATGTCTGTATAATTACAAACGTTTTATCATTCGATTTGATTTTAACAAAGTGATTGGGCTTAGGAGTAATCTATCTGACCTTCCACAAAGTGGCAGAGAGATGTGGACTGCTATATCAGATCATAGTGGATCAGCTGCGAATGAAGTTATTCTTCGTTCTTATAATGATGAAGAATTATACGCAAGGAAAAATGTTCAGATCTTTTTGCAAGATCACAAGATCAAACAGATGTTGATCTACTGGGATGAAACAGAGGCATTCAAAGGATTCACAAAAGAAGAAAAGATATTCTTAAAAGGCTGTTTCGAAAAAATGGGTATCTCATCCAAGGATGCACAAGAATGGTTAAATACATTTATGATCAAGAAAACGCCACAGAGCGGTAAGTTAGGAAGCTGGACATACAGCAAAGGAAATAGTAAAAATCAGGTGATATCATTGATCAATCATAATGAAAATAATAATTATGTAAATTTTTACAAAAAAAGTAAAGGAAATAATTGACAAATATAAAGTGATATGGTAAATTATGGGTAGAAAGTGCTTACAGCACAAACTCCCCTTAATAAACAGTTCGAGAACTACGGTTTTCCTGCGATTGTTCATCGCCCATACCCCATAGAATCTCGAAAGAATTGTATTTTAGATTATCATCATCAACAATCATTTTATATTTATCTGCAATCCTCTATCTAAGTTGTGATGTGAGCACTTTCGATTTTTAAAATATGAAAATAAGGATTCCTATGATTCTATGATATAGAAACATAAGAATCCTTTTCATTATTTTTAACAAATCACAATGACAAATCAAAAATAATATGATATGATATTATTTTGAATGGGATAATATAAGAAAGTAGTAGAAATTCACATATAGGAGGAAGAAACATGCCAGTAAAGTATGTATTTGTTACAGGAGGAGTTGTATCTGGATTAGGTAAAGGAATCACAGCAGCTTCTCTGGGACGATTACTAAAAGCCAGAGGCTATCATGTCACAAGCCAGAAGTTTGATCCGTATATCAACATTGACCCAGGAACAATGAACCCAATCCAGCACGGAGAAGTTTTCGTAACAGATGACGGAGCAGAGACTGACTTAGACCTTGGACATTATGAAAGATTTATCGATGAAGGACTGAATAAGAAATCAAACGTTACAACAGGTAAAGTATATTGGAGTATCTTATCCAAAGAACGTCGTGGAGATTATGGTGGTAACACAGTACAGGTAATCCCACACGTAACAAACGAGATCAAGAGCCGTTTTTACAGAAGTGAAGATCCAAGCGATCAGGAAGTAGCGATCATTGAGATCGGAGGAACTGTAGGAGATATCGAAAGTCAGCCATTCTTAGAGGCATTAAGACAGTTCCAGCATGAAGTAGGACATGAAAACTGTATTTTAATTCATGTAACATTAATTCCATACTTAAAGAGTTCAGGAGAATTAAAGACAAAACCAACACAGGCAAGTGTCAAAGACTTACAGGGAATGGGAATCCAGCCAGATATCCTTGTATGCCGTTCAGACTATCCATTAGATGATGGAATCAAGAGAAAGATCGCACAGTTCTGTAACGTTGAACGTTCAAGAGTTATTCAGAACTTAGATGCAGAAGTATTATACGAAGTACCTTTGATGATGGAGAAAGAACATCTAGCACATGAAGTATGTGAATGTCTGAACATGCCATGCCCAGATCCAGATCTTGATGACTGGAAGAAGATGATCAATGCATGGAAACATCCAGAACATAAAGTAGAGATCGCATTAGTTGGTAAATATGTATCTTTACACGATGCTTACATCAGTGTCGTAGAATCCTTAGAGCATGCCGGAGTCGCGAATTCAGCAGATGTTAAGATCCGCTGGGTAGATTCAGAGAGAATCAGCTCTTACAATGTCGATGAGATGTTAGGTGGAGTTCACGGAATCTTAGTTCCAGGTGGATTCGGAGATCGTGGAATCGAAGGAATGATCTGTGCGATCAAATACGCAAGAGAAAACAAGATCCCATATCTTGGACTATGCTTAGGAATGCAGCTTACATTAGTAGAATTCGGAAGACATGTCTTAGGATTCTCTGATGCACACAGTCAGGAATTTAATCCAGACACAACACATCCGATGGTTCATATCATGCCAGATCAGGACGGAGTCACAGATCTTGGTGGAACATTACGTTTAGGATCTTACCCATGTGTATTAACAGAAGGATCCAAAGCATATGAATTATATGGAGAGAAAGAGATTCATGAAAGACATCGTCATAGATATGAAGTAAATAACGAATATCGTGATATCCTTCAGGAGAATGGAATGATGTTATCCGGATGCTCACCAGACGGAAGAATCGTAGAGATGGTAGAGATTCCAGAACATCCATGGTTTGTGGCAACACAGGCACATCCTGAGTTTAAATCAAGACCTAATAAAGCACATCCATTATTTAAAGGATTTGTAGAAGCGGCCTTAGAACATCAAGGTAAATAACACAAAAAGTTAATATAACATCATCAAAAAGATTCTGAGATAGATTGATATCTCAGAATCTTTTTACGTATTATTTACAATTCAATACAATTAGAATTTACATATATATGATAGAATTCTTTAAGAGTCAGAAAGATATGAAAAGACAAAGGTATCAGGAGGTATATATGAGATCTAATTGGAGAAAACAAATGATGATCAGTGCATTAGCATTGACACTTTCTGCAACAAATGTAGCACCAGTATTTGCAAGTGCCGCTCCAGATGGCAAGACAAATGCAGTAGACATTGCACAGACAATGGGAACAACGGCACAGTGGAATCGTTGGGAGAAAGAATGGGAAACTTTAAAAAATGACTGGACACAAATTTCATTGTCACCAGGAAGCAATGCAACGGAGTTGAATTTTGCATGGTATACACCAAAGCAGACAAATGATGATCATTCAAATGCAAATGTTCCAAAACTGATCATTGGTGAAGGACATAATATGAAAAATGCCAAGGTGTACGAGGCAGAACAAACAGCAGTAAAAGATGAACAGGATAACAATGGGGAAACTTATAATTCTAATAAAGTAACAGCAACAGGATTAAAAGAAAACAAAACATATTATTATAGTTACGACAATGGAAATGGGTATACAAAGCCAGCTGAATACACGACAAAATCTACAAACAATTTCTCATTTGCATTTGTAGGTGACCCACAGATCGGATCTTCAAATGAATTAAAGGGAAAAGATACGAAAGAATTTTATGATGCACAGTCAAATGCAGTAAAGAGTGATGCATTTAACTGGTCTTCTACGTTAAACGCAGCATTAGAAAAGACAGATGATCAGTTAAGTTTTGTTGTATCCGCAGGTGACCAGATTCAGACAACAAAGAAAAAGTTACCAAACAAAGATGCATCAAAAAGTGAAATTGAGTATACAGGATATTTAAGCCCAGAAGCATTAAAATCACTTCCTGTGGCAACGACAGTAGGTAATCATGATGCAGATAATGCAAACTATACATACCATTTTAACAGAACAAATGCAAGTGAACTTGGAAGTAATAAGGTAGTCGGTGGAGATTATTATTTCAAATATGGAAATGCATTATTTATCATGTTAAATACACAGGATACAAATGTAGCAGAACATAAACAGTTTATTGAGCAGACAGTTGCAGCGAATAAAGACTGCAAATGGAGAATCGTAACACTGCATCAGGATATTTATGGATCAGCAGAACATTCTAATGAGCCAGAGATCACAAATTTAAGATATCAGTTAACACCGATTTTCGAACAAAATGATATTGATGCTGTATTAACAGGTCATGATCATGCTTATTCAAGATCTAAAATGTTATTAGGTGGAACAAAAGCGAATGATTATACAGATGATGAATTTGATGCAGAATTAGAGAAAGATATGGATGCGGGTGAAAATCCAACGACAAAAACAGTGGCACCAGGAAATATTAAAAATGACAGCACAGATGAAAAAGATCAGAAATATTTAGCATATCTTAAAAGTATCATGGATGAAAAAGCAATTGAGACCGTCAAAAAACAGGGAAGCTCTGTAATCAATCCAGAAGGTGTCCTTTATATGACAGCAGGTTCTTCTTCAGGAAGTAAATATTATGATCTGGTACCAAGACAGCAGACATATATTGCACACCGTTGGCAGGAAGATGTCCCAACATATTCAGTTGTTGATGTAACAGAAAATAGTTTAACGATCAATACATATCGTACAGATAATGATGAAAAGATTGATGAAACATTTTCTATCACAAAGAGCAAAGGGGATACGACATCACTTAATGCAGAAATTAAAGCATCTGAAAGCATTGTAAAGCAAAAAGATGCATATACAACGGAAAGCTATAGAGTCTTTGAACAGGCACTTACAGGAGCCAAAGAAGTTGCAGCAGACAAAAAAGCAACAAAAGATGAAGTTGAAAATGCATTAAAAGTTCTGACAAATGCAAAAGCAGGATTAGAAAAGAAAGCAACAACAAAACCAGCAACAGTAAAGAAACCAACAGCAGAGAAGAAAGTTGTAGTAGCAAAAGCATCTGCAAAATTAAAAGCTGGCAAAAAGAAAGTAACAGTTAAGATCAAAAAAGCATCTGTATCTGGATATCAGATTAAATATGCATCAAACAAGAACTTTAAAAAAGCAAAGACAAGAAATACAAGAAAAACAATTTATACGATCAAGTCATTAAGATCAAAGAAAAAATGTTATGTAAAGGTTCGTGCATACAAAGTAGTTAAAGGTAAGAAAATCTACGGTTCTTACAGCAAAGTTCTGAAAGTGACTGTGAAATAACAATGAAACAAAAACAGATGAAAGGAGTGTGTCTGCTGATCGCAGGCATTCTCTTTCTTCTGCTGTTTTTTTCTTTTTCTGGAATTGAGAAGACAAAACTTCTAGATACAGATGGAAGAAATTTTGAAAAAGCAGAAGTAACAAACGTGATCTCTGGAAACTTATCAAATAGTGGAAGTGGAAAACAAACCGTAGAATTAAAACTTCTCTCAGGGGATCATAAAGGAAAAATAATACAGGCAACAAGCTCTCAAAGTTATTTATTTGGTGCAAAATGTAAAAAAGGAATGAAAGTCATAGCGATCATTAATGAATCGAAAGGAGAGTTGCTGGCGTCTGTATATAGTGTAAACAGAGGACCTATGGTATGGCTGATGGCAGCAGTGTTTGTAGCAATCGTGGTTGCAGTCGGTGGAAGAAAAGGAATTTCATCAATATTAAGCTTGGTATTTACAATGCTTTGTATCTTTTTTATTTTTCTTCCGATGATCTACAAAGGAATATCCCCGATACTGGCGGCTGTATTAGTGGTCGCATTTACAACAGTTGTGACGATGTGTATGGTTGATGGAATTACGAAGAAATCAGTAGCCGCGATGCTTGGAACGATCATAGGTGTGGTATTTTCTGGAGCATTTGCATTGATCTTTGGACAAGTGACATCGATCACCGGATATAATGTGTCTGATATAGAGAATCTGGTCTATGTCGGAGAAATGACAGACATAAAAATTGGTGAATTGTTATTTGCAGGAATCTTGATCGCATCATTAGGTGCAGTCATGGACGTTGGAATGTCAATCGCCTCTACACTCAATGAATTAAAAGAACAAAATCCACAGATGATGTTAAAAGAACTGTTTCAATCAGGAATGAATGTCGGAAGAGATATGATGGGAACAATGACCAATACACTGATTCTTGCATTTACGGGTGGATCGATCAACACATTAGTATTTATCTTTGCATACAATTACGAATATCAACAGGTGATCAATATGTATTCCGTAGGGATTGAGATCATGCAGGGATTATCATCAAGTCTCGGAGTTATCATGGCAGTTCCAGTGACCTCCTGGATTGCAGCATTTTTATATAGTAAAAATCAAAAATAAAGAAAAGACTCCATAACAATTCAGATCTTTATGAATTCGCAGACAGAAGTTTGAGAATATGTTATAATGAAAAAGATTAATTAAATTTAACAAGACATAAATATTTGACTAAGTTTAGGGGGCGAAGGTTATGAAAGTTAAAGGAGTCAGACTTTATGGAGTCAAAGATATACGTCTGGAAGAATTTGAGATCCCTGAGATAGCTGAAGATGAGATTCTCTTGAAGATAGAATGTAACGGAATTGCAGTGTCAACTTTAAAAGAGATCACATTGGCACAGAGACATTTAAGAGTACCAAAGAATATTAAAAAGAATCCTGTACTGATCGGACATGAATTTTCTGGAACGATAGCAAAAGTCGGAACAAGATGGAAAGAGGATTATCAGGAAGGAAAACAATTTGTATTAGTACCAGAGATTCCTCACCAGATCGAATCACCAGGATATTCTTACCCTTATTTTGGAGGTGCAGCAACATACTGTATCATACCAGCAGATGTAATTGAGAAAGGATGTTTGTTGCAATATGAAGCAGATTCATTCTATGAACTTGCACAGGCTCAGGCTTTATATAGTATAGTGGGAAGTTTTCATTCAAACTATCACAGTAAAGAGGGAACCCACGATCATATATCTGGAATTAAAGAAGGTGGGAATACCATCATCCTTGGAGGAGCCGGTCCCATGGGACTAATGGCAATCCGTTATGTCCTTGGAATGAAGAAAAAGCCAAGAAGACTCGTGATCACAGATACGAATCAAGAGCGTTTGGAAAAAGTAAGGAAAATGATACCGATGCAGGAAGGAACCAGGCATGGAATAGAGCTTTATTATATCAATCCATCGATGTTTGCAGACTCCGTTCCAGTGTTACTGGCAATAACCAATGAAAAAGGATACGATGATGTGTTTGTCTATGCACCACCCAAATGTGTAGCTGAAATAGGGAATCGTATTATGGCAATGGATGGTTGCATGAATATTTATGCATCAACAGCAGATAAAAATTATCGTGCTGGAATGAATATATACGGAAGCCATTATTTAAAAACTAAACTGATCGGTTCATCTGGAGGACTTCGTTCAGACCTGATCGAAGCCTTAGACCTGATCACAACAGGCAAGATCAATCCAGCAGTTGGAATCACACACATTGGAGGAATTAATGCGATTGTCGATACCACATTATATTTAAAGAAGATACCAGGATCAAAGAAGATTACATACCCACAGATCAACCTGCCATTGACAGCAATAGAGGACTTTGGGAAATTAGCTGAGAAAGATCCAGTCTTTGGAGAATTAGATGAATCTTGTAAACGACATGGTGGATTGTGGAATCCAGAAGCAGAGAAGATACTGCTTGATCATTTTAAAAAGTTTTAATTTGTGTGTTGGCCAACTGTAGATTTTGAGTATATGATAAAAAATAAATAAGCAACCGAAAGCGATGCGGTGGAATTTTGCTCATATTTTGAACAAATCGCTGATTCGCCCAATTTCCTACGAAAACTCGCTCTGGAGTTTTGTCTAAGACCAAAGTCTTTGAAGCTCAGACATTCGTCCAATTGGGCTGCGAATTTATTCAAAATATGGCAAAATTCCAATGCATCACTTTCGGTTGCTTATTTATTTTTTATCATATACCAGAAGTCTAAAGTGTGGACAATTACAAGATTG